>Ga0075030_100003495_pt1 | contig 14264 bp, 10 predicted proteins | sample LitLauG_LLR_2012_FD_71393 | JGI IMG/M metagenome (GOLD analysis project Ga0075030, IMG submission 71393) | Freshwater sediment microbial communities from Pennsylvania, USA - Little Laurel Run_MetaG_LLR_2012 | ecosystem: Environmental > Aquatic > Freshwater > Creek > Sediment | place: USA... | reverse complement strand
GCCACCAACTTCTGGGCTGCCTGCATTGACCTCGCGCCATCGTCCTCAGCCTCGTTGTCAGCGTTAATGAACACGGTAGGCAGCCTGGGTGGCGTCGTTTCCTCCGCCGTGACTGCTTCGGTTGTGGTTCATGCGGGCTGGGGCCCTGCCTTGGACGTCGCCGTCTGGGTGACAATCGGCTCCGGTTTGATCTTCTCAGTGGTGAACGCAAATCAAAACATTGATTCTGACTAAGAAGCGTGGGGCGACCCTCTCAACCGCGACTGTCCCAGGGGACTGATACCCGACGTGCCCAATCGCCAAAACGAAGCCTCCAAGGCCAACGGGCAACTGAGCTCTCGGCATTTGCCCAAGTCCCGCATACCGTTGGCCTTGATCCACAGAAAAGCGTCAGAGGCACTCTCATCAACCACCGAGGCCAAGTGGTTGGTTTTCGGATCTCGCGGGTGACAGAGCAGACTCGCTGCGGGTTTAGAATCAACAGTGGATGCATCCGATTCGATTGCGCTTCTTCGTACTGCTGTTGAGCGTTACTCTATCCGCCCCCGTAGCGGCCCAAACAGCAACCCCGGCAATAAAGGTCAAAGATACCGAACTGGTCGTCCATGAGTTGTGCGGCAAGCGCGCCGCACTGCTTGGTGAATCTCCGGTGCACGGCTTCGGAGAGGCGCTGGAGTTCAAAGCCGAACTCGTTCGCCGACTTGTCGAGCAATGTCATTACGACGCCCTCTTCATAGAAAGCGGAACCTACGATTACATCAATATTGAGAAGACGTTGAAGTCGGGTCAGGCTGTAACCGACACAATGATCTCTGCTGCTATCGGGGGGGTTTGGGCCAACAGAGAAATGCAATCGCTGGTTCCGTTTCTCAGAGAGAAAGTGATGGCAGGCAGCCTCACGCTCGGCGGGCTGGACGACCAAATTGGGGCAGGCAGCTATGCGTCCCGTCAGATGTCAGCGGATCTGGTTGAGCCTCTTCAAGACGACGAGAAATCCCGGTGTCTCAGCGTTCTCGAAAAGCACCTGCTTTGGAAATACGCCAAGGACGCCCCCTATGGTCCATCCGACAAGGCGAAGATTATTGCTTGCCTAGACGAGGCCGAAGGGCGCCTCTCGCAACCGGAAGAGCGCAACAAATCCTGGGCCGAAGACGATGGGGCGATGATTGGTAGCCTCAAGCGGAACCTTGCACGGGACTTTGTCGAGGATGATTTCACAAAAAGCGATCAGGAACTGAGATGGTTGAATGACCGGGACCGGTCGATGTATCTGAATTTCAAGTGGGTATATGCTCGATTGCCGAGGCACAGCAAGGTCATCGTGTGGGGTGCAACGGTGCATCTCGCAAAAGCTTTAAGCGGCGTCAACGGATTCGAGGGCAGGGTGCCATTCGGGTCTTATATCAGACAGGATTTCGGAGATCGAGCATTCTCGCTCGGATTCTCCGCCTATTCCGGGGACTATGACTTCATTCACCCTCCGGTTCGACAGCTGAGCACCGCGCCTGCTTCCTCTCTGGAAGGGCGAACATTCGTACACTGCAACTCCGACGTAGTCTTTCTATCTCGCAGACAACTGCAAAAGTACGGCTCCATTGCAGCTCGCCCTCTGGGAACCGATTTTAAGAGCGCCCGCTGGGACCAAGTAGTGGACGGCTTGATCGTGTTCCGCAAAGAACGTGCTCCCGTGTGGCTGAGCCGCTGACTGAGTGTAGACGCCCGATTTCAATACTTGGGTGAAGAAGAGCCGCAGACCTCTTGAACGGGCAAGCCTATTCTGTTGACACGCGGTCTTTCAGATAAGATGGTGGCCCTGGGCCGATTCGAACGGCCGACCTCCGGTTTAGGAAACCGCTGCTCTATCCAGCTGAGCTACAGGGCCACAGACATCGCCATTATCGCATGGGGCGCGCGAAGGGCGAATCGGCTGACGCCACCCTGACCGCGCCTTTGCCAACATAGCCAACGCCGTTAGTCGAGATATTCCGTCAGGTCGATCCGCCCACCTGTACCTCCCTATTGGTTACAACGGTAATCTTCGGCGCCGTCGGTCCAACAGATACGATGACGGCGGGGAATGCAGCCGGAGAAGTGTGCCGGGCAGGGCCGGACTCTGCTATCGCGCCCAGCACGGAGCCAACAAACGATGTCGTCACGCGCTCGAGCGTTCATTGGAGCAACCGCCCTGATCGGGGCGTGGCTGCTGTTTTCCTCGCTGCGCCACTGGCCCGCGGTGGATTGGCCGCGTTTCCTGTGTTATCTGGCCATAGCCCTGGTTGCGTCTGGTATGAAAGTGCAGCTGCCGGGAATAGACGGCACGATGTCGGTCAATTTCCTCTTCATCCTGCTTGGTGTGATGGAGCTCAGCCTGCCGGAAACACTGGTAATCGGCTGCAGTGCGACGCTAATGCAGAGTCTGTGGCAGGCACGGAACCGAGTGGATCCGTTCAAAGTCATCTTCAATGTGTTCAGCATGATGGCGGTTGCGACCACCCTCTGCTACTTCACCTACCACCGGCTCGAACCCGCCTTCAGCCAATACAGGCCGATCCTGCTGGCGGTCGCAGCGCTCGTGTTTTTCCTGGCCAACACTCTGCCGATCTCTTTGGTCATCTCGCTCACGGAAAAGAAGTCGGCGCGCGGCATTTGGGCAAACTGCTACTTCTGGTCCTTTCCCTACTACCTGGTCGGCGCCGCTGTGGTGGGACTGATCGGCATCGTCAACCAGCTCTCGGGATGGCAGACTTCCCTCCTGATTCTGCCGATCATCTACTGGGTCTACCGCTCGTACCGCCACTATCTCGGGCGCCTCCAAGCGGAGAAAGAGCGCGTAGAAATCGAGAAGCGCCACGTAGAAGAAATTGCCGCATTGAACATGCGGACCATCGAAGCCCTCGCCCTGGCAATCGAGGCCAAGGACCACACCACGCACCGCCACCTGCAGCGAGTCAGGACGTATGCAGTAGAGATGGTGAAGGCGATGCAGCTTCCCGATGAGGTGATGGAAGCGGTGCGCGCGGCCGCACTGCTGCATGACATCGGCAAGCTTGCCGTTCCCGAGCACATCATCAACAAGCCTGGGCGGCTGACGCCGGAAGAGTTCGAAAAGATGAAGGTCCATCCGGTCGTGGGCGCTGAGATTCTGGAGCGCGTGGCTTTTCCTTATCCGGTGGCCCCGATTGTGCGCTGCCACCACGAGCGCTGGGATGGCAGCGGATATCCGGACGGGCTGAAGGGCGAGGAGATCCCCATCGGGGCACGGATTCTGGCCGTCATTGACTGTCTCGACGCCCTTGCATCCGACCGCCAATACCGGCCAGCCCTGCCGCTCGACAAGGCCATGGCTGCGGTGCAGGAAAAAGCTGGCACCTGGTTTGATCCAAAAGTGGTGGACACGCTACGCCAGCACTGCAAACAGTGGGAAACGATCGCCCATGAGGTGGAAGCAGGCAGTACGGAACCGAAGCTTTCTCATGACGTTCGAATCGAACGCGGCTTGGAGCCCGCATCTGGATTTGCCAAGACTGCGGAAAAGTCTTTCGGCGAATCCGAAGTGGATTTTCTGACCTCGATTGCCTCGGCGCGGCAGGAGGCGCAGATGATGTTCGAGCTCAGCCAGGACCTGGGGAACTCTCTCAGCCTCAGCGAAACCCTGTCGGTGCTCTCCATGCGGCTGCGGCGCCTCATCCCGTATGACTCGATCGCAATCTTCGTGCGGCGCAATGACTGGCTAGTGCCCGAACTGGTGAGTGGAGACAATTTCCGCGTGCTGTCGTCGCTGAAGATCCGCGTGGGTGAGGGCCTTTGCGGATGGGTTGCGGAAAATTGCAAGCCCATTCTCAACGGCAATCCTAAAGTAGAAGCTGGCTACGCGGCGGCGATGGACAAGAATGCTCCTTTGGAATCGGCCCTGGCAGTACCGCTGGAAGGCATCAATGGCGTCGTCGGAGTGCTGGCAATGTACCGTGCAGGAGCCGACGCGTTTACTCAGGACCACCTGCGCATTCTGCTGGCCGTAGGATCCAAAGTGGGGTTGTCCGTGGAAAATGCGCTCCGCTATCAACAGGCGGAGAGCTCCGCGACCACCGACTTCCTTACGGGACTGCCCAATGCGCGGTCCTTGTTCGTGCATCTGGCGCAGGAAGTGGCGCGTTGCCGCCGGACGGCCAGCCCGCTGGCCGTGATGGTTTGCGACATTGACAACTTTAAGCATGTCAACGACTCCTTCGGACATCTCGAGGGCGACCGCCTGCTGCGCGAGTTCGGCTCTCGCCTTAAGGATGACTGTCGCGGCTACGACTACGTCGCGCGCATGGGCGGAGACGAGTTTGTGGTGACCTCGCCCGGCCTTACGCCCGAGTCGGCAGTTGAGAAATGCAGCAGGCTCAACCAGATTGCCATGGAGTGCGGACGGTCGGTATGCGGCCGCGACGTGATTTCGCTCAGCGTCGGCACTGCGTTCTGTCCTGTGGACAGCTTTGATGTCGAGAAGTTGCTGGCGGAGGCCGATCGCAGAATGTACTCCATGAAACGCGCGCATCACGCCGAGGCGGCCCTGCGCAACGACAAAAGCCAGGGTGCATCCGCAAGCTGAGGCAATCCCTCGGACTCTTCCGGCCGACAGCGGCGCATCGCAGAACAATCTGGTCGCGGGAACCCGACGTGGTAATACCGGGCATTCATAAACCTATCTAAGCTAATGGGACCAAAGTATTTAACGAGGATACTTGCCGAAGGCACGCAACATAGTTTGCGTGATCATGGCGTTTATCTTCCCGGTTTCTGGTCGTGCGACACAGAAACCAGGAGCGCAAGGACGCAAACCCGCAGAACCAAGCGGAGCGCGTCACAGTCCGCGAGGGAGAACAACAAACCCGGGAGGACAAGTGCGCGGCAGCCGCTCCTTTGAGCCAGCCGCCCATGGCCTGGTTGAGAGGCCCCATTCTGGATTCGGTGTTGGTGAAAAGCGCTGGTGGGGGCGGAGTTGCGGTGCTGGCGTGCTGGGTGCTCTGCCGGTCCGATAATCCCGTCAGCCCAAATACTCCCTAGGAACCCTGTGCAGCCGTACCCGCAGCGCGGCGGCTGGCCGCGCCGCTTCGCAAAACGTAGTACATGTAAAGCACGATGGAGAGATTGCCCACGAACAACGTGCTGCGCAGCAGCGTGATGCCTCGAAACAGTTCGCGGACCTCCAAGGGCAGCAGTAGCGCTCCCGACACAAAAGCGATCCACTCAGCCCAGCTCTTCTGATTCCACAGACCATAGGCTTCAGCGAAGCGCAACGCTGCATAGGCAAATGCGATTTGCGCCGCCGCCCACAGGCGCGCGTCGGTGATGTTGTCGGCAATGTCGAGAAAAACCTGGGCCGAGTGGCGGTCTGAGTTGATGTGAAGCAGGGCCAGCAGACTCTCCGCCATCAGCCAGACATCCTTGTGGACCAGCATTAACGCGCAAATGCCCATCGCGAGGACAAAACTGCCCTTCAGGAATTCAAACGAGGCCACGGCCCGAAGTACCTGTTTCCTCCCTGGGCGGAAGCTGAACTTTGAGCCGTTCGAGGGCATGTTTTTCTGGCAATGGCAGAGTAACACGCCGGTGCAGTGGCTGGATTCGGCCGCAGCTCGCATTTTCTTACCTCAGTAACTGGAGCCGCCCTTTCCCGAATGAAATGATCGGGCTGGTTCGATTTGTCAAAGGCGGTTCAAATGCGATCACGTGGATATCTTCTGCTGACTTTCACCTTGTTGGGGACTCTTGGATGGGGTGTGAATTCCGCACCTCAGAGCCAGGCGCCTCAAACGGCTCGGCAAGCTCTGCTCGAGATGTTTTTCAGCAAGTCCTCGGGAACTTTCGCCAAGCATCTGCCGGCAGCTATGCTGGCCGCGCTGGCGGAATCGGGTGCCATGGCCAACCTGAACCAGTTTGCCCTAATGGGCGGACAACTGGAGCATCAACAGAAGAATCTGCAGACCTTCGAGACGGGATCGGTATTGCTGACGGCGGAGAATCCCACGACTGCCTCTAAGATCGAGGTTATCGTCGATAACGACACTCTCCGAGGCGATCAGGACGACATCGAGCTTTCGTTTCAAGCCTACAAAAACGGCGCCGCAGAGCGCACACCGTTCATGCCGCAGATGACCTTTTCCATGAAGGAGGAACTGGGAATCTGGAAACTAAACGAAGTATCGGTCACGATCCACGTGCCATTGGCCGATCCCGATTTGTTGAAAACCATGGTGACAGCGATGAAGGTGCAGGCCGCAAGGTCTGCGGCTGCAACCGGGGTGGAGACTACGTCGCAGGGCGCGGGCAACGACGCTGCGGTCGTTGCCGCCATGCGAACGATTGTGACCGCCGAAACCACTTACGCAACAACTTATCGACCGATTGGTTACACCTGCACGCTGACCGACCTCGACGGGTTCGGGGGTAGCGAACGCAATGAGCATCAGGCGATGCTGATCAACGCAGGGCTGGCAGGCGGAAAACGATATGGCTACGTCTTCACCTTGTCGCAGTGCACGGGCACGCCCGCATCAAGCTTCTATCTGACTGCAACTCCCAGCAACAGCATTGGCCGGCGGGCCTATTGTGCGGACCCGACTGGAATTGTCCGTTATTCCCCGGACGGCAGCGCGGCTAGTTGCCTGAAAAGCGGGACGCCGGTGCAGTGAGCACCGGTTAGCTCTTGGGCTGCCGGATAGCGGCTCGCAGTTCGGTCACGATCTCCTGCGATGCCTTGACCGCCTGTGCGTGCTGATCCACAGGAAATGAAATCGCTCCCACCCGCGCATGGCCGCCCCCACCATAACGCTCACAGATCTTAGCGAGATTGACTTCCGGAGTTTGCGGCGCCCATGGGTTCGACCCCACCGAAACTTTCACCCGGAAGCTGCTCTTGCTTAATCCCACGCTGTAAACGGACTCGGGATGCAGATAGTACGGAACAAACTTGTTGTACCCCTCGAGATCATAGCCAGTGATATCGAAGAAGATGGTCGCGTCTTCGCAGACGCTGTGCCGCTGCAGAATGCTCATAGACAGCTCATGCCGCTTCATCAGAGGCGGGAGCAGCGGAGCTACAAAGCGTTCTTCCAGAATCTCCGCCAGCGGCTTCTGCGCGAGCAGCGGAATGAGATTGGGTACAAATTTCTGATCGGGCGCCGACTCGATGATCATGGTCAACTTCATGGCCGGTTCTTTCATCTCTACGGCAGTCTGCGCGTCGGGATACTGCGCGGCGTCAATAATGTCTGTCCAATTCACCAGGTCTGCGATTGGCGTGGGATCGAAGGCAAAATGCTTTTGCGCAATCATGGCCAGGAAACTTGTGCATGACTTATATTCGGGATCGTAGAACTTCTTGCCGCTGTGGTCCGCGCGGAAATGGGCCGCATCTTCATCGCTGAGAAAAGCGCTCAGGTGATGGTCAAACCACCAGGTCACTTTCGGCGAACTTGAATACTTGAAGTCCACGATCGCGTTTTCATCGCCGTCGAACTGGACGTTCTCAAACAACGACCCAGCTCGATGGAGCAGCCCGGAGAAGACAAACTGGGCGTCGTCACGGATACGCTCGCGGTAGAAGCGGGCGAACACCGCGGCTGAGGAGGCGCCATCGAAACACTTGTCGTGGTAGAAAACTTTAAATCGCAATCAAGTCACCAGTTTCGCGCAGCCTCACAACCAGGGCGGTGCGGGAGATAAAGGTTAATAGATTCAGGCGCAGACAGTGGAAAGTCAAGCGTGGGCTGTGGAGAACGCGGCCCTAGGGAGCTCCCGAAAGCCACTCGGCCGCATTCCCCAGCACGGGCAGTTTGAAAACCTCACCCTGCAATGCCTTCACCGCCAGCAGCAGCCAAACCACCACCGTCGCCAAGGCGATCACGAAGGCGAGCAGCAGAGCCAGTAAATGACCGAGCAACGGCACAATCGAAAGGGCTAACGTCAACAGCTTCCACGCGGCGAAGGCGACAAGAGACGCGGCCCAGAGACCTAAGCTCTGGAACGAATGGAAGCGGACAAAGAAGTCCCGGCGGTAGGGTTGAACCATCAGAAAAATGATCGCCGGGATGAAAGTGAAGTAGGCCAGGGCACCGGCCAAGGCGCGCGGCAACGGACCGACTTTCCCCTGCACGCGATGGAGAGAGGCCGTCGACTGTCCGCAGCCGGGACAAAACGCCGCTTCCTCCGGCATGTCTGCGGCGCACTTCGGACAGGCAATCGTCATAGCGGGTTAACCGAGGATCGTCCGCGCACCATAACAGATGCCGCGCGCAAATGGCAAAACCAGTGCTCGTTTGCCGCGCGTTTTTCGTGGACGACGCGGATCGGGACGGAATCGTTCCTACTTCCGGCACTCCTCACACAAGCCGTAGATCTGAAACGAATGCCGCGTGGTCAGGTAATTGTGCTTGCGGCCAATCTGCTTCTCCAGTTCTTCGACCTCGCGCGAGAAGAATTCCACCGAACTGCCGCATCCTGTACAGACCATATGGTGATGGCTGCGGCGGTTGTACTGGTGCTCGTAACGCGCAATGCCGTCGTGGAAAGCAACTTCGCTGGCCAGTCCGCACCCGGCCAGCAATTTCAGCGTGCGGTAGACGGTGGTATAGCCGATGCGCGGATCCTTTTTTTGCACCAGCCGGTGGAGTTCGTCAATCGAAAGGTGGTCTCGGGTTTCAAGAAAGGTCCGGAGAATCGCGTCGCGTTGCGCGGTCTGCTTCAGGCCGACGCGTTTTAAGTGCCCGTGCAGCAGGCCTTCCGCTTCGCGCACCATCTGCGGCGACAGATGGGGCTGATCATCAATACGCTTCTGCAACATGGGATGACTACAAGACGTGCAGTCGTCAGGATATCACCCTGAAGTTGAAATTGAAATTCAATTTCAAAGTCGGACCTGCCCATTCGTTGGGAGCCGTTTGTTCGGGAAAGCCCGAGTCAATACAATCAGTGGTCAGGACTCTCCCGATTTCATGAGCACCCTCACCACTACTCCTTTGTCGGCAAAAAGTGGCCGGAGCTTCGTCTTTCTGATATGGATACTGGCCGCCCTGTTGTTGCTCGCGCTGCTTGGCCTGGGCAGCGCGTATTTCGTGGCGCGTAGCGCACTTCCCCAGTTGGACGGAACGCTTTCGGTGCCAGGACTCTCGGCTCCAGTCACGGTGATCCGCGATGGCCGGGGTGTCCCGACGATTGAAGCGAACTCCTACGAGGACCTTTATTTTGCGCAGGGATACATCACTGCTCAGGACCGGCTATGGCAGATGGATATTATGCGGCGGGCCGCGTCAGGAGAACTGTCCGAAATCGTCGGCGATGCCACGCTGAAATTGGACCGCTCGCAGAGGATTCTGGGGCTGCGCGCCGCAGCGAGAAAGTCGCTGCAGATCGCCTCTCCGCGTGACGTCGAACAGCTGAGCGCGTACGCACGCGGCGTTAACGCTTTCATCGAGGCTCATAAAAACAATCTGCCAATCGAGTTCCGCCTTATGGGCTATGCGCCCAAACCCTGGTTACCGGAGGATTCCATCTGCATCGCCAACCAGATGGTGGAGTACCTGAACCATGGCTACTATTTGACCGCGCTCGCCAAGGAAAAAATCCTGGCCAAGTTAGGACCGGAACTGACCGCCGATCTGTACGTCAACCGGTCATGGCATGACCGCCCTCCCACGGTCATGCGACAGGACCTTGCGCAACCGGACAATGGGCAGGCCTCGGGCTCGGACGACGAAGACGATGACACCGATGGAGACCCGGATAATTCTGTCACCCGAAGCGCCCATCCGCAAACGCCCTGGCTTCCACAACCCCCCGAGATGGTAATGGGTTCCAACGACTGGGTGGTGTCCGGCGAGCACACCGTGACCGGCAAGCCGCTTTTGTCGAACGATATGCACCTCGAGCATCAAATGCCGAACCTTTGGTATGAGGCCCATTTGAAGTCCGGCGAGTTGGATGTTGTCGGCGTGACACTGCCTGGATTTCCGCACGTGATCGTTGGGCACAATCAGCGGATTGCGTGGGGCTTTACCAATGTTGGGCCCAGCGTAGAGGACGTGTACATCGAGAATTTTAATGGGAACGGACAATACCAGGCACCCGAAGGCTGGCGCGATCCGGAACATCGGGCCGAAGTCATCCATGTGAAGGGCAAGCCGGATGTGACCATTGACGTGAGGATCACGCGCCACGGGCCGATCATCAGCGAATTGGTGCCACGCGAGACGCGTCAACTGGCGCTGCATTGGACGCTTTACGACGGCCTGCGGCTTCCCTTTTTCGACGTTGATCGCGCAGAAGACTGGGACCAGTTCACCCAGGCGTTCTCGCTTTTGGATGCGCCGGGCCAGAACGTTGTGTATGCCGACGTGGACGGCAACATTGGATATCATGCCACCGGAAAGATTCCAATCCGCGCCGCGGGTGATGGCAGCCTGCCGGTCAGTGGTGCCGATAACGCGCACGAGTGGACCGGATTTGTGCCCTTCGACAAGCTGCCCAATATCTACAACCCGCCATCGGGGATTATCGCCACTGCGAACGGACGCATCACGCCTGATCGCTATCCATACTCGCTGAGTTTTGAGTGGGAGGCTCCGTGGCGGACCGAGCGCATCTACCACGTGCTGGAAGCGGGCAGGAAACTGTCTGCGGCAGACATGCTCGCGCTGCAGACCGACATCCATTCCGAAAGCGATCTGTTCCTGGCCGAGCGGCTGGTCTACGCGGTTGACCATGCGCCGAAAGCTTCCGACCGAGCCAAGCAGGCGGCCGATCTGATGAGAAGCTGGGATGGGAGAATGGCGAAGGACTCGGCCGCACCGACGATCGCACGCAAGGCGAGTGACGAATTGATGCACCTGGTCTTGGGGCCGAAGTTGGGCCCGGCCAGCGACGGGCCCGCAAATGGTGAGCTGAGTTGGAAAACATATTCGTCTTACATGCGCACCGTGTGGCTTGAGGGTTTGATTGTGCACAAGGCGGCCCGCTGGCTGCCCGCGAACTACGCAGGCTACGATGAACTGCTGGCGGCAGCGGTCGAAGCGGTGGTCAGCTCAAAAGATCCGCCCAAAGACTTGGCATCGTGGCACTGGGGCGCGGTGAATGCGGCCGTGATTGAGCATCCGATTTTAAGCAAGATTCCACTGCTCGGCCGCTGGAGCGGGCCGGGAATGCGGGAGCAATCCGGTAGCGGCTACGCGGTGAAGGCTGTCACCAGTCATCAAGGGCCGTCGGAGCGCTTCACCGCGAACCTGGCCGATCTGGACGCATCCACGCTGAACACGGTCACCGGGCAAGGCGGCAACTTCCTCAGCCCCTACTACATGGATCAGTGGAATGCCTGGTATGAGGGCACGACGTTCCCGCTTCCCTACTCACGCACAGCTGTCGAGGCGGCTGCGGCGCACCGGTTGCTGCTGGAGCCAGGCAAGTAGATCCTGACCCTATTCGCAAGTTCTTCTTCGAGGAGTCTCAAGTGAAAGCAGCGCGATTTCGTTCTTCTGTGTTCTCCTGTCACGTTTTGCTCGTACTGGCTGCAACGATATCTCAGTCACAGGAGGCAAAGCTCTCTCCACAGAAACAGAGCCAGATTCAGGCCGCCGTTTCGAAGTTCATGGCGGAGACGCACGTGCCGGGATTGTCCGTGGCAGTCGTGGAAAATGGCCAGTATGAGTGGGCGCAGGGCTTTGGCTTTGCCGATCTGGAGAACAACGTTCCCGCCAGCGAGTACACGCTTTTTCGGTTGGGTTCGATCTCAAAGCCACTTACGGCCACTGCCGCCATGTTTCTCTGGGAGCGCGGCAAGCTCGATCTTGATCAGCCGGTACAGAAATACTGCCCGTCATTTCCGCAGAAACCGTGGACGATCACAACTCGGCAGGTGCTCGGGCATCTGGGCGGGATTCGTCATTACAAGTCTGAGTCGCAGGATGATCCTGAGGCCGGAAATACGAAGCACTTTGACGATCCCATCCAGGGTGGCTTGAATTTCTTCCGGGATGATGCGCTGGTGGCCCAGCCAGGCACATCGTTTCATTATTCGACGCAAGGTTATACGCTGGTCGGCTGTGTCATGGAGGGAGCCTCAAGCGCCAAATACGTGGATCTGATGCGCGAAAATGTTTTAGCTCCGGCAGGAATGGAACAGACGCAGGCCGACAATCGTTTCGCCATCGTCGCCTATCGCACTCGTTTTTACCGGAAAAAGGATTCCGGCGCGGTGATCAATGCGGACTTTCTGGATTCGAGTTACAAGATCCCGGGTGGCGGCTGGCTGTCGTCTGCGGAGGACATGGCGCGTTTCGAGGTCGCGATTCTGAACGACAAACTGATTCGGCGTGCCACTCGCGACTTGATGTGGACAACCCTTAAACCAAGCGATGGAAAGGAGGATCGGTACGCGCTGGGCTGGGGCTGGGGGGATGAGGATGGGATTCGCAGCGTCGGCCACACGGGCGGACAGCAGGGCACAAGCACTGCGATCGCGCTCGCACCTGAACAGCGCGCAGGGGTCGTGGTGCTGACAAACATGGAGGACCTAGACGCGGGCCAGCTGGCCCATCAGCTGTTAAAGATCTTGGCGGGGGGCGCCTCCCACTGACTTATCGCCGCTAATATGTGCCTTTCTTTAATCCTTAAGCCTTTTGTTCTTCTCGTTCCTGGGCTCATTACGTTCCGCCTAACTGACAACGTTAGGAGTGATCACTCCCACAAAGGGCGCAAGCCTTGGGTCATACAAGGTGACCTACCTTCAGCGCCCGGTCGTTCAGATGTCCCTCTGGTCCACGCTCGCATGGGGTGGCTTGCAGGGGCGGCGAGTTTCCTAGGACTTGCGCCACGCTACATCCGTGCCTTGCAGCTACCACGCTAGCGCAGACGGAATCCCAAGTCACGTACATGCGTCACAACGGGACAAAGATTTCTGTGGAAATGCGTCGGCCAGATGGAGTCTAGAAGAAGTCGGCGGCCTTGACGTCGTAGAACACGCCTACGAGGTTGAGCTGTAGAGACTGCAGAGCGTCTTTCGTCGTGTCGTAGATGCGCAGGTTACCGCCTTGAACCACATACTCGGTATTGCGGGTAGAGAAACCTTGCAATCCGGTCACGTCGCCGTTGTCGGGCGGGATGATGACTGCGTTCGAGCCGGAAGTCGCGGTCGTGTTGTAGATGGAAAGGCAGCCGCGAACCTCGCCGCTGGGGTTGTTGACGTCGCCGACATTGGTGCAGTTTTTAGCACCGATGAAAAGCTGGCCATTGAGGCTCAGGCTCATCAGGGTGTGATAGCCGTCGGTGATTACCGCGGTCGAAGTAACGGTCATTGGCGAAGTGGTAGTGTCGACGACGTCCAGGCGTCCGCACGTCGTAGCGTGGGTAGTCTCTCCGGTACAGGCGCTGTTGAGTTGCGAGTTGCCGGCTACGTAAAGGGTGGTGCCGTTCAGCATGCCAACAGTTGCGCCATCCACGTTGACCGCAGGTCCAACCAGGCTGAGGGCATTGAGGTCGAATACCTGCACGCTGGCCGGAGTTGTGTCCCCACGGCATTCACCTCCGCAATTCAGAACGTAGGCTGTGGTGCCGCTGATGAGGGCCGTGACCGGACGATTGAAGCCACCGACCAACTGAGTGACGGGATTGCCGGTATTGATGTTTGCCGGGATGACGACCGTGACGGCGTCCGAGTCTGCGCTGAAAGCAAGCAAGGTGGCGCCGTTTGCGTTCGAAACAACCGTCTGCACGCCGGGAACACCGATGCTGGCCGTTACGGAAGCTGAACTAGTGTTCAGGACCTCGATGGCTCCCAACGGGCCGCCGGTTACGGTGGCGGAAGGAACCGCGGCATAAGCCGGCCCTCCGGGCAGGGGCATCACGATGCTCGAACTGGGCCCGGGGAGAGTTATGTTGCCGCTGTTGGCTTCCGTTTGCGTGTTGATGATCTCCACGGAATGGCTGCTCAGTGCTTCATCGTATACAAGAAAGGTTGCCAAGTTGGGCGAGGGCACGATGAAGGAAGGCGTAAAGCCAGCGCTGATCTCCGCGGCTGGCGGTATGGTGTCATTGCCGGCATTGATGATCATCAAGCCAGCCGCAACTCCGCCTGCAGTCACGGTCTGTGAGGCAAGAACCCGCTGGTGAAGGCCACTGCCTGATCCTGACGAGCTGGTACCGCCGCAGGACACAAGAAAAAGGGTGGCGCTGAACCAGATCAACACCGCTGAAACTACTCGATTCACGCGCGAGTCTCCCTACCGGCGAAC
>Ga0075030_100003494_pt1 | contig 14264 bp, 10 predicted proteins | sample LitLauG_LLR_2012_FD_71393 | JGI IMG/M metagenome (GOLD analysis project Ga0075030, IMG submission 71393) | Freshwater sediment microbial communities from Pennsylvania, USA - Little Laurel Run_MetaG_LLR_2012 | ecosystem: Environmental > Aquatic > Freshwater > Creek > Sediment | place: USA... | reverse complement strand
CATCCGCGAGTTCGGTCTCGCGCTCCGAATCGGGACCACTGGTTTCTGACCGGTCAATCGACTGATCGCGGCCCGGTACCCACCAGGCGCAAGAATGTCCCGGAGTTTATCCCTGACTGTCTCAAAGTCGGATATTGAAACTGTCTTGGACTCCGCCTTCGCAGAAGGTCCCGGACCCGTTTCTGGGCTGTTTGCAACGAAACACTGCCACTCTTCGCGTATTGTGGCGATGGCCGCGAGGAACTGCTCCAGGCTGGGCAGTCTCCCCTCGCGCTTCATTCGTTCGATCCGGGCTTCCATCTCCGCCGGATTGAACATTTCGTCCGGTCCCGCCGCATCGCTGTTCGGTTTGTCCATACGCTCCTCTCACCCGAACAGCGGCCCAGCGACAAGGCGAAAGAACTAAATCAAAAGCCGCCGAACGCATCCGCGCCGACGGCCTGAACTTCGGAGACCTTTGTTTCAGGAGCTTCCGCTCCCGCGCATCGAAAGCCTCCGCTTTCAAGGCACCGTGGTGTCTCCCCCCGGCTGCCGGACCCATTTCGGGTCGCTCTTAATGCTCAGTTCTATCTTGGCAGATGGCAATTGCCTGGTCAACCCTGCTGAAATAATCTATACACCGTCATTCCCGCGCTTCCGATTGACGCCAACGATTCGACGGGTTTGAATCCTGGCACGGCGGTTCCGCCGGGCGCGAAGCAAGTGACACCAGGGACCCGTACCCGAGCAACAGCATTGCCCGGCAGTGTGCCCAAGGGGGGCGGGGTGCCGGGGAGAGGGACGCTAGAGCCCAGGGGGTAGGTCCTGATTGGGACCCAGTCCGCAGCCAGAGTACTAATGTTTTTTTTTGAGCAAAATTCAGTCGGAACACAATAGATGCCTTGGCCGGGAACCAGTGCGAACAGATGCTTGGCCTGAACTTGCCCTTTACCGGCCTCGCTTATGCGGAGACTTCCAGTTTACTTCAAGCACTCCACCAATACGGTGAACCGGCTGCTGCGTTCCCCGATCTGCGCAGCGTCTAATTTGCTGGATTGCTGCGCGGCGGCGGCGACTGAGTAATGGACACCATGCGCGTCGAGGAACGTTCTTACAACATTTGCCTTGATGGCAAAGTTAACGTTCTGCGGAATGTCGCCGGTGGCCTTCGCTATATTCACGGCGTCGAGTTTCGATTCAACGATGCCGATCACATTTCCACCTTCGTCCAAAAGCGGGCCGCCGCTGTTGCCCGGCTGGACGGGAGCTGTGAACTGGAGGTATCTAATATCGTCGTTGATACCTGCAAGGGCGCTGACGTTGCCCACAGTAATGCTCGGGTTCGACGAAAGCAAGCCGTATAGCGGATACCCCACAGCAATTGCTGATTGACCGGGCCGGACCGGCTTTTCGCCGCGAAAACTCGCTACCGAGGGCGTAGATGCACTGGCAATGCGGATCAGCGCGAGATCATTTCCCTGATCGACCGCGACGATGGTCGCCTGGCGATTCTCCTTGTCCAATTCGGTTGTAACCGTTCGGCATCCCGCTATTACGTGGTGATTCGTGACCAGATAGCCGCCACGATTGACGACGAAGCCCGTGCCAGTCTGTGCTGGGCCGCCTTCTCCCACTGGCTCATCGTCAACCGCGCCCTCTTTCTCGGTTAGGTGCGGCGGAGTATCACCCTGCGTCGCGTCCTGTGTGGTTATCAGAGGCGGGGTGCTCTTCCATTCGCGGGCTAGTTTCTGGGCCTCTGCGATCTGTTCGCGAGTCATCAGGACTGCCAGACCGTCCCGATCCTTTCGCGCGAAGCCTGCAATATCGTTGTCGTCGGCCAGGGTGGCCAAATTGAACCACATGTATGCCTGGACAAAGTCCTGGGGCACCCCCAGGCCGGATTGATACAAACTGCCCAAGTTCCAGCGCGCAAGGTAGGTGTCCCGGCTGCCATCATTGGAATATGCGTCGTTCCTGAAATATTCCGCCGCCTTGCGAAACCACTTCACAGCCTCGGCTTGATCCTTCTTCGTACCTTCGCCCTTCTCGTACAGCTCGCCAAGGGGCTTATAAGCACGAGCCTCGCCGCCGTCGGCGGCCACGCGGTACCACTCTGCCGCCTGAGCGTTGTCAATAGGCCAGTCAACCCGGAGCCAATTCCCGCCATAGCGGTACGAAAGCGCGAGCATGAAGGCCTCGAATGGAGAGCCGTGTTCTGCACCTCTACGAATCCATCTTTTACCTTCCGTGAGGTCCCTCCTCAAGAACGTGCCTTCAACGTACATCACGCCCAATTCCGCTTCCGCCCTGGCCATCTGCTGGTCCGCAGCCTTTCTGTACCACAGCGCAGCTTCTCCGAAGTCCCGATTCACCCCTATGCCCATGCGGTACATGCGACCGAGGCAGTATTGTGCACTGGCGTCTCCGGTAGTCGCAAGCCGCCGAACTTCCTGTGCCTGCAACTCGCGGGACGCTGTGTCATAGTCACCAGCCTGGAGCGCCCTGATCCCGGCATCATGGTCGCCTTCGGCCCGGCTGACGCATAGTGCGAAAACGACGGAGCAGCGGAGAACAGTTTTCATTACGGTACACCTCAACATTCGGTCAACGAGGCACCGGCATTCTCGCTCGGAGCTCGCCGCCTGGCCAAGGACGAAGCGGGGCGGCCTTGGTTATGCTGGTTATAACCAGTATGCCTAAAACCAGAGTAGCCGCAAACTGCTGGTGGTGCAATCCATCCAAAAGAGGGTTGGCGATAGGGTGAGGGCCTTACGGCAAGAGAAATGTTGGTCCCAGGACGTGTTCGCAGACAGGTCCGGGTTGCACCGGGCACACATCGGTGAAATCGAGCGTGGCGAAACCAACGTCACGCTCCAGACGCTCAAGATTCTGGCGGACACCCTGGGAGTGAAGATTCAGGAGCTGGTGAAGGGACTTTGAGCAGTAAGCTCTCCTGGCAGCGCCCACCGTTGCCGACTCCGCACGGGCCCGCAGGCTAGACCGGGGCCACTAAACATCCGCTCCCGGCACCGGCTTCTCTCGATTGTCGCCTTCCCATTGTGCGTTTTCGTTATCCTGATCGGAAAGTCGGACGCACAAGCGCCCGTCTTCCACTGTGAACCAAAGATGGAAGTTCTTTCCACCCGATTGAATTCCCATCCACCACTGGTCATGGTCCATCTGTTCCAGATGCAAACTAGCACCATTGGCGACAACTTCATCAAGAGCGGGCCGACCATCTTCTAGCTGGCCTTGAAATCTGATCTCGACGGAACTGGAATCGGTCTTCCAGGTCATGTCCTTGCGGTCGGCTTCGCTCATGATCCAATCATAGCTCGACAATCGACATCAGAACTCGACAGGCCGGTCGAAATCACGCTGACCTTGACTGGAAATCGAACCGGCAACTCTCACCGCAATTAAGTAGATAGTTACCTGAACGTTGGATTCAAGGACTGGTCGGGTATAGTATTGAGACAAGCATCGTCAAGACACGATGGAGAGAATCGAGGAAGACCAACTCACATGCCACCAAAACTCACACCAGAAATCATCAACGCCGCCATCGACGGCTTTGAGTCCCAAAAGACTCGAATCGACCAACAGATTGCCGCACTCCGTGCCTTGCTATCCGGTAGCCCCGCTGAGTCCAAAGCCGCCACGCCGGAACCCAAAACACGCAAGCGCCGGAAGATGAGAGGAAGAAGAAGACGGCCAAGGCTTCTACACCGGTGGCGCAAAACTGCCGATTGACCTGAACGGACAGGGACGCCGGCCTATGAGGCCCCTGGTGCCTGGCGATGCAGTTCTCCAGTTCGGCAGTTCGCATGTTGACCGTTCAATTTCCTCGAAAGCGATCAGGTGTACTTCTCGCAGAAGTTCGATAATCCTGGCTTGGTTGCTGTCCATAACACGCACTACGGCCGTCGCTGTCGCCGGGGGTGCTGATGATCTACCGTGCGGGCAGATAGCTGTTGTCGGGTAAGGCCGGGTAAGGCCTGTTTCAGCAGTCTGTGCAGTCCTGCAGCGCATTCGATTCACGCCAAACAAAGTGATCGGCGGTTCCACCGGGCGGACCAGGTGACGCCGGGGGGAACCCCTATGGGGGCTCAATGAGGGTGGGGGGCGGCATCAATAAGAGATGCCTTGGCCGGGAACCAGTGCGACTCAGATTTTTGACCTAAATCTGCCCTTTGAGCGGTTCACGTGTAGATCTCCCGTCACTCTACTACCACGGACACAGACAGTTCCGACCCAACGGAAAGCGTAGCCGCCCGGAAAACGCATGGCGGCGGCTCAGATGAAGCGGTTGCTGGGCGCTGCGCGAAGCCAGCGCGCCGGCATCCCTGAACCAACGCCCCGTCCAGGAAAAAGCTGCGAAGCCGAAACGGTGTGAGACTCCATGAACCCAGGGGCAACGCTGCCATCCGAGTTTGCTTGTGCGAAGGGGACTTATCGACAGGAATATTGCTGAGCATTCCTCGAATTGAGCGGTTACAGAAGGGCAGTGGCGCAGGAACTCTGCCGAGACCATCGGAACGATCGCCACGGTTCCTCGCAAAGGCGCCGTCTACCATCTAGCTTGGTCGATCCAGGGGTCGAGCTAGATCACAACAACCTATTTCCTGCCTCTGCATCATCTTTCCGGAGTGCCGCGATACGCACCAAGCCCCGGGCTCAGGACCAGAGGAATGAGCACGCTACGGGATATTTTTGCGTCATTACAGCTCGACAACATAATAGTTGTCGGCGTCATCTTCTGCAGTGCCCCAGCCGTCGGGGGCCGAAACGCCGGACTTGTGTTTTTCGGGACCGGCAGCGAATTGACCGCCGAAGCGCACCAACGTACCCTTTATTTTAAGGTAGCCCTTGAATTGGTGCACGATCTCAATTCCAGCATGGCTCTGCCGGACGTACAAGCCAACGTGAGCAACTCCATGAGAATGGTTGTGCTTAGTGGTGCCAATGTACCTGCCATTGCTGTCGAAGATGGCAATGACGGTACCAGGCCGCAAATGTGGCTGATTCTTGACCTGTTCGCCACGCCTCCATTTGCATACATGTGCGTTCTCCAAACCCGGGACTAGGAACTGAGCGATGGCTGCGCACTCGCCTTTGAATTTTCCGTTTCCTGCTGTGGGCTTTCCTAGAAGGCTTAGCGGATTATCCGCGTAAACAAAAGGCATGTCTAAGTTCCTCCGCACAACGGATTGTAACTCTAGTGGCGCGGGAACGCACCCGGACTTTAGCCGAACGGCTCGACACTCGCCGGCAAAGGTCACTCCTATAGGCGAGCGCCGTTCGGGTATCACAAGTCACACGCCCCACGGGCTTGAAGGCGTCGCCCAGAACGCGTAGGCTGTGCTGCGGCGAAGATGTTCCCGAGGGGTCCACCAGGTAGCTACCGATAGCTGGCGACAACAGCCGTACCAGCCAGCGCACGCGGCGGGGCGCGAGCCTCAACATCGAGGGAGGCGGCGCAGAAGGCCGCCCCTCATGAAGCGTCCCAATCGCAAGAAAGCCAGGCGCACGGACCGCCCCACGCTGCCGGAACTCGACCAGACAAAGAGATCCGTCCTCAATATTCTCGCATCCCTCCAGTCGCGGCGCTCGTATCAGCATGCCATGGATGAATTCATCGACTAGTATTGCTCCGAGCCCCGCCTCGCACTCAACCGTGGCGTGGTCCTCCGATATCGGATGGAATTGGAGACGCAGTTTCTCGCGCCGGCCACCATCCGCCGACCGGCCTACGAAGCTGCGGATACCGGGCTATTGAATTCCGAGTTGGTTTCTGGCATCCGGCGGGTGAAGGGTGTCCCGCAACTCGGTAGACGGGTCGGCAATTGGCTTACCGCCCCGGAGGGTGAAAAGCTGCTGTTGGGCTTTGATCGTCTCACCCTCGGCGGCAGGCGCGATGCGGCCATAGTCTCGCTCTTGCTGCGGACCCGTTGATGCGAAGGGGATTTCGCGACAGCGTTTCTGTCTGGAAACATTTCTAGGCCGTTCCTTGGCGCTTCGTTCGTTCGGAAGCCGTTGGGGACCTACGCGGAGGAAGGTCCCGAATCCCTTTGGCGAGCGCTTGGACAGACTCCGTAAAGAGGTGATCTGCAATCGTAATCGCGGAGCGTCGGCAGAGCCGTTGCAGGTCGTCGGGCAGGTCACTGACCGCCGGCATCGAGGCGTTCTGGACGAGCACGGGAATGACGGGAATGCCTACCCGGAGTGCGTGCGCGAGTTCGCGGCGGACGTAATCGTTCGGCAGGTGGAGGCGGGAGTCGCGGGACCAGTCGGGACCAATCACGGCGACGACCGCGTCGCATGTGGTAACTCGGTCGTCAATAACGTCTACGAAATCCATGCCGGGCGCGATGCTGTCGAGATCGCGGAACACGTTGTTACGCCCGAATGAACTGGCGAGCCGGTCGAAGATGCGCCCCGCATCGGCTTGGGTTGTCTTGCGGCGGTAACAAACGAAGACGCGGCGTCGCCCGCGTTTGCGGATATACCAGAGCGTTAGCGCGGCAGCGAGCAGTGTCGCCGCCCCAAGGATCGCCCGTGCTGACGTCGTGAAGGTGTCCTCGTGTGGCGCGGGCTTCGGGCTCGGCACCGGCTCAGTCTGGTTCGGTTCCCGCCCTGCTTTTTTAGCCGGCGTGTTGGCTTGGTTGCTGTCTAGCGGACCGCTCGCCGCCGCGGGGCGCTCAGTCGATGCCGGAGCTTGGACCGTGTCCGTTCGCTGTTCCGGGTAGAGCCACGTGCTGATGTTCCGCGGGCCTTCAGGACGGAGGCGCCCGTTGAGTTGTGCCGCAAGGCGCACGCCGGCTTTTGCGAGCTGCTGCAGGATGGCGCTGTGTGCGGCATCCACGTAATCTGGACCGAGTGAGAAGCTCTCGGCGGCAGGAGTGCGCAAGGCGGAAGTGTACGCGACAGCCTTCGCGATCCCAAAACTCTCCCAAGCCCACGCCGTGGGGTCGCCCGTATTCCAGGCGGTGCGCTGAGTGGGCGTGATGCTTGCGTCAATCTGAGTTGCCAGTTCATCCTCGCTCCCCGGTATGGTTTCGACGAGGCCAGAGTCCCAAGCGGCGTGAAGAGTCGTTGCTCGGCCGCCGTAGAGGACCCGGACGCGGTTCCCGCCCGCATCGTTGTTGTCCGCACAATGGAGCGGTTGATGAACATCCGCAACGAGATGAACCAGGAACTTGAGCGCCGCGGCGCGTTTGGCGCTGTCGAGGCTGCGGTCAGCCACCGCTTTGCCGACCGTGTTAAGGGTGGCGGTGATGCAATCATCGTCCGGGCAGTACTGCGTGAGATCACCGCCCGTCGCACTGAGTGGGATGTCTACAAAGTGTCCGTTGCCGCTGAAGCGAAACGCCGGATTGATCCGAATTTCGTCAGCCCAGGTCGAGACTGCCGCGAGGTCGGTGTTGGCTTCGCCGGCGAGAAGGATCTTAATTTGAGTTCTTGCCTCAGCCGTCAGGTGGCGCTCGGCCAAGAGTCCGACGATGCGGTGAGCTTTGTTAGCCCACGCAGCGGCGTTGCGCGCTGTCAGCAGGAACAGCACGGGTACCAGGCTCAGCGCGAGCCGTCGCATCCTTAACTCCCTCCGGAACCCAGGGTAGCGCACGCCTGCCCTGGCGTCCATAATTGGACGCGCGCCTAGGTTCGCCGGCAGATGTCTGGAATTAGGGCCAACCTCTCTGGAGCCAGGCCGTTTCTGGGGTAGCTGTCGAGAACAGCCCTACCGTCCGACGACCGGATAGATCCCGTGAAAGCCCACGGTTACGACGTTCGCCACGGAGCGCCGTGAAGACCGCAGCACCCAAGAGGCCGAGAAGCCCCGGGTCGGATCCGACGCCTATGGAGGTTCGTAGGCGAAGAAGCCAGTACTGCTACCGCTGGGTAATACGCGACGAACGTGCCACGCGGGCTGTTCCAAACCTGGCGGCCGCGCCGCAAAGGAACATCGGCACACTATGCGGCCCGCCGCCGTGGCTCGGGCCGGTAGAGCCGATCCCAGGCATGTCCAGAGATCCCCGCCAAGCTCGGTCTCGGCGAAGCGGACGCTGACGACAAAGGGCCAGCAGTGGTACGCGAACCACCTGTCGCGGTCACTGGCCAAGGCGCAGCCGCGGCCGTTTCTGTCGCGGAGCCGTCGCCACGGCGGACTGGGCCCGTAGCCGTGCTCAACGGATCAGCTTCGAAACCACCCGAAAAGTGCTCGTGCGGAGCATCCCGCAGCCACTCGAAGATCATTGATTCGGTGTTCGTAACAACGATGCCAGACGTCTGCAGGCGAGCGAGCGCATTGGAGTAGTTGGCCGCCCCGCGTGAGCAGACAGCATCCGTCACGACATATACCTCGTTTTGCAGCACGCAAACGTGGGCTTCCATCCCGCAAGCACTACCTGCGGACGGGTGAGCGGCAGAGCGGCACAGGCTGAAAACGCGGTCTTCGACCCGCGTCGAGCCTTCGGGCAGGTTAATAGCCAAGTCGGGCACTGTGACACCGGGGCCCTTCGGGTACTGCTCAGTCACCAGCACAGGGATGTCGAGGCGTGCCGCAGCTTCAAGCAGAATGTCCCGGCGCGCTCACAACCGAATCGCGGCAGCCAAGGTAACCGCAAGGCTTTCCTGAACATCAATCACAACCACCACCGAAGCGCCGGCACGCACGAGCTTTGCTTGGGCCATAACGGTATATGGTAAGGCGCCTCGGCCGGACTGGCGAAATCATCGGTTTCGGGGACGCTCATTAGCCCGGCTTGGGCAACACCCACCGAACATCCCGAAAGTACTACCTACGGCAGGCTGAGTGCAGCCGAGGCCGACGGCGATGATGTTGGCCACGGAGTCCGCATGGACTCTGCGAGTCTCCTGCGGCCGGCCAGCCCCAGGCAATGGGTGATGCCAGGTTATCGCCGTCGCCGACACCGGCTCGGTCAGATCCCCCGCCGCCACTGACGCACACGCAGCGCCCAACGGCCCAATCGTAGACAGGCCCGCGCGGTCGAGGGAGGAGCCGGCACTGCAATAGCACGGGCAACCGCATTAGGTCGGGCCGGCACTGCGGTACGAGCGGGCCAAGCAGCCCGAAAAGTGGGCGGCGTCTTCGAGTGCGCATTGCCGTGGCGTTCCCAAAAAGGAGTGTCGGATAAGGGCGGAGAGCAATCCCGCGCGTTTAACGCAGAATCAGTGGATTAAAGGGTCTGCAGTTCGCCCGATTCCAGGAGTGCGTCGACCAGGCGGTCGATCGCGGCAGGCAGGTGGCCGCCGCGGATCAGAACACCCAGTTCCATGTTCCTCTCCAGGGCCGCCTCGGTCAGGTTGGCGCTGGTCAGGAACGCGACCTTCGAATCGGCCACCGCGGCCTTGACGTGCATCAGGCCCGCGTGGCCCTGCTCATCGCGAGGACGCCGCTCCGCCGGCCACTGCAAAAGCGACGCCCCAGTTGCCACCGCTCGGCCCAGTTGCTGCCGCTGGCGGTCGATCTCCTGGTCGCTGTGGGCTTCCCGATCGCCCAGCACGATGCGCAGCGCGACGCCCCGCTCCAGTGACCGCTCCAGGTCTTCCACCAAGCGTGGCACCTGAAAGATTCCGAAGCTCGTCATGGTCAGCCTTCGCTCCGCGCAGCGGATCAGGTCGCACAGCACCTGCTCCGTCCGCCGCACGGGGACCACCGGCGTCGAAGGACCAGTCCATACCAATTCCGCGGTCTGGCGCGACCGTTTGGCTACCAGCGCCACCTCCAGCATCGGCGCCAACTCGCCGCGCGCGTCACTCCGGTGGCGCAGGAACTCGTCCACCCGTCCCTGGTAGCCGGGGTTCGGCATCGCGGGCAGCACGCCGCCGCGCAGTTGCCCAATCAGCGACTCCACCAGGCTGCCCGGCAGCTCCTCCACCAGCTTGAGACACGCTTCGGCGGCCGTCATGGGAGGAAAAACGCGAATTCCGCGCGCTCCATGGTGGGTACCAACACCGACCGGTCCAGGTACCGATTGCCCCGCTCGCAGGAAGTTTCCGGCAGAAACAGGCAGTTATGGCAGGCGGCCCCATGCAGCGACATGAATGCCGACTCTGGCGACGTCTCCGCGCACAGCGGATCGGAAGAGCAGATTTCCAGACCCTCCAACGACTGGTTCAGGTGCTGTTCCAGGTTGGCCGTCTCTCCCAACGTCACCAGCCCACCCAGCGTACCTTCGCTGTCTGGTGCGGCGGTGTAGATCAGGATGCCCGCCATCGACTCCTCGTCATCCGGAGTCGAGGAGAGATGCGCTCCCTCAGGCTGGCCGCCGCGTACCCGCACTCCACCGAGAACTGACGGATTAGCGCATGCGACAACGAATGCAGCAGGACGTATCGTATCCCCGGAAATCCAAGCGACGGTTCCAAGCCCCGCTGTGCCCTCCAGCGCCGGTGGGCGCCGAAGAACTGCGCGTCCAACGACCGTGCTTTCTCCAGCCACTCCGACACCTTCGATTCGGAAAGCCGTAGGAATAATCCCTCGCCCCGCACTTCGGCCGCCGGCACCCAATCGGCGGGACCACGCCGGAGCGGCGCCAGTTTCGCGGTCGAATCTTCGCCGCCCGATTCCAGCCGTGTGAATCCCGCCAGCGCCTGCACTTCGCGCAAACGGTCGATCAGCACTACGCTCTCGATCCACGCGCATACTTCGCTGGCGGCGTCTCCACGCGCAGACGCAAATTCGCGCTGTTCTTCGCCGGATCGGGCTTCGAGAACAGTTCCCATTCCGGCAGTTTCAAATCCTTGGGGGTGAGGGGAGCGGCGCTGTCCTGCGCGCGCAGCTTTTCGATAGCCGCCCAAATCTGCGCGTCCGTGTACCTGTCATAGCGCGGCTGGCCCTTGCGCACCAGCTTGACGTCGCGCTCCGACTCCACGTCCTCAAACAGGGACGTCAGATCCTGCTCCACCAACTGCTCCAGCGGGTCCGCTGACGACGGGATGGAGAGCGCCGACAGCGTCCGCGAGAACCACATATACTGGTAGGTGAAGCTTGCCGCCCCGCCCGTAGAGGGAGGCGCGAAGTCCACCGCCGCCAGCCGCCCCCAGGTGTTCAGCGAGTACGTGCCATCGTAGGGGTTGCTGTCGTAGTAGTAGTTCCAACGCTGATTGATCTGCTCGGCCAGTGGCGATCCCGCCCAGTGCTGCACCTGCGTCAGCCGCCCGTAGACATCGTAGCTGTAGCGGGTCTGCTGCCCCATGTTGTCGGTGCGTTGGGTCACGTGGTGCGCAGCGTCGTACTGATACGTCACCGTCCCGTTTTCGGGGTTGGTGGCCGAAACCATGTCAAGGCCGCTGTAGGCGAAGGTGCGCGTCTGCGTGCCGTTACTGCGCGGCATGCTCACCTGCGCCAACTGGTTCAGGCCGTTGTAGGTGTAGTTGGTCACCAGGTTGGCGCCGCCGGCGGGGTTAGGCTCGATCACCTGCACCAGGTTGCCGAAGGCGTCGCTGACCGAGGTCTTCCATTTCCCCGCCGCGTCAGTCGCCGTGGTCTGGTTGCCGGAGTAACTGTAGCGGGTCACGCTGCCATCGGCCGCGGTCACGCTGAGGGTGCGGCCCGAAGCATCGTAGGCGTTGGTACTCCACACCGGCGTTCCGCCGGGCGCATACGGCTGCGAGGTCCGCCACAGTTTTCCCAAGGCCGAGCAGGCGCAGGGGGCGTACTGCGTGTCCATCTGCGACACCGTGGTCGCATCGTGGCCCGCCTCCACCCGCGTCACCCGCCCGAAGCCATCCAGCGTGGTCCGCTTGAAGCGCGCACCAGCGCCCGAACCCAGCGTTACGGTCTGGGTGTTCCCCGAAGCGCGTTCGATGCCGGTTTCCCAGAAACTGCGTCTGTCCCCTTTCTGGCCCCCCGGCGTCGTTCGGCTCTGAGGCGAGGGCCGGGCTCGGCCTGGGTGTCCCACCGCGTGGCATTGGATTGGCGTTTTTGGTCGCGGTGTCTGTCAGCGAAATGGGCGAGTCACGGAAACAACATCCGACCGGCTGGTCACTCAACGTGAAAACGTTCGCCAGGCTCCCCAGCACGGTTCACGGGAACCCGTAGCGAGTATCGCGCCAGTAGCTTCCGCAGCCGATTTACACTCACGTCGCTACTCCTCCACGGGTATCAGGGTAACAGACTGCTCCGCATACGCAGGCCGCAGGCAATTGAAGTCAACCCGAGTCAGAACATAGCCCGGCTTCGAAAACAAGAGGAGACGGCTTTCATTGTCGTCGATGTTGATCTGCACGCGCCCGTAATCGTCGTCCTCTGAATTAACACCCGGAGGATCGGAGCTCACTGACACGCCACTCAAGCCCCTGCCTCCAGGGTCAATTATTCGAAAATAGGTTGTACACCCTATGAGCGAGACATCACCTCGGCAAGTGTTACGGTAGACTCTGAATGTAAGTGTCCGCCCGAAGACCACTCTCACATGGGGAATTATGATATGAGCACATGTGCTCGCGCCGACATCAATTGAGTGATCGCCGAACCCGAAATCGCAAAACTCCGCCTCGCCGCGCTCGGCTATGACCTGCTTGACCACCTTGCCCCCACTGTCTACTAGTCGCACCAGTGCCGCGGCCGGCTTTCCCTCGTGGTCCGTAACGAGGACTCGAACTGCGCAGAAACTGGCGCAGAAACAATTGAAGTTCGAGGCAAATATGAGTACGAGAAATGTGTTTCTTAGCATGGCGGCCATGGTTACTTCTTCAAGCCGGGGAAGCAGTCGTTTGCAATTGTCTGGGCGTTTTGAACCGACTGAAGATTGCTCCTTGAGTCATCCGGTAAGCCACCAAGCTCATGGCCCAGCTCGTGGAGAAGGGTTAATGCCTGCCAGTCGGCGATACTCAGTCTGCTGTAATCTAATCCCAAGCTCTTTGCTTGTTGTAGGAGGAGATTCACCGTGACAGCTTGCCCGCTGCTGTTGATGTTTGTAACTTGAGTTGGGCTGAAAAAGGCATCAGCATTCAACTCGACTGCTTTGGGAGCCAAGGTTTCCGCAACCGTAATCGATCCGGCGTGCCCAACGCCTAAATCACCTACATAGTACTGCGTGTCCATAAGGCCCTGTCGTACAGACTCAGAGCTTGCGTCCGCGCCGCCAATATCCTTGATACAGTCCGCACTTGCCGTGGTAAGCGTTAGCCAGGCATCATCGAATCCCGCTTGGAACCACTGATATTTGTCGATGAGGAAGAGCCCTTTTCCCGAGGCACCCCCGCCACGGTCGTTTTTATCATTGTTGGGGCGCTGTGGTCCGGCAGGGAGCGGCACGTCCTCGCAATCGGTGATTTCCACGTATTCTCCGTAGCCGACCTGGCATGCGTAGGCGCCATTGGGATCCCTGAAGTTGATGGGATCGCCCACTACGTACGCGTACCGATTCCAACTCCCCGGATCGCTCGCTCCTCCACTCGCTTGATAAGGATCCGCCGTATAGAACCTCCCCGTCCCCACCCCGTAATACCTCTGATCCGCATAATCCTGCGTCGTCGCATCCCGGAAGTACGTCCCGAACTTCTCCCGCCCGTCCGCCGTCGACGTCCGCTCCTCCCCGTACGGGTAGTAGCTCATCCTCTCCCCGCTCGCATTCGCTCGCACGCTCCCCAATCGGTCCGTGGCCACCAGAAACCCGCTCGCCTGGTTCAGCGCTCCGCCCGATCGAATCAGCTTCCCTCCGAAGTACACATTCGTCTTGGTGGTACACGACAAGGTCCCGTCCGGGTTCACCGTACACGCCACCGTCAGCAACTTCTGGCCCCCGATCCCGTAAAAGTACATCTCCTGGCTGCCGTCGTACGTGTTCAGCTTGATCACCCGCTTCCCCTTCGGGTCGTACGTGTAGTTCATCCGATACCCGTTCAGGTTCTCCACCACCATCCGGTTCTCCACGTCGTACGTCGCCCCCGCCACCCCGCCCGGCCACAGGTTGTTCCCGTTCCCATCATAACTCCCCCCCACCTGGTGGTTCGTCGCCGGGTCATAGGCCACCGACAGCGTCGGCGCCGACCCCGCCGTCGCCGTCTTCCCCGTCAGGTTCCCGAAACCGTCGTACGTGAACCCCTGGCCCCAACTCCCGCTGGTCGCCGTGGCGCTGGCCAGCCGATTCAGCGCGTCGTAAGTGTAGTTCACCGTCTCGCCCGCCACCCCGTCAATCGACTGTGTGATCCGCCCGTTGTTCTGCCCCGCCGTGTACACGTATTGCATGTCCATGCCGACCCCCGACGTGATCCGTGTCAACTGGAACAGGCTGTTGTACGTCCGCGTCTCGCTGTAA
>Ga0075030_100003493_pt1 | contig 14264 bp, 10 predicted proteins | sample LitLauG_LLR_2012_FD_71393 | JGI IMG/M metagenome (GOLD analysis project Ga0075030, IMG submission 71393) | Freshwater sediment microbial communities from Pennsylvania, USA - Little Laurel Run_MetaG_LLR_2012 | ecosystem: Environmental > Aquatic > Freshwater > Creek > Sediment | place: USA... | reverse complement strand
GCGACCGGCTCGCCTCGACCACCACAGGCGGCGCCCCCAGCTGGGACTGCCCCATGAACGCACCTGAAAAAAAGCTCCTGCCCGACGTCCAGTCATCCCTGGATCCGCGCAACATCGCCATATCGCGGGTGGGCGTGAAATCGCTGCGCTATCCCGTGGCGGTTGCAGGCCCGGCGGGCGCCGTGCAGACGATCGCCAGCATCGACATGTACGTGGCCCTGCCCGGTGACCGCAAGGGCACCCACATGTCCCGGTTCATAGAAGTCCTGCAGCAGAACACCGATCCGCTTTCCAGCGCCTCATTGCCCGCGCTGCTGGCCCAGATGCTGGTCACGCTCGAAGCCGATGAAGGCTCGGTGGAGATCCGCTTTCCCTATTTCATCAACAAGTCGGCACCGGTTTCGGGCGTGCAGAGCCTGATGGACTACGAAGTGGTGCTGGCGGGCACGATGCGCGACGGGGTCGGCAGCGTCCACCAGCGCGTGGTGGTGCCCGTGACCAGCCTGTGCCCCTGCAGCAAGAAGGTGGCCGACTATGGCGCCCACAACCAGCGCGCGCACGTCACCATCGATCTCGAATTGGCCGAGGCGATGACCATCGAAGCCCAGGTGCGCATCGCCGAAGACGGCGCGTCCTGCGAGTTGTGGTCCGTGCTCAAGCGTGCCGACGAAAAATACGTCACGGAGCGCGCCTACGACAATCCGAAATTCGTCGAGGACACGGTACGCGACATTGCCATGGTGCTGCAACGCGATCCGCGCGTGCTGGCCTACCGCGTCGAATCCGAGAACTTCGAGTCGATCCACAATCATTCGGCCTACGCACGCATCGAGCGCGACAAGCGCGTTGCCGGCTGACGTGCCGGTGGCGCTGACGGGCCCGGCCCACGTACCGCTGCTGGCCACTACGCGCGGCGTAGCGGACCGCCTGGCGGCTCCGCCTGATGCCGACCCGCTGCGCGGGCGCGATACCGTCGAATGCGTGCACTATGGCTCGATTGCCATCGTCGATGAGCACGGGGCCCTGGTCGCACAGGCCGGTGACCCGGAAGGCCTGAATTTCACGCGTTCCACCCTCAAGCCCCTGCAGGCGCTGCCCTTTGTCGAGGACGGTGGCCTGGCCCATTACGGCTTTGGCTCGCAGGAGCTGGCGCTCATGTGCGCCAGCCATAGCGGCGAAACCATGCACACCGCGCTCGCCCAGTCCATCCTGGATCGCTCGGGAGCGACCGTGGCCGACCTGCAGTGTGGCCAGCACCCGCCGCGCTTCTATGAGGCCACCGGGGCACGCGTGCCGCAAGGCCTGGCCGCCAGCGCGCTGCATCACAACTGCTCCGGCAAGCACAGCGGATTTCTCGCCTATTGCCGCCTGCACCACCACAAGCTGGGTGGCTACCTCGATCCGGATTCCCCGCTGCAGGTACGGGTCCGCAATGCCGTGCAGCGGTTCGCGCCGGGCCAGACCTTGGTCGCAGGAACCGACGGCTGCAGCGCACCCAATTTCGCCATGCCGCTACGCTGCCTTGCGCATACCTACGGCCGCATCGCCGCCGACACGGATCCGGCGCTGCGGGCCATTTTCTACGCCATGACCCGCCACCCGGACCTCGTTTCCGGAACCGCCCGCACCGATCTTGCGCTGATGCAGGCCGGCGTGGGCGACTGGGTATGCAAGATCGGCGCGGACGGCATGCAGGCCGTGGGCGTACGCTCGCACGGCCTGGGCATCGCCATACGAATTGCGGGCGGCGATGTGCACGCGCTGCATGTGGCTACCGCGGAAGTGCTCCACCAGATCGGACTGCTCGACGAACCACTGCGCAGCCCTCTGGCGCACCACTTCCGCCCGGCGGCACGCAACGCGCGTGGTACGGAGACGGGCCGGTTCCGGCCGCTGTTCACACTGCCGCGGCTGGTTTCCTGACCGTACCACCCTAGAGGCCAGGTCCTATCGTGGGCCACGGCACGCTCCCAGAAAGGACCCGCATGATCCGCAACGCTGTACGTAACACTGTACGCACTGCTGTACGCACGGCCTCCGTCACTGCTGCTCACTGGATGACACTGGCGCTCGCCCTGCCGGTCGCGGCTATCGCCGCCGAGCCGGCGCCCGCCGGGCCAAAATCCGGCATCGAGACGCAGTACCTGGACAGCAGCGTGCGTCCTCAGGACGACTTCTATCGTTACGTCAATGGCCGCTGGCTCGACCAGACGCAGATCCCCAGCGACAAATCCAGTTACGGCATCTGGGACAAGCTCCAGGATGAATCGCAGCTCCAGCTGCGCACCATCCTCGAAGAGTTGCAGAAGACCGCGGATCCGGCCGATGCCGATCAGCGCAAGATTGCCGACCTGTACACAAGCTTCATGGACGAAGCGGCCCTCGAAAAGGCGGCACTGCATCCGCTGGACGAGGAGGTAGCGCGCATCGACGGCCTGTCGGCCAAGTCCGGCATCGCGGCGCTCATCGCCCATTTCAACCGCATCGGCGTGACAGTTCCCATCGGCACCTATGTGCACCAGGACGCGCGCGATTCAACCCAGTACGTGTTCGATCTGCAGCAGGACGGCCTGGGGCTTCCCGACCGAGACTATTACCTGCAGAAGGACGCGAAGCTGCTGGAGATACGCACGCATTACCAGGAGCACGTGGCCAGGATCCTCGCGCTGGCCGGCGTGGCCGACGCGGCAAAGCAGGCGCACGACATCGTCGCACTGGAGACGGCGCTTGCCCGTGTGCAATGGACCAAGGTGCAGAACCGCGATCCGGTCAAGACCTACAACAAGCTGGCGTTCGCCAAACTGCCCGGCCTGGCGCCCGGGATGGACTGGACTGCTTATCTCGCCGGCACCGGTGTGACGGGCAAGGCCCAATCCGTCATTGTCGACCAGCCCAGCTATTTCAAGGGATTGGACGCGCTCATCAAGTCCACGCCGCTGGCCACGTGGAAAGCCTATTTTCGCTGGCACCTGTTGAGCGACTATGCGCCCTACCTGAGCGCGGGTTTCGTCGACGAACATTTCGCTTTCTATGGCAAGGTATTGCGTGGCGTCGAGCAGATCGAGCCACGGTGGAAGCGCGGTGTGCGCCTGGTGGACGGGCAGATTGGCGAGGCGCTGGGCCGCATCTACGTCGCGCGCCACTTCCCAGCAGCGTCGCGGACGCGAATGATCCAGCTCGTCGACAACCTCCTGGCGGCGTATCGCGACGACGTTGCAACGCTCGATTGGATGAGCCCCGCCACGCGGACGAAGGCCCTGGCCAAGCTGGCCAAGTTCACACCCAAGATCGGCTATCCCGACAAGTGGCGTGACTACACGGCGCTGCGCATCGCCCGCGACGATCTTGCCGGAAATGTCATTCGCGGCACCAACTTCGAGTTCGAACGCAACCTCAACAAGCTCGGGCAAGCCATCGACCGCAGCGAATGGGGCATGACGCCCCAGACGATCAATGCCTACTACAACCCGGAGCAGAACGAGATCGTCTTTCCAGCAGCCATCCTGCAGCCGCCGTTCTTCGATGCGGCGGCGGACGACGCGGCGAACTACGGCGCGATCGGCGCGGTGATAGGGCATGAAATCAGCCACGGCTTCGATGATCAGGGCAGCCAGTACGACGGCGACGGCAACCTGCTCAATGCGCCCGGGTGGTTCACGCAGGCCGACCTGGGGCGGTTCAAGAAGCGCAGCAAGGCACTCGTCGCGCAGTATTCCGTTTACTCGACGGTGCCGGGTTACCCCATCAACGGGGAACTGACGCTGGGCGAGAATATCGCCGACAACTCCGGACTGGCCATCGCGTTCAAGGCCTATCGCTTATCGCTCGGTGGTAAACCGGCACCGGTGATCGATGGCTTTACGGGCGACCAGCGCTTCTTCCTGGGCTGGGCCCAGGCTTGGCGGAGCAAGACACGCGAGAACCAGGCCATCCTGCAGATCAAGTCCGACCCGCATTCTCCCGAGGAGATCCGCGGCCAGGTTCCCGAGCGCAATCTCGCGGCCTTCCATGAGGCGTTCGGCATCAAGCCCGGCGACCGCATGTACCTGGAGCCGGGCAGGCGCGTCACGCTCTGGTAGCCGCCGGCGCTGCTGCGGGGCGGCAGCGCGTTCCTGCGTGCGGAAGTGCCGGCAGGAACGCGCGACAGCGGTCCGGTAGACTTGTAGCCCTCCCCAGCACTGGATCGACCTTCTCATGCTCGCCGAACAGCGGCAGGCGATCGCGGACCTGATCCGCGAGGCGCTTGTTCCCCTGCTAGCCCCCTCCGGTACACCGGTTCCCGACCTGGAGTTGCAGCGTCCCAAGGTTGCAGCCCATGGTGATCTGGCCTGCACAGTGGCCCTGCCACTGGCCAAGCTGCTCGCGCGGCCGCCGCGCGAACTGGCCACGGCCATCGCCGAGGCGCTGCGTGCGCTGCCGGCCAGCGCGCGCTGGATCGAGGCCGTCGAGGTTGCCGGCCCCGGGTTCATCAACCTGCGCCTGAGCAATGCGTTCAAGCAGGAGGTGATCGGCGAAGTGCTGCGCGCCGGGCCGGCCTTCGGCGCCGGCAGCGAAGGCGCGGGCCGCCGCGTGGTCGTGGAGTTCGTGTCGGCCAATCCCACCGGCCCCCTGCACGTGGGCCACGCCCGCCAGGCAGCGCTGGGCGACACGCTGGCCAACATCCTGGCCGTACGTGGCTGGGATGTAGTGCGGGAGTTCTATTACAACGACGCCGGCGTGCAGATCGACCAGCTCACCGCATCAGTGCAGGCGCGCGCACGGCAATTGCAGGGACGCGAGATCGACCTGGAACAGGTCGGCTACCAGGGCGATTACATCGTCGACGTGGCGCGGGAATTCCTGGCGGGCACAACGGTACGCGCGCGTGACGGCGCGGAAGTGACGGCGACGGGCAATCCCGACGACGCCGAGGCGGTGCGCCGTTACGCGGTAGCTGCGCTGCGCCACCAGCAGGACCTGGATCTGGACGCCATCGGCGTGCACTTCGACAATTTCTATCTCGAATCATCGCTCTACAGCGATGGGCGCGTGAGCGCCGCGGTCCAGGCACTGCAGCGCTCGGGTCTCACCTTCGAGTCCGAGGGTGCGCTGTGGCTCAAGACCACCGCGGCACCCGCCGGAGCGCCCGGTGAGATCCCCGACGACAAGGACCGCGTCGTGCGCAAGTCCGACGGCACGTATACCTACTTCGTGCCCGATATCGCCTATCACCTCGCCAAGTTCGAGCGCGGATTCGAACGCGCGATCAACATCCAGGGTTCCGACCATCACGGCACCGTGGCGCGCGTGCGGGCGGGGCTGCGCATTCTGGGACAGTCGCTGGGCATGGTCATACCCCCCACCTTCCCGGAGTACCTGCTGCACAAGATGGTGCGGGTGATGCGGGGCGGCGAAGAGGTCAAGATGTCCAAGCGCGCCGGCACGTCCGTGGCGCTGCGCGACCTGATCGACTGGGCTGGCCGCGATGCCACGCGTTTTTTCCTGGTGTCGCGCAAATTCGACTCGGAATTCACGTTCGATATCGACCTCGCGCTATCGCACTCCGAAGACAATCCCGTGTACTACGTGCAGTATGCGCATGCGCGCATCTGCTCGGTACTGGCGCAGGCCGCGGGCACCGGCGGCGCGGTGCTCGACGAAACCGCCGCGCAGGCCCTGCCGGTCACCGCGCTGGTCGCGCCGCGCGAGCTGGCCCTGATGGCCCGGCTGGCCGAGTTCCCGGACGCATTGCGGCAGGCGGGAGAGGAACTGGCCCCGCACCAGGTGGCCTTCTACCTCAAGGAGCTGGCCGCCGACCTGCATGCGTTCTACAACGCCGAGCGCATTCTGGTCGACGACGCGGGCTTGCGCGCAGCGCGCCTGGCGTTGCTGCTGGCCACGCGTCAGGTATTGCGCAATGGTCTGGGGCTGCTGGGCGTGGCCGCGCCCGAGCGCATGTAGGGCAAAATGCCGGACATCAGCCCTGGTGGCAGCTCCTATCCCGACGATCGACCGACGATGAACGCACGACGCCCAACGATCAGCATCTTCGGTTTCCTCGGCGGGCTGATATTCGGCCTGGCGTTGGCCGTTGCCATTGCCCTGTACCTCACGAATTCGCCGGTTCCTTTCATCAACAAGGTCCAGCACGCCACCGAGACCATCACGCCGGAACCGGGCGACCCCAACCGGCCGCTATTCTCGCCGCAGATTCCCGCGGCGGCGGCTTCGGACCCGGCAGCTGCCGCCCGGCCACCCGTGGAGACCGGCGACGGTCCCAACGCCCTACCCGGCGCCGCAGCCCCGGCCGCGCCGCCGACGCCGGTACCAACCGCGCCGGAGGCGGCCAGCGCGGCAGGGAAGGCGGCGGCTCCCGTGCAGGCCAGCCCGGAGGGGGGCGCCCAGATCATGCTGCAGGTCGGCGCCTTCAAGAACGCCGACGACGCCGACGTGCTGCGCGCACGCATCGCCTTGCTGGGCCTGGATGCCAAGGTAACGGCCAATCTCGTCGACGGCGCCACGCTGTACCGGGTGCGCCTGGGGCCCTATGGCCCGCTCGACGACCTGAACGGAATTCGCCACACCTTGTCTGAGAATGGCATGGAGGCGCAACCGGTACATGTCAAGTAGGGGCGCTACCCGTCACCCCCCATTGTTCGCAAAACCCATGAGGATTCCCATGTCCAGTTCCATCCGCCGGCGAGAAATCGTCATTGCCCTGGGCGCCGCACCGCTACTGGCGACCACGGCCGCCCGCGCGCAGGCGCCATCGGTTCCGCAAGCGGGTACCGATTACACCGTCATCCCCAACCCCCAGCCCACCGACGTCCCCGGAAAGATCGAAGTCCTGGACTTTTTCTGGTACGGCTGCCCGCATTGCTACTCGTTCCTGCCGGACCTGGAGTCCTGGCGCAAGAAGCAGCCGGCCGATGTCGATTACCGGCACGTTGCGGTTGATTTCGGCGACCCGGCGCGCGAAGTGCACTCGAAAATCTTTTATGCCCTGCAGGCGCTGGGCCGGGTCGACGACATGCACGTGAAGGTTTTCGATGCCTTCCACCTCAAGCATCTGCGTCTCAACGACCGCGACAGCGCTGCTGACTTCATGGCGGCCAACGGTATCCCCCGGGACAAATGGCTGGGGGCTTTCGATTCGTTTTCCGTGGCAGGGCTGGTACGGCGCGCGCGCATCACCTGCCAGAACTACACCATTGACGGCACGCCCAGTCTCGCTATCGATGGGCGCTACGTCACTTCTCCCTCGATAGTGCATACCCATACTGCCGCCGGCGCGCTGGTCGCCATGAGCTATCTGGTTGAGCAGGCGCGGCAGGATCACGCGCACCGCAAGTCGTAAGCGGTGCGAGCACAGCTGGCGCCATCCTGCGCGACACCGGCGTCTTGAAGGCAAGTGCCATCCCGATGGCGCTTGCCTCGCCGGCGGCTGCGTCCTGCGAGGCACAGCGACTGGCAAACGCGTCTTGCGGCATTGCGCCATGAACGTCTTCCTCACGGGCGCCTCCAGCGGAATCGGCACAGCGCTGGCGCGCGAATTCTCGCGCCAGGGTGCCTGCCTGGGGTTGGTTGCACGGCGTGAGGATGCGCTGGCGGCACTGGCCCGCGAACTGGGAACTCCCTGCCATCTTTACGCGGTCGATGTCACCGACCGCGCCGCGCTGCTCGTCGCGGCCCGCGACTTCGACGCGCGCTGTGGCGGCGCAGACATCGTGATCGCCAACGCCGGCATTTCGACCGGCGTGTTGACCGAGCATGCCGAGGACCTGGCGGTTTTCGATGCGGTACTGGCAACCAACCTCACGGCAGTTGTCACGACCTTCCATCCTTTCATCGCAGCCATGCGCAGCCGGCGATCGGGCACGCTGGTGGGGATCGCCAGCGTGGCCGGGATCCGCGGACTGCCGGGCTCGGAAGCCTACTGTCCTTCCAAGGCCGCCCTCATCAACTACTGCGAGAGCCTGCGCATCGGGCTGCGCGGCAGCGGCGTCGAGGTCGTGACCATTGCGCCGGGGTTCATCCGCACACCCATGACGGCCGACAACCCGTATCCCATGCCGTTCCTGATGGATGTGGACGGCTTCGCCCGCCAGGCGGCCGCGGCAATCGTGCGCGGCGACAGCTTTAGGGTGATCCCCTGGCAAATGGCCTGGGTCGCACGCCTGCTGCGGGTGCTACCCAACTGGGCATTCGACCGCGCGCTTGCCGGGCGGGCCCGCAAGCCGCGTGCGGCGGCGGGCCAGCAGCGCTGAGCCCGGCAACGCGCGCCGGGACAGATGCTTACTTGCCGCGGGCCGGGCGCTTGTCCAGAACCACGCCCGCTGCCTTGAGACTGGCTACTTCCGCGGCAGAAAAACCATGGTCGCTCAGCACCGCGTCGCCATCCTGCGCAAACGCCGGCGGGGCAAACCGCATCCGGGCGGGCGTGCGCGAGAACTTGATGGGCGTGCCAACCGACGTCACATCGCCCGTCTGCACCACCATTTCCCGGGCGCGCGCGTGCGGCGAGGCCAATGCCAGGTCGATCGGCAGGACCACGCCGGCCGGCACACCGGCGCGCAGCAACTGCTCGGCCAGCACATGGCCGTCGGCCCGGGCAAAGGCTTGATCCAGGGCCTCGCGCAGGGCTTTGCGATTGACGAGCCGGTCGCCGTTGGTGGCAAAGCGGGGGTCGCGGGCGAGCTCGGGATGGCCGATGATTTCCGTGAACTGCTGGAACTGCCGTTCATTGCCGATGGCGATGAAAATATCGCCGTTGCTCGTGGTCCATTTATCGTACGGTGCCACGTTGGGGTGCGCATTGCCCAGCGGCACCGGCCGCTTGCCGCTCAGCAGGTAGTTGGCGGCCTGGGGGTGCAGCAGTGCCGTGGCGCAGTCGTAAAGGGTCATGTCGAGGAACTGCCCGCGGCCGCTGCGCGTGCGCTCCTGGAGCGCCATGAGGATGGCAATCGTGGAATACATGCCCGTGGCCAGGTCCACCAGCGGCGTGGCCATGCGCACGCCCGTGCTGCCCACCTCGCCATTGACGCTCATGAGTCCACTCATCGCCTGGACGACCGCGTCATAACCCGGCAATCCGCCCAGGGGGCCGTCGGCGCCGAAGCCCGAGACCCGGCAATGGATGAGCCGGGGAAAACGCTTCTCGAGGACATCGGCGTAACCCAATCCCCACTTTTCCATCGTGCCCGTCTTGAAATTCTCGACCAGCACATCGGCATCGGCCAGCAGGCGCAGCACGACCTCGCGGCCGGCGGGAACGCTGATATCGAGGGCCAGCGCGCGCTTGTTGCGGTTGACGCCCAGGTAATAGCTGGCATCGCGGCTGCCATCCGGACGCTCGGCAAAGGGCGGACCCCACTGACGTGTGTCGTCTCCCTGGGGTGGTTCGACCTTGATGACGTCAGCGCCATGGTCGGCGAGGATCATGGTGGAATAGGGGCCACCCAGCACGCGCGACAGGTCGACGACCTTCACGCCGGCCAGGGCGCCGCCGCTGTCGGGTATAGGGGGTGTTGTACTCAAGGATGCTCCTAGGAAATGGTCCGGCGCAGGCGGTCGAATCCCTGCTGCAGGTCGTTGATGAGATCGACGGGGTCTTCCATGCCAGCCGATATCCGGATGAGTCCATCGGGCAGGCGTGCCGCGCCCAGGCTGCGTTCTGCCCGCGAAGGAATCAACAGGCTCTCGAAGCCGCCCCAGGAATAGCCGCGCCCGAATAGACGCATGCTGTCCACGAAAGTGTTGACAGCGGCAACGGGAATGGCCGCCTGCAGTTCGATTCCGAAGAGGCCGCTGGCCCCCGAGAAATCGCGCTGCCATAGGGCGTAGCCGGGGTCGCTTGCCAGGGCCGGGTACAACACGCGCGCTACTTCGGGCTGCTGCAACAGCCATTCGATCAGGCGCTCGGCGGTGGCACGATGGCGCTCGAGGCGCGCATGCAGCGTGCGCAGCCCGCGCAGCGCCACCCAGCAATCGTCGGGGCTGGCCGCCAGGCCCGTCGAGCGGATGAATGTGCGCATGGCCGGCGCCGTGGCGGCGTTGCAGGTAACCGTGCCCAGCAGAAGGTCGGCATGGCCGCCGATGTACTTGGTGGCCGCGTGCACGGACACATCGGCCCCCAGTTCGATAGGCCGGCAATATAGCGGCGTCGCCCAGGTATTGTCCGCCACCGATATCGCGCCATGCGCACGGGCGATGGCGCTCAGCTGGGGAATATCCTGGACTTCGAAGGTGTGCGAACCTGGCGATTCGATGAGTACCAGCCGGGTTGTCGGGCGCAGCAGCGCCGCCATTTCGGCACCCGCGCGCGGGTCGTAGAACGTCGTGTCGACGCCAAAACGCGCCAAGGTCCCGATGCAGAAGCTGCGCGTGGGGCCATAGGCGGAATCGGGCACGAGGATGTGGTCGCCCTGTCCGATAAAAGCCATGATGGCGCTGGTGCAGGCGCTAAGGCCCGAGGGCAGCGCCCAGGTGCGCTCGCCACCCTCGAGTGCGGTCATCGCGTCGAGAAAGGCACGGTGCGTCGGCGTGCCGTGCAGCCCGTAGGTAACCGGGCCGCTGTCGTCGCCGCGGGCGGCACGGGCAACCCGCTCGCGCATGTCGGCCACGTCGGCGTGCAGCACGGTGGAACCGCGCTGCACGGGGGGATTGATGTAATGCTCGCCAGCGTCGCCCGGCGGGGCTTCGCGGCCGAGTGTGACCAGCCGGGTACTGGCTTTCACGGCAGCGGCGCGGCGGCCGGCGCGGACGGGCAGCCGGACGCTGCGCTGGAGGTGATTGTTATCGACACGGTCGGCAATTGTATTACGGTCCCGCGGCGTCCTACGCGGGACGCAATGACGGCAAATGCGGTCCACCGGGGTTCAGCCGGTCGCACGGGCCCGTTGGGTCAAGCCAAGGGAAGCCTGACACAGGCTAGAGGCCGGCAGGTCGCTACTGGACCCGGCCCCGAGACACCGGGACGGCGCCGAATGTGACCGCAACATCCAGCGCGTTTTCCCTTGCCAACACCAACGGATCTTGGTCAAATTCCAGGGGTTTGCCGGCGTCGATCTGGAATCCTGGTACCCCGTCACACCTCAATGCCCGAGGTGAATTTCCGTGAGGTCGTCAACGATGAAACGTACGTGTTCAATTGTTCTGGGCTTCGCATTTCTGGTTCTGTTGCCCGTGCTGCGCACGGCCGCCGCCGAGGCTGTAACCGCGGGCGATATCGCAAAGGCCAAGCCCGAGGAGCCGAAATTCGGCGCCTTCACGCCCGAGCAGCAGGCCAGCAAGGGCACCGCCACCATCGCGGGCAAGCGCTTGGACTATGACGCATATGCCGGCACGCTCGTGGTTCACACGAAGGACTACGACGATGTGCCGCAAAACGCCAACAAAGACGAAAAAGTAGGGCCGGCCGAGGCTGCGATGTTCTATGTGGCCTACTTCAAGAGCGGAGTACCACCCGCTCAAAGAGCGGTCACGTTTCTCTTCAACGGCGGGCCAGGCTCATCCACGGTTTGGTTGCATATGGGAGCATTCGGTCCGCGGCGCGTCGTCACTGCCGACTCCACGCATACGCCGGCAGCTCCCTATGCGATCGTCAACAACGACTTCAGCCTGCTGGACGCCACTGACCTCGTTTTTATCGATGCGCCGGGTACCGGGTTCAGCCGCGTGGCCGGCAAGGATCGTGAAAAGGCCTTTTACTCCGTGGACGCCGATGCCCAGGCATTCGCGGACTTCATCGAGCAGTTCCTGCGCAAATACGGGCGCTGGAATTCCCCCAAATACGTGTTTGGCGAAAGCTATGGCACGACGCGATCGGCTGTCCTGGTCAATCTGCTCGAATCCGAAAACCTCGTGGATCTCAATGGCGTTATTCTGCTTTCGCAGATATTGAGCTTCGCCAATAGTCCGGACGGCGCGGACGCGAACCCCGGCTTTGAACTGCCGTTCGCGCTGGCGCTGCCAACCTTTTGCGCCACCGCCTGGTATCACCATAAGCTGCCGCAAGCAAACCGGGAACTGGCGCCCCTGATCGCCGAGGTCGAGCAATTTGCCATGACCGATTATCTGGCCGCACTGCAGGCCGGATCGACGCTCGATCCTTTGAAGCGTCAGGACGTGGTTGCCAAGCTGCACCAGTACACCGGCCTGCCATCGGCCTACATCGAGAAGGCGAACCTGCGCGTCACGGGCGGTGAGTTTGAAAAGACCTTGCAGGACGACGCGGCCACGACCACTGGGCGGCTGGACTCGCGTTTTTCAGGCCCGACCATGGACCCCCTCAGCAAGGAGGCCGACTACGACCCCCTTGAGGCGGCGATCGGCTCCGCGTACGTTTCGGCCTTCAATGACTATGCCAGAAAAGAGCTGAAATTCGGCGAGAACCGCTCCTTCAAGCCATTGACGTCGCTCTGGAAGCAGTGGAATTTCCTGCATCAGCCACCGGGCGCACCGATGCCCCTGCCGCAGTCAACCAACGTCATGCCGGACCTGGCCGCGGCCATGAAATACAACCCGCACCTCAAAGTAATGGTCAATGCGGGCTATTTCGACATTGCGACGCCGTTCTTCGAGGGCGTCTACGAGATGCAGCACCTGCCTATCCCTGCATCCTTGCAGCAGAACATCGAATACAGGTTCTACGACTCGGGGCACATGGTCTATGCACACGAGGCCTCTCTCAAGGCCCTGCATGACAACGTTGCCGACTTCATTCGGCGCACCGGTAACGTAGCCGGCGCTCCATGAACCAACAGGCCTGAGGCGCGCGCGATAACCAGACGCGCCGGGTTTGGGCGCCGTACCGCAACATCAAGGCCCACCAAGCGCACGGGCCAAGCAATGGCATGATGGCGGCACACCGCGCCGGGCGGCGCGGATGGGGGAGACGCTGATGCATACGCAGGGACTCGATTTCGACCTGGGCGACGATATCGATGCACTGCGCGAGGCGGTGCGCGCCTTCGCCGCGCGGGAGATCGCGCCACGCGCGCAGGAGATCGATCGCAGCGACCGCTTTCCCGCGGACCTGTGGCACAAGCTGGGTGATATGGGCGTGTTGGGCATCACCGCCCCCGAAGCCTACGGCGGTGGCGCCATGGGCTATCTGGCGCACATGGTCGCCATGGAGGAAATTTCCCGCGCCAGCGCCTCGGTCGGGCTTTCCTACGGAGCCCACTCCAATCTCTGCGTCAACCAGATCTGCCGCAATGGCAATGCCGAACAGAAGCAACGCTATCTACCGGGGCTGATCGCCGGAACATCCGTGGGTGCACTGGCCATGAGCGAAAGCGGCTCGGGCTCCGATGTGGTGTCCATGCGCCTGCAGGCGCGGGACAAAGGCGGGCACTATGTGCTCAACGGCACCAAGATGTGGATCACCAACGGGCCCGATGCCGATGTCCTGGTGGTGTATGCCAAGACGGCGCCCGAACTCGGCCCGAATGGCATCACCGCCTTCCTCGTGGAGAAATCCATGAAGGGCTTTTCCGTGGCCCAGAAACTCGACAAGCTGGGCATGCGGGGATCGCAGACCGGTGAGCTCGTTTTCGATAATTGCGAGGTTCCAGCCGAAAACGTGCTGGGCGAGGTCAATGGCGGCGTGCGCGTGCTGATGAGCGGCCTGGACTTCGAGCGCGCCGTATTGGCCGCGGGTCCCCTGGGCATCATGCAGGCCTGCATGGACCTGGTAATGCCGTACGTGCACGAGCGCCGGCAGTTTGGCCAGGCTATCGGCGAGTTCCAGTTGATACAGGGCAAGCTGGCCGACATGTACACGGCCTTGTCCTCCTGCCGTGCCTATGCCTATGCGGTTGGCCGGAGCCTTGACCGGCTGGCGAGTGCGGCCGGAGCGGGGCGCGCCCGCGCCGCTCGCAAGGATTGCGCGGGGGTCATCCTGCTGGCAGCCGAGCGCGCTACCTGGATGGCGGGCGAGGCCATCCAGATACTCGGGGGCAATGGCTACATCAACGACTATCCGGCGGGACGCTTGTGGCGCGACGCCAAGCTCTATGAGATTGGTGCCGGCACCTCGGAAATCCGCCGCATGCTGATCGGGCGCGAGCTATTTAATGAGTCGCGTTAGGGTTGCCGCTCGTTTTTCCCGGCATGAATTTGCAAGTTGTACGCAGACTACAGGCGGCCCATTGATCGCGGGAGTGCAACGTGCGGATGCTGACGCAGACGCGGTTCGGCACGTCGATTAGCGCAACGACTGCATGGAATGGATTTGAGGTAACGGGTTTGCCAAGCGCTGGTCCCTCGTGGCTAGACTTTTG
>Ga0075030_100003491_pt1 | contig 14266 bp, 14 predicted proteins | sample LitLauG_LLR_2012_FD_71393 | JGI IMG/M metagenome (GOLD analysis project Ga0075030, IMG submission 71393) | Freshwater sediment microbial communities from Pennsylvania, USA - Little Laurel Run_MetaG_LLR_2012 | ecosystem: Environmental > Aquatic > Freshwater > Creek > Sediment | place: USA... | reverse complement strand
ACGTGGAATCCGTTGATGTCGTTGAGAAAGCCGTCCCAGGTTTCGGCGACCACGGGCAGCGACCAGAAGTAGCCTTCCATGTCAGGCTCGCCATGCTTCACTTTCCAGGCAATGACGGTATCGCGCACTACTCCTACGCTGTGGGTGTTGGTGATCATGATGGGGCCGTCGACGAATCCGGAGTCTTCGACCCAGGTTGTGCCGGTCATTTCGCCGTTGCCGTTCAGCGTGAACCACGCTCCAAAGACTGCGTCCTTGGAATACTTGCCGCGAGGGAGGACAGCGGTTACGCCGGTGCGGACGGGGCCCTCGCCTACTTTCAGCTTGCCGGAGCCGGAGATCAGGGTGGTGTGGCCGACTTCGACGCCTTTTACGTCAGTGATGGCATTGTTGGCGCCGGGCGTGCCGTCGAAGGGCACACCGAGATCGCGCGCGCGAGGCTTCGCTTGGCTGAAGGTGAGATCGGTGACACACAACAGCAGGAGAGCGCGGGTCAAAATGGATTGGATCATTATTGTCGCCTTCTAATCGCGGGTAGAAAAGGCCCGCGGCAGTATAACGCATCGAAGTGGGACGGCTGGTTTAGAATCCTGTTAGCGGAAGTCGTCTCAGGTCGGGAGAATCCATGGAGAACTGGAAAAGAGCGGCGATTGCGGGATCGGTTGGGGTCGCGACGATCCTGCTGTTGAAGGGAAAACGTCCGGCGGCAGTGCTGGCGGGTGGGGTCGGGTTGGCGGTGCTGGCCTCGGAGTATCCGGAGAAATTTACGCGCATCCGCGAAGAACTTCCGTCGTATGTGCGGCAGGGGACGCGGTTTCTGGATCTCGCGATGAGGATTGGGAGCAAGATCGAGGAACTGGCGGCTAACCGCAGAGAGAGTCTGCTAGAAGAGCTGGGAGAGTACTGAAAAGCGGGCTCTAGGCGTTGGGCTCTAGGCTTTAGTCCCAAAGCCCAGAGCACAACGCCCAAAGCCTAGAGCCTATCTACTCAATTCCCAATTGTTTGCGGGCGTCCGCGCTAAGACGCTCCGGAGTCCAGGGCGGATTCCAGACTACGGTGACGGTGGCGTTGCGAACGCCGGGGAGTTGTTCGACGCGCGCTTTTACCTGGTCGCTGATCTGAACATGGGCGGGACAGCCCTGCGCGGTGAGGGTCATTTCCACGGCAATGTCCTGCCGATTTTCGGGCGCAGGGTCGAATCGGATCCCGTAAATGAGTCCGAGGTCCACGATGTTGACGGGTATTTCGGGGTCGTAGCACTGTTTGAGCGCGCTGAGAACATCATCCTGGGTAAGGGACATAAGATTTCTAGGCTACATCATTTAGATCATGACACTCGACTCGGAGTTGCGAAAAAGATTGCAGATTGCCCTCGGCATCGCCATTGTGCTGGTGGGTGCGCGGACCGCCTACATCGTCTACGGGCGTTACGAAGAGAGGAAACAGGCCGAGCAACCCAAGGCGGAGCATGCCCTGAAGGCCGACTACTACGTTACTCCGAAGAAGCTTTATCCCTTCGATCTGAAATCGGCGCGCGAACTGACTAAACAGCCGGTGTGGGTGCGGGTCGGTTACTATCACACCTACTATCCCTATGACGCGGCGCGGCGCAGGGCGGTATTCGCACACGAGGCGGGCACGCTGCTGCCGCTCCAGAAACTCTCGATCCAGGATGTGCTGACCGATGTTTCGCCCCTGGCTCCAGGAAACAAGCAGGTGCTGGCGCGATTTGCGCTGGACGGCAAGAACTATGTCGTGCCAATTGGATCTGAGCAAGCTGGCGACTTCAAAATTTATTCCGATGATATTTTCTTCATCGAGGATCCGCATGAGCTCTACAAGCACTGGCCGACGGACGTGTGGAAGGCGATCGACAATCACGAGGTGCAGCCGGGAATGAGCGAGTTGCAAGCGACCTGCGCGATTGGGGCTGGAATGCCGGATCCAACGAGCACCTCTTATTCCCGGACCCTGCACTATGCCAACGGCGGCAAGCCGTTGACGATCATCTATCGTAACGATAAGGCGGTCGAGATCAAGGCGGGATCTTAGAGTCAGAACGCATCGATCGTCAGCCACACGCGGGACCATCTACGATACCGACACAGCGAAGCCCTCACCACCTGGGCCCTCGATTAAACTGGAACATCGGGGGAACTCATGGACGCACGTGAATTTCAGCAGATTGGCCATCAGGTCGTAGACCTGCTGGCGGAGTATTTCGACCACATCGAGGAGAAGCCGGTCTTCCCGGATGTAGAACCGCAATTCCTGACTGACCTTTTTGCCGAGCCCTTGCCCCAGGCTTCCAGTTCCGCGGCGACGGTGCTCAGCGAACTCGAAGAGAAACTTCTCCCGTATTGCACCCATGTTGGCCACCCCGGCTACATGGGTCTGATTACGCCTTCGCCGAATCCGGTAGGCGTCATTGCCGACTTCATCTGCTCCGCTCTGAACCAGAATATCGGGGCCTACACGATCGGACCCGCGGGCGTCGCCATGGAGCGCCGGACGGTGCGGTGGCTCACCGATCTCGTCGGATACGGTGCGACGGCGGGAGGCAATCTCACCAGTGGCGGCATGATGGCCAATTTCATCGGCCTCAAGCTGGCACGCGATTGGGCCTCCGGCGATCGCGCACAACAATACGGAGTTCATCAGCCCTGGGCGGTTTACACGTCAGAGGAGCGCCACGTTTCCGTAGACAAAGCAGTGGACGCCGTCGGTCTGGGCCGCACGGCGCTGCGTGCCTTGCCCAACGACTCCGAATTTCGTGTGCGGCTGGATGCGCTCGAATCCGCCGTGGCTGACGATCATAAGCGTGGGGTTCGCCCGCTGTGCATCGTCGGCATTTTCGGAACTACGAACACGGGCGCGGTCGATCCGATCCGTGAGTTGCGGACGATCGCCGATCGAGAAGGGATGTGGCTGCACGCGGATGCTGCGTATGGCGGGGGCATGCTGCTGTCGAACGAGTCGCCCATGCGCGATCGCGGACTGGAGCTGGCTGACTCCATTACCATCGATCCGCACAAGTGGTTCTATGCGCCTCTGGACGCGGGGGCGGTGCTGGTCAAGGATGAGCGGCGGCTGACGGCCTCGTTTGGGATGAAACCGTCGTATCTCACCGATGAACTGGATCATGCCAAAGAACGCTACCAGTACTACGTGCACGGCTTTGAGCAGTCGCGGCGCTTCCGCGGCCTCAAGGTCTGGATGAGCTTCAAGCGCTATGGCGCCCGCCAGATCGGCGAGTGGGTCGATAACAATGTGCGTCAGGCAAGACATCTTTACTCTTTGGTCGTGAGCCATCCCGAGTTTGAGGCGGCCAGCGCGCCGCCAATGTCGGCAATCTGCATTCGTTATCGCGGAGCGGACCCGGACGAAGCAAGATCGAAAGAATTGCATGCGCACGTAGTCAGGAGAGTCGAGCAGAGCGGCAAATTCTGGATTTCGACCACCGAACTGAAGGGGAAGACGTGGTTCCGGATCAATCCTGTGAATTTTCGTACTCGCACGGAACACATGGAGCAGTTGCTGGCTCTGCTGGAACAGGAATGCCGCTCGGCACTTCAAAGCACGCGGCTGGCGAGCGACTAATTACTCCAGGCACCGCGACCCTTGGAACAATGCCGGGGACTACCAAAGGTCAGCCCCGAAAGAGTATCCGCTGCAACACTCCGACGTGACCCGCATCACATCGCGCCTTGCTCGCAACTCATAGACTGTTTTGTACGGCGCACGCGCCGGACAGACAGGAAGAAAGCAAGCGTGCCCGCAGCTACAGATTTGACCCGGCCGGTGCCGCCCAGTGCGGACAAGCGCTGGCGGCTGGTCGAGGCCACCATGCGCCGCATGGGAAACCATCCGCGCGGCCTGATTGAAGCCCTCCATACCGTTCAGGAAACCTTCGGATACCTGGATTTGGACGCTCTGCGCTATGTGGCCGCGACGCTGCACGTACCCCTGAGCCGCGCGTATGGCGTGGCAACCTTCTATCACTTCTTCTCGCTGAAGCCGCCCGGTGAGCACACCTGCGTCGTCTGCATCGGGACGGCCTGCTACATCAAGGGAGCCCCGCAACTGCTCGACGCGCTGAAGGACGAACTCGGCGTCGTGCCCGGCCAGACCACGCCGGATGGCAAGGTCTCGGTGCTGGGGGCGCGCTGTCTGGGGTCATGCGGACTGGCTCCGGCCGTCGTCTACGACCGCGAAGTGGCTGGCAAAGTCACGCCGCAGGCGCTGCGCGATCGCCTTACGAAATGGAAGTCGCATGTCTCCTGAAGAACTGGAACAGATCGCGGAAACGGAACGGGAGCGGCAGGCCCAGTTCAAGCACACGGTCAAGGTGTGCGTGGCGGCGGGCTGCGTTTCCTGCCAGAGTGAACCCGTCAAAGCGGCCTTGGAAAAAGAGGTTGCCGCCCGCCATTGCGAAGGCGAATGCCAGGTCAAAGGCGTCGGCTGCATGGGGCTCTGTGCCCAGGGGCCGCTGGTGGCGGTAGGCCATCGCGCTCTCTACCAGGGCGTAACGGAGAGTGATGCAGCGGCAATTCTGGATAGTCTGGATAGAACTCCAGTCGATCGCCTGAACTGTCCGACGGACGTGCCCTTCTTCCAGAAACAGAAGAAGATTGTGCTCGAAAATTCGGGCAACATCGATCCCGAGCGCATCGAAGACTACATTGCCGTCGGCGGTTACACCGCGCTGATGCAGGCCATCGGCGAGATGACGCCGGTGCAGGTGATCGCCGAGATCACGCGCAGCGGGTTGCGCGGCCGGGGAGGCGCGGGATATCCGACCGGACTGAAGTGGAGCACGGTCTCCAAGGCGGTTGGCGAAAAGAAATATGTGATCTGCAATGCCGACGAGGGCGATCCGGGCGCGTTCATGGATCGCAGCGTGCTGGAGAGTGATCCGCACCGCGTGCTCGAAGGCATGCTGATTGCTGCCTATGCCGTCGGCGCCAGCGAAGGCTACATCTATGTGCGCGCCGAATATCCGCTGGCCATCAAGCGCTTGCGCACGGCCATCAAACAGGCCGAGCGAATGGGACTGCTGGGCTCGAACATTTGCGGCAGTCGCCTGACCTTTCATATTGACCTTCGCCTGGGCGCGGGCGCGTTTGTCTGCGGCGAAGAAACGGCGCTCATCCATTCGATCGAAGGCCGGCGCGGTATTCCGCAGCCGCGTCCGCCCTATCCCGCGCAGGAGGGCCTGTTCGGCGAACCGACGCTGATTAACAACGTCGAGACCTTTGCCAACGTTGCGCCGATTGTTCGCAATGGTGGTGACTGGTACGCGGAGATCGGCACGGAGAAGAGCAAGGGTACCAAGGTTTTCGCGCTGGCGGGTAGCGTGAAGAACACGGGGCTGGTGGAAGTCCCGATGGGCACGACCCTGCGCGAGATGGTGTTTGAAATCGGCGGTGGGCTGGAGGACGGCCACAGGTTCAAAGCGGTGCAGACCGGCGGGCCCTCGGGCGGATGCCTGCCCGAACAGTTTCTCGACATGCCGGTGGACTACGAAAACCTGGCGCGAGCCGGCTCCATCATGGGCTCCGGGGGAATGATCGTGATGGACGATTCCTCGTGCATGGTGGATGTGGCGCGCTTCTTCATGGATTTCTGTATGAGCGAGTCGTGCGGGAAATGTGTGCCGTGCCGGGTAGGCACCTTCCACATGCACGGACTGCTGACGAAAATTACGCAGCGCCGGGGCAATACCCACGACATTGCCCAACTCGAGGAACTAGCTGAGCTGCTCAAGCAGACCAGTTTGTGCGGGCTGGGGCAATCGGCGCCCAATCCCGTGCTCAGCACATTGCGTTATTTTGCCGAAGAGTATAAGGCCCACGTCGAACAGCAACTTTGTCCGGCGGGGGTCTGCAAGAACGGCCACAAGGATGGGTAAGGCATGAAAATCGCCTCCAGCATCAAGACGCTGAGGATCGATGAACGCGACTTCAGCGCGCGCCAGGATGAAACCATTCTCGACGTGGCCCGCCAGAACGATATTTTCATTCCTACGCTCTGCGACCTCAAGGGACTCTCCTCGGTCGGCTCTTGCCGGTTGTGCCTGGTGGAAGTGAAGGGCAACAACAAGCTGGTGGCCGCCTGCGTCACGCGCGTTGAAGAAGGAATGGAAGTGACGACCCAGTCCGAGCGGCTGCAGCGGTATCGGCGAAACCTTCTGGAGTTGCTGTTCACGGAGCGCAATCACATTTGCTCGGTCTGCGTTTCAAACGGGCACTGCGAACTGCAGACGCTGGCGCAGAAACTCGACATCACTCACGTCCACTTCCGCTATCGCTATCCGCAGCTTCAGGTGGACGCGTCGCACGAGCGCTTCTCGGTCGATCACAACCGCTGCATCCTGTGCTCGCGCTGTGTGCGGGTGTGCGACGAAATCGAAGGCGCACACACCTGGGACGTGATGGGGCGCGGCATCGAGGCCTCGGTCATCACGGATTTGGCCGAACCCTGGGGCACGTCCCAAACCTGCACCGGGTGTGGCAAGTGCGTGCACGTGTGTCCGACGGGCGCGCTCTTTGAGAAAGGGAAGTCGGTGGCTGAGATGCTGAAGCGCCGCCAGTTCCTGCCGTATCTCACGCAGATGCGGGAGGAGCGTTCGTGAGCAAGCTGCGGTTGGCGACGGTTTGGCTGGACGGATGCTCGGGCTGCCACATGTCGTTTCTCGATCTCGATGAACGCCTGCTGGCGGTGGCTGAGAAAGCGGATCTCGTGTACAGCCCCCTGGTTGACGTCAAGGAATTTCCGCCCGACGTGGACGTTACGCTGGTGGAGGGCGCGGTTTCCTCCGAAGAGGATCTCCAGAAGATCCAGAGGATTCGCCAACGTACCAAAATTCTGGTCTCGCTCGGCGACTGCGCCGTGACCGCCAACGTTCCCTCCATGCGGAACATGTTTCCCTTGCAGTCGGTCTATGACCGCGCGTATCAGGAAAACGTCACACGCGATCCGGGAACACCCGCCGGAGTCGTGCCGGCGCTGCTCGACAAAGTCAGGCCGGTGCACGAAGTGGTTCCGGTGGATGTGTTCATTCCCGGCTGTCCGCCTTCGGCCGACACGATTTTTTACGCCGTCTCGGAGTTGTTGGCGGGAAGGACCCCGGAATTGAGCGCGAAGACGCGGTTTGGAGCTTAGGAGAGACGTGGCCGAGAAAGAACGCAAGACGATCGTGCTCGATCCGGTCACCCGGATCGAAGGACACGCGAAAATCACGCTCTACCTGGACGAACAGGGCCGCGTCGAAGACGCGCGTTTCCATGTCACGCAATTCCGCGGATTTGAAAAGTTCTGCGAAGGCCGGCCCTTTTCCGAAATGCCGTCGCTGATGGCGCGCATCTGCGGGATCTGTCCGGTGAGCCACCTGATTGCCTCCGCCAAGGCCTGCGATGCGCTGCTGGCGGTGCGCATCCCCAAAACCGCCGAAAAACTGCGCCGCATTTTCGGGCTGGCCCAGGTCTTGCAGTCGCACGCCCTCAGCTTTTTTCATCTCGCCTCGCCGGACTTCATCCTCGGCATGGACGGCGATCCGGCCAAACGCAATCTATTCGGGGTCTTGCAGGAGTCGCCCAACATTGCTCGCGATGGTATTCGCCTGCGTCAGTTTGGGCAGCAAATCATCGAACGATTGGGCGGGAAGCGCATTCACCCGGCGTGGGTTGTTCCCGGCGGCGTCAGCGAACCTCTCAGCGTGAAGAACCGCGACGCGATTCTAGTCAACCTGCCTGAGATGCTGACGATCGCGCAGTTGACGCTGGAATGGTTCAAGCGGCTTACCGAAAAGTTCCGCGAAGAAATTACTTCTTTCGGCAATTTCCCGACTCTGTTTCTGGGGATTGTCAAAGACGACGGGGGCCTGACTTTTTATGACGGGAAAGTCCGCATCGTCAATGCCAAGGGCGATGTGGTCGCCTCCGGACTCGATCCCGCCAACTACGCCGAGTACCTTGGCGAAAAGGTTGAACCCTGGAGCTACCTGAAGTCGACTTACTACAAACCGCAGGGCTATCCCAGCGGAATCTACCGGGTGGGCCCGCTGGCGCGGCTGAACATTGCCGACCGTTTCGGCACCGTGCGCGCCGACCAGGAACTGGCAGAGTTCCACGAAATCCAGCGCACGGCCGTCCTCAGCTCGTTCCACTATCACCACGCCCGGCTGATCGAAATTCTGTACTGCATCGAGCGCATGCAGCAACTGCTGGACGATCCCGAGATACTCTCGCCCCACGTGCGGGCCATTGCGCGTGCGAACAGCCTGGAAGGCGTGGGCGTGGCCGAAGCGCCGCGCGGGACGTTGATCCATCACTACAAGATTGACGACGCCGGATTGATCCGCTGGGTAAACCTGATCATCGCCACCGGGCACAACAGTCTCGCCATGAACCGCAGCATTCTGCAGGTCGCCCGTCACTTCGTGCGCGCCGACCGGCTGGAAGAAGGCATGCTGAATCGCGTCGAGGCGGTGATCCGCGCCTACGATCCCTGCCTCAGTTGCTCCACGCATGCCTCCGGGCGCATGGCGCTTGCCGTACAGTTGGTCGCCCGGGACGGTACTGTCATCCACGAAATCCAGCGTTAGCAGGCTGCGCCAAACGTCGCCGATCCTGATCGCGGCGAAGCATGACTCTACGCGGTCCGCCAGTGGTGGATGGCCCTTCGAGACTTGGATACGAAGAACGGGAGAGGTTAAAGTTAAGTGATTGATGCCCCTCCAGTCCAAGTCTAGGCTCATACTGTTTCTGCTTCTCACAGCGGGTTGGACGTCGCTTTGCTCAGGGCAGACGCTTCCGCAAACTTCGGGGCAGACTTCAGAGGGGACTCCTCAACAACAGGGGACAGCCTTATCCACTGGGCAACTGGGGGATCCGCGAACGTTCGGAAGCATCGGCGGAACGGTCGTGGATCAGAGTGGAGCGGTCATCGCCGGAGCTCGGGTGGAGCTTACTCAACCTGGCGCAGATCAATCTCTGAAACAGGAGGTGTTATCGGGCGCCGATGGGCAATTTTCCTTTGCCCACGCCGTTCCCGGGTCGTTTCAGCTCACCATTACGTCGGCGGGTTTCGCGACGCAAACCGCCTCCGGAACCCTGCATTCGGGGGAGATCTACGTTGCCCCGCCCATGGCGCTGGCGGTGGCTACGACTGTCGCGGAGATCGATGTGGGGGTTTCGCAGACGGAAGTGGCCGAAGAACAGATCAAGGTGGAAGAGAAGCAGCGCGTCCTCGGTGTGCTCCCAAATTTCTATGTCAGCTACATCCCCGACGCTGTTTCGCTCACCGCGAAGCAGAAATTCAAGCTTGCCTGGAAGACGGTGGTGGATCCCGTTACCTTGGTATTCGTGGGAGGCGTGGCGGGAGTAGAGCAGGCGGAAAATGACTTCCGTGGGTACGGGCAAGGCGCACAAGGTTACGGAAAGCGCTTCGGGGCGACCTATGCCGACACGGTGGCGGGCACGTACATCGGAGCTGCCATACTGCCGTCGCTTCTGAAACAGGATCCTCGTTATTTCTACAAAGGAACGGGCAGCAAGCCGTCACGGATTCTGTATGCGATGGCCAATTCGGTGATCTGCAAGGGTGACAATGGCCGCTGGCAAACAAACTACTCGAACATCCTTGGAAGCCTGGCGGCAGGCGGCATTTCAAATCTTTACTATCCAGCGCAAAACCGTGGTGGAGTGGAATTGACGTTCGAGAGCGCGGCCATCGGGATTGGTGCGACCGCAGTCGCCAATCTGTTCCAGGAATTTTTCATCCGGAAGTTGACACCGAAAGTTCCTGACAAACCCTTCGCCCACCCCTGAAGCGCGATCGGCAAGGACTCAACTTGTCGGCGAAACGCTCATTGCACCACCAACCAGTCGTGACGTAACCCTGATTACGTGTACTCTCCAAACTCCTCTCCCAGCCCCGCTTTTCCATGGAGGGTTATTTCCGGATTGCCGTGCGATTGGAATCGCGGCAGGGATCGAATGAACCCAGAACTCCACCCATTTGGGTAACAACAAACACTCTGATATGTTGGCGGTCTCGGGGAGGTGCTGGTCTGACAGATCAAGTTTTGGTGATGCTCCGGGGCCAAGTCGCTGACATCATGATTGGATCGGTCTTCCTGTTCATGGGATTAGCGGCCTGCTGCATTGCAGCGATTCGCCGACGGAGCGGCGCTCGGATCTTTGTCTGGCTGGGAATCTGGAGCGCGATGTACGGCGCGATGCACCTGAGTCAACCGCAGGCGGTCGTAGCGGCGTTACCACGCTGGCTTCAGATCACCGCTCCATACGCGAACACTGCGATGGCATACCTGCTCGTAGTGATTGGTTCGCTCTCCTTTCTGGAACTGAGCCTCGGCAAAGTGCGGTTCGTCATTCAGGCGGCTGTATTCGTGGGGCTGGCGATTGCCGTCGCCGGCACTGGCCTCTTCGTACTTACGGGCTCAAACAACAAATTGATGCTTTACAACAGTCTGCTTGCGGCCTGCATACTGCTTGTCCTGACGACGGTCGTTGCAGTGCCAGGATTGTCCAGGAAGTACATGGTTCTGCCCGACCGCGGCGTTCTGGCGGTCGGCACGTTCGTTTTCGCCATTGAAGCCTTGTACGCTAATCTGTCGAGCCTTCTTGGCTTCGCGACCGCGCGCATTCTGGACCACCTTGGCTTCGCAATTCTTCTGCTCTCGTTTGGATATGCCGCACTGCAGTTAGTCTTTGCCAACGAGCGCCGCTTACTCTCCGTCGAAAATGAACTCGCGATCGCCCGTGAGATACAGACCTCAATTCTTCCGAGTTGCGTTCCCGAGATCAACAACCTTTCGATCAGCGCCGCTTACCTTCCGATGACTGCGGTCGCTGGAGATTTCTACGAGTTCATCCCGATCGACCAGAGGCGGGTCGGGATCCTGGTCGCCGACGTTTCCGGACACGGCGTCCCCGCAGCGCTCATTTCGTCCATGATTAAAGTCGCTATGCAGTCCGTCGTCACCGTCGCCGATGATCCCGCCCAAGTCCTGCGAGGCTTGAATCGTATTCTCTCGACTGAGTTGCGAGGCCAACTCACTTCCGCAGCGTATCTTTGGATCGATACAGAGAGCCATGGTGCGCGCTACTCGGCCGCAGGCCACCCGCCGTTGCTGTTGTGGAGGGACACGCGCGGCGCACTGGAGCGCATTGAGAGCAACGGCCTGCTCTTCGGAGTCACACACGACTCGGAATATCCTGTGCGTTATCTGGCAATTGAGTCTCGCGACCGGTTCCTGATGTATACCGACGGGATGGTGGAAGCCGAGGATGCCCGGGGCGAATCATTCGGGGATCGGCAGCTTGAACAGGTGGTCCGTAATAACCGATCTCAACCAGCGTCCGAGTTGTCGCGGCAGCTGCTCTCCGAAGTCCAGAGCTGGCAGCGGTCACCCATGACCCAGCAGGACGACATTACTCTCATTCTCATTGACGTTTTCTAACTGACCCGCAGCAAATTAACAACCCACCTGCTTTTCCAAGACCCGGCGGATCGGGGGATTTGCCCACTCTTGTAATATCACCGTTGCAGCAGCGACTCGGGTAGCATGGCTAAGGAATCTTCAGCCAACGCGTCATGCCTGTCTTGATTCTCGGTTACGGTAATCCGCTGCGCTCCGACGATGGAGTGGGATGGAGGGCGGCGGTGACGCTCGAAGCGGAACTGTCGTCCTCAGATTTGCTCGTGCTAGCGACTCAGCAACTTACCCCAGAAACGGCGGAAACGATTTCCCGTTGTTCGCGAGTCTTGTTTCTCGATGCCGCGCACCGCGGATCCCCCGGAGAGATCCGCTTCGAAACTGTCCTTCGTAACCCGAATGCCCAAGTAGGAGACGTTTCGCACCAACTCTTGCCCCCCGCGCTGCTCGATCTCGCCTACCGCCATTTCGCAGCCGAACCGGAAGCCGCGCTGCTCACCCTCACCGGCCAGAATTTCGAATTCGGGGAGCATTTCTCCGCCGCGGTCGAAGGCTCGTGGAAGGCATTTCTGGATCGCGCCCGGAATTGGCTTAATCGTGCGTGATCATCAACTTACTGGGCTGGCACTTTGGTGGGATCAATTTGGCACGCGCGTGCCATTTTCAGCGTGACGCCCTAGTCGTACATTGCCAGTTGAGCAGTTCTGGGGGAGGGCTGCCCGGGCGTCCTGGGTTCGAAAGAACCTCAGACGCCCGTTTAATTTTCCATAAGAATTTACCGCTGGTAGCGACCCATCCATTCCGTTTGTCCCAGGACGTGCCCTCCCATCGCGCGTTCCACCTCGCTTTTACTGGCGCCCGAGGCCAGCGTCAGCTCAGTGCCCAGGGCGTACAACTTGAAAAAGTACCGGTGCGCTTTGCCGGGCGGCGGGCAGGGGCCGTTGTAGCCGGTTTTGCGGAAATCGTTGCGGCCCTGACGTGATCCGGCGGCGAACTGCTCTTTCTTCTCTACGCCCCCGGGCAGCGAGCGCGCATTACCGGGAATGTTGTAGATCACCCAGTGGACCCAGGTGCCGACCGGTGCGTCCGGGTCGTCCGCAATCAACGCAAAGGTTTTCGTGCCGGCGGGCGCGTCGCTCCATTCGAGCACCGGAGAACGGTCCTCGCCGTCGCAGGTGAAGGCTCGAGGGATGTTGGCACCGTTGGCGAAATCCGGACTGTGCAGAGCGAAGGTCATGGCGCTCCTTTTGAACGATCCTGAGGCTGGGGCGCCGATCGGACTGGCAGCACGGCCAGTCCCATCAGCAGCAGGGTGGCGAGCAGAGGGCACCACGCCGAAACACGGTCCGGCCATGAGAGAAGCATATCGGCGCTGCTTCAGTTCGTGGAAATGGTGAAATTCACGGTGATCCGGGCCTGGGTTTCAATCGGCGTCCCGTTCTGCAGGTAGGGTTTGAAACGCCACTGCCGCACGGCCTCACGCGCTGCGCCCGCCAGGATGGCGGGACCGCTCAGAACCTGCAATTCCTGAATCGTTCCATCGCTCGCAATGAGGGCCTGCAGATTGACCGCTCCCTGAACCCTCATCTGGCGGGCCAGCAGCGGATAGTCCGGTGGAACCGATGAACGCACACTCAACGCCGTCTGTTGCGAGAGTTGGACCCGATCGGCGGCGCTGACCACGCTGCCCGTGGCTGCTTTGGCGCTGGCCGAGGCCTCCCCACCCAGATCCAGATGAATGGCGTTGCTCTTCGCAGGCACGCTGGTATGACGGTTTCCGGCTACCACCTCCACCTGAAGAGGAGGGAGGGCGGTGCGCTGGGTGCTGGCCGTCAACGGAGGTGCTGCAACCGCCTTTTCCAGCGCTTTGGCGGGCTTGCGGTCCGAGACGGGCGCGGCGGGCGGGGTACTGGGTACAGCAGCCGCGACCACCGCCTTCCCACTGGGAGCGCTCACATCCTGCACGTCGGCCTTGGGCGGGAACCAGAAATCCAAATCTTTCAGAACCGTCGCCATCAGGGCAAATACCAGCACGCCCAGCGCGATCAGCATCCGCTTGTGCTCTCCTTGGGCGCTCGGAGGGGGCAGCACAAGGACGGGCCTGCTCAACCGCTCCAGGCGACTGGGCGACTCGGTCTCATCTGTTTGCAGCAAGGGCACAGCAGCACCTTCCGGGAATCCGGTGAGCCGGGGGAAGCTCCTCGCCTTAGTATGCCCCGAAAACCTCGGCAAATCCAGCCCCACGAAAGTGCTACGAAAGTGCCATAGAAAACGCCAGATGCCCCGTGGGGGCGGCCCAGGTTTGCTTGTGATGTGAGTCACAACCACCTGTGCCACCTGTCACCGCCGTAAGTTAGGCCGGGACGCACACTGACTACGTGATCTTCGTCACAGGGCGCTAGCCACTGCAACCATGCGGGAGGGGACTGAGTGCCCGGTCACCGAGGGGTGCATCGTGCTCTCACCATACGGACTGGACATCATCGAAAGCTGCCTGACCTGCAAGATGCGGGCGGACCGGATCTTCTGCGATCTGCCGACTTCCGCGCTGCAAGCTTTTGAGAGCATCAAATACGCCACCGCGTATCCGAAGGGCGCCGTTCTGTTTGTCGAAGGACAGGCCCCGCGCGGCATTTTTGTCCTCTGCAAAGGACGCGTCAAGCTCTCCATCTGCGCCAGCGACGGCAAAACCCTCATCCTGAAAATTGCGGAACCGGGCGAGGTGCTCGGGCTCAGTGCCACCGTTTCCGGCAAAGCCTATGAGCTGACCGCCGAGACCATCGATCCCTGCCAGGTGAATTTCGT
>Ga0075030_100003490_pt1 | contig 14267 bp, 11 predicted proteins | sample LitLauG_LLR_2012_FD_71393 | JGI IMG/M metagenome (GOLD analysis project Ga0075030, IMG submission 71393) | Freshwater sediment microbial communities from Pennsylvania, USA - Little Laurel Run_MetaG_LLR_2012 | ecosystem: Environmental > Aquatic > Freshwater > Creek > Sediment | place: USA... | reverse complement strand
TTCATCGGCACGCCGATTGACGACAACATCGCCAACCTGGTGATCGCCCAAATGTTGTTTCTGGCTCAAGAAGATCCCGAGAAAGACATCCAGCTTTACATCAACTCTCCGGGTGGCTCCATCACGGCCGGCATGGCGATCTATGACACCATGCAATACGTGAAGAATGACGTCATGACGCTGTGCGTTGGCCAAGCGGCCTCGATGGCCGCGTTACTTTTGGCATCAGGCGAAGCCAAAAAGAGATTGGCGCTGCCGAATTCGCGGATTCTAATACATCAGCCGTCCATGGGTGGATTATCGGGGCAAGCGACCGATATTGACATCCACGCCCGGGAAATCCTGCGCATGCGGGAGATTACCAACCAGTTACTCTCGAAGCACAGCGGGCAGAAACTGGACAAAGTGGAGAAGGACGTAGAGCGCGACTTCATCATGAACGCGCAGCAGGCTAAGGAATATGGAATCATAGACGATATCATCTATAAGACGGCAAAAGCGGTATGATCGGCCTTCGTGCCCGACCTGGCGAGGGATGAAAGGGCAAAACGCGGTGGACTCGGGGGTTCGCGTCCTGCCGAAGATGTACGACCTAAGGAGTAAAGCCGAGTGAAAAACAAGTCGGGTACCGACGAGATTTTGCGGTGTTCGTTCTGCCACAAATCTCAGGACGCCGTAGCCAAACTGATCTCGTCGCCCAGCGATTATCCCCGCGCCTATATTTGCGACGAGTGCGTGGCGGTTTGCAATTCCATTCTTGAAGACGACCGCACCGCGACGCCCCAGGCCAGCACTCCCAACCAACTGCCCAAGCCCCAGGAAGTCAAGACTTTCCTCGACGAGTACGTGATCGGGCAGGAGCAGACCAAGAAGAAGCTGGCCGTCGCCGTCTACAACCACTACAAGCGCATCTTCATGAACCGGCAGAAAGCCAATGATGGGATCGAACTGACCAAGTCGAACATCATGCTGATCGGTCCCACCGGAACCGGCAAGACGCTGCTGGCCCAGACCCTGGCGCGCATGCTGGATGTGCCCTTCGCCATCGTCGACGCCACCACGCTGACCGAGGCCGGCTACGTAGGCGAAGATGTCGAGAATATCATCCTGAAACTGCTGCAGGCCGCCGACGGCGACGTAAGCCGTACCCAGACCGGCATCATCTACATTGACGAAGTCGATAAGATCGGACGCAAGGATGAGAATCCGTCGATCACCCGCGATGTTTCCGGTGAGGGCGTGCAGCAGGCACTGTTAAAGATTCTGGAAGGCACCATTGCAAACGTACCTCCGCAGGGAGGCCGTAAGCACCCCCACCAGGAATTCACCCCGGTCGACACCACCAACATTCTGTTCATCTGCGGTGGAGCGTTTGTGGGCCTCGACAAGATCATCTCGCGGAGGATTGGCAAAAAGTCGCTCGGCTTCCGCGCTGGCGAAGACGCGGATAAAGAAGACGCGATCACCTCGAAAAAACGCACGCAGGAACTGTTGACTGAAATCCAACCGGAAGACCTGATCAAGTTCGGCCTCATTCCCGAATTTGTGGGCCGCCTGCCGGTCGTAGGCATGCTAGAGGATTTGGACGAGTTCGCGCTCATCGAGATCCTGACCCGGCCAAAAAATGCGATCGTCAAGCAATACCAGCGCCTGTTCGAGTTCGAGAATGTGCGCTTGAAGTTTTCCGACGATGCCCTTCGCGCCATAGCTCGCCAGGCCATGGCACGCAAGGTCGGAGCGCGCGGTCTGCGCATGATTCTCGAAGAGCTCATGCTCGACCTCATGTTCAACCTGCCCAGCCAGAAGAAAGTAAAGGAGTTCGAAGTAACGCGGGAGATGGTGGAGAAGCGCAGCGCATCGTTCGCCACCATCATGGAGAAAGCAGGCTGACCGTCCGTAGAGACGTAGCCTGCTACGTCTCTGCCGGCAGCACCGGTAAACCCAAGTTCCGAGGCACCGCAGGCAGAGACGTTGCCAGCAACGTCTCTACACAATAAGAGCCATGTTAATGGCCGCCGAGACGCGGTAGAATCCTTAAGTTGCCCCATTGGCTGTAATTGTTGGCCGTTTTCCCAGGAGACTGAGTGACCACATCCAAGGAAAAATTCGAATCCAAAAAGCTGCCCATGATGCCCATCCGGGACGTGGTCATCTTTCCCTTCATGATGACGCCGTTCGTAGTGGGCCGCGAGTCGAGCGTGCGAGCCCTCGAAGAAGCCCTGGCAGCGGACAAGAAGATTTTCCTGGCCACCCAGCACGACGCCTCCATCGACGAACCCAAGGCCAACGAGATCTACCAAGTTGGCACGATCGTCAATATCGTCCAGAGTCTCAAACTGCCCGACGGAAACATTAAAGTCCTGGTTGAAGGTATTGAGCGCGGCAAAATTCTGCAGGTGGTCGACACTGAAGGCTTCATGCAGGCCACGGTGCGCGTGGCGCGCTACTCGAGCGAGGCCAATCCGGCGCTCGAAGCCAGCATGCAGCGCGTCACTTCCCTGTTCGAGCAATACGTCAAGCTTTGTCAGGCTTTGAACTACGAGACCATGATCTCGGCCGTTCGCATGGAAGATCCGGCCAAGCTGACCGACGTGATCTCCGCCAACCTGCAGCTATCGATCGAAGAGAAGCAGGAACTGCTGGAGATCTTCGATCCCTCCGAGCGCTTGACCCGCATCGCCGACGTGCTCGACATCGAGATTGAAAAGCTCAACGTGGACCGCACCATCCAGTCGCGGGTGAAGCGGCAGATGGAGAAGGCACAGAAAGAGTACTACCTCAACGAAAAGATCAAAGCCATCCAGAAGGAACTGGGCCGCGGCGAAAAGAGCGAATTCGACGAACTGAAGAAGAAAATCGAATCCGCCGGCATGCCCAAAGAAGTCAAAGACAAGGCCCTGCAGGAACTGAAAAAGCTAGAAGCCATGCCGCCCATGTCGGCCGAGTCGACGGTTTCCCGCAACTATCTCGACTGGCTGTTGGCTGTGCCGTGGAAAAAGCGCTCCAAAGAAATCCGCAACATTTCCCGCGCCGAGAAAGTTCTCAACGAAGATCACTATGGCCTGGAGAAGATCAAGGAGCGCATCCTCGAATTCCTCGCCGTGCGCCAGTTGGTAAAGAATCCCAAGGGTTCGATCCTCTGTTTCGTTGGCCCTCCAGGCGTGGGCAAGACCTCGCTGGGAATGTCGATTGCCAAGGCCACCGGCCGCAAATTTGTCCGCATGTCGCTGGGCGGCGTGCGCGATGAAGCCGAGATTCGCGGCCACCGCCGCACCTACATCGGCGCACTGCCGGGGCAGATCATTCAGATGATGAAGAAGGCGGGCACCAAGAACCCGGTCTTCATGCTCGACGAAGTCGACAAGATGTCGATGGATTTCCGCGGCGATCCATCCGCCGCCCTGCTCGAAGTGCTTGATCCCGAGCAGAACTTCATGTTCGTCGACCACTACCTCGACGTCGAATACGACCTCTCGCAGGTCTTCTTCATCGCCACCGCCAACGTGTTGCACACCATTCCTCCGGCGCTGCAAGACCGCATGGAAGTCCTGCGCCTCCATGGCTACACGGAACAGGAAAAAGTCGAAATTGCCAAGCAGTTCCTGGTGAAGAAGCAGATGCTGGCCGCGGGCCTGTCGGAAAAGAACATCAAGTTCACCGACGAAGCCATCACTACGCTAATCCGCTCTTACACGCGGGAGGCGGGCGTACGCAACCTGGAGCGTGAAATCGGCAACGTCTGCCGCAAGGTCGCGCGCAAAGTCGTCAAAGAAGGCGAAAACTACTCCATCACCATCAATGGCGAAAACACCAACGATTTCCTGGGCGTGATCAAGTTCCGCGACACCGTGGCCCACGAAAAGAGCGAAGTGGGGCTGGTCACCGGCCTGGCCTGGACCGAAGTCGGCGGCTCGATCCTGAGCACCGAAGCCACGGTAGTGGACGGCAAGGGCAAACTGACGCTGACCGGCAAGTTAGGCGACGTCATGCAGGAGTCAGCCCAGGCCGCCATGTCGTATGTGCGTTCGCGCGCCAACCGATTGGGACTGAACCGCGACTTCTATCGCACTCTCGACCTGCATGTGCACGTACCGGAAGGCGCGATTCCAAAAGACGGCCCCTCGGCTGGAATCACCATTGCCACCGCAATCTCCAGCGCACTGAGCAAGATTCCCGTGCGGCGCGACATTGCGATGACAGGAGAAATCACGCTACGCGGCAAGGTCCTGCCCATCGGCGGACTCAAGGAAAAACTACTCGCCGCCCATCGTGCCGGACTCTTTGAAGTGATCCTGCCCAAGGACAACGAAAAGGACCTGGCCGAGGTCCCGGAGAATCTGCGCAACGCCATGAAGCTGCATTTCGTGGATACCATGGACCAGGTGCTGCAGCTCGCGCTGGAATCAGCACCGCCGAAGATCGACGAAGAAGGCACGCAGCCAATCGCGCCGCCCTTGACTAGCGGAACCGCAGTCGCCCCGACCGCCCACCAGTAAGTCGTAGAGACGTAGCTTGCTACGTCTCTGCTTGCGGCGCCTCGACCCTTGAGTTCGCCGGTGCTGCTAGGCAGAGACGTTGCCGGCAACGTCTCTACGTAGAGCGCAGCTTCCCCCAGAGATCAGGCACACCGCAAACGCTCGCACAACTCCGCCAACGACCGCTCGACACAATCCGTTAGCCACGCTTCCAGCAGCAGGCGGTCCCCGTCGGGCATGGCGGTGAGGGAGATTCCGGCGTGCTCGGAGGTGGTCCAGGCGACGGTGCCGGAAGCGCAGAGTGTAGCCGCGCTCTCCGGCAAAGCAAAGCGCAGATCGACGTCATCTCCAGCCGTCAGGTTCGCGCGCACCCTATCATCGCCCACTTGTAGCTTGATTCCCATGCCACCCTCACTCAGATTCACGACCTTCACTTCCGCGCCGGGCAGATTCCGAGTGCTGACTGACGCCGGAATGTTCACCGGTTCGCGGTGCTGCTTACGGCGCCGCGCCACAGTCGCGGAGTAGGCTGCCCGCAGACAGCGCTCGATCTGGATGGCCGAGGGAGGCTTATGAATCAGGAAGTGAACTCCGGCGGCAAAGGCCTGGCGCAGATCGAGAAGATCGCGCGCGATCGCAACCAGTACACATTCCTGGTTCAGCTTCGAGCGGCGCACCGCGCAAAGAAAGTCGCCCAGGCTGTGGATCTCCCGCCAATCCACTACGATCAGGTCAAACTCGTGCCGCTGGATCAAATCCAGGGCTTCGTCGCAGCTCCCCACGACCTTCGGCGACAATTGAAGCTGGCTCAGAACGCTGCGTGTCGTCCCCAGAAACGGAACATCGGAGCAGAGCAACAACGTGTGCATGGCGAGTGACGTCTTCGGATTCTCCATAACTGTCTCCACTCCGTCTCTGGGCTGCCCTCTCGGGAATGCCCTTTCGTTCGTCATTGACTCCATCGGCACCCGCCCGCCCGGGTTGAATCGCCGCCCCATCCCGAGGAACGGGGCCGGGTTACCTCCGTTCCTCCGGCAACTCAAGGTTTCGCCCACTGGAAAATCGAGCTTGCCCCTTGCGCACGTCCAGCCGCGAGTTGCAAACTGAGAGCGTTCAAAGATCGGTGCGGATTGCTAGGCGAGGAACGCCATGCCGGTCAGGATGAGGCCCTCCTTATGAAGATTCCAATTCGAGGCACAGCGGCGCTGGGAACCGCGGCGCTGATTGTGGCCGTGACCCTCATCTGGCTGCCGGCGTATCGCCTGTTCTTCGCCATCAGCGTCGGCTTTGGCGTGCTGGTGGCGGCTGCCCTTTACCTCTGGCACAGATTCCGTCCCGTCCGCGAGGAAGAAGTAGAGAACAAGCGCCCGCTGGGGCTGAGCTAGGTTGTGAATAGAGCGGGGCGGTGGATTCGACGGTTGTGAGCGTTATGCCGGTATTTCGCCAACCGGGATCCCTCAGTATTGTCCCAGTGCTTAGCCTTCGGCGTCTTTTGGATTGCCACGTTCTGGGTACGGGTGCAGAATAGCGCGATGTCAGCCGTAGGACTCCGCACCGGGCTGTGTTTGCTCTTGGCAGCGATGACGCCAATCTACGGATGGGAGAAGGCCGCAAATCGGCGGAGCGAGAAGTCCGCCATCCCCGCTGCCGCCGCCGACCGCCCTGCAACAGCAGCAGTCAACGCATTCGGGCTGAGGCTACTATCGGAACTGGCAACTCCCGCCAAACAAAAAAACGTCTTCATCTCCCCGCTAAGCGTGTTTCTCGCTTTGGCCATGACCGAAAGTGGTTCGGCTGGTCCAACCCAAGCCGCCATGCGTAAAGCCCTGGCGGTTGCTCCCGGAGTCGGTGAGGACGCCCTGCACCAGTCCTCTTCCGACCTGTTGCAGTCACGGCAATTGCACAATGATGTGCAGTTCTCCATCGCCAACGCCCTGTGGTCTGATGCGCGGCTGCCACTGGCTTCAGGCTTTGTGCAGCGCTGCCACAAGCTGTATCAAGCTGACACGACTTCGCTGGACCTCTCCAGCCCGAGTGCTGCAGACACGATCAACGCGTGGGTCAAGCAAAAGACGCACGACAAAATACCCTTCATCGTGACCCCGGCAAACCTCCTAGGCTCTACGGGCGTCCTCACCAATGCGGTTTATTTCAAAGGCGGCTGGGAGTACGGATTTATCAAGAACTTAACCAAAGAAGGGGACTTTCACCTGGCGAGCAGCGGGGAAACCGCGAGCAAACTCAAGAAAGTCCGCTTCATGCACCAGGGGTCGATTCCCGGTGCTTATCGCAGTGGGCCCGGTTTTGAAGCCGCTGCTTTGCCCTACAGATCATCAGGAACTCGGCTCTATGCCATCCTGCCCGCTCGCGGAAAGACTCCCGAAGAAGCCCTGGCGGGAATCTCACTCCAGAGCCTGCGCGATCCATCCGAGCCCGTGGAACTGGAGCTCAAGCTGCCAAAGTTCACCATCGATTTTGACGCCTCGCTCAAAGCACCGCTGGAACACATGGGTATGGCCCCCGCTTTCGGTCCGGGTGCCGACTTCACTCCCATGGGGTCGTCCAAGTTCTACCTGAGTGAGGTGCTGCACAAAACTCGCCTGGAAGTGGACGAAGCTGGTACTGTGGCCGCGGCATCAACGGCGGGCGTTATGACGCTCTCAGCTACGAGGCCGCAGAAAACCGAAAAAAAGACTCTGGTCTTCGACCGTCCCTTTGCCCTCCTGCTGTGCGACACCATTACGGACACTATTTTGTTTGCGGGCGTGATCTACGATCCACAGTGACTGCGCCCCGCCGCGGCCTCTTTGACCAAGCCTGTACGTGACGTTCTTCCTTGCTCCCGTTGTACCGTCCCACCAACCGCTGTGTATTACCCCACCCCTTCATCACTTCCTACGAGCCTCTTTGAGCTTTTTTTCATCGTGCCGTTTGCCTGAAAAGTCCAGTCCAATTGGCGCGACGAACGAGCCGGACCCCTGGGAGTCGCATCAACTCGCGGTAGTCACTTCTTCAACCACCCTTCTAACTCCAGCCAATCGGCGAACCGCTCAATCCAATGATCCGTAGGGACGTTCTGCTTGTGCATTCCGAAGCCATGGCCACCCTTCGCGTACAGGTGCAGTTCTGCTGACTTATGAGCGTCCGTCCATCTCTGGTATAAGGCAACGCTTTCAGGCGCGAGCCCGAGTTGATCATCGGTCGCAGCCGCAACAAACATAGGCGGTGCGTCCACCGGAACGGGAACATCTTTCGATATTTCACCGCCCGCATAGATCGGCGCTACGAAGGCGGGCCGGCCCTCGGGCAAATAAAGGAAGGCAACTCCGGCAACGACCCTTCCGCCAGCGGAGAATCCGATAATGCCGACACGGTCGGGGGAAACTCCCCATTCCGAGGCGTGCTGCCGAACGTAGGTGACTGCCGCTAACCCATCGGCGACGGCCTGAGGAATGACCGGCTCTACCGTCTCGCGAAATTTCTGCCGGTCTGTAAACAACGCGGTAAATTCCTGTGTGGCGTCCTCGCCGGTGCGTGCGAGGCGGTACTTCAACACAAAAGCCGTTACGCCCCTCGCGGCCATGTACTTGGCGACATCGATGCCCTCGCTGTTGATGGAGAGGGCCATAAAGCCGCCGCCCGGGCAGATCACCAGAGCGGTGCCGTTTCTCAACTCTGGAGAAGGCTTGAACACTGTCAGGCTTGGCTTGGTCACGTTGGCGACGACTTCCGTGTTCCACACTTTCGAGAAGTACTCTTTCTCCGGATAGTTCTCCTGCGTCGAGCCAGGTGGCGTAGCGGGGTAGAGGGGAATGACGTCCTGGGCGGCGGCCAGTGTCGCCAGCAGCCCAACCACGAAAAGGGTTCGAATGAGGATTGTTTTCATAGCGGCGTAGTTTAGCAGAGAGTCGCGGCTGGGGAAGCGATTTCAGGCGGCTCTCAATTCCGTCAACCCGTCTCTTTCTGGTTCCAGCCGGGCGACAAGTTCGGTGTGTGTGATCAGCCTGTTTTCAACATTTGCCCAACCAAGAGATTTTCCGCACAAGAGATTCTCCGCCTCTTGTCAATTCCTCCTCCTTCATTGCAAACTTGAGCATGAGGGTTCTGTCCCGATTTCTGGCGGCGGCCACCGATGCGGCCCACTTCCCTGCTCCCAGCCTGCCGGAGATCGCCTTCCTCGGCCGCTCCAATGTGGGCAAGTCGAGCGTGATCAATTCCCTGGTCGGCGCCAAACTGGCGCGCACCAGTTCCACTCCCGGCCGCACCCGCAGCATCAACTTCTTTGAGATACGCTGGCCCGGAAGGCCGCAGCCCGAGCTCATCTTTGCCGATCTGCCCGGCTACGGATACGCCAAGATCTCCCGCGAGATTTCGCAGGAGTGGCCCAAGTTCATCGAGCCTTATCTCACCGATCGTCCCACGCTGGCTTTGTGCGTGGCCCTAGTGGACGCCAGCGTCCCCCCGCAGCAGAGCGACCGGCAACTGGTAAGCTTTCTCAACTCCCTGGGCCGCGAGTTCCTGCTGGTCGCTACCAAGAGCGATCGGCTTTCGAATAATCAACTGCACCAAGCGCTATGCACGCTGACCGACGAGCATCCGGCGGCCAGTCTCCTTCCCTTTTCCGCCAAGACCGGCGCCGGACGCGATGAACTGTGGAAGCGAATCCGGCAGACGGCGCAAGCCACGGCGGCAAGCGAGGCAGCGCTGGGAACAACGCTGGATTAGAGATCTCTAATCCAGCCGCCTCATGCCCTAATCTCCCGCCCAGTTTGCTCCGATAAGACTAAGAGAGTTCCGGCGACGCCCGCCTTACCTAGGTGAGTTGCGACCGGAACTGACCTTCGGTGAAGGCGGAGACCGTAATTCCGCATCAGGGACCTATGGCACAGGAAACCAACGACGGCGTCTCTTATCTGATGGCTCTGAAGCGGAGCGGCTCAGATGCCGCAAGTGCAGCCGCACCGGCCCGCGAAACCAGCCCCGAAAGCCAGACGGCCGAGAGTGGCACTCCCCACAGCGCAAGCGCACAAACCTCCTATCAGGGAGCGGAGAAACGCCGCAGCCCCCGTTACAAGTGCGAAGGCAGCGCCGAGATGCGCGAATTGAGCTGCGAGGTCCACACCTGGGCGACCTTTACCGATATCAGCCTTCACGGCTGCTATGTAGAGGCCCAAGCCACCTATCCGGTGGGGACCGTCCTGCAGATAAAGCTCGAAGCCAACGGCGTCAAGGTCGAGGTCACCGGCAATGTGCGCGTGAGTTATCCCTACCTTGGCATGGGGATCGCCTTCGTGAACATCACGGACGAAAACACGGCCCGCTTGAGGGACATGCTCTCCACCGTCTTGCGCCCTTCGGTGATCATGGGACCGGGCATCGCGTCATCGCTCCCGGCCAGCGGCCCGTTGGAGGCAGTTCCCCTGATTTCTGACCCGACCGCCGCGATCCAGGCGCTCATTGAATTCTTCGAAAGTCGCCAGATGCTCATGCGGGACGACTTCCTGAGAATCCTCCGCCAGAGCCAGCATCCTCCAATGAAGCCGTAGAGACCTAGCTCTGCTATGTCTTGCCGCCAGCATCCAAACGCCGGTTTTCTTTGCGCCCTTCGCGGCGTTTCTTTGCGGCCTTAGCGGTTAAGAGCTTTCTTGCTTCCGTCCCCCAGAAATTGATCCCCTTCGCTATCATGGATCGTTATGTCTCTCTACCTTATCACTGGCATTGGCGGCTTCATCGGATCCTCGCTCGCCCGCGCCCTGCTCGCCCGCGACGAGCAAGTTCGTGGCGTCGACAACTTCTCCACCGGCAAGCGGCAAAACATCGCAGAAATTCTGGACCGCATCGACTTCCGCGAGGCTGACATTCTCGACTCCGACGCTATGCATAAGGCCTGTGCCGGCGCCGACTTCGTCCTGCATCAGGCGGCCATCCCCTCCGTACCAAAATCGGTTCTCGACCCTCTGGCCAGCAACCGCGCCAATGTTGACGGCACAGTCAATGTTCTGGTCGCTGCCCGCGACGCCAAGGTCAAGCGCGTGGTATATGCCGCATCGTCCTCTGCCTACGGCGACACCCCCACTTTGCCAAAACGCGAAGATATGAAGCCGGATCCGATCTCTCCGTATGCGGTGGCGAAACTTGCCGGCGAACATTACATGCTTTCGTTTTATCGCTGCTACGGCCTCGAGACCGTGTGCCTGCGCTACTTCAACGTTTTCGGTCCGAGGCAGGACCCTTCCTCTCCCTACTCGGGCGTTCTGGCCAAGTTCATTACCATGATGCTGCGCGGCGAGCAGCCTACGATCTTCGGTGACGGCGAACAAAGCCGCGACTTCACCTATATTGACAACGTTGTAGACGCCAACTTGCTCGCCTGCACCGCCCCAGCGGCCCGTGCAGCGGGACAGGTTTTCAACATCGCCACCGCCCGCAGAGTCACGCTCAACGAAACCTTCCGCTCCCTGCAAGCCCTCACCTCGTATTCCGGACAACCCAACTACGGCCCGGAGCGCGGCGGCGATATCAAACACTCGCTGGCCGACATCGCCAAGGCGGAGGCGAATCTCGGTTACAAACCGACAGTCGACTTCGAGGAAGGCCTGCGGCGCACGGTGGATTGGTATCGCGGGAAGTGAGTACCAGCGCCAGATTTTAGGAATTCGGAACGATAGCAAGAAACTCCGTTAGGTTATGAGTGTAATGGCGGGCCTTCTCACAAGCTTGCGCCGTTTGTTCGCCAGAACTCCCCGTCATTGAGTGTAACAGCGAAATTGCGCCAACCAGGGTTGCGCACTGGCTCAATACCTGTCGATCTTCTTATTCAGCGATAAGTGTAACCACCGCACCAAAACCTTATACAGCGGGTGCGGTTGCCCGCTGCCCCGACTGCTTTCCCGGAGCCAGCACGATAGGGGTTACACCAATCACAACCAGAACGACAGAGCCGATCAGAAACCCTGTGCGTTCGCTCGCAATTTCTAAATCCCAGCACCGTCATCACCATCGCGGGAGCGAAGCTCGACCAGACTACGAACATTGACCCTGAAACGAATTCTTGGGTAGGAACACTATCGACAGGAAACGAAGATGGACGCCCCCCGCACTCGGGAGTGAGGTGTGCCCAGAATTTGGGGGGCTTTCGGTGCCACGGTCGTCATCTCCACTCTTGGGGCCTAAGTCATGGAACACGGAAGAGTAGTGCGGGCATTTCGCGCAGGACTCTCGACTGGGAGTCCAGCCAGGAATCTCCTTTACGGTAACTGATCGCAGCCAATTCGCCCGCGTAGGCGAACATACCTAAAACTCTGGGGAGGAGAAAATATGAAGCTGAAGAATTTGGGCCTGGGAATCGCTTTGATAGCCGGGTTGTGCAGTGTTTCGATCACGGGGATAGCACAGCAGGGAACGGCAGCAGCCGACATCTCAACCAGCGCGGTACCGCGGCTGGTGAACTACAGTGGAGCAGTCACGGATGGGAACGGGAAAACCTTGAGCGGCGTAGTGGGCGTGACCTTCCTGCTTTATCGAGAGGCTCAAGGTGGGGCACCACTGTGGATGGAAACACAGAACGTGCAGCCCAACAAGAGCGGGCATTACACGGTAACTTTGGGTTCGACCACCAGCCAGGGACTACCAGACGATGTATTTGCGTCCGGCGAAGCTCGTTGGCTGGGCGTACAAATACAGGGGCAGGAAGAACAGCCGCGAGTGCTGCTCGTGGCCGTACCGTATGCGATGAAGGCCCGCGATGCGGAGACATTGGGCGGTCTACCGCCTTCGGCATTTTTGTCCGCACTGCCACAGGGAGCAGGGAGCAACAGGAACCTTTCTTCCACTGCTCTGAGCACAGGGCGCAAGTCGGCAACGGCGCTCCCTCCTTGCGCGTTCAATGGGAGCGGTACGGCGAATTTCATCCCGCTTTGGACCGGAGCCTGCAGCCAAACTAACTCCTTGTTGTTCCAGACGGCGGCCGGCAATGTGGGGCTTAGCACGACCGCCCCCAACGCCAAACTGGATGTCGAGGCTCCCGCAGCGGACGCTACCGGCATACAGGGAGTGACTCCGAGCACGGCGTTTTTTGCCGCTGCAATGTTTGGCCACGCTACAGGAGCGAGCGGTGTAACTCGGGGCGTATACGGAGTGGCAGACAGTCCGACTGGCATCGGCGTTCATGGCATCGCTGCGACCGGTGGGCAGTTCGAGACCGGAACCGCTACCGGGAATATTCTTATCGGCCGAGGCCTCGGCGCTACCCGCTTCACGGTAAGCCCACTCGGCGACGTCCACACCACCGGCAACCTGCGCGTAGAAGGTGGCGTTTCAACTGGTGGCAGTGGCCTGATACGAGTTGATGCTCCGGGCATTGTTGGCGGCAGGTTCACCATTCTTGCCAACGGCAACGTCGGCATCAATAATCCAAACCCGACGAATAGGCTGACGGTCATTGGCAACAATGTTGCGGGTGCAGCGGCAATCGTTGGCCAGACTGCTGCCATACCCGGCACGGGGGTGCAGGGCACCGCGGGTCCTGATGGCACTGGAGTAGTAGGCACCGCGAGTGTGCCTGGGGGGTGTGGAACACTTGAGCTTTGTACTGCAAGCGGAGTCTCGGGTACGGCATCCGGCAGCACTTTTAATGTTGGTGTCTCCGGTTCCGTGACTGGCGGCGGCATTGGTGTTCAGGGCTTTTCCGACACGTCAAGCGGGTTCGGCGTCCAAGGCAACGCCCCCAACACAGGTGTGCAGGGCGTCGCGACCAGCGCCGCCTTCTTCGCGGCAGGAGTCTGGGGAAATGCTACAGCAACCACCGGTTTCACTCGGGGTGTCTACGGAACATCGAGCAGCAGCACAGGAATCGGTGTCCATGGCATAGCTCCCACTGGCGGCCAGTTCGAAACTGGCACCGGCAACGAAATCATAGGGCGTGGACTAGGGAGCACTAACTTCCGGGTCGATGCCACTGGCAAAGTCTTCGCCGACGGCGGGTTCCAAGCTAGCGGTGCTGACTTCGCTGAATCTTTTTCGGTGCGCGGCGACCGTAAACATTACGAAGCCGGCGACCTGCTCGAGATCGACCGCAGCAGCACCCGGCGAATGGTTCTGGCGCAAGAGCCCTATTCTCACCTCGTAGCCGGAATCTATTCGACCAAACCGGGACTGTTGGGAACTCCGCATACCATGCGCGACCCAGAAATCGAACAGGAAGTTCCCTTGGCAGTTGTTGGCGTTGTTCCTTGTAAAGTAAGCGTCGAAAACGGTGCGATTGCACCGGGCGACTTGCTCGTGACCTCGAGCACACCCGGCTACGCTATGAAAGGCACGAACCGCCGCCGGATGCTCGGTGCGGTGGTGGGCAAAGCGCTTGAGCCACTGACTGGTGGGAAGGGAACGATTCTGGTTCTCGTCACACTGCAATGAATTTGGCCTGCAACCAAAGACCACCAAGCCGCCCGATGTCCGGGCGGCTTTTCTTGTTGCGCCACGGGCGTTCTCGCGTAGCTGTTGAAACCAGGCGTGGGTGTTGAAAAAGTCAAAGCAGAGAAATTCGCGAAAATCGAATTGCGTCAGAATGCCCTAGGAGCGATTCTCTCGACTCGGGTAGACATTTTCCATCACCCAATTTGTCGTTGTTTTTGGGGTAATGGGACTCTTTCAACACCCGCAGGCCTTTACACTCAGAACCCGACGAGCGATTCATCGCTGCCAGAAGCGTCGACGCGTCGTTCCCACAGCGTGACAGCTGAGGACCTCTTCATTACGTTGGTTATCTACGTCCCGATTACGCTCATCGCTAGA
>Ga0075030_100003489_pt1 | contig 14267 bp, 10 predicted proteins | sample LitLauG_LLR_2012_FD_71393 | JGI IMG/M metagenome (GOLD analysis project Ga0075030, IMG submission 71393) | Freshwater sediment microbial communities from Pennsylvania, USA - Little Laurel Run_MetaG_LLR_2012 | ecosystem: Environmental > Aquatic > Freshwater > Creek > Sediment | place: USA... | reverse complement strand
CCCCCTCCCCCGCCCAGCGAGGGCACCGGTGACGCGTCCGCGCCCCCGGCGAGGCACGACGTGCCTGTAAGGGCGAGGCGCTCGTCGTCGGTCGGGGCCCGCGACGAGGGGCAGCGCCGCGGCCCGCTCCCCGTCCAGGCGGTGTGACGTGCGCGCCTTCGTTGTCACCGGGCCGGGCCAGGCTCGGGTCGAGGAGGTCGACCCTCCCCGCGCCGAGGCCGGACAGGTGGTGGTCGACGTAGAGCGCGTAGGCGTGTGCGGCACCGACGCAGAGTTCTTCACCGGGCAGATGGCCTACCTGGCCTCGGGCGAGGCCCGCTACCCGATCCGCATCGGCCACGAGTGGTGCGGCGAGGTGTCCGCGGTCGGGCCGGGGGTGGACCCGTCGTGGCGGGGGCGGCGCGTCACCGGGGACACCATGCTGGGCTGCGGGCGGTGTCACCGCTGCCTGGCCGGTCGGCGCCACCTGTGCGCGGACCGCTTCGAGATAGGCATCCGGGGTGGCTGGCCCGGCGCGCTCGCCGAGCAGCTCCTGGTGCCCGCGGACGCCCTGCACCCCCTGCCCGACACCGTGGACGCGATGGCAGGGGCCCTGGTCGAGCCGGGGGGGAACGCCCTGCGGGCAGCGCGGGCCGCCGCCGTGGAGCCGGGTGGCCGCGTCCTGGTGCTCGGCCCGGGGACCATCGGCCTGCTCGTCGCCACGATGCTCACAGCGCAGGGGGCGCAGGTGCACGTGCTCGGCCGGGATGCGGCCAGCCTCGCGTTCGCGACAGCGCTCGGCGTCGCGCACACCTGGACGGCGCAGTCCCTGCCCGAGGACCTCGCCTTCGACGCGGTGGTGGACGCCTCCAACGCCACCCAACTGCCCGCGCTGGCCGTCACGCGGGTGGAGCCGGGCGGTCGGGTGGTCCTCATCGGCCTGGCCGGCGAGCCCAGCCTGGTGGACACGCGGTCGCTGGTGCTCAACGACATCACCGCTGTCGGGGTGCTCAGCGCCTCCGGCGGGCTGGAAGGCACCATCGCCCTGTACGGGTCGGGCCAGGTGGACCCACGTCCCCTGGTGGCAGCCACGGTCGGTCTGGACGACGTGGCCGACGTGCTGGCCGGGCACCGCGATGCGGGGTGGGGACCCGGCCCGAAAGTGCACGTGGACCCCCGCACCTGACCCCGCACCAGGACAGGAGACCTGATGGGCGAGCAGGACCCGACGGGCGAGATGGCAGGGCTGGTGGCGGTGGTCACCGGCGGCGCGAGCGGCATCGGCGCGGCCTGTGTGACCCTGCTGGCGCGGCGCGGCGCGCGGGTGGCCTGCCTGGACCGCGACCTGCCCGCGTCGCCGGACCCGCGGGTGGTCGGCGTGCGCTGCGACGTCACCGACACCGCAGCGGTCCGCGCGGCGGTGGCCCACGTCGTGGACACCCTGGGCGGCCTGGACGTGCTGGTGAACAACGCCGGCATCGGTGCGGTCGGTGACGTGGCTGCCAACGAGGAGGCCGAGTGGCACCGGGTCCTCGACGTCAACGTGGTCGGCGTGGCACGTGTGTCCGCCGCGGCGCTGCCGCACCTGCGGGCCTCCTCCGCGCCCGCCGTGGTGAACACCTGCTCCGTCGTCGCCCAGGTCGGGGTGCCCCAGCGCGCGCTGTACTCGGCCAGCAAGGGGGCTGTGGCTGCCCTGACCCTGGCGATGGCCGCCGACCACGTCGGCGACGGGATCCGGGTCAACGCCGTGGTCCCCGGCACCGCTGACACCCCGTGGGTCGGCCGGCTGCTCGCGGGTGCCGACGATCCCGACGCCGCGCTGGCGGCGCTGCGCGACCGCCAGCCGCTGGGTCGGCTGGTCAGCGCGGCGGAGGTGGCGCGCGCGGTCGCCTACCTGGCCAGCCCGTCGTCGGGGTCCACGACCGGCACCCTGCTGGCCGTGGACGGGGGGATGGTCAGCCTGCGCCTGCCCCGCTGAGCCGCCTCAGGAGGCGCGGATCGCGCCGGCCAGCACCTGCGGGGGGATGCCCGGCACGGGCAGGCCCACCGCGTAGCGGTACAGCGCGGTGCGCAGGTAGGTGGCGACCGCCGAGGACAGCAGGGACACCGCGAGGACGCCGACCACACCGGCGATCATCATCGGGATTCCGACCAGCGGCAGGCCGGTGACCGTCACGCCCAGACCGACCGCGGCCAGCGCGACGGCGGCGAGCATGGCCAGCCCGAACATCAGGCCGAACCGCACGCCCGATCGGCCCACCTTCCCCCACCGGGCCGCCAGCAGCTCCTTCGACCGGCCCAGGGCGGAGAACGAGCCGGTGCCCTCCACGAGGATGACGGGCACCACAAAGAAGGTGAGCACCGCCCAGGCCACGCCGACCAGCGCGATCACCAGGCGGCCGATCAGCCCGGTCCGCTCGGAGATGGCGCGCAGCACCAGCCCGACGGTCGCCGCGATCGCGGCCCACAGCAGGATCTGCGGCAGCCGGCGGTTGGCCGCGGCGAGGCAGCTGCCCAGGGTCGGCGTCCGCCCGTCCATCCGGTCCATCGCACCTGCAGCCAGTGCCACCTGGAAGTACACGGCGATCGCAGTGGTCACGTACGCGAGCAGCACCGCGACCAGGACACCGAGCGGGCTCGGGGTGGTCGACGTGGTGCCCACTGCGGACGTGGAGTGGGTGACCAGCGAGCTGGCCAGCCCCGCCACCAGGCCGACGGCCACGATGAGCACCACGGCGAGCAGCGAGGCCACGAACGACATCACCGGCAGCACCAGCAGCTCCCGGTCGGCTTTCAGCGCCGACCAGGACGCGGCGAGCAGCTGCTTGCCACTGGTCTTGTCGCGCCGCCCGCGCACAGGGACGCCGACGTTGGCCAGCGGCGCCGGCGGGTGCCCGCCCAAGCCCGAGGAGCCTGCGTAGCCGGGGGCGGGGGCCGACGCCGGCGGCGCCTGGTAGGCGTAGCCGGGCTGGTAGGTGGACGGGGCGCTCGGCGCCCACGGCGTCGGGACGGGTGGTGGCGTGGGGCTGGGCGGCGTCAGGCCGGGCGGGGGCGCCGCGGGCGCGGCGGCGGCGACCTGCGCTGTCCACCCGGCGCCATCCCAGTAGCGCAGCTGCCCCGACGCGGGCGCTGCGGGGTCGGCGTACCAGCCCGCTGAGACGTCGGACATGTCCCCACCTCCACCGCGGCGCCGACTCCCGGCCGCCCGTGCCTACGTTGTCGGCACGCTCGGCCCGGACACGAGAGGCTGGTCGGGGGGAAGATCCGCCCGGACGGGGACCGCTGCGCCAGCGCGGGAGGACCGAAGGCCGCGCAGCCCCAGCAGGCCGATGGCGGTACCGAAGGTCAGCGATGCCGCGGTGAGCAGGGCATGCACGACGAAGAAACCAGTGGGGTGTCCCGCATGGGATGCCCGCGGGTCATGCGAGATGTTCCGCAGGAAGGTCGGCCAGATCACCCACGACCACACACCGAATCCGAGCAGGAAGGCTGACCACCGCCGCGACAGCACCACCCCGACAGTGTGCCAGTCGGTCGGCCCCGGCACCTGCCGTCGGGCCGTCGCCGCGCGGTCCGGCCGGCGACGGAGAAAGAGCGTCCGCGGTGACGGTGGGGACGGACGGTCGCAGCCACGTCGCAGCTAGCCTGGGCAGGTGGGTGCAGCACAGCGCTGGCGGGAGCAGCTCGACGCCTGGGCTCTGCCACCCGCGGTCCTCGACGCGGCGCCGCAGTCCCCTTGGGCACACCCGGTCGAGATGTTCACCGTCACCGGCTCGGTCCCCGACTCCCCGTCCCACCGCCGCGCCCGCGAGGTGCTGCCCCCCGGTGGCGGCGTGCTCGACGTTGGCTGCGGAGGCGGCCGAGCGGCGCTGGCGCTGGCGCCCCCCGCCGGTCGCCTCGTCGGCGTCGACACCGACGAGGCCATGCTGACCGCGTTCGCGGCGGCCGCCCACGCACGTGGGGTCGCGCACACCACCCTGTGTGGTCAATGGCCTTCGGTAGCGCCGCAGGCGCCCGTCGTCGACGTCGCCGTCTGCCACCACGTGGCCTACAACGTCGCCGACCTGGCTCCCTTCGCCGTGGCGCTGACCGAGCACGCCCGCCGCCGGGTAGTACTGGAGCTACCCAGCCGCCACCCGTTGACCTGGATGGCCCCTCTGTGGCGGCAGTTCTGGAACCTGGACCGTCCCGATGGCCCGACAGCGGACGACTGTGTCGCGGTCCTGCGTGAGGCGGGTCTCCCCGTCCAGATGGAAGGCTGGCTCGACGACGGTGCCGAAACCCGGGCGCCGCTGACCGACGAGCAGCGTGCTCGAGTCACCCGTGTCCGCCTGTGCCTGCCGCCGCAGCGCGAGCCCGAGGTGGCCGAAGCACTGCGCGCGGTGGGCCCGCGGGGCCCGCGACGCACGGTCACGGTCTGGTGGGACGTCGACGGTAGCCGGGCTAGCCGGGCAGGCCGCCCGGTCCCGGGTCCGCGAGAGGGCCCGGCCAGCGCAGCAGACTGACCGCGAACGGGCTGTCCGCCACAAACGGGTGGAGGTCCCAGGTGGCGAAACGCTGCTCGAGGGCGAACCCAGCCGCGGCCAGGTCCACGTCGAAGTCGTGCAAGGCGTAGCCGCGGTCGGTGCCGAAGCCCACCAGTGCCACCCCCCCGGGCTGCAGGTGAGCACCGACCCGAGCGAGCACGGTGGCCTCGGTGCCAGGGGCCACGAAGGCCAGGACGTTGCCCGCGAGCACAGCCGCCTGGAACGGCGCCGGTCCGGCGTCGACGCTCAAGTCCAGCTCCGCCAGGTCGGCCACCAGCCACTGCGGTCCCGGATGGTCCTCGCGGGCGGCCGCGATCAGCACCGGGTCCGCGTCCACACCCACCACCTGGTGGCCGCGGGCATGCAGCACAGCGGCGACCCGACCCGTCCCGCAGCCGGCATCCAGGACCCGCGACCCCGGGGGCACCACCGCGTCGACCAGGCGCGCCTCTCCACCCAGGTCGCTGCCATCGGCCGCCAGCCGTCGGAACCGCTCCACGTAGGCGACCGAGTGATCCGGACCGGTGTCGGTGACCCAGCGGGTCGGGCGTGCCACGGACTGGACGGTAGCCGACCGAGGCCGTCAGCCACCCGCGGCCCCGGGGCACGCGAGTGCGCCGCCTCGACATCGTCGCAGCGCGGTGGCGCCGCTGTGCGCGTACGGTGCGAAGGACCCGGTCCCGTGACCGGGCGACGCGAGAGGGTGCCATGACCGAGGAGCAGCGCTACGAGTTGGTGCGGCAGACGCCCGCGTTCGAGCTCCGTCGCTACCCCGCGCACCTGGTGGCGGAGATCGAGGTCGACGGCTCCTTCGAAGAGGCAGGCAACACCGCCTTCCGCCCGCTGGTCGGCTACCTGCGGGGACAGAACAGGACCAGCCAGAGCTTGGCGATGACCGCCCCTGTCCTCCAGCGCCGTGAGGACGCCGACCACGCGGCCGCGCTGGGAACGGTCACCACGCAGACTTCGCCCGGGCGCTACGTCGTCTCCTTCGTCATGCCGGCAGGCTCCACCCGTGAGTCGCTTCCTGACCCCGGGGATGCACGCGTCACACTGCGAGCGGTGCCGGACGAACTCGCGGCCGTGGCCCGGTACTCCGGACGATGGACGTCGGCGTCCTACGAGAGGCAGGCTGGCCAGTTGCTGCAGGCGGTCAGCGACGCAGGGCTAAAGGCGACGGGCTCGCCGCGATTCGCCCGATTTGACCCTCCCTGGACGCCTTGGTTTCGGCGTCGCAACGAAGTGGTCATCCCCGTGCGCGAACGCTGACCTCGCATAGCGCTCGCCGTCAGGCACCCCGGGGGCCCACCGCCACGACGTCGCGAGTCGGCCGGCCATCACGCTCTGCCGCGTCCCGGCCCCGCACCGCCGGCTCGGCGAGCCACCACGGTCGAGGGCGCCGTCGCGTCCCCAACGAGGTGCCTACGGGCGGCGGTCCGCCCACCACATGCCGTGGGTGAGGACGTCCTGCTGATCGGTGGCGGCTCCTCGGGACCTGCGCGACGTCCGTATCCGCTGCTTCGACAACGAGGTCCTTCGCCGGTCCGCGCGGCGGTCGCAGCTCGAGCTGGCCCACGGCATCGGCGCGGAGGCGCCACCCAGTATCGAGTTTCGGGTGTCACCCACGCACCGCTGCATCGCCTCGCATGCCCCGCACGCGCAGCGGCCGGGGGCTGCCCAGGCGCCCACGACCCCAACAAGGCATCCGATGACTGCGCTGGGCACTCTTGGTGCCGCACCGGGGACGCCCTGGCGTGCTGCGGCCACAGTCGAGCACAGGGGTCACGACCGGCGCCGCCTCGGCCTGTCTCCTAGGCGGCGCCGATCGTGTCCGGGCCTTCCGCTTGCCCCGCCGGTCTTACTCCCTCATCCACGAGGGCATTGAGCGTCCGGCGAGATCGGTTCGAGCATCAGGATGCGACCGGGGCTAGCCCCCTGGGACGATGTCTTGCAGGTTCGCGCACTGGCCGAGCGCCTTGTGACCGACCACGTTGACCTCGCCGGGGAAGCCTCCGGCCACCGCCGGGCCCAGACCGAAGCAGACGAGGTCGTACCCGACCGTGTTGCTGGCAACGAAGATGGTCGGATGCGGGTCGCCGTATGCCCCGTCGGTGATCTTGACGTTGATGAGGATCGCGTTGCCACCGATCTTGTTGTCCAGCACGCCGAACCAGCTGGGCGTCATGTCGGTCACGACGAGGTTTCCGCCGATCGAGTTGTCCTTGATCGCCCACGGAATGGGAACGGGGCCCCCACCTCCGGCGAAGATGACGTTGTGCTGGACCGTGATGCCGTACAGCAGGCCGACGTTCGAACCCCAGGCAACGATGTTCCCCTTGATGGTGATGTGGGAGCTCGCTGTCAGCGGATCGACGTGCTTCACGGTGGTCCCGACCAGGGAGGTCCCGCAGGGATGCCCCGTTGTGTGCCCCGGCGGGTTGGGCAGGCAACCCAGGGCGAAGATCGAGCCCGCAGCGCCGGTGAAGTTGTGGCCGACGATGATCGTTGCAGGCGCGCCCTGCGCGTCGAACGCGGCGCCAGCGGCGACCCTGAAGTTGCCCAGCACGCGAATCTTGGCGTGAGGCGCTACGTCACAGGCGCCCGTGACCGTGATGCTGGCGTAGGTCCCCGACGGGATGTGCACGAAGGTGGACGCGGGGGGGTTAGCGGGATTCACTGCGCCACCGCTGCAGGTGTAGGCCATAGGTGCAGTGCCGTGCCCTGCCGCGCCGGTGGCGGCGATCGCCGATCCTCCCGTGAGCACGAGCGTTGCCGTGACGACCATCGCCCCGGCCACCATCCCCGGAACCCTGCGTCGCTTTGCTGTTCGCATAATCTCCTGCCCTTCTCTCGCTGCCTCCGCCCGGCGGGACGGACCCTGCGGACCGGGGGCCCATGGCTGCCTGCGCCCTGAATAGGTGTCACCCGGCGGCCAAGCGGCTTCAGAGTCCGCCTGACTCAGGAGTTCGTCAAGGCCTCCGACCTCCTCAAGGCGGACGGTGAGCCATTGGAAGCCCGGATCGTGACCGTGCGTGATCATCCCGGCTCTCAGCGACATCACGGCGCCCCAGCGGGAGGCCATGAGGAGCCATGGCCTCCCGTTCCGGTGGGTGCCATTAGTAGCTCTCGCCTGCCAGTAGGAGCCCGATCCGGACCGCCGCCAGGAGACGAGCGGGAAATGCTGACGGCCGCACTATCTCCGCTGCGGGGGACGCAGGTGGGGTTCTGACTCAGGTGTCTCGGCGAGGGAACGAGATCCGCGGGTCGCGTCCCATGAAGGCGACGAAGCGGTTCCATTCGCTCGCGTCGGTCGTCTACTGCATCTCGGGCCGGCGTCGTCCGTCCCGGGACAGGCGGCCCTCCCTCGGCAAGGAGCGAACATTCACCCCAACGGCGAATTGAGGCTCTCCTGCCGTTGGTGTGGGCGTGTGGGAGCGCCTCACGCATGACACGCCGTCCCTTTCCTGGGTTTTCGGGTGCTGAAGCCTGAAGACCGACGGAGAGGAACGGCGTGCTGTCACGAAGGGTATTGGGGCGTGCTGTGGGGGTCGATCCACGGCTGGTCCGGGTGGGCCGCGTGGAGAGCGCCGGTGAGGAGGTGGGGGTCTGGCTACGGCCCCGGATCGGGCGGCGCTGGCGGTGCCCGCGCTGCGCCCTGCGCTGCCCGGGGTATGACCTGCCCCGTCCACGCCGGTGGCGGGCGTTGGACTTCGGCCGGATGAAGGTGTTCGTCTGGGCGGTGGTCCCACGGGTGTCCTGCCCGGACCATGGGGTCGTCGCTGCTGCCGTTCCCTGGGCGCGCCACGGTGCGCGTCACACGCGGGCGTGTGAGCAGGTGGCGGCCTGGTGCGCGGTGCAGTTGTCCGCCACGGCCGCGGCTCGGCTCCTGCGCTGCTCGTGGCGGACGATCGGAGCGATCGTCACCCGCGTCGTAGCGGACCTGCAGGCCGGTGGGGACGGGCTAGACGGGCTGCGCCGCATCGGCGTCGATGAGATCTCCTACCGCCGTCACCACCGCTACCTGCTCGTCGTGGTGGACCACGACCGGCGTCGGCTCGTGCACGCCGGGGACGGGGCGAACAAGACCACGGCCCGTAGCTTCGTCGATCTCCTCGGGTCGCAACGCACCGCGGCGTTGACCCACGTCAGCGCGGACGGGGCACCGTGGCTGAACGTGGTGATCACCGAGCGGGCCCCCCACGCGGTGTTGTGCGCTGACCCTTTCCACGTGGTCCGCTGGGCGATGGACGCCCTCGATGAGGTCCGCCGCCAGACGTGGAACGACGTCCGGACCCACCGGGGACGCAACCGCCCCGCGGTCGGGGAAGGCAAGCGGCTCAAGGACTCCCGGTGGGCGTTGTGGAAGAACCCCGACACCCACAGCGCGGACGAACGCGCCCGCCTGGCCTACATCGCGGCCACCCACTCCCGGCTGCACCGGGCGTGGGCGCTGAACGGAGGCCTGCGTACCGTCTTCACTCTCAGCGGGGAAGCCGCCATAGCGGCACTCACCCGGTGGCTGCGCTGGGCGCAGCGCTGCCAGATCCCGGCCTTCGTCGCCCTGGCCCACCGCGTCCGCGCATTCTGGGGGCCGATCTGCGCGACCCTGACCCACGGCCTGACCATTGCCCTCGTCGAGTCGGTCAACACCAAGATCCGACTCATCGCCCGTCGCGCGTTCGGCTTCCACCACGTCCACGCCCTCATCGCCCTGACCAGGCTCAGCCTCGGCGGCTACCGACCCCAACTACCCACGTGATCGGCAGGAAAACCGCAAATGATCAAGGCCTCCAGCGAGAGATCGCTGGAGGCCTTGTCCCACAAGGGATTTCAAGTAGCGGGGGCAGGATTTGAACCTGCGACCTCTGGGTTATGAGCCCAGCGAGCTACCGAGCTGCTCCACCCCGCGTCGGTTGGACCAAGTGTACACCGGCCGCGAGGCCGTCCGCACCGCCGGTGGTCGCCCTCAGCTGACGCTGCCACCGCCGGCTCCAGTGGGACCCGCACTGGCGCTGGCGGAGGGCCTCGCCGAGGGGCTCGCGGCGGGCGACGACGCGGGGTGCGCCTTCTCCGCCGCCAAGGCGGCAGCGATGGCGGCCGCAAGCTGAGCCTGCGCCTTGCCGTAGTCGGCGAAGTTGCCGGCCTTCAAGGCGTTCTGCGACGCGACAAGGGCCGCCTGGGCGTCCGCTAGGGCACGGGTCAGGTCGGAGCTGGGCGACGTAACTCCGGGGGAGGTGGTGCCCGGCTTGGTGGGTGTCACCCCTCCCGGCTTTTGAGGCTCCAGCGTCACCCCACCGCTGTTGCCCTGGAACACCGAGTCCAGCGCCGCCTGGAAGGTGTTCGCGAAGCCGATCTGGTTGCCGAAGGAGACCAGCACCTTCTGCAGCAGCGGGTAGGACGTCTGGCCGGTCGCCTTGACGTACACCGGCTCGACGTAGAGCAATCCTCCACCCACGGGCAGCGTGAGCAGGTTGCCCAGCTGCACGTCCGACCCACCGCGGCGCAGCAAAGACAGCTCCGCCGAGACGTTCGGGTTGGACTCGAAGTTGTTCTGCACCTGTTCAGGGCCGGCGATCGTCGTGTTTCGCGGTAGCTGCAGGACCCGGATCTGTCCATAGTCGCTGGACCCCGGATCGGAGTCCACTGCCATAAAGGCTGCCAAGGTCTGCTTGTTCTGCGGGGCGAATGTCGAGGTGACCGAAAACGCAGGAGCGGTCGTACCGGGCATCTGCAACGTCAGGTAGTACGGCGGAGTGGCGGCCGGCCCGCTGGCCGGGACGATCGTCGGGTCGTCCGGGATCTTCCAGAAGTCCTGGCCACCGTAGAAGGCCTGCGGGTCGGTGACGTGGTACGTGGCGAACAGGGAGCGCTGCACCTGGAACAGGTCCTCGGGGTACCGCAGGTGTGCCAACAGGTCTGCCGGAATGGCGCTGTAGGGCTTGACGGTGCCCGGGTAGGCCTTCTCCCACACCTGTAGCACCGGGTCGGAGGAGTCCCAGGCGTACAGCGAGACGGTGCCGTCGTAGGCATCCACCACCGCCTTCACCGAGTTGCGCATGTAGTTGACCTCTGACGCACCCTGCGGCGTCGTGTTGGTCTGCCCGGACAGCGAGTTGGTAGTCGCGTTGGCCAGGTTGGTACGCCGGGAGTACGGGAAGTCGTCAGAGGTGGTGTAGCCGTCCACGATCCACACGACGCGGCCACCCACGACGGCGGGGTAGACCTGGCTGTCCAAGGTGAGCCAGGGGGCCACCTGCGCCACTCGTTGCGCGGGGTCGCGCAGCCACAGGATCCGCGAGTCCTTGTTGATCAGGCTGGACAGCAGGATGTTGCCGTCGGAGAACTTTGCGGCGAACAGGACCCGCCGCGCGAGGGAGCCCACGCTGACGCCGCCGGACCCCGTGTAGGTGTAGTTCTGCTGGCCGGTCGGGCTGCTGTCGTCCGGGTAGTCCAGCTCGCGAGGCGTCGACCCGGCCGGGGCGCCCACGATCGAGTAGCTGGGGGACTGCTGGCCGAAGTAGATGCGCGGCTGGCTGACCGGGGGCACCCCCTGGTTGGGCACGTTGTAGGCGAAGAACTCCGGGCTGCCGTCGGGGAGGTAGGTGTTGCCGTAGGCCCCGACGAATCCGAATCCGTGCGTGTAGACGATGTGCTCGTTCGCCCAGTTCTGCTGGGCTGACCCCAGCTGGTTGAGGTTCAGCTCCCGGACCGCCACCACCGCGTCACGCGGCGTGCTGGTCCCGGGCAGCGCCGACCCGATCTCGGAATAGCGGTCGACCGCCAGCGGGTCGGCGAAGGAGTAGTACCCGCGGATCTGCTGCAGCGCCTGGAACGTCGGTGACACCACCGAGGGGTCCAGCAGCCGAACATTGGCGATCGTGGCCTCGTCCTGGGCCAGCTGTCCCGGCTTGTTGGCAATCGTTGCGCTGTAGGGCTGCACGGCGACCTTGTTCAGCTGGAAGGCCGAGCGGGTCGCCTGGATGCCGCGCTCGATGTAGGGACCCTCCTTGACCGGCTGGGAGGGGCTGACGGTGAACTGCTGGACGACCGCGGGGTAGATCCCGCCGATCACCACCGCGCTGAACACCAGCAGCCCGAGCGCGACACCCGGTGCGAGCCAGCTGCGGGTGAACACCGATGCCAAGAACAGCAGCGCGCAGATCAGCGCGATCACGAAGAGGATGGACTTCGCGGGAAGGATCGCGTTCACGGCGGTGTACGTCGCCCCTGAGAACCTGCTGCCCGGGCTGCCTGCGTTGACCAGCGCGTACCGGTCGAACCAGTACCCGGCCGCCTTCATGAGCATGAACGCGGCCAGCAGGACCGAGATGTGGTTGCGCACCGCGGTCGACGTCTTGTCCCCCGGCGTCTGCAGCCGGATGCCCCCGTAAAGGTAGCCCGTCACGGCGGTCACCAGCAGACTCACCAGGACTAGCGCGAAGCCGAAGCCCACCAGAAACTGCCAGAAGGGCAGCCGGAACATGAAGAAGGACAGGTCAAGGTTGAACTGGGCGTCTTTGGAGCCGAACGGGACCGAGTTGCGGAACTCCATCCACCGCTGCCACGACGACGCCGCAGCCTGACCGGCGATGAGCCCGAACACGACAGACACGGCCACGGTGATCAGCCGACGGAACGGGTCCAGGGCCAGCCGGTAGCGGTCCAGGCTTTGCTGCTCCGGTGAGTTGCCACGAAAGACCGGCCGGAAACGGTAGGCCAGCCAGATGTTCGTCGCGACGACGGCGGCCATGACCGCCCCGAACACCACGAACAGCGAGGCGCGGGTCAGCAGGGTCGTGCTGAACACTCGGGTGTACCCCACGGAGGCGAACCACAGGTAGGTCGTGTAGATGCCCGCAAAGGCGAAGAACAGCGCGACCAGCAGGGCCAGCACCACCACGGTGATGACGAGCGCGCGACCGCGCGCCCCACGGCGGACCGGCCGCGGACGGGGGGGGACAGGCGTGTCAGCCGGGACGCTCATTGCTACGACTCTACCTACCGCCGGCCGTCCGTGACGGATGCGCCAGCGGTACCCGGCAGGCCTCCCGTCCGCCGCGGGGCGGGCGTGGGCGAGACTGGTGGGGTGAGCGCAGCCGTTCCCCCCTCACCGCCCACGGCCGACCCGGTGCTTGTGGCACTGGTGCGCGAGCTGGAGGAGCACGTCGGTGCCCAGGGCTGGGACCAACCGCCCCGGCTCTTCGCGCTCGTGCCGACCGCCGCCCTCGCCGCCGCCGAGCCCGAGCTCGCGGCACGGATGTCCCTGCACGCCGGCGCACCTGGCTGGACGCCGGTGGAGCAGGAGGACCTGCCAGCACACGCAGACCTGGGGGACCTGCTCGCCCAGCTGGCCTGGCCGCGGGGGGTGGACGGGGTCGCCCTGGTCGCGGAGCGCGTCGTGCTGCCCGGCGAAGCGGAGGCGGCCGTCGTCGCGGCTGCAGCGGAGCAGGGGCAGGACGCCGCCAGCGTCGCGGCCGGCCACCCCCGACGCGAGGAGCTGAGGGTGGTTGTGGCCACCACTCGGTCCGGTGCCGCCGCGAGCGCCGTGCGCCTGCGCCGCCTGGACGAGCTGCTCACGGGGCCGGACCTTCTGCCCGCGCTCCGCAGTGCGCTGGCGACCACCCTGCTGGACTGACGCTGCGCGCTGGAGCCCGCACGCACTGCCCCGGCGGTGCGAGCCAGGTCGCCCGCCGGGCTAGCAGGTGGGGACGCCGGGCCGACCGGCGAGGACGTCGCCGATCTCACTGATCGCGCCCGACAGCGAGGAGACCCGAATCAGCCGTAGGCCGGCGGGGTCGGCCGCGGCGGCGTCGGCGCAGTTGCCCGAGGGGACAAGGAACAGCGTCGCGCCGGCGTTGCGGGCGCCTGCCATCTTCTGCGCGATGCCGCCGATCTCGCCGACGGCGCCGTCCGCGGTGATGGTGCCGGTACCCGCGATGTGCTCGCCACCGGTCAGCTGTCGTGGAGTCAGCTTGTCCACGATGCCCAAGGCGAACATCAGTCCTGCGCTGGGACCACCAATGTCGGACAGCTTGATGTCCACGGTCACCGGCGAGGTGTAGCCCTCGATGGGCACGAAGCCGATCAGGGGACGCGTCGGGTCGCCTGGGGTGGGCACCGTGCGCAGCTGCACGGTCAGCGGGTGACCGCTGCGCAGCAGCGCCATGGTCACCAGCTGACCGACGTGCCCGGTCCCCACCTGGTCGCGGGTCTGCGCCGGGGACGTCGCCGGCACCCCGTTGATGCTCAGCACGATGTCGCCGAGGCGTAGGTGCGCCGCCGCGGGGGTGCCAGAGGTGATCGCGCCCACCTGGACGTGCGGCGTCACCGGCTCCCCCACCTGGCGCAGCGCGGCAACGGTCGCGTTCTGCTGGGAGGTGTCCATCTCCACGGTGTTCTGCTGCGTCACCTGCTGGCTGGTGGACCCACTCGGGTAGTACAGGCTCGTCGGCACCACCGCCACCGAGGAGTCAAACCACCCGCGTATCGCGGCCAGCAGGGAGACGTTGCCGTACGGACCGCCGGTCTCGCTGACCGTCACCAGGTCCAGCCGCCCGGTCGTCGGGTACGTCGGCGCCCCGTGGATCTGCAGGACCGCGCCGATGTTCGCGCCGTTCGTGTCGGTGCTGCCCAGGGTGTTCACCACAGGCCCGGGGCTGAGCAGCAGATAGGGCACAGGGGCGAGGACCGCGACCGCCAGACACCCGAGGAGCAGCAGGACCCCGACCAGCTGCGCGGTGGCGCGTCTCGACACGAGGGGGG
>Ga0075030_100003486_pt1 | contig 14273 bp, 12 predicted proteins | sample LitLauG_LLR_2012_FD_71393 | JGI IMG/M metagenome (GOLD analysis project Ga0075030, IMG submission 71393) | Freshwater sediment microbial communities from Pennsylvania, USA - Little Laurel Run_MetaG_LLR_2012 | ecosystem: Environmental > Aquatic > Freshwater > Creek > Sediment | place: USA... | reverse complement strand
TGCCTCGCGGCGCAGCGCCGCAATCGCTTCATTCACCGATCCGGAGCTTCGCACATCGAACGTCAAACCATACTCCGGTCGGAAAATCTGCCGGATGGGAATGTAGAAGTACGGCTGCGGACTCTCCGTAATGCGGTGATACTTGCTGTCCTTGGCCACCCCCACGATCGTGAACCATTCGCCCCATCCATGCACCTTGCGCCCGATCACGCTGCGATTGGCCAGGAAGCGCCGCACAAACTCCTGGTTGACGATCATTACCTTTAGCGACGTGGCGTCGTCGCGCAGATCGAAATCACGCCCCTCCACCAACGGTATCTTCATCGTCTCGAAATAGCCAGGCGATACCAGGTCCCGGTAGATCTTCATGTTCTCATTCGGGCCCGGAACGTAGCCCTCTACTTCAAGCGTTTCCCAGTTTCCTCCGCCAAATCCCAAAGGCGCTGAGTCGTCATAGCTGACCGTGGTCACTCCAGGCTGCCGCTCCAGTTGCTCGCGGAGACGCCGGCAATAACTGTCGGTCTGCCGCGCATCATAGCCGGCCGTGGAAAAATCAAAGCGCGCCAGCGCTACACCTTCCGGTTTGAAGCCCGGATCCATGGCCCGTGCGGTTTGGAAACTCTTCAGAAATAATCCCGCGCCCACCAGGGCTATCACCGCCAGAGCAACCTCGGAGGTCACCAGCAGCCCGCGCAGCCGGTGGGAATGAGCGCCCGAACTTCCGCTGCGGCCGCCCTCCTTCAGCATTTCGTTGACATTGGCTCGCGCGGCGTGCAGCGCCGGGGCCATTCCCGCAAGAATCGCGACGCCAAATGCCAGCGCCATGGTGAATGCCAGAACCTGCCCGTCGAGTGGCGGTTGCAACATTGCCGGCCTTGCGACCACGGGAAGCAGCCAGCGAAGCGCGCCGCCCAGCAAGTTTGCCAGTAGCAAGCCGCACACCGAGCCGGCCACCGCCATCAGTAGTGTTTCGGTGAGAAGTTGCTGTATCAGTCGAGTGGGCCGCGCGCCCATCGCGAGCCGTACGCTAAACTCTTTCAGCCGCCCAGTCGCGCGCGCCAGCAGGAGGTTTGCCAGGTTAGCGCAAACAATCAGCAGCACTACGCCGCTGGCTCCCATCAGGATGGTAATCGGCGTCAGGAGTATCGACTGGGTCCCGAAGTGCGACTGCCAAACCTGCAACACCGTCGCGCCAATTCCTTGGTTCGAGTCCGCATCGGCCACCGCCATACGATTTGCCAGCGCTTGCACTTCTGCACGCGCCTGCTCGGTGGTTACGCCGGGCACGAGCCGGGCGAACATCATGAAGTTACGCGTGTTTCGGTCGCGCAACATCCAAGTCCCCGTGTGCGTCAACTGCCCATACATTGTGAGGGGCATCCACATCTCGTAATCCAGTCCCGAGCGTGTGCCGTGGAAACTTTCCGGTGCCACACCGATAATTGTGAAAGGCGTGCGGTTGATGCGCAGGCTCGAACCAATGGCCGAGCGATCCGATTGGTACTTGCTCTTCCAATAGGTGTGGCTGATAACCACAACGGCATGCGCGTTCTGCGCGTCATCGCGTTCCGCGTCGGAGAAGAAACGCCCAGCTTCCGGCTCTATCCCGAGCATGTCGAAGAAGCCCCCCGACACCAGTTCACCCCAAACTTGGGTGGTGCGCGGGGCATCGCCCACAGAAAACACGTTTCCTACCCGCGCCGTCACCAAATTCACAAGCTTCAGATTGTCGCGGAAATCGCGGAAGTCCAGGTAAGACGTGGTAATCGGCTCGCCGTCCGGGGCCGTGTTCTCGATGGCCACGATGCGTTCCGCCTGGATGGCGCCGGGCAGCGGATTCAGAAGCATTGGGCGCATCCAACTGAAGATAGTGGTGCTTGCCCCGATTCCAATACCAATCGTAAGAACTGCTACTGCGGCAAAGCCGGGATTTCGAGCCAGCGTCCGCAGGCCGTAACGAAGGTCGCGCAGTAATGTATTCATGGCTGCTATGAATGGTGCAAGCCACTTACCATCGTAAGTTGTTGAAAGCAGGCATTAAAGCTCAGTTGCGTCACCTGACCCTGTCCGGTTGTGGGACAAGACTGTCTGACCGCCGGACAATGCTGCTTCGAGTCCATCTGAGAGTGTAAGTCGGTCCACCTAAATATGGGCCCGTCTCGATCCACGGACGCTGTCCCAGGAAGTGGGTACAAACTGTCAGGGTACTTGTCCGGTTTGGCGACTTATCAGGCAAGTGGAATTGAATAGGTAACACTAGCGCGTTTCGCTGGACTAATATTGAGCCGGTAAACACTGGTCGCTGGGCGCATTCGGCCAAGGGCCGGTTGGCCTACCTTTTTCCCACTTCAGTGAAACATCCGGAGAGGCGATACATCTGAAGGGGGATAGGAAGCCCTTCGCCTCAACGCTCAAAGGAGAAAAGAGATGAAACGTTTTTCCAGATTTGCGTTGGTATGGTTGGCTGTGGGTTTTGCATTGGCTCCCCTGCGGGCGCAGAAAGCCCCGAAGCAAGCCCCGGGGCCGGCTCCCAGCCAGTCGGAAGGCGTGCTGGAGGCGTGGAATGACATCGGACGGAAATTGATTGCCATGGCGCAGGATTTTCCGGAGGACAAGTTTTCGTACAAGCCGCAGGCGGAATCTCGGACGTTTGTCGCGAACCTGGTGCATGCTTCGGCGTCCATGTACTTCTTCACGGATACCGCCGCGGGGAAGAAACCGCGGCCGTCAAGCTACGCCGACGACCCTAAGGACGTCGGCGTGAAGACCCGGGCGGATCTTGTGGCCTTTGTGACGAAGTGCGTGGAAGACGGCGCCGCGGAGATCAAGGCCAAGGGCGACAAAGGCTTGATGGAAACGGTCGATGATGGCGGGCCGCATCTGGACCGGCTGTACGACCTAGCTTACGGCTTGATCGGGCATTCGAACGAACACTATGGCCAGCTGGTGGTCTACTACCGAATCAACGGCCTGGTGCCGCCGGAATCAAGGCCCAAGAAATAGGGAAGTTCTCCGGATCTCTGAACTCTGGCACCTGCGCTAGTGCTTGATTAACGCCGAATCACCCGGACAAGTACCGATCAACCGGACAAGTACCGATCAAAATTCCAGATGTCCGGTTATCCGTCTTCAAGTCGTTGTATCGAAAGCGCGCGAACACACCGTGCTCGTGCAGGCGCCTTCCCCTTCGCGCTTCCGATACAACGCTAAGACTTACCAGGAGTTGAGAATCTCTTCCTGCAAGTTCTGCTATAAGATAAACCATCAGCGATGTTTGCAGACAGTTGCACGAGGAATCTTATCGAGTGAAGATGGCTCATGAGTAGAAGAACGTGGGATGTCACGCGTAGAGGGTTGATTTGGCCGACCAGTGGAGTCCTTTTGGCGGCGGCCCTCGTTGCTGCGGTGGGCTGCCTGGCTTATCGAAAGTCAGTGATTCTTGAAATGTCCTGGAAGCGCGGTGACTACCACTACGGTTCGAATTTCATTCATCTGGAGTCGGCCTGTCTCAGTAATCCGGAGCCTGGCTGCTTTTGCTCTCTTGATTTCACAACCACGTCCAAGGAATTTGCAGACTACATTGAGTCGTTTGGAAGCAAAAAAGTACCGGTGAAATTTCATGTTGACTACGACCGTAATCAGCAGGTGGTCGGAGCTATTTTGGAAGGCGTGAGTGAGTGGCCTGAGGAGCGATTTCATATCAATGAGAGGTCGTTAGGTACGGGCTTTCGAATGCTTCCGAACCAACGCACCAGTGGCGGTCATTTGAACAACCCGGCTGACTGTTTTCCCAAGTCTGTGAAGTGAAAGCTTTCCATCGAATCGTCTGCGACGCGGGCTGGTTCAGTGTGCAACGGTACGCACTTGGATGATTAACGCGCAAACCGTCTATGTGGATTCAAGTTACCGGGAAGGCGACTTATCGGGAGTTAGCCCGGACTAGGCTAAAATATACGACTTGAAACGGAATGGTAGGGGCGCGATGGGACGGTCCGGAACTCGAATCGGGGTTCGTAGAATTTTTCAGACGACCTTCATCACTTTCGCCCTCCCAATCGCAGCCCGCGCACAACAGGTCGCTTCAAAGGACTTGCTTCGCCCACCTGTTCCTATTACGGCGACCGTACCGGCTCAGGCCGAAGAAAAGCCCAAGTATCCGAACGGATGCTCAAAGATGGGCGTAGGCTTCGCCGATGGCGTAACTTTGGACAAAGAAAAGGTACCAAGGAAAATCAGAGTGAAGCTGGTCAAAATCAGTAGTGGGAAATTGGCGATAGGCAGTGAAATCGTAGCGACAGCGAAGCTGCAAGACATAGGCAGCAAATCAATCCAGATACCTTGGAGCACTGACTTTCGGACAACCATGGATGGTCAGGACCCCGACAACCGTTCCTGGGAGTTCGGAGAGTTCGAGATGTCACTTCGCGACAAACAGAACTCCCATTATTACGACCGATTGGTAACCACATCGCAGCCACTGTATTCTTCCAAGTTTCTTCCTGGTAGCGAACTGACACTCAAGCCAGGGGAATGGGTCACGGCGCGAATCAGTTTCAGAATAGAGGTACAAAACCCTAGCTTTGAAGAGGTAAATGTTGGAACGGCCGCTTTGGCGATGGAATGGTTCCAGACCGTCCGAACCCGCGTAGTGAAGGATTGTGGCGTCACGCTGGGTTATTTTCCTTATGACAGTTTCTATAACCACGAAAGTCGAGTGGTGGTCCGGAAAGTGGAGATTAAACCTCCGGCGAAAACCCAGAAATCGAGCCAATAATTCACGCGCTTTCGGGCAAAGTCCTGTTCAGTTCCTGTTCACCACACTCACCAGTCTCTTCAATTAAAAATGCAATCGTCTGAAAGCTCGGGTGGTAATCTACGCCTATAATCATCATGTTCGGCTCCTTTCTCCCGAGCCTGCGGTCGTCGATAAACCACAGTCTACTCGGGTCGAGGAGCCGACATTGTTATGCAATCAAGTGGATTGACTTCTCCGGTTAGATGATTATCGGTAAAGTTGGTTCGAGTACTGACTTCGTGATGGTCGCTTCATGACTTAGCGAGTTGGAACGTCTTGTCTTCAAGAGCCTTGCGAATCCAACGCATCAGGGTGATAGCCTTGAACTCGGCGAACAACGTCGCACCTTTCGCATCCTCGATTGGGATTGGAAAGCTGTACGCCTGGTCCTGAACCTTGACCACGTAAAAGAAATTGCCGTCTCGGTAGTGAGAAAACTTTGCTTTGTTGCCATCACCGACAATCGTTTTCAGGTCGTGGCTCATCAACTTCTCCCCAGAAGTCATGCTACAGCAGTTCCTTTCACTTGCGTTAGCAGGGCAGGTCCTGCTCCATCCAGTGGGCTGAGAAGCAAGAAAAATTCCGGCCGAAGGACATGTGTTTTTTCTTGACTTCCCCTTTTATAGAACTAATCAGGCGCTTGCCCCGAATCGTGATAGATTCGGCTCCGGTGGGGTGACAAATTGAAAATAAACCGACCATCGATTCTGGTACTTTTCAGCGCGACACTGATTGCGGCTGGACAGACAAAGACAGCATCCGAACCATCTCCCAAACCGCTTCCAGCGTTAACCTATTACATCGCAATTCGAGCCCGCACTTGTGAATCGAGAGCTGTGAAGTTCGACGGGGCGTCCAATCTCCCCCACGGAGCGACGCTTGCGATAACAGTCAGCGAGCCGTATCAAGATGCATTTAAAGACTACAGTGAAGACTCTTACATCTCGGTCGATTCCAAGGGCTTTTTTAAAGGTGAGGTCCCGGCAAAAACAGGCGTCAACTTTCGCGGGCGCTTGATATTGATTGCGAATTTTAAGACTTACAAGCCCAAACAACGGGAGGATGTCCTACGGCTAGTCGGGAGAATAGGCGAAAAGTTGGGGGGACTTGAGAATCCCCAAGCGCAATACCTGTCTGGAAACTATCAAATTCTCCAGGCCGTTGACGTAACCCCATCGTGCGGAGAAGGTGTCACGCAGCCCACAAATTGATTGGGAACGCCGCAACCGTCCATTTAATTGACTTCTCCGGTTAGGCACTAAGTCGCGAAATCGTGTAGATTCGCATCTTCGTGGACCGACTTGCGACATTCGTTTGGTTGGCTCTTGTTGCAGCGGGGATAATCGCCTCGTTTATGGGTGGGACCGTCACCTATCGGTTCAGTACGAAGCCGTTCCCGAACCAACGTTTGGCGCGACTCGGATTTTTGGTGGTCGGGGTCGGATTCTTCTTGGGTGGACTTGTCAGCTTGTGGATTGATTGGCATTTTCGTCGGTGACTGCGCACACGCCCGATTGGGGCGATTCAACTGAACATCTGAGTACTATGAGCCACTTTTCCGGTAAGGCGACTTATGGGGAGTTAACCACGCTGGCGAATAGCATCTCCCCTTGTTGATTCGTTATGCACTGAAGCGATCACGAATGCATTTTCCCTCGTCCCGGATGTCAGAATAGAAATTCCGGGATATAGGGAGCAGCCATGATCTCTCCGTTTTCCAGAATGATGGACTACGCCGTTGACGCTCACTTCATGAAAGATCGGAGCGGACGGCTAGTCTTTGTTCCGATTGGCCTCAAGCGGAAGTGTTACTTCGTTGATTCGAAATCTGATGAAGAAAAAATTCGAGCATTTGTGAGGATGTTTCGGAGTCTCACTCAGCTGATTGGATTCCTGGGCTACCCAAGCATTTTCATTCCCGGGCTGATCCTGGAAGACTTCGCTGGTTTGACTCCCCGGGGACACCGAATGGCGATTGCACTGGGAATCCCTTTGTACTTCTTGTTGGTCCTGATCGCGCTGCTATGTCTGGTTTGGAGCTTATACAAGGGAGGAATCCCGAGCTTAACCTCCTCACTGATCGAAGTCGGACCTGACGTTAAAGGCCAACTAAGTGCAATCTCTCAAAAACCCTGGTGGCCGATCCTGCTGGTCGCTACTGGTTTTTTTATCCTCATGATTTCGGCTCTTTTTGCAATCCTGGCCGCATCCCATTTTCACAGGTGAGTGGGAAAGACGCGCCCGACTAACGCGCTAACCGGGCACTTGAACGGCGATTCAAGACAGCCTAAATTCGCGAGTGAACGGGACTATGCGGCAGTTGTCCGGTAAGGCGACCACGAACCTGGTAGCGGTGGGACCCTCTGGTTTCATTGGAGGTTACTGACGAGCACAACATCATTAGTAGGCTTGGCCCGAATCAATAGCAGAGTATCGCCCTGTGCGTACCAACTGAAATCGATAATGCCCTCAGCAGTGGTGAACTTTGTAAGCTGTTTGGGCGCCCCTCCTGTTAAGGGCTGTTCCCAAATATTTGACACACCACTTCGCTCATCGATGTAATCCAAATTCTTGCTATCTGGAGACCAGCGTACGAGCCCCAGTATCTCTTCGAAAATTTTTGCCGGGCCTCCAACGATGGGAACGACAGCCAGATGAACTACCCGCCGGCTAGTGGTTTCGTCATAGTCATAAGCAACAAACTTTCCGTCAGGCGAAACGCTAATTAGACCCGACGTGTTCTCACCAAGAACTTTCGCGACTTCCGCGGGAGTACCGCCGTCGACTGATACCCGCGAGATCTTGGCGGGCGGCCGCGTATCGAGATAGTAGACAAATTTACCATCAGACGAACAGTCAGGTGAGCTCAAGGCACCGGTGGCCAACTCAGTTGGATTAGATCCGTCCGGATTGACGCGCAGCAACTGACCACTGGCCTGCTCCAATGAGAGGAAGACAATGAATCTTCCGCAGACTCTGAGCCCGCGCACCTGGTGAGTGTTGGTAAACAGAGCAGGGTGGCTGCCGTCCGCGTTCATGACCCACATTGCTCCATCGTAGGCGATCGCGAGGATCTTGCCATCCGGGCCATTCGTGACCTCGTACATCTGCTGATTGGAGTTGATTAACCTTGCCTCTAATGGAGTGGATCGTGGCACAGTCCAGAGGCTGGAATTATAGGTCGTCGATACCGTCACCATGGCTCTCCCGTCGCGCGAGACATCCGGCTGGAATCCATAATCGGTAAGACCGTTGGTAAGGCGGCGTAGTCTTCCTTCCGGAAAGGAAACTGTCCATAGTTGCATTAAATCCGCGGCGTCTGCGAGCCCAACGATAAGGCTCTTCCCATCCGGCAGCCAGCTGGGTCGCCCTATGAACGAATGAGATGAGAAGAGTTCACGAGAAGTACCGTCAGCAACCAATACCACGTCCAGAGCCCATCGTTTTTCGCTGCCCGTGCGCTCCACCGGAAGACAGATGGTCCTGCCATCCGGTGACCAAGCGGCTCCGCCGCTGGCGTAGAACTCCGACGTGCCGTTTATTGTCGCAATCAAACGATCGTTGGTACCCTCCGCGCTGGCACTTCGCAACTCGACTGCCCCTCGTTGAGGGACATCCCGCGTATAGGCGAAATCTTGTCCGTCCGGCGAAAAACTAACCGGAGTATCAGCACCCGTCAATATGTGCTGCAGGTGACCTCCTAAAGTTGGTATGCGGAAGAGGTGATGGTAGAACGGATCTTTCTGGTCGTTGCGCATCACATAGAGGTAATTGCCATCCGGCGAGAACGTCAGCCCGATAGTCCCAGGCCCTTCCGCTCCAGGAATCTGTACCGCAGTTTGCGTCGCGATTTGCAACAGCCACAGCGTTTCAGTTCTCTGCCAGTTCTGCCGCATGTAGGCAACATAGCGACCATCCGGAGAAATAGCTGCCGGCCCAGCGTCTCCGCTTTGCGTCAACCGTTTAATATTTAAGCCTTGGGCATCGGGACCTCTTGAGCGAGAAAGCCACCTTGGTAAAGTGAGCCCGACAATGGCGGCGAAGACCACCAACCCTAAGGCAACAAACGTCGGAAACCTACGTCTCGACGTCGGAGGATTACGTTCGCTTGCCGAGACAGCACCTGGAGAAAGGACCGGTGCCAGGAATCGGTACCCTCGGCGAGGCAGGGTCTCCACGAACCGTGGAATTTCCGCTGAGTCCCCTAGTGCGACCCTCAGCTTCGCGACGGCCACGTTTACGGCGTGATCAAAGTCGCCGAAAGATTCCTCGGGCCAGATTCGGCGCTTCAACTCTTCCCGGGTAACCATCGCGCCGGGCTGCTCTAGAAGAGCTACCAAAACCTTTAATGGCTGATCTTGGAGCCTGATCCGGCTGCCGGCTTTCCGCAGCTCGCCAGACCTCGTATCCAATTCGAAGATCCCGAAGCGGATCTTGCCATCTTGGCCAGATTCTTCCATCCAGCACCTCGAAAGCGACCCCGCTGCTCTAGCGCGCCCCACTCTGCGAGGAGAGAACGGAAGCTAAGTAGCTGAGTTATCAAATCATTGGCCGTTGACCAAGTCAATGCGCACGGAAGACGCGCGGTGAATTGAGGTACCTGCTCCCCTGCTCGAACCTCGGCTCCAGCCGCCACTGCGGCTGAGGTGATCGCCGTGCGTCATTGGATGCTCCTTGCAGGTAGGGCTGTTTTAGTTCTTGGGATTCTCTCCACTTCGCACTTACACGCTCAAGACTTATCCACCGTTAGCCCAACAATACCCGTCGAGTTGGTTTCGGATTTCCTAGTGGTAATAAGGGGACAGATCGGAGATCTTGACGGTTTGAAGTTCATTGTCGACACCGGGGCCACTCATAGTGCGATCGATCGGAAGGTGGCTGATAGATTGCACTTGCAACGACGCGCGGGAGAAGTCATGAATTTTGACCGGCACATCCCTGTTGAGTGGGCGGACATTCCGGAACTCCGCGTTGGACCCATTCGGGCTAAAGCGGTCCGAGTAATGGTCATTAGACTGGCCGAATATTCCGTGTTGGCGGAAAACGTGGACGGAATTATTGGGCTCGATCTGTTGAGCAGAAGCAAAAAGTTCACCATCGACTACGAGAAAAGAACTCTTTCCTTCGTGTTAGCGGATGAAGCGGCTGGAGACCGTGCCTTCTCCGGATGTCTTGTATTGCCTATTGTGATTCAAGGACTCCCCATACATCTCTTAGTAGATACGGGATTTCAGGGCATCCTGCTATATAAGGATCGCCTTCGCAAGCGATTGCCGAAGATGCGCACGGAAGGAGAATCGGCAAAGGTAGCCCTGGGGCGTCTGCGAGCCACACAGGTAAAACTGGCCGGCGTGCAAATCACCGGCCCTGCTGTGGTTACCACTGTCTGGCTGATGGACGGTCCCGATAAAGGCGCACTGCCTGGATTGGATGGCTATCTGGGTCCCGCATCCTTGCGGGCAAAGCGCATTGAATTCGACTTCGATGCCAGGATTCTGCGTTGGCAGTGATCTGCATCTGCCTCGATAATGTCCGTTATCAGCCTTCAGCATAATTTGCTTCGTACTCGTTACCATATTTTGGTTGGCATACTGCTTGTTCAAGACGCGCCTAGATGCGGAGAAGGAAAGAACAACTTTCAAGAGTTAACTGACAAATCTGGCCTTTTTGTTATTTCAAGTCCTGCTATGAAGTGACCGCTAGGAAGTCGGCTCCGAGGATAATTTCCGACTGGCCGTCGACTCGGCCAGGAACTTCGTGCGCTGTCGGATTCCTATAGAGGCTTCACGCGGTTGACGGCATGAGGCATAATCACGCCGCAGTTTCGGGGAGGAGTGGTCACTTTTATGAAGAAATCAATTGGCCGGATGATTCTGACATGTGGCATTGTCTGTGCGATCTCGATTGGCGCGGTGCGGGCGCAGCAGGGGACGCCTCTTACGACGGAACAGCGAGAGCAGCGCTTCCAGACCGAGAAGGAGCTCGAAACGGTGGCCATCATCGAACGGAAAGTGATGGTGCCGATGCGGGACGGCGTTCGATTGGCGACGGATATTTATAGGCCGAAGAATGCGACTGGAAAGGTGCCGGTCATTTGGGTTCGAACGCCGTACAATTTTAATTTCTGGGACGTGCGGAATGGACTGCCGGCGGACATGAAGGCAGCGCTGACCGCGGTGAAGCGCGGCTACGCGTACGTGATGCAGAATGAGCGCGGCCATTTCTTTTCCGAAGGCAACTACGACATTCTTGGCGCACCGCGTACCGACGGCTACGACGCCATCGCCTGGCTCTCGTCTCAACCTTGGGCGAACGGCAAAGTCGGCACGACGGGCTGCTCTTCCACCGCGGAGTATCAGATGGGCATCGCCGCGATGGGTCATCCCGCCTATGCGGCGATGAACGTCCAGAGTTTTGGCGCGGGTGTGGGGCGCGTCGCGCCATACTACGAACAGGGCAACTGGTATCGCGGCGGCGCGATTCAAATGCTGTTTATCACGTGGCTCTATGGCGAGCAGAACCAGGTCAGGCCCATGTTTCCGCCGGATACTTCGCAGGAAGATTTGATTCGCGCTTCAAAAGCATTCGATCTTGCCCAGCAACTTCCTCCAGTCGATTGGTCAAAAGCACTCTGGCATCTCCCCGTGCAAGACATTCTTAAAGCAGTGGACGCGCCGCGGGGGATTTACGCGGACGCCATGCCGATTGACACCGGCGGGCGGATGATTCAGCGGACGCCGAATGATCCAGCCTGGTATAAGGGTGGGCTGTACCACGATGAGATGCCGGTCAATCTCCCCGGTCTTTGGTTCATGTCTTGGTATGACGTATCGGTCGGGCCGAATCTCGCACTTTACAATCACGTGCGCAAGATGGCAAAACCCGAGATTGCTCAGCAGCAGTGGGCGATCATTGCGCCTGTTACACACTGCGGATATGCACGCGCGACAGAGGATACCGTCGTCGGCGAGCGAAGCATGGGCGATGCGCGGCTTGAGTACCAGGAAATCATGTATAGCTTTTTCGACCGCTTTCTGAAAGGCGATAAGAGCCCGCGTCTCGAGTCGCTGCCAAAGGTCACTTACTTCACGATGGGCGCCAACAAGTGGCAGACATCCGAGACCTGGCCCCCTAGTGGCGCGCAAAAGATGACGCTGTTCGTATCCAGCGCGGGTCACTCCAACTCTCTCACTGGGGATGGTGTGCTCGTTACGTCCCCTCCCGCAGCGGACAAACCAGACACATTGACGTACGATCCCATGAATCCCGTCCCTTCCTACGGCGGAAACGTTTGTTGTACCGGTACGGCCGTTCAGGCTGGCGCTTTCGACCAGCGCAAAATGGAAGCGCGCAACGACATCCTTGTCTACACCTCCGAGCCTTTCAAGGAAGGAACAGAGGTGACTGGGCCCATCGAGCCCACGCTGTATGTCTCATCGGATGCGAAGGACACGGACTTTACGATCAAAGTGCTGGATGTTTATCCGGATGGGCGGGCCTACAACCTCGACGAATCGATTCAACGCCAGCGCTATCGCGACGGCTACGATAAGCCGCTGGTCTGGATGGAGCCGGGGAAGGTCTACAAGGTCGCGCTGCAGCCTCTCAATACGAGCAACTATTTTGATGTCGGTCACCAGTTGCGTATCGAAATCTCAAGCAGCAACTTCCCGCGCTTTGACCGCAACATGAACACCGGCGGCAACAATTATGACGAGGAAAAAGCCGTCGTCGCGCATAACTCTGTTCATCACTCGAAACAATATCCTTCTCAGTTAACCGTGACCGTGGTCAAGCATGCAGACGGAGGTCGCCAATGACGGCCAGGCAGCATGTTCACTTCTCCCAATGTTGGGAGTTGAATTGTCTGGGGTCGAATATGGCGGGGTCTAGCTTCGGATTCGTCTCGATTTCGGAATATTCCTCGCTGAACACATTCTTCCCGGCGACAAAGAACTCGACGCGCGCAGCTACCCAGCCAACCAGAAGCTGGCGGTAATCGGCAAACCGCGAGTCGGCCGTTTTTGCCGCGTCCCGCCGGTCCGGCGCAATCATGCGGACAAACAGGAGGCGCTTTTTCTCTATCCAGAATTGCTTCGACTTCAGGTCACCCTTATCCGCGCCAACGACGTATACGGACTCCCCGTCCCAGGAGTCCTCGCGGAGCTTGGTCAAGTCGAACCCTTGGCCTTTTACCTGGTCGACCGTGGCTTGTGTCGGCTGGCGATACACGTCAAAGCCCAGGACCAAGAGCATGTGCACGAAGGGATGTGGGTCCAACGCCTTGCCATTCTGGAACGAAGTCAGGGCGCCGTTCGCTACCAGCATGCCATTGCCGTCAGCAGGTGGACCAATGTCGATACGTAGCTTTCCGGGCAGTAGTATCGCCTCGTGCCAGATTTCACTCTTATCTGTGCCGTCGTCGTTGTGCGTCGTGCTTTTTTGTGTGAAGGTCAGGGTCTCGTACCAATTGTCTTGGTAACGCCCATGCATCGCGCGCAAGAGCGTCTCGCCATCGCGAATTTCCTGAGCAGGGATTCCCGCAGCCAGAAGTGCGCAACCCGCAGCTAGAATCAGAACTGCTCTCCGCTTCATTCGAATTGGCATTTCACCTTTATGATTCTCTAAAACCACTCAAGCCTCGCCATTCTATTTGTTCGAGTATAGTGTGCATCTGGGCTTCGAATCTCCCGCCGCTGCGTGCGACATCGCCAACTTCAGAACAGACTCCAAGTCCTTTCGTTCGAATGCCTCTAAAGCATCGTATGGGTTGTATCTGGGGGCGCCATATACGCAAAGATAGCATTGAAACGGCTCGGGAATTAAGGACACGAATTATCAGGAGTCACTCACTCGAATCTAGCTTTGGGTTTGGACTTTGCGGCAGCGAGTTCTCGAAGGTATTCGCTTAGCGACTTCGATAGGGTCAGGAAATCCGATGGAATCATCAAGACGGTCGTTCTGTTACTTTATGCTTCAATCAACCGTCTGGTAAACAAGCTAACCAGGAGTTGGCATTCAATTTTTGGTTCTTGCGACACTAACGATGGCCAACTTGAGTCAGCGCTTCCTTTTCTTGTTTTGCGCGGCGATGGCGTCGGAGATGTCCTTCTTGAATTGTTGAAATAGGGCGAGGTCGGGCGTTTCCAGGCCGTGGTCCTTCGTGTTTTTCCAGTAAGGCCCCGCGAGTGTTCCGTCCGGAGAGGCTTCCGCGACTGCGAGGCCAAGCGTAGGACGGACTTTTTAGGAGTGCGGCGGCAAGCCGCCCCACTCCATATTAGGCGCGGATGAGCCCTGGGAATTTGTGCGGATTATTGTCGAAGCCGGGAAAGACTGGCTTAAGGTCAGCAACACTCAGATGTTTGGTGAGCACCTCTCCCAGCACGGATCGAAAATCCGTGGTTAGCGCCAGATCGCGCGCTTCATAGAGTTGGTGATCATTCAGCCCGGGCCAGCGCCCGTAGACCTGACCGCCCTT
>Ga0075030_100003484_pt1 | contig 14275 bp, 10 predicted proteins | sample LitLauG_LLR_2012_FD_71393 | JGI IMG/M metagenome (GOLD analysis project Ga0075030, IMG submission 71393) | Freshwater sediment microbial communities from Pennsylvania, USA - Little Laurel Run_MetaG_LLR_2012 | ecosystem: Environmental > Aquatic > Freshwater > Creek > Sediment | place: USA... | reverse complement strand
AGATTACGTTGCGCGAGCGTCACTTCTTCCCCTGGCGCTTCGCGCGCGGTCTGCAGAATAAAGTCGCCGGTATATTTGACTCGCTTGATCTCTCGAAACAGTGCCGTAAAATCCGCGTCGCCCGTTCCGAGGGGCACCGTTCCGCCGTTTCGTACGCGATCTTTGATATGAATGCTTCCAATCCTGCTTCCGTAAGCCGCAAATTCTTCGCTCGGCGAATAGCCCAGCGAAGCGCTGTTGCCCGAATCGTAGTTCACCTTCAGCAATGGATGAGGTACTGCATCGAGCAGCGCGGCGAAAGCCGCCGGATCGAGCGATGTCTCCAGATGTATCTCGACCTTCGATTCCCGCAGTGTCTCGCGCAACATCGAAATTACATTTTGTGCTTTTTCTGTCGACTCAATCCGCGACGCGTCAACGAAAGGCAGAACCACGCGTGTGATTCCGGCAAGATGACAGCGCCCGAGAAGCCAAACCAGTTTCGTTGGGTCGAGTGCGGGCCGATCCATAAAGTAGTCGGCGCAGAGTGAAACCACCCGCACCCCTTGGTTCGCCATATTGCCTATGCCTTCATCGGTTGCAATCGGATTGACGTCTTCGCCGTAAACGTCATAAATCCATTCAATCGAATCAAGTCCCGCTTTTTGCGCAAGCGCGAATTCCTTTAGCCAATCGTTTCTCGGGAAAGCCTGGAAGCGCTCTGGTTCTGGCGGTAGAAGCCGGCCTTGCATAATTCCAATCAGCATGAAGGTCAATCGGCGAGCGGAGGGATAATCATGTTTTCCAAAAACTCGGCGCGCTCCAAAAACGGCGCCAGATCTTCCAGCGGTTTCGAAACAAACGATCCGTCCGGCCGTTGTACCGACGCGAGCCTTGGGGCGCGTACCTCTTCCGGAATTACGTGCACGTCGCACACAACCGGGCCGGGCATCGCGAGAACCCGCCGGACTTCGGCTTGCAGGCTTGTCTGATCATAGATCGCAGTGCTAGTGAGGCCGTAAGCTTCGGCCACCTTGCGCACATCGGGCAGTGTTTGGCCCGTTTTGGCGTCGCAACCGATTCGCGGTTCGCCGAAGAAAGCGGTTTGGGAAATTCGAATGGAGGCGTAGCCGTCGTTGTTTAAGACAAAAAACTTGATCGGCAAATTGAGCCGGCGCACGGTTTCCAACTCCTGAATATTGAACTGAAAGCCACCATCGCCATCCACGCAGACAACGTTACGGCGGCCACCCGCAAGGCAGACTCCAATGGAAGCCGCAATTCCAAAGCCCATTGCGCCCAAGGCTGTTGTGTGAAACACTCGCTGTCCCGGTTTCACATCAAGGGCGAAGAGGAACAATTCGATACCGCTACCCGAACTGCCGGAAACAATGTAATCGTTCTCCTTCAGTTCGGAAGACAGAACTTCAGAAAAATGATAGACGCTAACAAGGCCGCTCGGGTTCCGGTGTTCAGCAGTCACAATGGGGTAGCGTGTTTTCCATTGCCGGCAACGCTGCAGCCAAGGCGAACGGTCGCGCGGCCTGATTTCAGAGCGGTGAGCAAGCAACGCGCGAATAAAGTCGCCCGCATCGCAACAGATTTTGTGGTGGATCGAATCGCCCATCTTGGCCAGTTCGGCGGGGTCGATATCCACCATGACCTTCTCGGCCGCTCGTGCAAAGCGTTCAGGGGCGTACCCGGTAATCACCCGGTCGAGCCGCGAACCAATGGAAAGAAGAAAGTCCGAATTCTGAATCGCGAAGTTGGAGCCTCGCGAAGCCAAGCCGCCAGGCCGGCCAACAAACATAGGATGGGCGGCTGGAACCATGTCGATCGCGAGCCAAGTGGTCTCAACCGGAACCTGCAAGGCGTCGAGCAATTCAAAAAACTCAGCTTCGGCGTGCGCCAAGCGGATTCCGTTGCCGGCCAGAATGATCGGCCTTTCGGCGCGGTTCAGCGCTTCAATTACCGCTGTCACATCGGGCAGGGCACTGCTCTGCGCGTGCGGCAAGAATCCCTGCAGAGCCGCTTCGTCAATCTGAATCGCCTGCACATCAATCGGAATGTCGAGCCAAACCGGGCCAGGCCGGCCCGTTGTCGCAAGATAGATGGCCTTTTCGAGGTGATAGCGGATCGATTCCGGCTGATCAATCGTTACAGCGTACTTAGTAAGAGGTTTGACAATCGAAACAATGTCTACTTCTTGCACGCCCATCTGCCGCACACCGGAATGAACGCCTTCAGGCGAGACAAGCCGGTCGGCACGTTTCACCTGTCCTGAAATAAACAGACAGGGAATCGAATCAAGCCACGCACCTGCCAGGCCAGTGATCGCATTGGTAGCGCCCGGACCGGTAGTGACCATGCAGACACCTAGGTGCTTGCTGGCCTTCGAATAGTTTTCCGCGGCAATGGCGCTGGCCTGCTCGTGCAGGTTGCAGATGGGCTCAATAGCCGGACAGCGGCTCAGCGCATCGTTCAGATGCATTGCGCCGCCGCCCGGAACCAGAAAGACGTGTTTTACACCGAGGTTTGCAACGAAACCAACAACGTAATCAGATAGACGAACGGCTTTCAACGCCAAGTAAAAAGATGACTCCCTAAAAGATTACCAGTGGCGGCCATCCCGCCGTCGCTATCTGCGGTTGTCTTCTCCCATGCTTCTCGAGTCAGCGGATTAATGGGTGCTAACTTCTTCGCGGTCAAAGATTTGTTGGCTGGCTGTAGGTCCTTCGCCACGAAAGCATCGAACTCATCCGATACGTCCTTGCGCTCATGCGCCAGCGAATCGATGCGCGTGAGGTAATAATCGGCGGGCTTGCCCTCATACGAAACAACAGCGCCATAAACCTGAGACGTTTTCTCTCGTATCCGTTCTTCGCCTGTAATGGCTCCGCCTTCTTTGGTGGCGACGATCTTCTTGCGAATCACATCAGCCTTATCGGACAGAGCGGGCAACTGCTTTGCGAGAGGATCCGTTGCCCCCAGCGAAGCCGCTCGTTGAGCGAGTTCCTGGCGGACGCCATTAATACGGTCCACGTCAAATGTCAGATCCCCTAAGAGCTTGGAAACCTTCGTGGCCGCTGCGAACTCCTGCTGGCGATCATCCACGGTATATTTCGCGCGGGCATCGAGTATGACCACAATCTTCGTCGTGTAAACGTCTGTGCCGCGCGTGAGCCGGATCGTATAAGTTCCCGGCACGACACGCGGACCGACAGTAGCTTCGCCCGCGATGACAGCGGCCGGGGGAACCTTCGGCGGTTTCAAACGCATCGACCACACCACTCGTGTAATTCCGCGGCGACTGCTGGCCGGAAGCGTGTCCACCAGTTGGCCTTTGTCATCGAGCACTTCCAACTTCATGCGTCCGTAGACATGACGGCGTTTCTGATAATAAGAGATCAGTGCGCCATCGGGCGGATTGCTGCCTACGAAGTTGCCATCGCCTTCCGGCCAACCACCGTTCGCCGATATGCGCTGCTCGGCGGCCTTAGCTTCGAGAAAGGTTGCATCTTTGGAAAGGACTTCGGGCGTCATCTGACGGAGAGGAGAAATGTCATCGACTATCCAGATTCCCCGGCCATGGGTGGCGAGGATGAGGTCTGATGTACGCGGATGAATTGCTAAGTCGCGCACAGGCACGGAGGGGAAATTGTGGCCTTTGTATTGCGCCCAATTCACACCGCCGTCAAGAGAAACCCACAAGCCAAATTCGGTTCCTAAGAAAAGCAGGTTTGGCGCAACCGTGTCTTCTTTGATCACATGGGCAAAGCCGCGCACCACACTGCCGGACGCAGTAAGCTGGGTCCATGTTTGGCCGAAGTCGGTCGTCTTGAAAGCGTAAGGCTGCATATCGCCGAACGTGTGGCGGTCAATGGTCACAAACGCAGTTCCTTCGGCAAAGCGCGAAGCCTCAACCCAGGAAATCCACGATGCTTTCGGCAAGCCTTGAATGTTCGCAACAACATTACTCCACGTTTTGCCGCCGTCGCGCGTGACCTGCAAATTGCCATCGTCGGTGCCAACCCAAATCACTTGCGAGTTGCGGGGCGATTCGCTAATTGAGTAGATTGTGGTGTGCGTTTCGGCCGCAGAATTATCAACAGTCACGCCGCCTGATTCTTCCTGCTTCTGCTTTTCCGGATCGTTCGTGGTCAGATCGGGAGAAATGCGATCCCAGGTCTGGCCGTGGTCGCGCGAACGGAACAGGAATTGCGCGCCGATATACACTGTCCCATCACCTGTCGGGCTCGTGTGTATCGGTGAGTTCCAGTTGAAACGCAGCTTTCCTTCGCCATAATTCTGTTGCGGTTGAATGCTTCGGTCTTCCAGAGTCTTGAGATTGACGCGCGCGATAGTGCCGCCCTGCGCCTCCACATACGCATAGGCCGCGTCTGAAGGATCGGGGAGCGCAAAGAAGCCATCGCCGCCATACAGGTTTTCCCAGCGATGATTGCTGATGCCGCCCGGATAGGACGAATCGCCAACCCAAACGCTGTTGTCCTGCAAACCGCCGAAGACGTGATACGGGTCGGCGTTATCGACGCTAACGTGATAAAACTGGCCAATCGGCAGAGCGAATGCTTTGAGCCATGTTTCGCCCGAATCGCGCGAAAACCAAGTTCCACCGTCGTCGCAAGTGATGATCTCGTCGGTGTTCTGCGGATCAATCCAAACATCGTGAAAATCGCCGTGCGCGCCGCCTTGAATGGCGCTGAAACTCTTGCCGCCGTCCGTACTGAGAATGAGTGATCCGCCGGCTTTATAAACTTTGTTCTCATCTTTGGGGTCGACCACCAAGTTGGCGAAGTAGAACGGACGCCAAACCATCATCTGGCTGCGATCTCCTTCTTGCCAAGTTTTGCCCCCATCGGCTGACCGATAGAGCGCGCTGTGATTAGACTCAATCGTGGCGTAAACAACGTCGGGATTCGAGGGCGCGGTGGCAAGGGCGATGCGTCCCCAAGGTTTGGGCGGCAGTCCCTGTGCAGACTTTTGATCGATCTCTTTCCAAGTGGCTCCGCCGTCGCTGCTCTTATAAAGTCCACTGGCGCTAGGAGCCGTACTGTTCTCGCCGCCTGAACGGAAGGTCCAGCCTTTGCGCCTAAAATCCCAATTGGCGGCATACAAAGTGTTCGGATCGCGCGAACTCATCGATAACGCGGAACATCCTGTGGATGCGTTCCCGCCTGCCAAGATCTTGTTCCACGTTTTTCCGGCATCGGTTGTTTTGTAAAGACCCCGGTCGTCGCTATCGCTCCAGAGCTTTCCCGGCACGCAGGCGAAGACGGTATTGGGGTCTTTGGGATGCACAATGATTTTGGCAATCCGCTCGGAATTCTTGAGACCCAAGTTGGTCCAGTTCTCGCCACCGTCTGTTGAGCGGTAAATGCCATCGCCGATGGAAACGCTATTACGAGTCCAGGCTTCGCCCGTACCCACCCAAACCGTTTTCGGATTTGACGGATCGATGGTGATAGCCCCGATGGACTGCACGGGTTGCTTGTCGAACACCGGTTTGAAGGTGGTTCCACCATTCACGGATTTCCACACGCCGCCGCCGGCCGCGCCTACAAAGACTGTGAGACGTCCGTTTTCGCGCGTTGCAGTGATAGTGGCGACTCGACCGCTAATTACACCCGCTCCAATGTTACGCGCGCCCAGGCCGGAGATGGTATCCGAATCAAAGGCGGGAGACTGAGCGCCTAGCAAGAACGGGAAAACAACGAAGAGGAAAATAAATTTCGGCATCTATTTGATCCCGCCTGCAGCAGGCATTGAAAACCGCGAATCAGGCAGCGGGGGATTCACCACAACCTTGTCGATCGTCATTTTCACCCGCTCGGGATCACCCTTAGCTCCCGTTTCCATCGCGAAAGGAAAGTAAAGTCCGTCTACTTTCTCGTAATCTCCGAAATAAGTTTCCATGTAGCGAACGGTACCCCGAACGTTGAGCTCGTTTTCGACCTTCAACTCAAGAAAGGTATCGGTGTCAATAAAGTAGTAACGCACGTCGCCGGTTGCCAGCGTGAGCTTAATCTTGTAGCAGTCAGTGCCTTCCACCAAATCGTGACCCATGTATTCCGCGCGATGATCTTTATTCTTATAGTCGACAAGCTGGTCTTCAATATCGGCGTCTTCGACCAGAGCCTTGCGGTCGTCGGCCGATAGAAGGTCGGGATCTTTTCTGCCCTCCCAAGGCACAATGTGCCAGGCGGTTTTCCCGTCATAGGCATCTATCCCGACCATTCCCTGAATGATTTGTTCTTCGCGAACCTTGAAAGGCCGCTTGTTTTCCTGAACAAAGGCAGCGCGAAAGCCGCCGACGGACAACCTTCCGCTGACGCGCAGCGATTGGAGATCCTTGATTTTCTCGAGGCCGCCACGTGCTTCTATGTTCTTGGCAATGATCTTGTCGACGGTTTGGGCCGGCGCAATTGGCGGAACTAGAGCCGAAGCTATCAAAACACCGAAAATGTGGATCGCGTAGGTCATAAATCCTCAGAAAAACGAGTCGAGTAACGAGTCCAGAATAGCGAAACCGCTATTTACAAAACCAAACTCGAAGCTGATGGCGAAGCCTTTACGTAACTTTGACAGGTTTTCTCGACAGTTTTGTCGACCTAGCATGAAGACTACAAAGGCTATGCATGTGGCGTTGCTTAAAGCGCTGATAAAGCGTCCAACAGAGGGGTAGATTCTGAAATCAGAGATGGAAACCTTGTCGGAAAAGACTCCATTTGCAAACGCGGATCATCTCTCGTTCCTAAGTGAGGGCGGGGAGATGGGTGCGCTAATGCGCAAATTCCAGTGGGAGAACACGGTGCTGGGCGCTCCTCGCACTTGGCCGCAATCCTTGAAAACTGCGGTTCGCATTGTCTTGACTTCGCAGCAGCCGATGTTCGTATGGTGGGGTGACTCCCTCGTCAACATATACAACGACCCGTATCGAGGAATTTTAGGAGGCAAACATCCGAAGGCTCTTGGTCAACCGGCGTCGGTTGTGTGGCGCGAGATTTGGCAGCAAGTAGGGCCTCGCGCCCAAGCTGCGATTGCACGAAATCAGGGCACCTACGACGAGGCTCTGTTTCTGATGATGGAACGCAACGGATATCCAGAAGAGACTTACTACACGTTTTCATACAGCCCGATTCCCGACGACAATGGCGAAGCGTGTGGAATCTTTTGCGCGAATACGGACGAGACACAGCGTATTATCACCGCCAGGCGATTGGCCACGCAGCGTGAACTGGCTGCCCGCTCAACCGACGCGTTGACGGTAGCCGATGCCTGCACAGGAACCGTGAGCGCCCTTGCTACCAATCAGTACGATCTGCCATTCGCAGTGCTTTTTCTCAGACAGAACGGCGCCTATCAATCCATCTGCCACAAAGAAGCAGGGGATCAACCTTTTCAGGATCCGAAAAGCTGGCCGCTAGACGAGGTGCTGAAGAGCGCAAAGCCTAAAACTATCGACCTTCCTTGGGGGGTTGCTTTCCCGACCGGCGCCTGGACTCATCCTCCGAAACAAGCTGCGATGTTGCCCATTAACCCTTCTAGCCAAATGGGATATTCAGCCGTGCTGGTGGCAGGACTCAATCCTCATTGCGCGTACGACCAACGCCACCAGGATTTCCTCACCCTCATTGCCAGCCAAACCGCGTCGGCTTTGACGAGCGCCAAGGCTTACGAGGAAGAACGGAAACGAGCCGAGTCTTTAGAGGAGCTGGATCGCGCGAAAACGACCTTTTTTGCCAATATCAGCCACGAATTCCGCACGCCGCTGACGCTGATGCTGGGGCCGGTGGAAACACTTTTGGCACAGTGCGAAGATGGCGGTAATTCATTGGATCGCCCGGCGCTCGAAAGCGTTCACCGAAACGCGGTTCGTCTGCAAAAGCTGGTGAACGCGCTGCTCGACTTTTCAAGAATAGAAGCGGGCCGCATGTCGGCTAAGCTTCAACCGACCAATTTGGCGGCTTATACTTCGGAACTGGCATCGTCGTTTGAATCGGCCATGAAGCGCGCTCAACTGAAATTCACGGTTGAATGCGAGGCGCTATCGAGCTTGATGGCGGTTGATCGGGATATGTGGGAGAAGATTGTGCTCAATCTTCTTTCGAACGCATTGAAATACACGCTGAAAGGTGAAGTGGCGCTCCGTCTCTTTGAAAGCGCTGGTTACGTCAAATTGTCGGTGAGCGATACCGGCATTGGCATTCCGAAGACAGAACTGCCGCGCCTCTTTGAACGCTTTCATAGAGTGGCGGGCGCGCAAGGCAGGACCTATGAAGGAACTGGCATTGGCCTTGCTTTGGTACACGAACTGGCGCGGTTGCACGGCGGCAACGTGACGGTGTCGAGTGAACTGGGTCGGGGTAGCGTGTTTACGGTGACAATGCCCCGTAGTCCAACTTCTCCAAAAACCGACGCTACCGAATCTTCCGTGGCTAACGCGCATTCATTACAAGCGAACGCTTATGTGGAAGAAGCGCTGGGATGGTTGCCGCCAGACGGACAGGCCGATTTGCCCTTGGACCTTTCTCACCGTGCCTCGAGCCCACGCAACGGGCGTATTCTTCTGGCTGACGACAACGCCGATATGCGCGCTTACTTGCAGCGGCTTCTTAGCGCGGAGTTCGATGTCATAGTGGCCTCCAATGGACGGCAAGCCCTTGATTTGGCTATTGCGCAAGTACCTGATTTGATTCTTTCCGATATTATGATGCCGGAGCTTGACGGTATGGGCTTGCTCAAGGAGCTCCGTGCAAATCCGGCGACGCGTTCTATACCATTCGTTTTTCTTTCGGCAAGGGCAGGCGAAGAAGCGAGTGCCGAAGGCCGTGAGGCGGGGGCGGACGACTACATTGTGAAACCGTTTACGGCTCGCGAACTCATTGCCCGGGTTCGCGGAACATTGCTTCTACACCGGGAACGGCGGCATTCGATAGAGCAGTTGAATCAAGTATTAGAACAAGCCCCGGTGCCCATCTGCGTTTTACAGAAACCCGATTTTGTTTATGAACTGGCTAACCCTTCGTATTTGGAGCTGGTAGGCCGCAAACAGATTGTGGGTCTAAAGATTTCGGATGTGTTGCCCGATTTGCCGGAGGGTGTTGGCAAAGCTTTCCACAACGTGGTGAACAACGGCGATTCATTTGTTGCGAACGAATGGTGCGTACCGTTCGATGCGAATGGCGATGGTCAGGCGGAAGATCATTGGTTTAACGTTGCCTACAATCCGTTGCGGAACTCCGACGACACAATTCGCGGCTTGGTGGCTGTGATACACGACGTGACGAAGCAAGTTTTGTCGCGCAAAGAAGTGGAGCGCGTCAATCGTGAGTTGGAAGAGTTCGCGTTCGTCGCCAGCCACGACCTGCAGGAGCCTTTGCGCACGGTAAACGCCTATAGCCAGCTTCTAGTGCAGCGGCTCGGAACCGCCACACCGGACCAATCGCAGAAGTACGTTGAGTTTATCTGCAAAGGTGTGCGACGGATGGAAGAATTGATTCGCGATCTCCTCACGTTCGCCAGAACCGTGCAGAGTAACGATCTGGAAACGGAACCAGTTCCACTGAAAGCATCGCTAGACAAGGCTCTAGATACGCTTCGTGCTCAGATTGACGAAAAAGCGGCGGTGATCGAAGTTGGGGAACTTCCTATTGTAATGGCCGACGACACGCAGTTGCCCGCTCTGTTCCAAAACTTGGTTTCAAACGCCTTGAAGTATTCAAAATCGAATGCTCCGCTTAAAATTCAAGTTTCGGCCACGCGGTCCGGAAAGGAATGGACGATATCGGTTCGCGACAACGGCATCGGATTTAAGCAGGACTACGCTAGCCATATTTTCGGTCTCTTTAAAAGGCTGCACAAGGACGAATATCCGGGAACTGGTCTAGGTCTGGCCATCTGCAAGCGAATTGTAGAGCGTTTTGGAGGCCGCATTTGGGCCGATAGCTCGCCTGGACAAGGGTCGACATTCTTCTTCACTCTGCAAGGAGCAGAATGAAGACCGTGAATATTCTGCTAGTGGAGGACAACGCTGGAGATGTGGAGTTAGTGCGGGAGGCTTTAGATGAGGCCAAGCTGCCTCACATCTTGCTGATCGCTACTGATTTTGACGAGGCGAAAGAATATTTAGACGGTTCGCCGGATGGGTTCCCTAGGCCTGATGTGTTGTTGATGGATTTGAACCTTCCGCAAGGCAGCGGTCTGGAATTGCTGCGCATGATTCGAGAACGGCCGGAATGGCAACCGATACCCGTGATTGTTGTGAGTTCCTCAAACGCCGAACGCGACCGGGAACAAGCAGTGCGCTTTGGCGCGGTGCACTACTTTCGCAAGCCCAGCGATTTGAACGAATTTATGAAGCTTGGCCCGATTGTCAGGAAATGGCTGCAGAGCCGCGCCGCAGAGTCCGCACCAGTGTAGACTCGTAGTCCAGGAATGAAACTTCTCGCGCGGTTTAACCTGATCTTCAGCGCGCTGTTTGCCGTTGGGATCGCGCTGGCGATTTGGCTTGCTTCGATTTTCCTCGAGAAAGACACAAAGGAGCAAGTTTTGGCCCAGGCTAAGCTGATGATGCTGACTGCTTCAGCTACGCGCTCTTATACGTCTCAGCAGATACAACCTTTGTTGGAAAAACTGCAGAAGCGAGACGCAAGTTTCTTACCGCAGACTGTACCCGCCTACGCCGCGACTCAGGCGTTTCATTTTTTACACGAGACGAATCCGGCGTACTTTTACAAGGAGGCGACCCTCAATCCCACCAATTTGGAGGACCGTGCGGCAGATTGGGAGGCAGATATTGTCAACGGGTTCCGGAACAACGACGGTTTGCGGGAGATATCCGGTGAACGCCGCACGCCCGGTGGACGTTCCTTGTATTTCGCACGTCCGATTCGTGTAACCGAAGGCGATTGTTTGGAATGCCACAGCACTCCTAATCGCGCGCCAGCGGCAATGATTCGCCAATACGGCCGCACGAACGGGTTTGGTTGGAAGTTGAACGAAGTGGTAGGCGCGCAGATTGTTTCGGTACCGGAATCGTTGCCCCAGGAGATTGCACGACGGCAGTTAAAATCGCTGATCGAATATCTGGTTATCATTGCGCTGGCGGCTTTGCTCGTCCTCGATCTGGTGCTGGTGTTCACGGTGATCCGTCCGGTGGCCAAGCTGGCGGCCGTGGCCGAAGACATGAGCGAGGGCAAGGTGACTGCCGAGGATATTCCAGTGAAAGGGCGCGATGAGATTTCTGCGCTGACGGCGTCGTTCAATCGTATGCAACGTAGTTTGGCGAAAGCGCTGAAGTTGCTGGATCGTGATGGCTCAGCGTGACGCACGCTTCGCTAGAAATAGTTTTCGTTCCTTCTCAACCGGAATCTCGGCGGCTAGCGCTTCGCACAAATGCTTCCAATCATGCGCATTCCTGGCGGCGCGGTTCACCAAAACGCGAGCAACCGGGCCTACGAATATTGCGAGCTCTTTCGCGAGGCGATCCAAGCTCTCGGAGTCGAAGAGAGGGCGGTCTGGACGAGACACTCCAGAGCGATGGTTGACGGCGGTGACGATTTCGCGGCAAAGGTAGTCAAACGGAAGTTCAGCATGCCATTGACAGTGCTGGAACGGATTCAGGTAAGCTCCCAAATCGTAAGGCAGCGGCTCAGTGAAAGCCACGCGCACCGGTAAGATGCACAGCTTCTCCGCTAGCGAGAGCTCGTGAGCAATAGCGACTTCCTGGCGCAGCATGTCGCTCCTGACCGAATGTTCAGAGAGCAAAACTGCGAAGAAGTGCGCGGCCTTGAGTTCGCGTTCGATGGCATCCACCCAGCGCGTACCGACCTCTATCTTGCTGTCTAGAAAAACCGTGTGGCCGCTTTCGACGAGCGACTGACTGAGAGCTTGCGCCAGATCCTGATCAGGAGAGACGTGCCGGTAGCTGATGAAGCAGTGGCTCACAGGTCCTCAAGGGTTGTTGTTGGGCACTCCATCTTTGATTTGACTCTCGGGCAAAGGCATCGGGGTATCAAAGTCGATTTTAGAATCGGTGGAGAATTTACGGTAACGGCGGAATTCAGCTTCGTTCTTGCTGAGGAGACTTTTCGTGTCGGTCCAATCCACGGCTTTGAGCGGCAGTAGGAAGTCGTGGTCGCCAACCGTTTGCATCCGGTAGTCCAATTCTAGGCCAGATCTTTGCACTGGGAATTTCTTTGGGATATCTGCCGCGTTCACTCTGAGTTTGAGCACCGCATGCTGAGTTGGCTCGATAAAAGCGAAACCTTTCAGAGCAGTCACCACTTCCTGGGCGCCATAGCCAATGCGCCACTGGGAGTGTGCAACGTCGACGACAAAACTGAAAACCATAACCGGCTGGCCGTTGAGTGAACCCCAGTGGTCCCAGGCGAACTTCGCCTGGCTGCTGGCTTGGAACAACAGGCCGAGGATGCTTCCGAAGTCGCCGTAGTGGGTTGTGCCTTCTACCGATTCGTAGCTTTGCTTGGTTTCCTTGCCGTTCACCAGCAATAACTTGTATTGCTCTTTCTGGCCAAAGTATGTCAATTGGATGGTAAGGGTATCGCGCAGCTTCCAATCGCCTGCGCCTTCGAGGTGCAGCGTTTTCGCGGGTTGTCTGCCATAGCGCGCCTGGGGCAAATCCAAATTGGATTCGAGCCGGCCCCGATTCACCCAGCGGCGCGTGACTTGGGTACAAATGAAGTCTGGCAAATGATCGCTGAAACTCAGCGCCGCGCTACGGGCACCTTCAATTACAGCCGCTTGTTCTTCCGCCGTCGGTGGTGCGGGGGTGCTGGCTAAACCCGGCACGACGACGGCCAGAACCAGGAACGCTGCGCAGAATGAGCGCAATTTCACGGTTATAGGCTCCTTAATCGCGCGCTACAGCGCTAGAAAGCTCCGCCTTGCGCACAACGTAGATCTTTTCCACTTGACGGCAAATTTCGCGCGCCACCTTCTCCGGTTTCTCCTCTTCGTCGAGTTCTACTTCCACTTTTATGTATAAATCAATTCGCTTCATGCCGTTGATCCGATAATACTCGTTACCGCCCTAGCTTCTGTGGTCTTTCTTACATTCCGTTTGGCCTTCCGGCCTTGAGTTACTCCTTTTTTCGTTGATTCGACAAAGACTGATTATCGGCGGTAGACTATCCAAATGTCCACTGTCACGATGGGTGAGCCCTCTCCTGAGCAGATGACGCTTTTTGATTTGGGCGTCGACGTTCGGGGACTGATGAGTAAGTGTGAGGTCATAATGCAAGCGTCGAAAGCTGCGAATACAGAGCGTGCGTATGGCTCCGCGTGGCGTGCGTTTAAGCGGTGGTGCAAGGCGGCTGGCCGACGTGCTTTACCCGCGAGTGAGGAAACTTGTTTGTTGTGGGCTACTGACTTGCTTGACCAAGGCCGGCGCATTGCGACCGTTCGAGTCAAGCTGAGTGGCTTGGCTGCGCGGCACGCTGGTGAGGGCCTCCCGTCGCCGTTCGGTGTGCGGTGCCGGCTCTTCCTTTCGAATTCTCAACGGATCAAGCGCGAGAAGCCTCGGCGTAAGAAGGCTGTGACTGTCGAGCATCTGCGGAGCGTCCTTGCCGCGCCTCTCGTCTCTGCGCTGGATTCTCGCAACCTTGCGATTTTCGTGCTTGGCTTTGCTCTTGGCTGGCGGCGTTCTGAGCTTTCTTCTCTTGACCTTTCTGACCTTCTGGTGGATCGGCGGGGTGTTGTGGTGACGCTTGGCCGCTCTAAGACGGATCAGTCTGGCGTTCGTGGGAGGGTTGTGGCGATCCCGCGCACGCCTAACCCGACGTGCCCGGTTGCTGCTCTGGAGGCCTGGCTGAATGTGCGTGGTGCGTTTCGTGGGCCTCTGTTTACTCAGATGCGCTATGGGCTTGTTAGTCGCGAGCGGCTTGGCGATCGGGCGATTTGTACCGTGATTCAGCAGATGCTGTCGCGCATTGGTGAGGACCCTCGCGAGTATGGGGCGCACTCCTTGCGCGCTGGAATGATCACCGCGGCCGCCGAGGCGGGTGCTACCGAATTTGCGATCATGCAGCGGTCTGGGCATCGTTCTGTTGCGACCGTGATCGATTACATCCGGCCGGTCGATGGCTTTCGCCGTGATCCTCTTGCCACTGTTTTGTAAACTCGAATTGCGGCGATTCATCAAGCCGCGCGCTGTTGCGATTGGACGTTTGAGCAGGCGAGGCCCCTTTCGGGGCCCTTCGCTTTTTCTGGGTGAGATCTCGCCTGCGTTTCCTGCGCAATTTGAGTAGCGATGCTC
>Ga0075030_100003483_pt1 | contig 14277 bp, 8 predicted proteins | sample LitLauG_LLR_2012_FD_71393 | JGI IMG/M metagenome (GOLD analysis project Ga0075030, IMG submission 71393) | Freshwater sediment microbial communities from Pennsylvania, USA - Little Laurel Run_MetaG_LLR_2012 | ecosystem: Environmental > Aquatic > Freshwater > Creek > Sediment | place: USA... | reverse complement strand
ATACTGGTGACCCAAGGCAGCGATCGGACGTATGCAATGCAAAGGTCGACTATGCCGTCGCGGCCGAAACGGTTAGCGAACTCTCGCAACAAGCAGAGGCAGTTCGATGAGTCCTTTATCGAAACGGCAGGCCATCCCTCTGCCGGTGCGGCCAAGAGTCCCTGTAACAGAGCGCTTCGGGCGTGGACGATCACATCCGGGCGTTCTGCCAAGGCACGATCAACACCTGCCCTCTTCCAGCGCCAATCGAGCACGTTCATTGGGATCTGGATGTGCTGAATGTCCGGGTCGCGCAGGGCCTCGAGAGCCTCATCGGGCTCATACACAGAGACCCCGAGATTGGCAATCTTCCCGGCATCGCGAAGCTCTACGAGCCTATGCCAGACAGCGCCGTTCCACTTGCGATGGTGCTGCCAACGGTGAAGCAATAAAGTAGCCAACTGCTGTGCTCCAAGCGCTTCGCAGGAACGCGTCACGCTCTCATCGACCGCCGTACGCACACTCGCAACCAGAGCATCGCGTGCGAGTTCTTCCAAAGGATCCAATTTTGTGACAATCTCGACGCGCGATCGCCACGCTCCGGAAAGCGCCTGCCCCAACATCTGCTCGGCATCTCCATAGGCGCGAGCCGTGTCGACACTGGTTACCCCATGAGCGATCGCCTTTCGCACCATCTCGATGGCTTTCGATCGCGCAGGCCTCCCGGTTCGATTGGCGATGCCATATTCCATGCCGAGTTGCGCGGTACCGAGCACGAATTCGCTGTGCACACGTCCACATGAAATCTTGTAAGGAACGCGGAAACGAGGTTCCTCCGGCATTCCCGCCAACTTTCGAGCCAGTTCGCTCCAGCCACAGTGAACCGGATCTTCTACCCCGCGGAACAGGGAGCAAACTCTCTCATAGTCCTCCTGGTCATCAATTGTGCACCGCAAATGACTCAAATCTAAGGATTCGAGTTCTCTGGGGACATGCACCGCCGACCGGCAATTTCGCGCCAACCATGGAGTGACATGCTCCCGATCGTAAGCACTTGTCGCTGCCGCATGCGCTCTCCTGAGCGTCGCCACGGAGAAGGCCTCTGCCATAAGTCCGTACGGCAGGTGGCTCTGAGGAAAACCGTGATAGAGATAATCCACTCCTGATCCACGGAAATCGTTTTCCAATTCCTCGAGAAGGCGACCATCCGGCACAACATTATCGGCCGTCAATCGAATGATGAGGGAATCCTCTGGCAGATTTTCTGCAGCGATCACAAATCTGGTCAGGACATCGTCAAGTGGGCCACGAACAACGTTGAATCCGCGTTCGGCGAAAATCTGAGCCAGTTTATTGTCGGCGGCGTCAGTGGAAGTGGCGATGCGAATCGGATGTCCACGATTCGTCGCCCGCAATGCCGCTAGAACCGAGCTTGGAAATCCCGCCACAGGCAACAAGGCTTTCCCGGGCAGGCGCGTGCTCGAGCTTCGCACCTGCATAATGAGCACGGTTCGCATCAGAGGCTATCGCTCGCGAAATACGTGAGAACTTTGTGGACTGCGCGGATCACATCCTCCACATCCCGCTCAGTCATGCCGTGGAACATTGGAAGGCTGATGAGCCGTTCGTAGGCCCGCTCTGCCACTGGATACTCACCGCCTTTGTATCCGAAGCGCTCGCGGTAGTAAGGGTGCAAGTGTACGGGAATATAATGCACGTTCACGCCGATGTTCTCCGCACGCAGGGCGCGAAAAACCTGTGCGCGATCGGCAGTCAATTTCTCCAGTCCCAGGCGAATGGGGAAGAGATGCCAGGAGGGACTCGCCTCGGCCTTAACCGCTGGGAGGATGGCATGAGGGAATCGAGGAAGTGTCGTATGGTACTTCATAGCAATCGCACGTCTTCGCGCCACGTTTTCATCCAGTCTCTGCAGTTGCCGAATGCCAAGTGCAGAGGCAATGTCCGTCAACCGGTAGTTAAACCCCAGTAGAACCATTTCATAGTGCCACTGTCCCTGGCTCTGTCGCTGCCGGGCCTCGCTGGAAATTCCGTGATTACGAAAACGGCGTAGCGTCTCGGCGAACGGCGCATGGTCGGTTGTGACCATGCCGCCTTCACCCGTTGTGATGTGCTTTACCGGATGAAAGCTGAACACCGTCATATCCGAGATCGAGCCTACATGGCGACCGCGGTACTGCGCCCCCAGCGCATGACACGCGTCCTCGATCACGATGAGGCCACGATCAGCCGCAATCTTGCGGATCGGATCCAGATCTGCCGGATGCCCAGCATAGTCCACTGGCAAAATCGCTCGCGTCCTGGCCGTAATCCGTTGTTCGACCTGCTGCGGGTCGAGATTCAGAGTATCCGGGCTCACATCGGCAAACACCGGCGTGGCTCCCTGATACAAAATGCAGTTTGCCGTCGCAGCAAAGGTCATCGGGGTCGTGACAGCTTCGTCTCCGGGCTTGAGCCCGGCCGCAAAAGCGGCCGCATGTAGTGCCGCTGTCCCCGAACTGAAAGTCACCGCGTGCTTTGCTCCAACCCGATCGGCAAACGCTTCTTCGAACTCCTCGACTTTGGGTCCGGTCGTCAGCCAGTCTGAACGAAGAACGTCCACTACCGCTTGAATATCCGTTTCATCGATGGATTGGTGCCCATAGGGCAGCAAGGTGGGGCGCACCGGCGCCCCACCATGAAAGGCAAGGGGCTGCGTGCTGACGGGAGTCGTCGTCATCCGCTTCGTCTACGCTGAAACTCGCACCGGAACAGGCTGATCTTCAGTCTCAACCGGGCCAATCAATTCCTGCAGTTCCCGATTCGTGAGCCAGCGCTCATTCGTGTCGCTCGTATATCGGAACCCTTCCGGCAAAGGCTTGCCGTTCACCCAGTTCTCGCGCTGCCACCAGGGATGCGACGGCTGAATGACGTATCGGTCCTCGACTTCCAGGGTATTGCGCGCCTCGTCCTCGGAAACCAGCACCTCATGCAGCTTCTCGCCGGGACGAATTCCGATGGTCTCGATCTCACATCCCGGTGCTATTGTTTCCGCCAGGTCCAGCAGCCGCATGCTGGGAATCTTCGGTACGAAGATCTCGCCACCGTGCATCTGCTCGATGCTGCTGATCACGAACCGAACGCCCTGCTCGAGGGTCAGCCAGAATCGAGTCATTCTCGGGTCGGTCAGCGTGATCCGCCCACGCCGCTTTTGTTCGAGAAAGATCGGAATGACGCTGCCGCGGCTGCCAACGACATTTCCATAGCGCGCGCAACTGAATCGGGATTGTTGTGCCCCAGCATACGCATTCGCCTGCACAAACATCTTTTCGGCGCAAAGCTTTGTCGCTCCGTACAAGTTAATGGGATTGACGGCCTTGTCTGTACTGAGCGCCAGAACGCGCCAAACGCCCTGATTAATGGCAGCATCAATGACATTCCTGCCGCCGATGATGTTTGTCTGAATCGCCTCGAATGGGTTGTACTCGCAGGCAGGAACCTGTTTGAGCGCCGCAGCGTGAACCACAATCGTGACCCCGGCAAAGGCGCGCTCCAGGCGTGAAGCGTCCCGAACATCTCCAATGAAGTACCGCAGGCTGGGATGGTCGAACCCTGCCGCCCGCATGTCGTGCTGCTTGAGTTCGTCGCGGCTGATTATCACCAGGCGCTTTGGCCGGTAATGCATCAGCATGACTTCCACGAATTTCTTACCGAACGAACCTGTCCCGCCTGTAACCAATACTGACTGTTCGGACCAATTCATCCCATCCGCCTTGTTGCGACATTGTGAATCAAAGACGACTGATGTAGCCGGAATTCGTCGACTTTGTATCTGCGAGAACCGTCCTGGGACAATTCCGGTAGACGGCTTTGGTCTGATTTCACGTTGCACGCTAGTATAGCGGAGTCTTGCGCGATTTCAGCAGGATGATCGCAACCCTCGACAAGGAAAATTCGTCACGAATTTCCCTGCTTCGATGCTAAAATGTCGAGCGAACTCCCAGTTCTTGTGCGAATTAATTCCCTGCGCGACAGACCAGCCTCTTCGACCCGGGATTACGTGGTTAGTGTGCAGGCCTTGAAGGCCTTTTTGGCAGTGTCAGAAACCGTTCAGGAGCAGGCATGGATCTAGGGCCATTGGCACCGTTGGGCACTCCTACCGTTCGCGAATTGCCACCATCGCAGAATGTCGATGTGGTGAGGCCTCTGGATCCTCGCTTCTATCCGCCCCTTGCGTCTCACGAATCCGGCGCTCGCGAATACCTCCGCATTCTGTTCAAACGGAAATGGGTAGTTGTCGCATGCCTGGTCACAATCTTTTCGGTCGTTGCCATCGCCACCTTGAAGACAACTCCTGTCTATGAAGCCGGCGGCACGATTGCGATTAACAAGCCCGACACAACTCTGAATTTTCAGAACTCTGCCACCTTCAGTCTCGACTACTACGATCCGACAGAACTCGATACGGAAGTCAAAATCCTGCAAAGCGACCTTATGGCCATGCAGGTGATTCGCGAACTCAATCTGGACCGCCGACCGGAGTTCGCCGGTCAGGCTACGCCGGTCCCATCTCCCTCTCTCGATCTCACAACTGACCCTCTGCAGAGCGATCCTTCGCGCGCCTCCTCCATGATTGGAGGGTTCAAAGGAAGTCTGCGGGTGTCTCTCAGTCCGAATACGCGCATCATCGAAGTGCATTACCGAAGTCCTGACCCCCAGATGGCTGCAAACGTGGTTAACACGTTGATGCAGACTTACGTTGAGAACAACTTCAAAGCCAGATTCGAGTCTACGATGCAGGCCTCGGACTGGCTTTCGAAGCAACTGGTGGATCTGCAGATGAAAGTGGAGACCTCCCAGGAAAAGCTCGTGCGTTATCAAAAGGAGCACGAAATCCTGGGAGCCGACGAGAAGCAGAACATCACCATGGAGAAGCTCAACGAACTGAACAAGGAACTCACCGCGGCCGAAAGCGAGCGCATGGACAAAGAGGCTCTCTATCGCCTGGTGGAATCGGGGGACCCCGATGCGATCGCGTCCAGCGCCAGCGCCCTGGAGGAGGGCGGCACTGGCTCCCAATCCAGCAGTGCTTTGCTGGGGTCATTGCGATCCAAGGAAGCAGACCTTAAGATCCAGGCCGCCGACCTGAGCACGCAATTCGGGCCGTCGTATCCAAAGTTACGCCAACTGAATAATCAGCTCAAAGAAATCGATTCGCAAATCCAAGGCGAACTGAAAAAGATCGGTGGCAAGGTTCGCGGTCAATACAACGCGGCCCTGCAGCGCGAGAACATGCTTCATACCGCTCTCGATAAGCAAAAGCAGGAGGCCAACAAACTCAATGAGAGTGCGATCGAGTACACGCTCCTGAAGCGTGACGTTGATACGAACCGCCAACTCTACGAGGGCCTTCTCCAAAAACTGAAAGAGGCCGGAGTATCAGCAGGCTTGAAGTCGAACAACTTCCGAATCGTCGACAGTGCCCGGCCTCCCACCTCACCGATAGAACCGAATGTTCCGCGAAATCTGCTCTTTGCCGCGATTCTTGGTTTGGCTTCGGGTGTGGGATTAGCGTTTCTCATCGAGGGCTTGGACAACACCGTACGAACCACTGAACAGGCCCAGATGATCGCGGGCGTTGCTTCGCTGGGCATGATTCCGCTCGGCTCTAAGTCGGCCCGCGAAGGTCCGAATCCGAAGCGTCTGGTGATCGCGAGTTCGAAAGAGGCGGTGGAACTTGTCACACAGGTCCGGCCGCAATCGCAGATGGCAGAGTCCTATCGTGCACTGCGCACCTCCCTGCTGCTGTCGAACCTCGGCTCTCCACCGAAAGTCATCATCGTGACCAGTGCCTTACCGCAGGAAGGCAAGACCACGACCAGTATCAACACAGCTGTTGTGCTGGCGCAAAAAGGCGTTCGAGTGCTCCTGATTGATGCCGATCTGCGCCGGCCTAGTATTCACAAGACCCTCGGCATGGGACCCCATAGCGGCCTGAGCAACGTCCTGACCGGCAGCACGACTCTGGAGCAGGCGATCTCGCGCACCTCGATTCTCCCGAATTTGTTTGTCCTCCCTGCAGGAACGCCCCCGCCCAATCCGGCCGAGCTTCTGGCTTCTTCGAACATGCGCGATGTGCTGAACCAATTGCGGGAGCACTATGACCACATCGTCATTGACACTCCACCGTCTCTCTCGGTCACAGACGCGGTTGTGCTTTCACCGCGGGCCGACGCGGTGGTCCTCGTCATTCGCTCGGGCCAGACCACGAAACAAGCCTTGCGGCGCTCGCGTGACATCCTCATGCAGGTCAACGCGAAGGTGGTGGGCGTTCTGCTCAACGCAGTGGATCTGAGTTCTCCTGACTACTACTACTACTACGAATATCGCGGAAAATACGCCAGCTACTATCGCGACGAGGAGTCGTCCGGGCACGGGCATGAGGAAGAAGAGGAAGTGATTGAAGATACACCGTCCTCGAGTAGCGCTTAAGAAAGAGTCCTCCAGTCCCACGATATGAAGATTCCTCTCCATACTCCCGTCCGCAAGCGGGTAACCGTAGCCTTGGCTGCGGTTATCGCGACTGCCTACGTCGGCCTGGTCGCAAGCCAGTCTCTTGCCTCGTGGTTCGGAAGCAGCGCCGAGTTGTCCAGTTTGAGAAGAGCCGCGTGGCTCGATCCAGGAAATGCTGAGTACCGCGACCACGTTGGGCGATACTACGATCTCGTAGCTCGTGATCCCGCATCCGCAGTTACGCACTACAAAGCCGCTGTCCAGATCAATCCCCACTCCGCCCGTTATTGGTTCGACTTGGCCAGTGCATACCAGGTGCTCGGCGACACTCCTCGGCAAACCAACGCGTTGGAGCACGCAATTCAGGCGGACGCCACTACGCCCGATGTCGCGTGGGAAGCCGCCAACCTCTACCTCGTGCAAGGGGAAACCGAGAAGGCTCTGCGGGAGTTTCGAGTCGTAATCGCGAACGATCCTTCGCTGGCGGGGGTCGCCTTGCAATTTTGCTGGCGTATCGAACCGGACGTGGATGCTCTGCTACGCGATATCGTGCCCGCGCGGGCCGATGCCTATATCAGTTTTCTCGCCTTGCTGCAAGACCGGCAGGAAACTGAAGGCACAAAAAAAGTGTGGGACGCGCTCATGCGAACGCGCGACCAATTCGAGACTCGCTATGCCTATGATTACGTACGCTACCTGATTTTGCACAAGGACGTCGATCAGGCGGTGCTTGCCTGGCAACAGACTACGGCACGCTTCGGGCTTTCGGCGTACCTGCCGTCCTCAGAAAATCTTGTTGTCAATGGCAATTTCAATCTTGCGATGCTGAATACGGGGTTCGATTGGCAATATCAAAAACAATCGAGCGTGTCCTTGAGCCTGGATCCGAGCGACTTCCATGCTGGCAGGCGTTCGCTCCAGATCACCTTCGATGGCCCTGGAATCAACGACGCCGGGATTTATCAATTCATTCCTGTGCAGCCCAACACGACGTACGATTTCACCGCCTATTACAAGAACGGCGAAATGGAGGGCGCCGGAGGACCTCATTTCACGATCCAGGATATGTACAGCCAAGTAGTCTTTTACGAAAGCGACGAATTGAAAGATGCTGGATTCTGGAAATCTGCCGACGGCGAATTTACCACCCCTGCGGACTGCAAACTGGTGGTGTTGCACATCCGGCGCCTGCCGCCGGGCAGCCCCATCCGAGGCAAGCTCTGGGTAGACGACTTTCATCTGATCAAGAAAGCGTCATAGATCTTCGGCAGTATGGAAAAAGCGCGAACTCATGAGTCATTCAAAACACAAGAGTAGAACCGGAATAAATCGCCAATCGCTGGTGGCGAAGATTGACGCGACACTTTTGTACGGAACGTTTGCATTGCTCATGTTTGGCCCGCTCGCGTTCGGGGCCGTTGAACCCTGGTCGATCTTCTGTGTTGAGAGCGGTACGGTTCTGCTCGTACTTCTTTGGCTGGCCAAGCAGTGGATCGATGAAGAGATTACCATCCATTGGAATCCACTGTTTCTTCCGATGCTGGCTTTTGCGGGATTGATCGCTGTCCAGATCATCTTTCGGATCAGCGCCTACAGGCACGACACGCTTTCCGAAGCATTATTGTATTGCGCGTACGGCATGCTTTCTTTCCTTGCCACTCAAACGCTGCGGCGGAGCTCACAAGCGCGAAAGGTGGCGCTGATTCTCGTGGTGTATGGCGTCGCGGTCGCCGCTTTTGCTCTACTACAGGGCGTTGCTCCCAATGGAAAGCTGTACTGGGTGCGCGTGCCGCGCATGGGCGGTTGGATCTATGGCCCTTATGTCAATCACAATCATTACGCGGGATTGATGGAAATGCTCGTACCGATTCCACTGGTGATCTCACTTTCCCGCTTAGCGCACGAAAAGACCCGCATTGCCGCGGGTGTGGCGGCAGCGATTATGGCAGGAACGATCTTCCTCTCCGGGTCGCGCGGCGGAATGCTTGCCGTTTTCGCGGAGCTCGCCATTTTCGGCGTTATCCTTTTCCGCCAGAAACGGAGTGTCCGGATTGCGCTCGGTCTTGTGGCCTTTGCGGTCGTTCTGGTCAGCCTGTTGGTCTGGCTCGGCGGAAAGGAACTCACCACCCGGGTTGGCAGCATTTCACAAGAAGCCCGCGGCGAGATGTCAGGCGGGATGCGCCTCTTCATCTACAAAGATGGCATCCGCATGTTTGGCCATCGTCCGGTCTTAGGCTGGGGTCTCGGGACTTTTCCTGTCGTCTACCCGCAATTCAGGAGCTTCTACACAAATTTCTTTGTGAACGAAGCCCATAACGATTACGTGCAATTGTTGGCTGAGATGGGCGTTCTTGGGTTCGGCACGATGGTGTGGTTTTTGACAGTGATGTATAGACAGGCATGGCGCAAGATCGCAAAATGGCCGACCGAGGTAAGCGGCGCGACGACACTGGCATGCACCCTGGGTGTCGTCGGCATTCTCCTCCATAGCCTCGTCGACTTCAACCTCCAAATTCCCGCGAATGCGGCCCTCTTCTTCGTATTCTGCAGCATTGCCGGCGCGCCTCCTCTGCTGCAGCGATTGCACCGGCCGAAACGCGTGACCACACAAGAAGAAGAGATCTTCCCCGCTTCCGAAGTTGTTTAGGAATTTGCGCCGCAATCCCTCATGTAGATATCTTTTGCGTAACGCCACTTAACTGGGCATCTCCTGGCGGGCACTGGAGTAACTCGATCGCAAGCAGAGTCCGTGAGATCGTTCTGGATTAGGAACCATGCCGAGGAGGCCTTTATGCGATTTCGTATCCACACGTACGGTCTTGCGGTCATTGTGTTGTTGGTTCTTGGTCAAGTTGCTCCTTCTGCGCAGTTGCCCTTCGCCCATGGATTAATTCAAAGTTCGTGTGCGCCGTGGGATGGACCGGCTATTGGGCTCACGCTCACGGCGGAGCCAGCGCAGTGCGAACGGGTGACAGGGCCGTACATCAGCATGGGAGTCTGGCGCGGGCTTCCGATCCATGCGGGCCAGACCGTCAAGTTTGGCGGTGGTTCGGACGCGGGTTTCGCGTCGCGCTGCACCAAGGAGGGTGACTGCCAACGGGCCGAGTCGGGATCGATCGTTTTTGAAAAGTACGAAGAGGGATCTGGCGCTCGCGGGCGATACGAACTGCATTTTAAGGACGGCAATACGCTCAGTGGGAGTTTTGACGTGCAATGGTGCAAAACGCGTTCCGTGTGCGGATGAGTTTGCGTCAAGCTCGGATGGGACACCTACCTGAAGTTAACAATTGTGAAGCTCTTCGAATCGATTGCCTCCGTTGGGTGCGGGGCCAGAATGCCCCGGCCACAAGCGCGGGACGCGGGCGCTACCCCGACAGACGATCGGATCCAAAGAGGAGGACCACCACGCGCCGCGTTCTCCGAACCTCTGACCCCACCCGACAATCCTGATGCCTTGTGGTGAAAATCACGAAAGTTGATTACAGTTAGGCATCTGCACTTGTGGGGAGGGGAAACATGATCCGCCTGAAACTGCTTGGCTGTTTGCTGCTGGGGACTGTGTGCGCTTTGCCTGGGTTCGCGCTTGATGACGACATGCATGGGCATCATCGCGATGCGAACGAGAAACTTGGAAAGGTCTCGTTTCCTATTTCTTGCGAGCCGGGGTCGCAGGCTGCCTTTGAGCGCGGAGTAGCACTGCTGCATTCCTTTGGATACGAAGAAGCTGGGGAACAATTCACCGAAATCACGAAGAAAGATCCGGCGTGTGCGATGGCTCATTGGGGAATCGCGATGAGCCTGTTCCATGAGATCTGGGAGAGGCCGGAAGATGGGACGCTCAAGCACGGCCATGAGGAGATCGATGCGGCGCAGAAGATCGGGGCGAAGACAGAGAGAGAGCGGGGGTACATTTCGGCTCTGGGCGTCTTCTACGGTGATCCCTCGAAGGCGAATTATCTGAAGCAAGCGGGGGCGTACTCCGATGCGATGGCGAAGTTGTATCAGAAATATCCCGACGATCTTGAGGCAGGAGCGTTCTACGCGTTGTCGTTGATGGCGGCAGAGAAGCCGGGCGACAGTTCGCACGACGCTACGAAGAAGGCAGTGGCGGTGCTGAATCCGCTGTTCCAGAAGCAGTCGGATCATCCGGGGCTGGCGCACTACATTATTCATGCGTGCGATTCGCCGGACATGGCGCAGATGGGACTGGAGGCGGCCCGGCGCTATGCGGAGATTGCGCCCTCGTCAGCGCACGCGGTCCATATGCCGTCCCACATCTTTGCCAGGCTGGGCCTGTGGCAGGAAGACATTCAGGCGAACCTGAAGTCCGTGGCGCTGACAGAGAAATCGGAAGCGATGTACATGCGCGGGCATGAATTGCATGCGATGCACTTCCTGCTCTACGCGTATCTTCAAACGGGACAGGACGAGGCGGCGAAGCGGATCGTCGTGAAGTCGAAAGAGATCGTGGCTGGTGCTCCAACCATGGACGACACTGGAATGTTGGAGTATATGGGATACGCTGCGGCACACTTCCCTGCTCTGTACGATCTGGAGATGCATCACTGGGCCGATGCTGCGGCGCTGGAACCGGCAGCGAATACCCCGGCTTATCTGCAGACGATCACATATTGGGCGCGAGCGATCGCGTCCGCGCGCATGGGCGATGTTGCAGCAACGAAGAAGAACGCGCAGCTGTTTGATGATGCGGAGGAGGCGACCCGACATTCCAAGTACGCCTACACGCTGGAAGGGCGGAAGTCGTCTTCGGCACATGATGAAGTCCACGCGTGGCTGGCGTTTGTCGAGAAGAAGACTGATGAGGCGCTTAAGCTGATAGAAGAAGTCGCGGATCATCAGGATCAGGCGGGGAAGGCGGAGGTGGACATTCCCGCGCGCGAGATGCTGGCCGACATGCTGCTCGAGTTGAAGCAGCCGGAGAAAGCGCTGGCGGAGTACGAGAAATCAATGAAGATCGATCCGAACCGGTTCAATGGGCTGGCTGGAGCGGCGCAGGCAGCTGAAGTCGCGCATCAGGCGGCGAAGGCAAATACCTATTACAGCCAATTGCTGAAGAATTGCGATGATGGAAAGCATTCGGACAGGCCGGAGTTGCGGAGCGCGAAAACACTGGTCGCGAAGAACTAGTATCTGCCATCTCCGGAAATGCAGGACACCCCCGGCGATCTAATGCGTGAAGAGCGTGAGCGGGACGGATTCACCCATCACCTTGTAGCCCCCCGGGGACGGGTGCAGGTGGTCTCCGCAATCGAAGGCAGGGAGCAGGCGGTCGGGTTGATGCGGGTCGCGCACGACAGCGTCGAAGTCAATCACTGCGTCGAAGTGGCCAGGCGCGCGAATCCACTCATTCACCCCTTGCCGATCGGCTTCGCTCAGCGGACCGGGATGATAATAGTCCGACCCTACATACGGGGTAATAGTCCCGCCGATCACGCGAATGCCGTGCGCGTGAGCGCGGGCGATGATCTGTTCGTAGGCCGCGACAACCCGCCGGACGCGCGTTGCGTGTTCCGCCTGCGATACTTCTCCGGTCCTTGCCAAGCCTCCGAGATCGTTCACTCCTTCAAAAACGATCAGCCAATGCACTCCCGCCTGCCCAAGAACGTCGCTATCGAAGCGTGCGAGCGCGTTTGGTCCGAGTCCGTCGGTCAGGAGATGATTGCCACCGATTCCCTGGTTTGAAACGCCGATATTCCGCGTCTGCCGTAAAGTTTGCAGGCGCGCAGCCAGGACATCAGTCCAGCGATCATTACCGTTGGTGGTGGCTCCGTGGCCATCCGTGATGGAATCTCCGAGCACGACGATGGAAGCCGCGCTTTTCGCAGAGAGAACATCGATCGCCGAAATCTGGTACCAGTGGTCGACATGCTTTGCGTCAGGGAGATCGGCCGCAGAAACTGAGTTTCCGTGCACGAAATACGATGTAGCGCGCGAGCCCGGATGGCCCGTCTGCGTTGAGGGTTGGACTTCAAGATAAAAAGTTACTGCCAAATCCGAAAGCGGGCGAACCGGATATTCCATTGGGTCGGAGATGTACTCCGCACCAGGGGGGATTGTGAAGTCTTGAGATCCGGAAAAGGTTAGAACTTTATCTGTTGCCGGATCAATGGCCGGTGAGGTGGGCGTGAGTGGACGCGCCATGTGTACCGAACTGATGTGCAGCGCCTCGTTTCCAAAAGCATTGGAGACATGCACGCGCAGAGCCGCACCGCCCGCCGAAAGATGAAAGATCTGGCGCACCGTTGCGTCACCGAGATCGTCGGAGGGCAGGGCGTTTTGCGGTTCGGGTATCTGCTGCGAAGCTGCCCAGCTTACGATCCACGTCTGCGGTTTGCCCGCGGCATGAAGAAATGAAGCCGACCATGCCAGCAACAGCACTGAAATAAGCGCGCGGTTTTTGAATGCCATCTTCATGGGCAAAGAATTACTATCAATCGCGACGTCATTCATCCTAGGAATGCAGCAAGGATACCAGTTCGCTGGAGAGCTCACGTGGATCTGGTCCGCAAGTTTTTCTCCCTCTTATCGTGCACCTTAGTGATCACGTATGGCTTGGCAAGCGCGCACGCTCAAAGTACTTCGCCAGCTGCTTACCCGCCGCCGGTCACGTTCACCGCCGAGCAGGACCATCAGAACATGATGGATCAACTTGGGATCAAGGCGTTGCGGCCTGGTCCGAGCGGCAACGAGAAGGCTCCTAATCACGCCAACTACGACGAGTCGAAGGCCAATCCGTATCCCGATATTCCCGACCCGCTCACGCTGAATAATGGGCAGAAGGTAACGACCGAGAAGATGTGGTGGGAACAGCGGCGTCCGGAGATCGTGGAAATGTTCGAGAAGTATGTGTACGGCCGCGTGCCGGCCGCGGTACCGAAGGTGACCTGGACGGTCGCCACTACCGATCACGAGATGATCGCATTCACTCCGGTCATCGCCAAAGACCTCATCGGGACGGTGGAAAATTCTTCGTACCCAGCGATCACAGTGAAGATTCACATGACGCTGGTTACACCTGCGAATGCGAAGGGACCAGTGCCGGTCCTGATGATGTTCGGGCGCGCAGGCTTCCCCGCTCCGAATGAACCGTCCGCGGAGGAATTTGAGCGAATCAATAAGGCATGGAAGGCTGCGCTAGTTCAGCAGGATCCCCCTCTGAAAGATGTTTTCGCGCAGCATCCGGCATGGGAACCGGTCAAAGCCACCCCGTTTCAGTTTCCACAGTTGACGAAAGATGGCGATCCGCCTGCCACTTGGCAACTGATCGGCGCCGGTTGGGGTTTTGCGATGTTCGACACCGCCAGCGTGCAGGCGGACGACGGTGCCGGCGTCACGCGCGGCATCATTGGGCTGGTCAACAAGGGGCAGCCGCGCAAGCCCGAAGATTGGGGTGCACTTCGGGCATGGGCGTGGGGAGCAAGCCGGGGGTTGGATTATCTCGAAACCGATCCGGCTGTGGACGCGAAACATGTGGGGATCGAAGGCGTGTCGCGATTCGGAAAAGCCGCGCTCGTCGCCATGGCCTTCGATCAGCGCTTCGCGATGGTGCTGGTGGGATCGTCGGGCAAAGGAGGATCTACGCTGCTGCGGCGCAACTTCGGAGAGGCCGTCGAGAACCTGACAGGCGGCGAGTACTACTGGATGGCTGGAAACTTCATGAAGTACGGCGCCTCCGAGGCGACTTTTGGCAGCAAGACTCCAGGCGAGATTCCGGTGGATTCGAATGAGCTGATCGCATTGTGTGCGCCGCGGCTCACGTTCATCAGC
>Ga0075030_100003482_pt1 | contig 14284 bp, 12 predicted proteins | sample LitLauG_LLR_2012_FD_71393 | JGI IMG/M metagenome (GOLD analysis project Ga0075030, IMG submission 71393) | Freshwater sediment microbial communities from Pennsylvania, USA - Little Laurel Run_MetaG_LLR_2012 | ecosystem: Environmental > Aquatic > Freshwater > Creek > Sediment | place: USA... | reverse complement strand
GTTCACATCAGGGCCGGGGCTTTTTTTGCCCGGCGCACCCGGAGACGGTCAAGGTCATGAGCGAAGAAAAGGTCACGAAAGAGAAGGCCTCGGGCAAGGAGCTGTATCCGGTCCTTCCGCTGCGCGACATCGTGGTGTTCCCCTACATGATCGTGCCGCTGTTTGTAGGACGCGAAAAGTCGATCGCAGCGCTCGAGGAGGTGATGCGCGCCGACAAGCAGATTTTGCTCGCCGCCCAGAAGAACGCCGGCGACGATGAGCCGGCGAACGACGCCATCTTCGAGGTCGGCACTCTCGCCTCCGTACTCCAGCTTCTGAAGCTGCCCGACGGCACCGTGAAGGTGCTCGTCGAAGGCACCACGCGAGCGCGAATCAAGCGTTACACCAACCGCGAAGAATATTTCGAGGCCGAGGTCGAGCGCGTCACTGAAGAGACCGGCGCGAAGGACGAAATGGAGGCCCTCGCCCGTTCGGCGGTTTCCCAGTTTGAAAACTACGTCAAGCTCAACAAAAAGATCAGCCCCGAAGTTCTCGGCACCATCGCCCAGATCGAGGACCCCTCGAAGCTTGCCGATACCATCGCGTCCCACCTCGCCGTCAAGATTTCCGAAAAGCAGGAAATTCTGGAATCGACCCAGATCTCCGAGCGGCTGGAGCGCGTCTACGCGCTGATGGAGAGCGAAATCTCCGTACTGCAGGTCGAGAAGAAGATCCGCTCGCGCGTGAAGCGTCAGATGGAGAAGACCCAGCGTGAGTACTATCTGAACGAGCAGATGAAGGCCATTCAGAAGGAACTCGGCGACACCGACGAGCGCGACGACATCTCCGAGTTCGAAGAGAAGATCGAGAATACGAAGCTTTCCAAGGAAGCCCGCGACAAGGCCGTCGCCGAGCTGAAAAAGCTCAAGCAGATGAGCCCGATGTCGGCTGAAGCAACCGTCGTGCGCAACTATCTCGACTGGCTGCTGTCTATCCCGTGGGGGATCAAGGGCAAGGTCAAGAAGGACCTCGAGGAAGCGCAGGCAACTCTCGATCTCGAACACTACGGCCTGGAAAAGGTCAAGGAACGCATCCTCGAGTATCTTGCGGTGCAGGCGCGCACCAACAAGCTCAAAGGGCCCATCCTGTGCCTCGTCGGCCCGCCCGGCGTCGGCAAGACGTCGCTTGGCAAGTCGATCGCAAATGCTACGGGGCGTGAGTTCGTCCGCATGAGCCTCGGCGGCGTGCGCGACGAAGCGGAAATCCGCGGCCACCGGCGGACTTACATCGGCTCGATGCCCGGCAAGGTCATCCAGTCGATGAAGAAGGCCAAGCGCAATAACCCGCTGTTCCTGCTCGACGAGATCGACAAGATGGGCCAGGACTTCCGCGGCGATCCTGCGGCCGCCCTGCTCGAAGTGCTGGACCCCGAACAGAACGTGTCGTTCAACGACCATTATCTGGAGGTCGACTACGATCTCTCGAACGTGATGTTCGTTACCACAGCGAATACGCTGAATATCCCGCCGGCCCTCATGGACCGCATGGAGATCATCCGCATCGCGGGCTACACCGAGAACGAGAAGCTCGAGATCGCCAAGCGCCATTTGCTCAAGGAGCAGCAGACTGCGCATGGTCTGGAAGACGGCGAATGGTCGGTCGATGACGATGCACTGATGGAACTGGTGCGCCGCTATACGCGGGAAGCGGGCGTGCGCTCGCTCGAACGCGAGGTGGCGAAGCTCGCCCGCAAGTCGGTCAAGGAAATCCTCACGTCGTCCAAGAAGTCGGTGCGGATAACGACGGCCAACCTGGAACAGTACCTCGGCGTGCCGAAGTACCGCTATGGCGAAGCCGAGATGACCGACCAGGTCGGCGTCGTCACCGGGCTTGCCTGGACCGAGGTCGGCGGCGAGCTGCTGACCGTCGAAGGTGTCGCTATGCCGGGCAAGGGCAAGATGAGCGTCACCGGCAACCTGCGCGACGTGATGAAGGAATCGATCCAGGCCGCGAATGCCTACATCCGCTCGCGGTCGGTCGATTTCGGCATTCGCCCGAGCGTGTTCGAGAAGAAGGACATCCACGTGCACGTGCCGGAAGGTGCGACGCCTAAGGATGGGCCATCGGCCGGTATTGCGATGACGACCGCGATCATCTCCGTGCTCACCGGAATTCCGGTGCGCCGCGACGTTGCGATGACGGGTGAGATCACGCTGCGCGGCCGCGTGCTGCCGATCGGCGGCCTCAAGGAGAAGCTGCTGGCGGCGATGCGTGGCGGGATCAAGACCGTCATCATCCCGGAAGAAAACCTCAAGGATCTCGCCGACATCCCGGAAGAGGTCAAGACCAAGCTCAACATCGTGCCGGCCACCATGTTCGACGACGTGTTGAAGGTCGCGCTCATCCGCCAGCCCGAGTCCATGACCTGGGATCAGGCTGAGGAGCAGGCGCCGATTTCCTCGCCCGAGGGAAGTGGAGCATCATCACGCCCGATGGCGCATTGAGTGGGCTGCGCTCCGTGATGACGGGGAACAGCAAAGTCTTTCATCGATCGGGTTTTGAACCGGCGTTGGTGTCCACCAGCGCCGGTTTTGTTTGATGCCGCGGCCTTAAAGCAGCCCGGCGCACCAGCTGTGAACGCAGATCATTTTCCCGCTCACCCCCGATTTGGGTCCCTGCACATCCCGATCTTGGTCAAAGTTCGAGCCGGACGCGTGTTTTCTCCAGTAAATTCGGGCATTTTCGAGCGATTTCCGCTTGACGGCCCCGCCCAAACAGCGCTTTTTTGCGGCTTCTGTTGCGCATGCAGCAGGCTGTTTTGTCGAAGTGAGCTCTGCGGGGCTTCTTCGTTCCGGCAGGCTCAAGTTCGAAAAGGAAAAAACCGATGAGCAAGAAAGATTTGATCGACGCGGTCGCCCATCACGCCGAGCTGACCAAAGAAAAGGCGGGCCACGCGGTCGAGGCTGTGCTCGATCATATCAAGAAGTCGATGAAGAAGGGCGACGAGGTTCGCATCCCCGATTTCGGCACGTTCAAGGTCGCGAAGCGCAAGGCGCGCGAGGGCCGCAACCCGGCAACCGGCGCGACGATCAAGATCCCGGCCGCCAAGGTTCCCAAGTTCGCGCCCTCCAAGGGCTTGAAGGACCTGCTGAACTAACTCCGTTCGCAGCCGTCTGCAAAATTGAAAAAGCGCAACGCTGGTCAGGCGTCGCGCTTTTTTCGTTTCCAGTGCGGGCGGTTTTAGCGGGCGTCCCATACGCCGTGCGGGGTCAGGGTGCCGAGGGCAGCCGACATCGCGAGGCCGGCGTTGACCGGAGCGGCAGAAGCCGAGGTCGACAGTGCAACGGCGATGGCGAGAGCAGCGAGGTACTTTGTCATGGGATGTTCCTTTCGAGGGTTTCAGAGTTGAGTGCAAAGATTCGAATTCAATTCAAAGTGGGCCGTGAAGTCTTAGCGGGCGTCCCACAGGCCGTGCGGGGTCAGGGTGCCGTTGGAGGCAGAAATCGCGAGGCCATTGTTTGAACCGATGCCGTCGTTGGAGCCAGCGAAGGCAGCGCCGGTGAAGGCAACAGTCAGCGCAAGCGCGATCGGGGCAAGAAAACGAGCCATTGTACTTCTCCATTTTGTTTCAATGTGTTGAGCAGCAGTTCTCTGCGTGCATGGAGGAATACGCGCAGCCCCCGCAATCGTTTCGCATGCAAGCGATAACATAAAGTTGGCCGGGCAAACGAAAGCCGCGCGTAACAAATTTGAAAATGAACGTGCCAAGGCCGGGCGCCCCCGGGCGGGGGCCATTGTCCGATCGTTAAGGAGTTTTCGGCACCGTACCGGCTGGGTATGGGCGAGGATGCACAAGACGATGAGCGGCACAGCAGGCCAAACGGAACGGCAGACTTTCGACGGTCTTGATGTACTGCGCGGGGTCGCTGCGATCTGCGTGCTCCTGCGCCATATGTCGGACTTCTTCTCCGCGCCGTGGCTGATGCCGAGCGGAGCGCTGGCCGTTGACCTTTTCTTCGTCATCAGCGGCTTTGTGATCGCACACGCCTACAGCGCGAGGCTGCGGCAACTCGGCGTTGCCGGTTTCATGCGCTTCCGCGCGGTCCGGTTCTATCCTTTGTATCTGCTCGGGCTTGCCATCGGCGTCGCCTACCTCGCATTGATCATTTCAACCGGACATCAGACGTTCTCGCTTCGTGACGTGCTGACGGCGGCCGCCTTTGCCGCGCTGTTCCTGCCGGCACCCGTGAGCCCGCTGTCGCGCTTTGGCTTGGCGGACGGACATTCGATCGCGCCCGTCGACAGCCCCGGTTGGTCGCTGATCCTGGAAATGTGGGTCAACCTGTTCTATGCGCTCATATCTCCGCGCCTCTCCAACCGCGTTCTGGCAGCGCTCGTGGGAATGTCGGGCGGCTATCTCGTTGCAGGCAGCCTCGCCGCCGGCCATTGGGGCGGCTGGACATGGGAATCGTTCGACTTCGGGGTGGCTCGAACGGTGATGTCGTTCTTCCTCGGCGTTCTGATTTTCGAGCAGCGCGCGTGCCTGCCGCGTTTGGCCTGGTTATCTGGGTTGCCTGGCCTCGCACTGGCGGCAGCCTGCTTTATGATGCCGAAATCGATCGTGTTCGACTTGATGTTCGTGTTCCTGATCTCGCCGGCGATCGTTGCCGCCGAGGTCACTGCCACCAAACGATATGCGTTCGCGCCTTACTTCGCGGCGATGTCGTATTGTGTCTATGCGATCCACGAGCCGATGGTGTTCTTCTTGAACAGCCTCGCCAGCAAGCTCGCACTGCCGCGGCCGCTCCTCGGCATCGCGTTCATTTGCGGGTTGCTCGCGCTGTCGCCCCTGCTCGACCGGTTCTACGACCGTCCACTACGCCGCTTCCTGCTCGCGCGCCGCCCGCCGCCCGCAACGGACGAGGAAAAACCCCAGCTTGCGGCAGCGTGAGAGCCTGTCAGGCGATAAAAACGGCCCCCCACTTTTGGGGGTCTTAAAGTTCCCCCCAAACAGGACTAGGTGATAGGCGTAACGTTGGGTGCGCCGCAGCGAAGTCGTGCTAAGATGACTCGCTGTGGCGTGCCTGCCTTTTCCCCTGATGCAGCCGGTCACCGGCACGCCGGAAATCCGATGATGGATAGCCCTCATGTCCCGCCAAGACCTCAACCGTCACTTCCTGAAAACCGCTTTCTTAGACGGCACCAACGCCGCCTACATCGAGGAACTACAAGATCAGTATGAGCAAAACCCTGGTTCGGTTGGCGACGAGTGGCGCCACTTCTTTGAAAGCCTGAAGGAGGAGCGCGGCGGCACACCCGGGGACCATCATCCCTCCTGGGCCGTGCCGCTGGAAAAGCTCTCCACCAACGGCGACCTCGTGTCCGCGCTGACCGCGGACTACGGCCAGACCGAACGACATGTGCGCGAACGAATCGCGGAACGCGCGCAATCAAACGGCGTTGAACTCTCGCCGGCGGCCTCCATGCGGGCAACCCAGGACAGCATCCGCGCGCTCATGCTGATCCGCGCCTACCGCATGATCGGACATCTTGCTGCCGATTTGGACCCGCTCGGCATCGCCGACCGCAAGGTCCACAAGGAGCTGAAACCCGAAACGTATGGCTTCACCGAAGCCGACCTCGACCGGCCGATCTTCTTGGACCGCGTGCTGGGCCTCGATACCGCTACCATGCGCCAGATCATCAAGTTGATGCGGCGCACCTATTGCAGCCACATCGGCTACCAGTACGCCCATATCACGAACCCGGTGCAGAAATCCTGGATCCAGGAACGCATCGAGGGCGAGGAAAAGGACGTCCGCTTCACCCTCGAGGGCCGCAAGGCGATCCTCAACAAACTCATCGAAGCGGAAAGTTTCGAAAAGTTCTGCGAGGTCAAATACACCGGTACCAAGCGGTTCGGGCTCGAAGGCGCTGAATCCATGGTGCCGGCGCTCGAACAGATCATCAAGCGCGGCGGGCAACTCGGCGTGCGCGAGATCGTGATGGGCATGGCGCACCGCGGGCGGCTCAATGTACTGGCTCAGGTGATGAGCAAGCCGCACCGGGCGATCTTCAAGGAGTTCAAGGGCGGCTCGTTCAAGCCCGACGACGTGGAAGGCTCGGGCGACGTCAAGTACCACCTGGGCGCCTCCTCCGACCGCTCGTTCGACGGCAATAACGTCCACCTGTCGCTGACGGCGAACCCCTCGCACCTGGAAATCGTCGATCCGGTCGTACTCGGCAAGGTACGCGCCAAGCAGGATCAGCACGGCTGCAAGCCGGACGAGCGCACGCCCGTGCTGCCGCTGCTGATCCACGGCGACGCCGCGTTTGCGGGCCAAGGCGTGGTAGCCGAATGCTTCGGGCTTTCCGGCCTGAAGGGCCACCGCACCGGCGGGTCGATCCACTTCGTGATCAACAACCAGATCGGGTTCACCACCAACCCGCGCTACTCGCGCTCGTCGCCCTATTGCTCCGACGTTGCGCTCATGATCGAAGCGCCGATCTTCCACGTCAACGGCGACGACCCCGAGGCCGTCGTTCATGTCGCCAAAATCGCGACCGAGTTCCGCCAGCGGTTCCAGAAGCCGGTCGTGATCGACATGTTCTGCTACCGCCGCCACGGCCACAACGAGAGCGACGAGCCGCTGTTCACACAGCCGCTCATGTACAAGAAGATCAAGGCGCACACCTCGGTCATCGACCTCTATTCCGCCCGCCTTGTCCAAGAGGGTGTGATGACCGCCGAGGGCGTCGACGAGATGAAGGCACAGTTCCGCGCCCACCTCGATGCCGAGTTCAAGGAAAGCGACGGCTTCAAACCCAACAAGGCCGACTGGCTCGACGGACGGTGGTCGCAGATGGGGCTTGCCGACGACGAGGCGCAGCGCGGCGAAACCGGCGTCGAGATCGAGCGCCTGAAGCGCATCGGCGCCCGCATCACCACCCTGCCATCCGACTTCCACGCCCACAAAACGGTCGCCAAGCTTCTTGAAAAGCGCCGCGAGATGACCGATAGCGGGGTTGGCGTCGACTGGAGCATGGCCGAGCACCTCGCATTCGGCACGCTGGTCAAGGAGGGTGTATCGGTGCGCCTTTCCGGCCAGGACTGCGAACGCGGCACCTTCTCGCAGCGCCATTCGGTGCTGATCGACCAGGAGAGCGAACGCCGCTATACGCCCTTGAAGCACGTCGCCCCCGATCAGGGCCGCTTCGAGGTCATCAACTCGATGCTGTCGGAAGAGGCCGTGCTCGGGTTCGAGTATGGCTATACGCTCGCTGAGCCGATGACGCTCGTCGCCTGGGAAGCCCAATTTGGCGACTTCGCTAACGGTGCGCAGGTCATTTTCGACCAGTTCCTGTCGTCGGGCGAGCGCAAGTGGCTGCGCATGTCGGGCCTCGTGTGCCTGCTGCCGCACGGATACGAGGGCCAGGGCCCCGAGCACTCCTCCGCCCGCCTCGAGCGCTACCTCCAGCTGTCGGCCGAGGATAACTGGCAGGTCGCCAATTGCACTACGCCGGCGAACTACTTCCACATCCTGCGCCGCCAGATTCACCGCAAGTTCCGCAAGCCGCTGATCTTGATGACGCCCAAGTCGCTACTGCGCCACAAGCGGGTGATCTCGAATCTCGACGAGATGGGACCCGGCACCTCGTTCCACCGCGTGCTGTGGGACGACGCGCAATCGCGTGCAAATAGCGTCATCCAGTTGAAGCCGGACGCCGAAATCAAGCGCGTCGTGCTGTGCTCGGGCAAGGTTTATTACGATCTCTACGACGCGCGAGAGGCAGCGGGCCTCGATAGCGTCTATCTCATGCGTCTGGAGCAGCTCTATCCGTTCCCGGCGCGGGCACTGATCCAGGAATTGGGCCGCTTCCCCAACGCGGAAATGGTGTGGTGCCAGGAGGAGCCCAAGAACATGGGTGCGTGGACCTTTGCTGAGCCCAATCTCGAGTGGGTATTGCAGCACTGCGGCGCCAAGCACCCGAGGTTTAGCTATGCCGGCCGGGCCTCTTCGGCGTCGACCGCAACCGGCCTGCTGTCCCGCCACCAACAGGAGCAGGCTGCGCTCGTGCGCGAAGCCCTGACGGGCGAAGGCGCATAAAAATCACATGGCCGCGGTTCCAATCAGTGCAGGTGAGAAACATGACGATCGAAATCAAAGTCCCCACTCTCGGCGAAAGCGTCACTGAGGCAACTGTCGGGCAGTGGTTCAAGAAGGTCGGCGATACTGTGAAAGCAGACGAGCCGCTGGTCGAGCTCGAGACCGACAAGGTGACGGTCGAAGTGCCGGCGCCTTCGTCGGGCGTGCTGACCTCGATCGATGTCGGCAAGGGCGTGACGGTGGCGGTTGGTGCGGCCTTGGGCGCCATCCGGGAAGGCGCCGCTGCGGCGGCACCTGCTCCTGCGGCCCCACCGGCTGCGGCAGCAGCCCAAGCCCCCCCGGCTGCGCCAGCAGCGCAATCCCCCGTAGTCGTCGTTTCGGCCGCCGGACGCGCGGGTAACAGCGGCATGCCGCCGAGCCCGGCAGCACGCAAGGCACTTGAGGAATCGGGCATCCGCGCCGATGACGTGGCAGGCTCCGGCAAGCGTGGACAAATCCTCAAGGAGGACGTCGTCGCGGCTGGCCAGGCGGCACCGGTGGCAGCACCAACCCCGGCCAACGCCGTCACCGTCAGCGCGCCGATGCCGGTGCCATCCCAGCAGATCCGCGTGCCCTCCTCCGCACCCGACAGCTCGCGCGAGCAGCGCGTGAAGATGACCCGCCTGCGCCAGACCATCGCACGCCGCCTGAAGGACGCCCAAAACACCGCCGCCATGCTAACGACGTTCAACGACGTCGACATGAGCGCCGTGATGGCCATGCGCACCCAATACAAGGACCTGTTCGAGAAGCGCCACGGCGTGAAACTCGGCTTCATGGGCTTTTTCGTCAAAGCCTGCATCCAGGCGCTGAAAGAAATACCCTCGGTCAATGCCGAGATCGACGGCAGCGACGTCATCTACAAGGATTACTATCACATCGGCGTCGCGGTCGGCACCGACAAGGGCCTCGTCGTCCCGGTGGTGCGCGATGCCGACCATATGAGTATCGCAGCCCTCGAGTCCAAGATCGCCGACTTCGGCAAGCGCGCCCGCGACGCGAAGCTCACCATTGAGGAAATGCAGGGCGGCACGTTCACGATCACCAACGGGGGCGTCTACGGCTCGCTGATGTCGACGCCGATCCTGAACGCGCCGCAGTCGGGCATCCTTGGCATGCACCGCATCGAGGAACGCGCGGTGGTGCGCAAAGGCCAGATCGTGGCGCGGCCGATGATGACCCTCGCGCTGTCGTATGATCACCGCATGGTCGACGGCAAGGAGGCGGTCACCTTCCTCGTGCGCGTCAAGGAATGCCTCGAGGACCCGCAGCGGTTCATCTTGGAGCTTTAAGCGTATGCCGGAAGTGAGTAACAAGGGTCCGGTCTGGAACCAGGAGCGGGCGAAGGCGCTCCTCGGCAAGACCGTGGTCGTCGGCGTCACGCACGTTGCCGCCGACGGCAAGACGGTCACGGGCCGCGAGCAGTTCCATGGCTTCATCATGACCGCGGTCGAAGGCAAGGGCATCGAGGTCGCCTGCCTCAGCGGCCCGCACGAGGGCGAGACCGTCATGCTGCCGCCCGTCACCGCGCCATACCTCGACGCCAAGCCCGGCGACTACACGCTGAAACCCTCCGGCGAGGTCGTCAAAAATCCGGCACTCACGGTTTCGTGGACGGTGACGGCGCAGCCCAAGCCCTCCTGATTTCACTTCCTCATCACAGGACTTTTCTCCATGACCTACGACGTGATCGTGATCGGCTCGGGCCCGGGTGGCTATGTGTGTGCGATCCGGGCGGCCCAGCTCGGCAAGAAGGTCGCCATCGTCGAAAAGCGCGCGACGCACGGCGGCACTTGCCTCAACGTCGGCTGCATTCCGTCGAAAGCGCTGCTGCATGCCTCGGAGGCGTTCGAGGAGGCTTCGCACGGCTTCCCGGCGATGGGCATCGCGGCGACGCCATTCCTGGATTTGAAGAAGATGCAGGCGTTCAAGGCCGACGGCGTCAAGGGCAACGTCGACGGCGTCGCGTTCCTGCTGAAAAAGAACAAGATCGACGCCATTCACGGCATCGGAAAAGTGCTCGCGGCCGGGCAGGTCGAGGTGGTCAAGGCCGATGGCTCCGTCGTGGTGCTCGAAACTACCGCCATCGTGATTGCGACCGGCTCGGATGTGGCGCGCCTTCCCGGCGTCACCATCGACGAGGAGCGCATCGTGTCCTCGACCGGCGCGCTCGAACTCTCCAGCGTGCCGAAGAAGCTCCTCGTCATCGGCGCCGGCGTGATCGGGCTGGAGCTTGGCTCGGTCTGGCGCCGGCTTGGCGCCGAGGTCACCGTGATCGAGTATCTCGACCGCATCCTGCCGGGCATGGACAAGGATGTCGCCGCTTCGTTCCAGAAAATCCTCACCAAGCAGGGCATCGCGTTCAAGCTCGCGTCCAAGGTCACCGGGATCGAGAAGGCAGCGCATGGTGTCACCGCGACCGTTGAGCCGGTCGTCAGCGGAGCTGCGCCAGACAGTAAGCCGGGCGGGGCCGCCGAGCAGATCGCCGCCGACGTCGCGCTCGTCGCTATCGGCCGGGTGCCCTATACGGAAGGCCTCGGCCTCGAAGCCGCCGGTGTCGCGCTCGACAATCGCAAGCGGGTGATTGTCGATGGGCATTTCGCAACCAACGTACCCGGCATCTACGCCATCGGCGACGTGATCGCGGGGCCGATGCTCGCCCACAAGGCCGAGGATGAAGGCGTTGCGCTGGCCGAGCAGCTCGCCGGCCAGGCGGGGCATGTCAACTACGGCGTCATTCCCAACGTGATCTACACGGCGCCGGAAGTCGCGAGCGTCGGCCGCACGGAGGAGGAGCTGAAGGCGGCGGGGGTCGCGTACAAGGTGGGCAAGTTCCCGTTCCTCGCCAACGGGCGGGCGAAGGTCAACCGGACCACCGACGGCTTCGTCAAGGTGCTGGCGGATGCTGGCACCGACCGCGTACTCGGCGTCCACATCATCGGGCCGCATGCAGGCGAGATGATCGGGGAAGCGGCCGTGCTGATGGAGTTCGGCGGCTCGGCGGAAGACCTGGCGCGGACGTGCCACGCCCACCCGACGCTGACAGAAGCCATCAAGGAAGCGGCCATGTCGGTCGACAAGCGGGCTATTCACATGTGAGGGGTGCGGACTCTATAAAGCTGATCGAAATCTTGGCGTGTGTACAAATACACTTGAAGCGCAGATCGAATGTGTATACATACACATGAACAGCAAGGACATCGTCAAGGCGCTGAAAGCCGGCGGTTGGGTGCAGGTGGCGCAAAAGGGCAGCCATTTGCAGTTCAAGCACCCCGAGAAGCCCGGGCGTGTGACGGTACCGCACCCGCGCCGCGACATGCCGCTTGGCACGCTTCGATCGATCGAGAAACAGGCGAACCTCAAGCTGAGTTAGACCATGAGCCGGTTCATCGCACTGATTCACAAAGAGCCGAAGAGCGACTTCGGAGTCTCCTTTCCTGACCTCCCCGGGTGCACCAGCGCGGGCCGCACGCTCGACGAGGCACGCGCCAGCGCGGCCGAGGCTTTGGCGCTGCATCTTGAAGGGATGACTGAAGACGGAATCGAACTGCCGAAGCCGACCTCGCTCGATTTGATCATGAAAGATCGCGCCAACCGTGACGCCGTCGCGTTTCTGGTCGAGGCAGCGGCACCTCGGACCCACTCCGTTCGCGTCAACATCACACTGCCCTCCGACGTGCTGCAAAGCATCGACGCATTTGCCGAGGTCGAGGGGTTGACGCGCTCGGGCTTTCTGGCCCGTGCCGCCAGGCGCGAGTTGGACAAGAGGGCTTAGCGAGCGCGAGGCACTGCACTCACCCCGTCTTCGGACGCGGCGAAACGCTCGCATAGACCGCCTGGATGCGCGGGAGGTCGGCCTCATAATCCCCGATCGGCCAGAACACCTGCGCCACGCCGATCTGCCGGGTCGTGTAGTTCACGAACGCCAGCACGATCGGCACTCCGGCACCTGCCGCGATGTGATAGAAGCCCGACTTCCACTGCTTGACTTCGCTGCGCGTGCCCTCCGGCGGTATCACCACGACCAGCCGCTCCGCCGCTTTGAACGTCTCCACCATCTGCGAAACGGCTTTGTTGCGCTTGCTGCGGTCGACCGGAATACCGCCGAGCCAGCGCATCAGCCCGCCGAAGGGCCATTTGAACAGGCTCGCTTTGCCCATCCAGCGGATCTGGATGCCGAGAACGACGGCGGCCGCCAGCGCATGCGGCAGGTCCCAGTTGGTGGTATGCGGCGCGCCGATGACCACGAACTTAGGCAGGTCCGGCATGGCGCCAACGACCGAGATGCGGCACAGCGCGAGCCAGCCCCGCGCAAACGGCAGCAACAGGCGATTGGTGAGTGTGCGCCGCACCTTGACTGGGGGATGAGCGATCTGGTCCATCGGTTCCCCCACGGTTACTTCAAGCCGGTTGCGCTGCGCCGCTGGCGGCGGAGCCGGGCTCCAGGGCCTCCTCGCCGTATGCCCAGTCGAGCCACTGCGTGAGCGCCACGATGTCTGCGGTTTCAACGGTTGCGCCGGTCCATATGCGCAGGCCCGGCGGCGCATCACGATAGCTTGCGATGTCGTAGGCGGCGCCCTCGGCTTCGAGCCGGGCCGATATCTTGCGGGCGAGAGCCATCTGCGCCTCGCGGGGCTGTGAGCGCACGCGCTCCTCGTCAAACACCATGCACACCGAGGTATTCGAGCGTGTAGCGGGATCGCGGGCGAGCGCGCGGACCCAGGATGAGCGGTCGATCCAGTCATACAGCGCGGCCGCGTTGGCGTCTGCACGTGCGATCAATGCCGGCAGCCCGCCGATGCGCTCGGCCCAGGCGAGCGCATCGAGATAGTCTTCGACACACAGCATGGACGGCGTGTTGATGGTTTCGCCCTGGAAGATCGCGTGGTCGAGCTTGCCGCTTTTCTTGATGCGGAACAGTTTGGGGAGCGGCCACGGAGGGGTGTAACTCTCGAGGCGGGCTATCGCGCGGGGGCTCAGGATCAGCATGCCATGCGCCGCTTCGCCGCCGAGCACCTTTTGCCACGAGTAGGTGACGGCGTCGGCCTTCGACCAGTCCATGGGTTGGGCAAACAGCGACGAGGTGGCATCGATCAGGGTCAGCCCGGCGCGATCGGCGGCGACCCAGTCGAGGGTTGGAGGCCGCACACCGGACGTGGTGCCGTTAGAGGTGAAGATCACATCGCGGGAAAAATCGACCGCGCTCAGATCGGGCAACTGTCCCCAGGCAGCATCGAAGATTCGGGCGTCCGGCAACCGCAGTTCTTGCGCGAGGTCGGTCAGCCAGATGCGGCCGAAGGTTTCCCACGCCAGCGCGTCGACGCCGCGCGGGCCGAGCAGGTTCCACATGGCGAGTTCGAAGGCGCCTGTATCGGACGCCGGCACGATCGCGACCTCGAAGCCGTCGGGCAGGCCGAGCAGCTTCTTCGTCCGCTCGATGGCGAACTTCAACCGCGCCTTGCCCTCGTTCGAGCGGTGCGAGCGCCCGGTCAGCGCGCCGCTCAAGGCGCCTAGGTTCCAGCCCGGGCGCTTGGCGCAGGGGCCGCAGGAGAAGTTCGGGCAGGCGGGACGGATCGCGGGTTTGTTCATGCGGGAGGCGTACTTCGGGTTAGATGTGAAGGGTGTAAGTATGACGGCCGGTTGAGCCGGACGGGCGGGGCAATGTCAAGGGCTCAGTCTCGCGTCAGCGGGGCGCGCGGGAATCTAACCGCAGTCATCCTCGCGCTCGTCGCGAGGACCCATGTCTCAGCTGGACACAACTGGACAAAGCGTTGCCGTCAGGTTGCAAGTTGCGTCGTTACCGGCGCCGATTGATTCTGTCGCGGAATGGGTCCCCGGGATAAACCCGAGGATGACACCTGTTGTTGGTATGCATCGTGAGCCAATCACTCGCCCTCCGCCGGTGGCTTCATCGTGTGTCACGGGCGGGCTTTCATTTTCTCACACGGATCATCGCGTTGGGCGCGGGGGGTGAAGACGATGAAGCCTGTCGCGGGCTTGCCGTCCGGATCCCGCGGGACGTAGGCTTCTGGATCGGTTTTGCCGTCCTCGACCTCGATCAGCATCACCGATACGACCTTGGGGCCAGGCTTGCGCTGACGCAGATACCACGGCACGCCGCGGTCGGTGCGCACGTGGCCGTTGCCAGCGAACAGGAT
>Ga0075030_100003481_pt1 | contig 14287 bp, 10 predicted proteins | sample LitLauG_LLR_2012_FD_71393 | JGI IMG/M metagenome (GOLD analysis project Ga0075030, IMG submission 71393) | Freshwater sediment microbial communities from Pennsylvania, USA - Little Laurel Run_MetaG_LLR_2012 | ecosystem: Environmental > Aquatic > Freshwater > Creek > Sediment | place: USA... | reverse complement strand
GGCTTTCGCTTATGCCGGCCCGATTGCACTGCCGCCGGCCAATGCCGCCGCGAGCCTCGATCCGGCGGGATTGGCAACCGCACCCGTCCCCGCGAGGATCGGCCCGAGGGCACCAGGAAGAACCTCGGTCGCCACCGGCGGCGAGGCAGCGCCCACGGCCAACACCGATTCCGGCAGGCTTCCTGATCCAGCCGAGTCCATTGCGGATTCGGCGGCACCCCATCCCCCCGCAGCAACACCGCTTTTGCCGGACCGATATTTGCGCTTGACGCCCTGCTATATTTTCTCTATCAACCTTTTCGCAATGAGCAACCCAATTCAAGCCGTAAACAAACAGGCAAATTGACCATATAATACACCTATTGTGTGGCAAACGCGCATCACGGACAAGCAACAGCAAAATGAAAGGACGAAACCATGGCTCTGTGTAAAGGCAAGCGAGAGAAGTCGGTTCCGAAAGACTGCAATTCGATGGTATATCGCTGCCGGAAGTGTGGCAACGTCGGCTGTGACTCCACGCCTTACAACCCATGCGCGCAGCAGGGTTTCGACCGCGGCCAGTGTCTGCGCTGTGGCTCGTCGGCTGGCAAAAACCACGTTTAGATTATGGTTATCATCAATCTTATTGGGCTAGTCCTTAACATCGTCGGCACTATTCTTGTCAGCGTCTGTGCTATCAGGGTGATGATTTGTATTCATTCGGCGCTGATAGCGCACCAAGGCACGTTGGAGGCTCACCACGCTGGTCGGCGTGATTTCCCGATGATTGTCGGTCTGGATGAGAGCCGCGAGCGAGAGATGAACCGCGGTGACTGGCAGCTTCGCTTTGGTCTCGCGCTTGTAGCACTGGGGTTCATTTTACAGGCCATCGCTGCCGCAGCACCATTGTTTGATTGCGAGACGAAATCTATGCCGCCCAAATCACTGCAGCCAACAGCGGCTGCGCCGGTCAGTTGGACCGCCGTTGGCAATTTGATTGTTGCTGTTGCATTTTGGAGTCAGTCTCCGGCGGCTATGCCTGAGTTCTGACGTTAGCGCGCAGACCAAGCATCCATCACAAAGCAGAATATGGAAATCATGGCTCCCATCGCTGTAATCGGACTGATGTTGTCATCTCTGCCTAGCAATGGACAAATCCTCACCGGGGCGATCACGGATCCAGCAAACGGACACCAATATTATCTTACCGTCCAAACCAATTGGACTGGCGCAGAAGCAATAGCCGTCAGCCTCGGCGGCCACCTTGCTACTATCGAAAACATTGCTGAAAACTCTTGGATTTTCACCACGTTCTCTGATTTCGGAGGACAGCCTTGCAATCTTTGGACCGGGCTATCATCCGGTACGGCTGACGGATCTGTTCTCGGCAATTATTTCTGGGCGGATGGCAGCATCTCTGCCTACCAAAACTTCGCTCCATCTGAGCCGAACTACCCAGATGAGCATTACGTATATTTGCTGGCACCAGGAATTTCGATTAGTGGTATGTGGAACAATTGGTATGATGGAGATGCTACTGGATATACCAGCAGTTCAGGGAACCTCCCAGTATTGCCGATTTACGGAGTGGTAGAGGTTGTTCCCGAGCCATCGTGGTGCGCCATTTTGATTGTGGGTCTCGTTGTTATGGTCATTTGCCCGACGGCTTATCGGAAAGCGAGCAGGTTTTGGTATTGTTCACTCTGACAATTCCAAGCTTGATGAGCAAACGGGAGTGATCAATACCAAGAACTGCCACCATTCCTTTCTAGGCATGACGGTGACCACCGAAACGGGCAAGTTTTCTATTTCATTCCTTCATCGGCGGCATCCGGCTCCGGCATATCGAGCGCCGGGTTGCGGTCGAAGAAGGCCTTGGGCGCGAGCGTGAAGCCCGTGGTGACCGACGGCATGATGGGAAAGTCTTCCGGCCGTGGAATGTGCGTGACGCCCATGGTGTACCAGACCACCACGTCCTGATTGGAGATGGATTCATTGTCGTGAATCCAGTCGCGCAGCGTCACATAGCGTCGGGAAAGCGTCGGGTATTTTCCGCCAGAGAACATTTCGTCGTCGTGCTCGCGGGTGACGGCGAACTGCTGGTCGAGGAAGGTGGCGACCTGGCGCACTTCGAGTTTGGGGGAGTTGTACGGCACGGCGTTTCCGGCGGGATGGAGCACGTAGGCCGGATAATGGCCAAGGGCCGTTTTCACATTGGGGTTGTAGATGGCCCAGGAACGCGCGGAGCCGGGGTTCAGGTTGCGGGCGGCGGCACGCTCACGGTTGAAGACGGTCTGGCTGGCCACGATGGCGTTGTGCTGCGGATTGAGCCGGCCTTTCGGGGACTCGACGTTGATTTCCTTGACGCAATTGGAAACGCCGTCCACGTCGAAGTCCAGCCGCACGTTGACGAAGTGCTGATGATTGGCTGCGACAATTTCCGGGGCGACCAAGGTGCCATAAATATCGTCCCGCACACAGTTCCGGCCCATCTTGGTGCCGGGATCACAGGCTTGGCAAAGCGCGGCGTTCACGCCTTTCATCAGCAGAATGCCGTTGAGTTCGACGTGGAATTCAAGGCTGGCATCGGGCCGGAAAATCCAGTGGTAGCTGTAATCATAGTTGCCAATGGTGGCGGTGAAGCCGAACCAGAGTTCGCGGTTGCGACGCCCCGTGGGGCCGGCGGCGTATTCCCAATGGCTCCACAGGCCCGCGCCGGGCCGCTCGAAGAGGTCAATGCGGTTGGTGAACGTCGAAACTACGCCCGCGTCGGAGGCCAGCACCGGCGAGAGCAAAGTGGCGTTGGGCGCGGTGTTTTGACCGGGAATGAGCGGCGCTCCGAGCTTGCCCAGACCGTACTCGCCTTCGTCGAAAGCGCTGCGCCACACCCAGGAAGGGTCGGGATCACCGTAGGGTACCATCATTTCACTCACGCTGGCGCGATAAAGAATCGAGCGTTCGCGGCCTTCATCCACATAGCGCACCTGATATAGCACGAGACCTTCCCTGGTATTGTAACCGAAACGGAAGCGCCAGCGGTCCCAGGAGACTTCCTGACCGCTCACCGTGAACGCGGCACCCTCGGGCTGCACGATCTGAAGCGGCTTCAATGCGGCACGGTTGGTGCCGCGCACTTCGGGATTAAAGTAGTCCGTGGACGTTTTAGGCACAGGCCGCACACCGGTGTCGAGCAGGTGAACCACCCTGCCCTGGTTCAAATCCACCAGCGCCTCGACGCCTTCAATGGGCGGCCCGTAGGAATTGGTCTGTGTGCCTTGAAGATAGGCAAGCACGCGCAGCAGCCGGGCGTCTTTCGGGGCGGGCATGGGGAGATGCCCCGGGGCCCAGGGAGTGAGGGCAATCGCGTCAAAGTTGGTGAGGCCGCGCAGGCGCATGGCCGCCTGCCAGGCGGCGTTGGTGCGCGTGATGTCAATGGCGGCATTGTTTTCCTGCTCGGTGAGGAGCGCCTGCGCACCAGGAATCAACTGCCAGGAAATGACATGGTGCGCATGAAGATCCACGACAGCCTCGGACATCCGGTTGGCCGGGAGATCCAGAACGATGGCGAAGGCTTCCCGGCGAAACGGCTGGCCGGGTTGCCAGGCCAGCACTTCTGTCTTGGGCGGTTCGCGAAGGGTGATCTCCGGAAACATTTCCCCGCCGTGCAGCCGGCTGTCGGCGCGGAGGGTGGCGGTGGCCGTGGCGAGTTCGTCAGGGCTCAATGGGTCCAGCGGATGCGTTTGGGCCAAGGTGCCGAGAGCGCTGAAACTGAGGAGCAAAATGCCCGGAAGCGCCTGGCAAATCCGAGGCATCCGCAGACCGGTTATCCGAGCCGTGTGAATTGGTTTCATCAAATTGGTCAGCCGGCCGGGAGCGATCTGCACTTTCAGAAAATCCCCGGAACGGTGGCAGAAGTTAGCCACGGGAGCGCAAGCGCAGCAATCCCAAAAATGGAAACATTTTTGGCATCCGCATGGGTTCGAAAGGGGAAGTTGGCAAGCGCCCTGGGCGGGTGCCATCCAGAAAAGGCTCAATAAACCCTGGCATCTTCCGATAGTTAATTGGCCGGACAATTGCTGGCCCCGTCCGACTTGGTCGGAACCGGAATTACGCAATACCGTTATGAATACTGTTGGCACACTTGAAAAGCCGCCGCTCTTTGGCGCCGTTGAACCAATCCGCGCCCGCGGCCATACAACAACGCTCCCGACGCCCGGGCGGCGAGCGCCGAGACCGACACGCTCGTGGACCAATTTGCTTCTCTGGGCCATGCTCGGTCTGATCGCCCAGCGCACGCTTGGCAGCACGAATGCACCTGGGGACGATTTCACCGTGCTGAACCTGACCGAGTTGATGCAGGTGGAGGTGCCGACGGTGTACGGCGCGTCCAAGCACGACCAGAAAATCACCGAGGCGCCGTCCGCCGTGACCATCGTGACGGCCGAGGACATCAAACTGCACGGCTACCGCACGCTCGCGGACATCCTGCGAAACGTGCGCGGCTTCTACGTCACCTCCGACCGGGCGTATTCATTCATCGGCGTTCGCGGCGTGAACCGGCCGGGCGATTTCGGCGGCCGCATCCTGATCATGGTGGATGGCCACCGAATGAACGATCCCATCTACGATTCCGCTTTGAGCGACACCTCGGAATTTCTGGATGTGGACCTGATCGAACGCGTGGAGATCATCCGCGGCCCCGGCTCGTCGCTGTACGGCAACAATGCCGTCTTCGCTGTCATCAACCTCATCACCCGGAAGGGACGGACAGTAAACCAGGGGGAAATGTCCGGCTCCGCCGGAAGCTGGGACACCTACAATGGGCGGTTCACCGTCGGCCATTCGTTCACCAACGGCGCCGAGTTCCTCGCGTCCGCTTCGTTCCACGACAGCGCGGGGCATAAACACCTCTATTTCCCGGAATACAAAAATAGCAACGGCGGTTTTGCCGACAACCTGGACCACGACCAGGGCGACAACTTTTTTACGTCGCTGAGTTACGGCGGCCTGAGTCTTTCTGGCGGTTATAGCGAGCGCAAAAAACAGGTGCCTTCGGCGTCGTTCGGCGTGGTCTTCGATGGACAACCCTCGCTTTACGACGACCAGCGCGGATTCGCGGAGTTGAAGTATGTCACTTCGTTGGCCGAAGACTGGGACGTCTTGGGCCGTTTGTTTTACGACGTCTACCGTTATACCGGCTATTATCTTTTCGACTACGGCGGGGTTGGCAATCCCAAGGACTACGTGGAGAACCGGGACATTTCCCTCTCGCAATTCGTCGGGGGCGAGGTGCAGGTGACCAAACGGTTTTGGGAGAAGCACCGCCTGACCTTCGGCGGTGAATTTCGGAACGACCTCAGTCTGGACCTGAAAAATTTCGATGTCGTCTCCGGCACAACCTACCTCAACACGCACAACAATGCGGACAATTTCGGGCTCTACAGCCAGGGCGAGTTCGTGCTGGCCAAGCCCCTTACGCTCAATGCCGGAGTGCGTTATGATCACTACCGGAGTTTTGGTGACACCGTGAATCCGCGGGCCGGGTTGATCTACAGTCCCTTCAAGGAGACCGCCATCAAGGCCCTTTACGGCCAGGCGTTCCGGGCTCCGAACGCCTTCGAAACCGGCTACATCAGTCCCGCCTACGATCGCAACCCGAATCTCAAGCCCGAGACCGTCAAGTCATTTGACCTGGTCTGGGAACAGGGTTTCGCCCGCAACTACCGGACTACCACGACGCTCTTCTACGAAAACATCAGCGACCTCATCACCAAGCAGATCAATACGGTGACCGGGCACTCCATCTTCGAGAATACCGACTCGGCAAAATCTTTGGGGGCCGATTTCGAAGTCGAGGCGCAATGGAAAGGCGGCTGGCGAGGCAAGGTCAGCTACACTTACGCCCATGCGACCGGCGGCGCCTCCGGTGGATGGTTGAGCAACTCCCCGGAACACATGGGCAAACTGAGCCTCTCGGCACCGCTCTACCAGGAAAAAGTTTTCGCCACCCTGGAAGTCCAGGCCATGAGCGACCGTCTCACCGTGGCGAACACCAAGGTGGGCGCCTTTGCGGTCTGCAATTTCACCCTGTTCAGCCAGGAACTCATCAAGAACTTCGAGTTCTCCGCCAGCGTTTACAATTTGTTCGACACGCACTACTCGGATCCGGTCTCGGTGGACTACCTCCAAAAGTCCATCCAGCAGGATGGCCGGTCGTTTCGCGCCAAGCTCACCTGGAAGTTTTAAGCGGCCCCACGCGGAGCCACGCTTGAATGTCAGTGAACTTACCCAGTTGAATCCATGACCCAACTGCCAGCACCAGATCGCGAAGGGAGTCCGGAGCTCCCGACGCCGCCACCCGGCGGCATGCGACCGATGGGGAGGCTTTGCTGCTGGCTCGTGCTCCTGGTCTTGGCAATCGCCGGTGTCACCGCGGCCCAGGGGCAGGAAGCCGAGTTGGAATACAAGGTCAAGGCTGCCTTCCTCTATAACTTCATCAGTTTCGTCGAATGGCCCACGAACAAACTCGCCGCCACCGACAAGGAAGTTTTGGTCGGCTGCCTGCCCGACGATCCGGCGGCCCCGATTCTCGCCCGCGCGCTGGCCGGCAAGGTGGCGGATGGGCGCCAGATCCGGCTGGTGATCCTCACGGAAGGACAGGAAGCCAGCGGCTGCCACCTGCTTTTCCTCGGCCGCGCCCGCGCCGCCCAGGTGGATGCCACCTTGGCGCGCGTGAAGAAAGCTCCCGTGCTGACGGTGAGCGAAGTGGACGATTTTGGCCAGCGCGGCGGCATGATTAATTTCGTCCGGCACGAGCGCACCTTCCGCTTCGAGGTCAACCTCGGCGCGGCGGAAAGCGCCGGCCTGCGGATCAGTTCCAAGCTCGCCAGCATGGCCACCGTTGTCAAAACCACCACGCCCCCATGACCCTCAACTTCCTCAGCCACCTCCCGGTCAAGCGCAAGCTGCTCGTGTCCACGATGGTCGCCTGCGGCATCATTCTCCTGCTGGCCTGCGCCGGCCTGTTCATTTTCCAGGTGTTCAATTTCAAGAAGACGTTTTCCCGCGATCTGCAAACCCTGGCGGAGGTGGTGGCCGCCAATGCCAGCGGCCCCGTCACCTTTGGCGATCAAAAGGCGGCCGAGGAAATTCTCTCCGCCTTGGCCGCCGAGGAACAAGTCGTGAGCGCCCGCATCGAGCTGCCGGACCGCACCGTGCTGGCCCGCACCGGCCATGAACTTCCCGCGCCGCCCTCGGGTCGCACGCGGCAAGCCACCGGCTATCAAGGTTCGGAATTTCTCGTGACCCAGCCGATCCGGCTGAAAGGCCAGACGCTCGGCACGCTCATCATCCGCGCCGACTTCCGCAAGACCTACGCCGAACTGGTCTGGCTTTATGCCAACATCCTCGCGCTGGTTTTCGGCGGCTCGTTTGTGGTCGCCCTGCTGGTGGCGGCGCGGCTGCAGCGCTTCATCACCGAGCCGGTGCTGAACCTGGCGGAAACCGCGCGCTGCATCGCGGAGCAGCGGGACTATTCCGTCCGCGCCCGCAAGATGAGCGAGGACGAACTCGGCCTGCTCACCGACGCCTTCAACCAGATGCTCGAACAAATCGAGACGCAGGACGCGGCCGTGCGCGATTCCGAGGGCCGCTACCGGCTGCTCTTCGAGTGCAGCCCGGTGCCGATGTATGTTTTTGATGTCAAGGACCACCAGTTTCTGGCCGTGAACGACGCCGCCGTCCGCCATTACGGCTACAGCGTGGAGGAGTTTCTCGCCATGACCATCCGCACGCTGCGACCGCCCGAAGCTGTGGATGCGGACAGTCCCGAGCAGCGGCCGGGGGACACGCGTGTGCCCTGGAACGTGCGCCACCGTAAAAAAGACGGCACAATCATCTATGTCGAACTGACTTCGCACCAGATCGAGTTTCGCGGCCATCATGCCCGGCTGGTGCTGGCCCTGGATGTGACGGAGCGCCGGCGGGCCGAGGAGGATTTGGCCCGGCTCAACAAGCAGTTGGTCGAAGCCTCCCGCAGCGCCGGCATGGCCGAGGTGGCCAACAGCGTGCTGCACAACGTCGGCAACGTGCTTAACAGCGTCAACGTCTCCGCCACCCTGGTGGCCGACCGGTTGCGCGGCTCCGCGTTGAAGGATTTTCCCGCCGCCGCCGATTTGCTGCGCGCGCACACGGCGGACTTGGGCGACTTCCTCACCGCCCACCCGCAAGGCAAACAACTCCCCGGCTTCCTCCTGCTCCTGGCCCGCCACTGGGCCGAAGAGCAGTCGGTGTTGTTGAAAGAAACCGAGACGCTCAACGGGCATGTGCAACACATCAAGGAAGTGGTCAAACGGCAGCAGGCTCTGAGCGGACTTTCGGGCCTGGTCGAGGCGGCTTCCGTCGAGGACATCATCGAGGACGCGCTGGCCATCAACGAATCCTCGCTGGTCCGGAATGGCGTGCAGGTCGTACGCGAGCTGGCCGTGCTGCCGCCGCTCCTGCTCGACAAGGTGAAGATTGAACAAATCCTGGTCAACCTCGTCCGCAACGCGCAGGAGGCGCTGGTCGAATCCGGCAGTTCGGACCGTCGCATCTGGATGCGTACCGAGGGCCGGGTCGGCGGCCAATTGCGCATTGAAGTCAGGGACAACGGACCCGGCATCCCCCCGGACGTGCTGACACGACTGTTCACCCACGGGTTCACGACGAAGAAGACCGGACACGGCTTCGGGTTGCACGCCAGCTTCATCGCGGCGCGAGAGATGGGCGGTTCGTTGAACGTCCAAAGTGAGGGCCGGGGGCAAGGCGCCAGCTTCACGCTCGTCCTGCCCGCGCGGGTGTCCGGAGAAACTGAAACCCTTGAAAGGGAGGCGGCATGAGCCACACGACGAATCTTCCAACCTATCGGATTTTGATCGTGGATGACAACGCGGACATCCACACCGACTTTCGCAAAATTCTCTCACCGCCCAGTGAGCTCAGTTCCGAACTGGCCGCCGCGGCCAGCGCCGTGTTCAACCGCGCGCCCGCACCGACCACCCTGGCGCGCTTCGAACTGGACACCGCGTACCAAGGCCAGCAAGGACTGGAAATGGTCAAAGCCGCCCGGGCCGCCAATCGTCCCTACGACGTGGCCTTTGTGGACATGCGGATGCCGCCCGGCTGGGACGGTCTGGAAACCATCGCCAGATTTTGGGAAGTGCAACCCGGCCTGCTGGCGATCATTTGCACCGCCTTCTCGGACTATTCCTGGGAAGAAATCAACCGGCGGCTGGCGCAGAGCGACCGGTTCCTGATCCTCAAAAAACCGTTCGACAACGTGGAGGTGTTCCAACTGGCCGCCGCCTTGACCAGCCGCGCCCGCGTCGAGCGCGAACTGGCCGAGTCCAGCCTGAACCTCATCGCCGCCTCGCGCCACGCCGGCATGGCCGAGATCGCGACCGGTGTCCTGCACAACGTCGGCAACGTGCTCAACAGCGTCAACGTTTCGGCGACGTTGATTCAAGACCTGGTGCGGCGTTCCCGCATTTCGAGCCTGACCAAGGCCGTGCAACTCCTGAGCGAACACGCAAAGGACCTGGGCGCGTTCTTCACGCAAGACCCGAAAGGCCGGCAACTGCCTGATTTTCTTAAACGCCTTGCCGAACATCTCCAGGCCGAGCAGGCCACGTTGATCGAGGAGGCCCAGTCGCTCACCAACAACGTGCAGCACATCAAGGAGATTGTTTTCATGCAGCAAAGCTACTCCAAGCTCTCGGGGGTGATGGAGCCGGTGGCGCCCGCGCTCATGATTGAGGACGCGCTGCGCATGCAGGCCCCCGCGCTGCTCCGCCATCAAATCGAAATCATCCGTGATTTCGCCGGGGTTCCGCCCGTGGTGGTGGACCGGCACAAAGTCATCCAAATCCTGGTGAACCTCCTTAGCAACGCCAAGCACGCCCTCCACGAACACGGCGGGGCGAAAAAGAAAATCACGCTGCGCCTCCGCTCCGGCTCGGACGCCCGCGTTCGCCTGGAGGTGGAAGACAACGGCAGCGGCATCGCGACCGAGAACCTGACACGCATCTTCCAATACGGATTCACCACCAAAAAGAACGGTCACGGTTTTGGCCTGCACAGCGGCGCCAACGCCGCCCGCGAGATGGACGGCTCGCTCACGGTCGCCAGCCAGGGGCCGGGCTGCGGCACCACCTTCACCCTCGAACTGCCCACCGCCGCCACCTTGAGCCGGACGAACGCCAAGGCCGCATGAACTTCAAACCCCTCGAGGACGCCATCAACCAACAAGCCGCAACCTCACCAGACCGGCCCCCGTCGCCCGCCGAGGTACCGTTTCCCGGCGCGCGGGCGGAAGCCTTTACCAGCGCCAGCCTTGCCGCAGTCGGTCCCGCCCGCCCACCGGTGGAGAAACAACAGGATTGGGAATTTGCCGAGCAAAATCACATTGAGGTGCAACTCCGCGAATCCCTCGGCGAGATGGCCGCCTTCCGGGCCGTGCTCGACAAATGTTGCATCCTCTCGATGACCGATGTGCGCGGCGTGATTACCGCCGCAAATGAAAACTTTTGTCGCATCTCGGAATACAGTCTGGCGGAGTTGATCGGGCAAAACCATCGCCTCATAAAGTCGGACCACCATCCGGAGTCCTTCTTCCGACAATTATGGCAAACCATCACTCGCGGCGAGGTCTGGCGGGGCGAGATTCAAAACCGCGCCAAAAGCGGCCGGCTGTATTGGGTGGACGCCACCATCGGTCCGCTGCTGGATGAACACGGCAAACCGGCCGGCTACCTGTCGGTTCGCACGGACATCACCGCGCGCAAAAAAACGGAGGCCGACCTCGCCGCCGCCATCGGTCGCATGGTGGAAACCTCGCGGCAGGCAGGCATGGCCGAAGTCGCCACAGGGGTGCTGCACAACGTCGGCAACGTGCTCAACAGCATCAAGGTCTCCGCCAATCTGGTGTTCGACAAACTGCGCGCCTCCAAAGTGGCGAACCTGGGCAAGGCCGCCGCCTTGCTTCGCGAACATGCGACGGATCTGCCGGTGTTCCTCTCCGAGAACCCGCAGGGCCGCCAACTGCCCGGCTACCTCGGCACGCTGGCCGAACATCTGGAGCGCGAGCTGGCCGTCGTGGTGGGCGAGATGACCTCGTTGCGCAAAGATCTGGATCACGTCAAGGACATCGTGGCCATGCAGCAAAGTTACGCCCGGGTTTCGGGCCTCGTGGAAACGCTCTCCCTGAGTGCCTTGGTGGAAGACGCCCTGCGCATGAACGAAGCGGCGCTGGCCCGGCACGAAGTTCGGCTCGAACGGGAATACAGCGAAGTCCCGCCCATCCCCACCGACAAACACAAGGTGCTGCAAATCCTGGTCAATCTGATCCGCAACGCCAAGTATTCCCTGGATGAAAGCGGCCAGACCGACAAGCGCATGACGGTGTGCATCGCGGCCAGCGGCCCGGGGATGGTGGCCATTTCCGTGCGCGACAATGGCATGGGCATTTCGGCGGAGAATCTCACGCGCATCTTCGGCCACGGCTTCACCACCAAACGCGACGGCCACGGCTTCGGCCTGCACAGCGGAGCGCTCGCCGCCCAGGAACTGGGCGGCTGCCTCTCCGCGCACAGCGACGGCCTGGGCCACGGCGCCACTTTCACCCTCGCATTGCCCCTGACCGGTCCCGCGAAATAACGGCCATGAACACGACTGAACTTGTCAAAATCGCCCACCGCCTGCTCGTCGTTGACGACAACACCAGGATTCACGAGGACATCCGCAAAATTCTCTGTCCCGCCGCCGCCGCCGACCTTGAAGAAGCCGAGGCTGCGCTTTTCGGCGACGAGTCGGTTTCCAAAGCGCACTCCGACTTCACCATTGATTCCGCCTACCAGGGCCAGGAAGGCCTGGCGCTCGTCGAAAAGGCGCTGGCCGAGGGCCGCCCCTACTCTCTGGCCTTTGTGGACGTGCGCATGCCGCCCGGATGGGACGGCATCGAAACCATCCAGCGCATCTGGAAATTCTATCCCGATTTGCAGGTCGTCATCTGCACCGCCTACTCGGACCACTCGTGGGACGAGATCATCCGCCAACTCGGCAAGTCGGAAAACCTCGTCATTCTCAAAAAACCGTTCGACAACGTCGAGGTCCTGCAACTGGCCCACGCCCTCACCAAGAAATGGGTGGTCACCCGCCAGGCCCGCGGCCGCCTCGACGAGCTGGAAACCCTTGTCAAACGCCGCACCGAGGAACTGGCCCAGGCCAACCAGTCGCTCCGGGCCGAAGTGGACCTCCGCGCCCAGGTGGAAGTGACGTTGCGCGCCTCGGAGGAACGGTTTCACAAATCCTTCGAATCCGCCCCCGTCGCCCTGGCTTTGCTGCGAGCCAAGACGTTGGCGCTGATTGACGTGAACCACAGCTTTCTATGCTTGGCCGGCCGCAAGCGCGAACAACTGCTCGGCAAAACGCCGTTTGAACTTGAGCTGCCGGAAGATGCAGCGCGGTTTCGTGAACTCCTCAAGAAACTCGACGCGGGCCAGCCGGTGCAGAACGCGCCGGAAGTCCTGCGGCGCGGCGACCAGCAATTGCGCCAGGTGCTGGTGTCCATCGTGCCCCTCTCGCTGGACAACCAGCCCTGCTACCTGACGACGCTGCTTGATGTGACCGATCAACGGCGGCTGGAAGTGCAATTGCGCCAATCGCAGAAGATGGAGGCCATCGGCCAGTTAGCCGCCGGCGTGGCCCACGATTTCAACAATCTGCTCACCGTGATCCTCGGCCACACGAGCCTCCAGCTCAACAAAGCCACGCTGGATCGCGACGTCGGCCAGTCCCTGGAACAGGTCAAGCAAGCCTCCGAGCGCGCCGCCAGCCTGACCAGCCGGTTGCTGGCCTTCAGCCGCAAGCAGGTCATTGAGCGCAGACCTTTGCTCGTCGGCGAGTGCGTGAGCCGGATGCGCCAGATGCTCGGGAGATTGCTCGGCGAAAATATTGCTCTCGACTGTGTCATTAGCCCGAACCTGCCCCTCGTATTGGCGGACGAATCCAGCCTCGAACAAATCCTCCTCAACCTCATCGTCAACGCCCGCGACGCGATGCCACAGGGCGGCAGCCTGCGGGTGTCGGTCAAGACCGTCGAATTTTCGGGGACCGATCTAGCACGGCACCCGGAAGCCCGCGCAGGAAAATTCGTCGCGCTCGAAGTTCAGGACACCGGCACCGGCATCGAGCCGGCGATTTTGAACCGCGTGTTCGAGCCGTTTTTCACCACCAAACCCGTCGGCCAAGGCACCGGACTCGGACTGTCCTCTGTCTTTGGCATCGTTCAATGTCATGAGGGCTGGATTGAAATCATCAGCCAGGTCGGAGTGGGAACCACTTTTGAAATATATTTTCCCGCGCTCCCGGTCGCCCTGCCTCCGGCCCCCAGCGCCCCGGCCCAACCCCCGATTGCCGGAGGTGCCAAGGGCCAGACCATCCTGGTCGTCGAGGACGAACCCGCTGTGCGGTTTTATGTCTGCGCCGCCCTGAAGGCCGACGGCTACCAAGTGCTCGCCGCCGGTTCCGGCGAGGAGGCGCTGGAAATTTGGGAGCGGAAAAGCGCGGAGGTGGACTTGCTCCTCACCGACATGGTTATGCCAGGTATCACCGGAAAAATCCTGGCCCGACAGTTACGCGAGTCGAAGAAAGATCTAAAACTCCTCTATATGTCCGGCTACAGCCCGGACTCGCAGGCGACCGAGCAATGGACGCGGGAGAAACCGCCGCTCTTGCAAAAACCCTTCGACCGGAACCAGCTCAGTGCCGCGATTCACCGCGCGGTCAACGCGCCGGCGGCCGGGACATCCGATTCATGCACTTTGAACTAACCTCCGAGCCTGACTGGGCAATGATGCGTCCAGCCCCGGGGAGCATGAAGCCAGCAAGTCCAAAATGTGTTGCGTTCTTTTAGAAGCGCTGTTAATTCTGCCGCCATGAAAATCATACTGCCGAAGATTTTTTCAAAGCCCTCGAATGATCGTCGTGTGTGTTCGCTGGTTCTTCTGACCTTGCTGGGATTGCTGGCAGCCGCGCCGCGCTGTTTCCCGGCGGCACCCCCGGAACAAACGGAAGTCATTATCATCGGATCGGGATTGAGCGGACTTACCGCCGCCTATGAACTCAAGAAGGCACATGTTCCGTACCACATCCTCGAACTGACGCCACGCGTCGGGGGACGAGTGCGCACCGTCACCTACAAGGTGAAAGGCCAGCCCGACATCCGCGTGGACTCGGGGATGGAAGAATACTGGGAGAGCAACCCAGCCGT
>Ga0075030_100003477_pt1 | contig 14291 bp, 1 predicted proteins | sample LitLauG_LLR_2012_FD_71393 | JGI IMG/M metagenome (GOLD analysis project Ga0075030, IMG submission 71393) | Freshwater sediment microbial communities from Pennsylvania, USA - Little Laurel Run_MetaG_LLR_2012 | ecosystem: Environmental > Aquatic > Freshwater > Creek > Sediment | place: USA... | reverse complement strand
TCATTGACGACCGTGAAGGCGCCCACGGTGATGCCGCCACCGGTTACGGCGATTCCAGTTGCCGGATTCGTCGCCGACTGGAAGCTGATGCCCGTCAACGTTACCGCCTGGACGGTGCCTTGGACGCCCGTGTTGGGGGCGATCGAGAACAGCCCGACTGGCGGTACCGTCACCGTGAAGGTCACGGCGTTGCTGGTTCCGGCCGTCGCCGTGGTGACGGTTACGTTCCTGGCCCCGCCGGTCGCGCCGTTCGAGAACGTCAGCGTCGCAGTGACCGTGGTGTCGCTCACAACGGTAACGCCAGTGATGGTGACGCCCCCGCCGGACACGTTGACTCCCGCCGCCGTGCAGCCCGCTGGGGTTCCCGCACTGATACAGGTTGTGGTCAATCCACTGCCTGTAAGCGTGACCGGAATCGCATTGGCGGCACCGCGCATGCCTGAGGTAGGCGTAATCGAGGTGAGCACCGGACCCGTGATCGTGAACGGCAGGGTGTTGCTGTCCACCGCGCCCGGGTTCGTCACGTAGATGTCTCTTGCACCGAGCGTGGCGCCGGAGCTGATGGTGAGAGTTGCTGTGATCGTCGTGGCATTGACGAAGGTCACGCCGCCGATCGTCAAACCTGCTGCCGTACCGGCAGGGATGTTGACCGCCGCTCCGGCCAGGAAGTTCGTGCCGGTCAAGGTCACGGGCACAGACGTGCCGCGCAGTCCAGTGTTCGGCGTGATGGATGTCAGCGTCGGCGCAGGAGCTGCGACGACCGTGAACGTTACGGGGCCGGCGGTGCCTGTCGGAATCGTTACGGTTACGTTCCTGGCGGTCAACGACGCGCCTCCTGAGATAGTGAAGGTTGCCGTTACCGTCGTGGCGCTTACAGCGGCAAAGTTGCTAACCGCGATGCCGGGTCCGGACACGTTCACTGCCGAGGCTCCGGTCAGGCCCGTACCCGTAATGGTCACGTTCACGGCCGTGCCCGCGAAGCCGGTGTTGGGTGTGATTGAATTCAGGCCACCCTGGGCGCCGTTGTTCTGGAACTCGACCGCGCCGATATCGAAGTGGGTCGGGTTCCCCGGATCGGGCCGCGGATTTCCGTAGAAGTCCAGGCCCAGAGCGGGCAGGGTAGCCGCCGGAAGAGTTGTTGTGTTCAGCGGGACGTAGTCGATGGCCGGCGAACCAGCAGCGAGCGCATAGTTGCCAAACGCAGCCCCACCGCCGAAGTTGCCATTCGCACCACCTGTCACCGCATCGTTGGCTAGCGAGAGCGGACCCCAACTGACGTTGACCCAGTTGTTACCCTCGTCCACCGTTGCCGATGGATGGAGGATGAAGAGCGGATTCGGAGTCTGCGCGTCGACAATTCCTGGAGGTGCGCCATATCCATAGGGTCCCGCGCAGCCATCCGCCGTGGTGCACTCTGGCGGCACGCGCGAACCGTTGCAATACTGGCTGACAACGCTGGGATTGGTTGTCAGGTTAGACGCGGCGTAGCCGGTGTCGTCCAGTACCGAATACGTCGGGTTGAGTGAGAACCCAGAGGCGTGGGTGCCCGGCCCCGCGTCGCCGCGGACGCCGAGGTCCCAGTAGCTGGCCGTGCCGCATGCGCCGGAAGCGCTCTGCGAAATTATGGGGTTCAGTGTAACCAGGTTCTGCTGGTTCTGGTTCCCTCCGCCTAAGCCGCCCACCCCGATGTAGAAGGAGCGGTTCTGCCAGATCACGTTGTTTTGCAGCAGCGGGTTCGAGAATGCAGCGCAGTTGGTGTTGCCGGCGGGACAAGTAATCCCTAAGGCGCCGAACGTACTGCTCAGCAGCGTGGAGTTCAGCGTGCTGGTCACGCCTGCCGATTGCGGGCACGACGTCGTCAGGCCGGCTTGCACGCAGTTCCCACCCGGGTAGCTGGCCTGAGGATCCCCGATGCTTTGCGTAAGCACGCCCGCAGACGCAAGAGAATCGTTGCTGGAGATGGTGTTGTTGACGATCGCCACATTCAACGCGTCCTGCAGCGATATTCCCGCGCCATCCCAACCTGCCAGGTTGTTGACGATCATGTTGTTGGTGACGGAAACGCTGTTCCAGAGTGTCGCTGACGACATATTGGAGTCGACAACAGACCCGCCGGTGCCCGCTGCGAGGCCGCCGGTTGCGGCGGTATAGGTGAAAGCCCCCGCCCCGTCTGGGACACGCGTCACTGTGAATGTGCCGTTGTATCCACCCACGCTTACTCCGCTAATCACGACTGTGTCGCCCACCGTGGGTGTCAGTGAACTCAAGATCGTAACCACTGTCGGAGCCGTCTCAATTGCAGTAGCGATGACCTGCGGCGTCGCCGCTGCCACACTAGTGTCGGTAAAAGTCCCACGGGCGCCTGCGGCGAGGCCGGTGGCCGGGGCGAGATAAGTGAAGGACCCCAGGCCGATATGGTTCACTGTGAATGTACCGTTGTACCCAGCCACGCTTACTCCGCTAATCACGACTGTATCGCCCACTGCTGCGGGTAGCGTTGACGTTGCCGGCACCGCGACCGTAACCGTGTGGCCTTCATCTGCGGTAGTGATCGCATTAGGCCCAGGGAACACGGAGACTTCCGTCCCGTTGACCTGCTGCAGACGGATGCCGCCGCCGCTGCCGCTCTCGGCCATGTTGGCCTGGATCAGGTTGCCGTTGATCACCGTTCCCGGACCCGTACCGTCGCTCAGCCCTGGGGGGCAATCCGCATCCGGTATAAGCCCGCAGGTCGGATCGGTATCGGGCGTGCCCATTATTTGAATTCCGCCACCGTTCGTGGAAATGGTGGGGTTACTGCTCTGGTTGAGAATGATCGTGTTGTGCTCGATATCCCCGTGGTAGACGAATCCCAGGTGAACCATGCCTCCGCCTTCACCAGAGGCGAGGTTTCCGCACACCCAGTTGTTGTTGAACTTGTAGTAGTCGGCACCGGTGCAGAAAGTGGCGCCGCCGCCACCTGACAGAGTGGCAGAGAACAGTTCATCCCCGAGTGAGGAGTTGTTCGTGATGTAGTTGTTGTGTACGTTGACCTTGTTTTCCAGGCAGAACGGCAATTCCGTACCGACTATATTGCTGTTCTGGCAGGACGGAGGCGCACTGAGGGTGGACGGCTGTCCGATACCGCCCAAAACGCCAGTTATGGTCTGCGATGTGGGCATTTCACCCTGGCCGATGCTGATGCCGCCCGAGAGCGTGCCGGCATTGTTGTAGACCCGGTTGTTGGCGATTTGCAAGTTATGCGACCAGCCGTGGGCGAATATGCCGCCACCGCCCTGGGAGGCGTCCCTGATCGTGAGGCCGTCAATCGAAGACGGATTACATTCAAAGTTGCTGGGATAGGGGTTGGGATTAAGTTCAGTCGTTCCTCCAGGAGTCGTGAAACAATAGGAAGACTGGGCCGGGAGTGCGGTTGGCACAGCCGGAACATCTTGCAGGAGCAGGGCGTCCAAGGGGAACGCGCCCGGCGTAAAACCGTCAGTCCAGGTGTTCTCTCCCGGCGAGGTCCACACGCCCTTGCTCAGGACCGTGATGCCCGCTCCCTCATACGCGCCCATCAATGAGGGTTCTTGCAGCTGTTCGGCCAGGTTGCCGTTTGCGTTGGCGTCCCAGCCCACGACCGCCTCCAGCGGAATTCGGTCAATCTGCGGAGTACCTTGCGTGTCCGCCGTGTAGTAATTCCAAGTCGTTGATGTATCAGGGCAACTGTAGGTAGTGGTTGGATCGTACGCGGGCGACGCCCCTCCGGTTCCAAGCCGCGGCACGCCGCTCAGCGTCAAGCCGAACAGGCAGTTAACATGCCGGCGCCAGGGGTCAAGCAGCTTGCCTGCCGGAATGGCATTGGCATCGATGATGGACGAAGCGGCGCCAACACCCTGCAGCCGGACAGGCTTCCACATAATTAGCATCTCGGTGTGAGCTGCGGCACTGGAAGACATGCAGGTAGTAGTCGTGCTAGGCGTACACGCTGCAGGAACTGCGCTGGTGATCGCCGTGGTGCAGGGAACCTGGCCGGTCACCGTAGCCCCCCCCCCAGTCACAGTCGTGCTGGTGCAAGTCGGATAGACCATGATCAGGTCGCCCGGAGCAGCCGCGTCAATCGCGGCTTGGACTGATTGGTTGGCCGCGACGGGAGTCGGCGCTTTTCCGCCGATGGTGACGGTCACGGTATCGACCGATTGTTGGCCGTTGCCGGCGGTGATAAGCAGCTGTCCGCACTGTGTAGCTGTGGCACCTGTGCCGGCGTATTGCGACTGCTGCTGGACTGCGCAGGGCGGCACGCCGCCCGGCACGGTCACTTGAATCTGCGTGTCGGACCAGCTGTTGACCGTGGCCGCTACCCCGCCGATGGTTACTGAGGACAACGTATTGCAAGTCGTGCTGCCCGCGGTTGGGCTCAGACAACGAGTGCCAAAGCCATAGTGGCGGGTGATGGTTTTCATATTGAACGGCGCCACTGAAGCCGACGGACCTGCGTAAGCGCTGTTTTGCACCTGCTGATCGCCAAGCGCCGTAATGGTGAGAGTTCCACCCGGACCACTGACCCAAGGACCGATACCGGTGCCGTCCACTTCCTTGATCGCCGGCGTGGCATCGGGGTAGCTGCAGTCGGGATTGTTGTACGCCGCACCTACTAACGCTTGCGTGGGCACAACCGGAGTGTCGAGGTACGTAGTCAAGCCCGGCATGTACGGCTCTTCGTAGCAGAAATCGCTATAGGCCGGGTTGTACAAAGGATCGTTGATCACCTGCCCGAAGGTCGCACTACCGGTACGCGTGTCAACGACCGGGCCCGGATCGTTCATGCACTGCACCATCATGCTCGGTGAATACCCGGTGATGTTGGGCGGGTTCACTTCCCAGCTCGAGAACGTCAAGCCGTTATAGATTCCCCAGTGGTCGGAATACACACGCGAGATTTCGTTTCCGAGATAATCCTTGGTGGAAATCGGCATGTTGGGCGGCGCGAACTTCTCGCCGAACTGCGGCGAGAACGGATCGAATTCCGAGGTGAAGTCGTCGGTGATCACGCCGGTGAAATGCGACGCGATGTGAGTGGAGGTGAAGAGTGCGAACTTCACCCTCACCGCCATCTGGTTGTTCAACGTCACTTCCTTGCGGTCGCACAGAGGCCGAGTCGCTCCGGCAAATGGTGCCGTTTCTAGCGCCCCCGGGAAGAGACTCAGGTAGTCGGGCACAATGCGCTGCTCACCTACGCACGGCCATATCTGATCCTGGTAGCCAGGGAAACCGGGGACGCCGGAGAGAGAGTCCCCCTGCAAATTCAAGTTCGTAGTCTGGTTCTGATAGTTGGTTGAGTTGAAGCCGGTGGCGTTCGGGTCGTACATGGAAGCCACGGAGGCCTGGTCGGGGAGGATGAAGATTGCCCCACCCAGCCCAGCGAATTGCTGGTTGACCGGCGCGATGAAGTCGTCGCCAATCAGCAGGTTCTTGTCTTCCTCCTTGTAGATCTCGTAGCCCGGCGGCATGACCACCTGCACCACGTACTTGCCGGGCGGCAGCATGGGAGTTCCATAGCGATACGGGTCAGTCGAATCGGGGTTCGGCACGCAGATCGTGCAATTCGTCCCTCCCATGGATGCGGCAACAAAGCCAGTGGTTCCGGGTCCGTTCCCACCGACGCCTCCGGTGACGGCCGTGTTCAGCCATCCTGTCCCAGCCCCAACGGTAGTCGAAGCCGGCTTGGTGTCCGCCGGGTTGATGCCGAGCAAGCTTGGGAACGAGTAACGGCCGTCATACGGCGCCGGCTGAATCTGGTTGTTAATCTTCATCGCGTCATAGCACTTGAACTGCGAGTTATAAGGCAGCGCGGTTGGAAGCGGCGGGGTTGTACCCAAGGGTACGCTGTGCAACTTGCTGTAGTAGTCAAGGTAATTCGGCTGATCAAACAACGTGTAGTAGAAGAGGTCTGCGGCGGCTAAGCCCTGTCCGGGGCAACTCATATAGGGCAAGGGCGTGCCAGTAGCGGGATCGGTGTAGAGGCCGGTCCCAGTGGCATTCGGGTAGAACCCTTGCGCCCACGCATCCCAACTGCTGGATACCGTCGTGTCCACCAAAGTCAGGGTTGGCGTTCCATCCGCTGCAACGCCTTCCTGGTAGAGGTTGACGGGGACGTTCGGAACATACGGCTCCCACGGCTGTTCTATCATTTGCCCCGCATCATCAAAGGGACGCGTCGAGGCATACTGGATCTGTCCGTAGATGCCGCCGTTCTCGCCTACCTTCATGGTCGTGGGCGTAGCTGTTGTGGGGGATCCCGGGGGAGTAAAGCTGACGGTCGCGCAGAAATTCGTTGCGCTCACCGCTTGTGATGGGTCGCAAGCTGCATACGGGGCTTTGCCGAAATCAATGTAATTACTGTGGCCCGTCAAGCCTGCCCAGCCCTCGGCCCAAACCCACGGGGGATCGATGCGCCCCGTGGAAGCGGAGGACGAGCTAGCGATTGCTGTGCCTGCTGCGAACGAAGAGGACTCCGTCCCGCAATCCGCTTTGGCGCAATAGACCGCACCCGGTACCGACAGATCGGAGGGCAAAGGAACCGACTCCTTCGTGTTGGTCATGTGGGCATAGGCAGTGGAAGTTCCGCATCCCCGGGTGCCCGACGCCGAGCAGGCGGATGTGCCGTCGGCGGGGCCGCCCGCGTCATACACGGTGTGGATGCCCGTCGTTTTGTAGCGACCCGCATCCGCTTCCACCACATACCAGTTGAACAGCGGGAACGTCTCGTTGAAGGGGGCGATGCCGTTGAAATCCGTAGTCAGAGCGTTGGCGCGGCTCCCATCCCGGTAGTGGATCATCGTATAGATGAGCGGAATCCCGATCTCACCTGGGTCCCAGATTCCATTCTTGTTGTCGTCAACGAAGGTGCGGGTGTAGAGATTCGACTGCCACTGCTGTACGCCGAGGTGTGGGAAATTCATGGTGGAAATGCCGCCGGTGCAGGTGGTAGCTGGGGCCACGGGGATGCACCCCACGTTGGCCGGCGTCGACAGACCATCAATGATCTGGTCGTTCCATTGGTCGCCGACGGTCAGTCTCCAGTTTCCGCCGGGAACATTGGTGAAGCTGAAGTTCCCGTTGGCGTCGCACTTGGTAAACATGAAGTCCTCGCCATCGGGGTCACCCAGGCTGACCCAGCACTGGGTCCACGAGAGGGCATCGCGGCTTTCGCTGGGATAGAGTCTCTCATCCGGTATCCGGCTCAGGCGCTGAACGTCGACTTGGCCGGAGATGGTGTTGGTGCACGGGCCGACCGCACCGGGCGTGCCGGCGCCGTTGCAAACATCAGTGTGGCGGGCGTTGATGATCGCCGGGTTGGCAAAACCGATGGATACGTGATATCCGGCTGGACCGTACTCCTGGAAGTAGCTTGGCTCGCCGATGCGGATGAAGGAATCGTGGGGGTGCTGGCCATCCAGAGTGTTGGTCTGGAGCCACTCTTCGCCACGGGCAATCCGGTCCGCGCCGGGGTAAGCCTGGACGCTGAATTTGTCCGGCATGAGGTTGGCAATGACCGCCTGGCCAGCCAACGGAGAGAGTGTGTGCCCGTCTTGTTCAAACTTCGGGCAGGTCACGATCACACCCGTGATGCCTCCCTGGTTCGTCGGATCGGCTGTGGCCTGTGCCGAAATCGGGCAGGCGTCTTGGCCGGTGCTGGGATCGATGGTTCCTGCCAGCGAGTTCGTCAAGGGCTGGTTGAACGCGTCGTAACTATCCTGCCCGGTCACGTCGCCGAGTCCGCCATAGGTATCCCACAGGATGATGTTGAAGCCGCCCAGACCGGGCTCAACGGGCGCAATCGTGCCGCCTCCGCCCCCGCCATCCTGCTCGCCGTTGAGTGGGGTGTCGTCTTCAAACACGATCACAGAAAGTTTGCCGGTGGGAAGCGGAGTGGGCAGCACGGGCACGTTGACAGGTTGAGTAAAGACGGAAGCTGAAGTACATGCATTCGGCCCGCCCAGTACGTTGCAGGCTGGCGGGATCGGGGCGCCGCCCATGGTGTGACCGCATGCAATATTACCCGCGGCTGCTTCCACGCCATTGCAAGCCGCCGGGTTCGCGTTAACCGGAAATGGGTTGGCCGCATCGCCCGGAAGTATCGAAATGTAGTAGCGCTTGCCCGGATCCAGATGAACCTGGCTGGGATTGACATACGTAAAGCCGCCACTTGAACACGGGATGGTCGTGCAGTTCGGGTCGGGCCGGCAGGCGCCGGCACCTAGGTCGCAGACCGCTGGAATGTGCTTGCCGCTTCCGGCCGGGTCGAGCATGGTCTGGCCGGCTTCGCAGGAGAGCGGCCCGGTGCAGCCCTGGGCGACGTAATCCATGCTGCTGGTATGAAAATTCACCCCAAAAGTGGGAACCGTGCTCGTACCCGCGGGGCCCACAAGTGCGGGGCAGCCCGGCGTCTGCGTGCCGGTTCCGTAGTTCGTCGTGCAGTTCGGATCAACCCAGAAAGTCTTGTCTTCTTCGATGATCCACCTGTAGTCGGGAAACGGCGTCAATCCGGCGATGCAGGTGTTATTCCCGTTGCAGGTGTTGTACGCCTGGGCGTCCAGCACGTTGACCTTGAGATTGCTGGGGGTTGGGAAGATGAGGTTTACAGTCGCGGAAGCAGTCCTTCCCTGGGAATTTTGTGCGGTGTAAGTAAAGCTGTAGTTGCCCGCAGCTGATACCGACGCGACGAATCCGCCTTTCGAATCCATAGTGAGCGTTACGCCCGTCCCCGGAGCCGGCGCGTTAGTCCCGCTCGTTACAACGCTTAAAGGCAAGTTGTTGGGGTCCGAGTCAACCGAGAGCACGCCGGGAGGTGGAATCTTGATGAACGTCGCCATCTTCGAGGTGAAGGTCATGCCGTTCGCGACCGGGTTCCCGTTGAGAGACGACACGTTCAGCGTCACCGTTGTGCACAAAGTGGTGGAACCGTTGGCGCAATATCCAAATTGGTCAAATTGCGCGCCTGCGGTGGTCGTGCCCAAGCCCGCGGTGGGCGTATACGTAAATGTGCCGTTCGCACAAATTCCGTCGACCGGGTTCTGTTTCTGCGCATTGCAAACCAGTGTGCCGTTGGTCGGAGGAGTCGACAGCCGCACACCATTCACATTGGTGTCGTTAGCCATCACGCCCTTGGAGGGATCTGAGACATCCAGCGAAACGCACGTGGTGCCTGTGGCGCATGGGACGACGGAGTTGTAAACATCCGCGACGACTGACGCGCTGGCGAACACACCGCTGGTGATACCTGCGCCCGAAGGCAGTGCAGCACCATTGACACCGATGTAGGCCAGCATTCCCGCATCACGTACGGAAGAGTTGGCGGACAGGCCCAAGTCACGAGCGAAGATCGGAAGCGACGGAGGAGCGCTGGCGCCGGTGGGGGTAGCTGGCACATTGACCATCACGTCGTACGTCTTGCCCGCGGCCATGAATACTTCGGTCTTTACACGGGGAGCGACGGCGGTGCCGTTGGAGTCGGGAACGGGGTTGCCATCTTCTGCGATCAAAGTGAATCCGCTTACCGTGGCAGATGCCCCAGCTCCGCTGAACCCAGCGGTTTGCGAACCGACGATCGCCGGTACGTGCATGCGCAAGCCGGCATTGACCAGGCGCACTAGAACAGTGCCCGTGATGGGTGTCGTCGTGGATGTTCCAGCCGTAGCCGCGAACAGCGAGTTCGCAGGATTGGTCTTGTCGAACGCGTACCCGTTGATGAGGTAATAGAACGGCGTGTAATTCACCGCTGGGGGATAGCACTGGTGATAAGTGCTTGACCCCGGGTAGCCGCAGCCTGGAGTACCCTGGGGGCTGGTCGGCATACCGGACCACACCATCGTTTCGCTGAAACCCGCGGTCCGGACAGCCACGTCGACCCCTTTGTTCTGCACCGGGTCGATTTCACTGAACTCGAGTGGGACTTCCGCGTTGTACGTCACCGCCGGAACCGCCGCCTGGGACGCCGCAGTGGTAACTGTGGGCGCGGGGTAAGCTGTGCCCGTTACTGAAGTGCTCGAAGGCGCGGTGGTGACCACCAGCATGCCAATCAAGCCCATGGGCACCTGAATCGAAGGATGTGTGCCGGATTCGAGTAGGTAGGTGCCCGGCTTAAGATTCGCCCACGTAAGTGACGTTGCCGTGGTTGTTCCCGCCGCACCCGCCGCCACTTCTGTGCCCATGGATTGGACGCGACTCCCCTGGGTCGGCGGTACAGCCGTAGATGTGGGCGTCGTGCATGGCGTGCCCGGCGGAAGGGCGGCAATAAACCACGACACGCACCCCTGTGCGTCCGCGTGGCTGGGACTCTGCGTGGAAGTCGTGGTCCCAGTGCCGTTAAGGGTCGGCGTTGTGCCGAGGCCGCCGCCCACCTGACCCACAATTACGATCGAGGTAGGAATGTTATTCGCGGTGGCGCCCGCCGTGAACGAAAGATTGTTGGTCAGGTTGATCGTGAGGCTAGCGGGGGCAAGGGTGGTGCCGGTGGGGATCGTGATCAGTACCGGTGACCAGGCCGGGCTCGCCGCGGCTACGGCGCCACTGCCGCTGCCACCGCTGAGTGTGATGCTGGGAGCCGCCTTATAACCAGATCCGTGGTTGGTCACATTGAAACCAACCACCTGGCCGCCCTCAATGACTGGAGTTGCCGCAAGCCCCGAACCCGTATCGCCGGCGGCGTTAGTAATCGTGACGGTGAGCACGTCCGTAGACGCATAACCCGACCCGCCATTGACCACGTAGACCCCGCCGATTGCCCCGGTGGCTGCGCCGGAAAGAGATCCGGTCAACGGAGCGCAGGTCGACCCGGCAAAGCTGAACGCAGAACCATTCCCGGGGAAAGTCCCAGCAGCTGCAGTCGTGCTAGTCCAACCTGCTCCGGACAAGGTTAGTGTCGTGGTTGTGTTGCTCGCGACCACGCCGGTGTAGGTGGCGCCCGAAGTAAGATCCGTCACGGTCAGCGTTACACCGACATATGCATTAACCAGCAGTGGGCCAGGGATGGTGACTGTAGTCGCGGTGAAGGTGGTTGCCGAGGTCGACGCCACCGTGGCGGAGGCTGTGCCGCACGAATACCCCCACATCGGGACCGTGGTGCCATCCGGCAGGGTTGTGGTGGCTGGCCCCGCTGTCAAGTTGATCACCTGCTGGCCGAAGCCCGTCGCGGCCGCGAAGAGAAGGAGCGCGCTCATAAGAACTGCGGCCTTCAGTGTGGTCTTGGACTTGGAGTCGTTAATCCGGATCATTGTCGTCGCCTCTCGTTGTGTTCCGTCCTGGGACATAAAGCTGAATTCTTGTTCGCCCTCGGCTGCTTGGGGGATCTCAGCTAAGCGGGCCTTGCAAGGCAGGCACGCGCCTGCCGCTACTGGCTCTCGTCAATTGCAAATTCCCGTGAATCCACCAGCATCATCATGAGCATGCCGCCCGGGAACACATTGTTTGTGGTGATCTCGCGCTCGTTGTGCGAGTGCCACATAAACGCCCAGCCCCGCTCGTTGGCAGGGTTGGCCTGCGTGTTTGAGGGCAGCAACGTCGTGCAGCCGGTGCCGGGCGTCGCAGCGCCCGTCCCAGCGGTGCTGACACACGTGGGCATCGCCGCGCGCAAGCTTGCGTCCGGACCGAAGTAGGGCGTGCCGCCGTACCATTGGCCGTTGGTGAAGACGTTCGGATCCGGTAAAGTCGCCGGTCCACCTGCCGGCACATCGCCGAAGGGATTCACTTGTACCGGCTTGTTGTGGTCCTGGCACCACTCGTAATAATTCAGGGCCGCTGGGGTGCCCGTGTTGTAGCCATTCGCATCCGGAGTACAAGGCAGATGGGCCAGAGGGTCATTCGCTGGGGCGCCAGTGGAGCCCGGAGAGGTATTGACGTCAGGACCGGGATGGTGACCGTAGGGATCCCAGTTCAATCCCCTGCCAGTAAAGTAGAAAATACCGTCGAACGCCTCGCCCGGCGTGGTATCCGTGTTGAACATCAGAACGCCGGCCAGATTATTAGCGGGATTGGTCGGGCTCAGGATCAGGTTGCCGTCACGAGCCAGAATGCGGACGTGATTGGCGTGCTCGTGGAAAGGATGCTGCCATCGCCCCTGGCCGATCGTACGGACCAGCGTCTGCTCGCCGGGATGCATGTGCGGGTTGCCGTTGTAAGGCTGATGCGGATATTCGCCCGCGTAGTTGGGATCCATGAGGTCAGGCATGGACCGTCCATTGATCAGGAAGTACGACGGATGGTAGGGCTCGGTCTGTACGTCAAGACTGCATCCGCTCGAGCCCGCCGCGCAGTTCGCTTTCGCCTGAACCTGCGCCAGCGCCTGGCGGTGAATCCTGGAATCCATCTCGGCCCACTGGAACAGGTACTCGCGGTCGTAGCACGACTTGGGGTGGTCGTAGGCCGCGCCTTTACCACCCGTGGCGTTCACCAGGCGAAAGTCACTCTCGGGAAATCCCGGGATACCGGTAGATGTCCCGTAATCCCCCTTTCCATACAGGTTCGTGAGCGTGCTATTGCAACTGGCCGGTACACTTGCCGGGAGCACAATGATGGCACCGTAGAGGCCCATCTCAATTTGGAGGTCGCCCTGCGTGCCGCTGTAGTAAGCGTGCGTCCCGGGCGCGGAGGCGGTAAAGGTGTAGCTGACCGTCCCGCCCGGAGCTGCTTCGCATGTCAACAGGCCCTGCTGCACACCCGCTGGTGGCGACGTCGGGGAACAACTAGTCGTCGACAAGTTAAATCCCGGAAACAGGATCGAGGTGTTGCCGGCGGCTGTGGGTAGGCCATTCAGCAGGGTGACCGTAACCGTCTGTCCTTCAGTTACGATCAGGGTCGGGCCGGGTACTTGCATCGTCGGGCAACCGCCGGTGGGCGCCGGAATCGCGCCCGGCAGGAAGGTCGGTGAAAACCCGCTGGCGCAGCCATACCCCCACGAGTAAACGGCCTCGCCGTCGGGCTGGTTCAGATAGGCATCCGCCGCCGTCAAGCTGAATGTCACGCTAGTGCCGGTGCCGGCACTGATGCCGGGAGCCGCAGCGAAAGCGGCGGGCGTAAGCAACAGCGTTACGGCCACCATTAGCGCCAGGAGCAGTTGCGTCTTCAATGTCGCGTTTTTCATGTTCATCGGCCTCATTGCTGCTCTCCTAATTGCAGGTGTTTCCAAACGTGTCGCTGGTTACGCTATGGCAAATGTGGACCTCGGTCATCATTCCGCCGAAGTTCTCCGCGTCGTTCGACAACATGTCGAGATTCGAACTGTAGACATAGAAGGTGCTGCCCGCTGGATACAGCTTCGCGGCGCAGCCCGCTCCCAGGTAGGCGCTGCAGCCATCGTCACTGGCATCCAGGATCACGTCGTTGGACTCCCCGCCGCCCAGCGTGATCGAGTTGGTGTAGAACTCGGTATTGTTGCCATCCTGGTCGCGCAACAGCTTCGCCATCCAGCCGACCACGTGCATGGGAACGCCGACGCTCTGCAGGGTGAAATATTCGGCGACCGAGAGATTGACGAGGCGCAGAGAAGCCTTTCCGCCCTGCGGAATGTTGATGATGGCGGGCAGCGGCTGCGAGTAGTGCATTTTGCCGTCGCTCGAGACCGTGGCCTGTGGGCCGGCCGCGACCGTGTCGGGGTAGCTCCGCCCGTTCAGCAGGAAGTACTTGTCCTTCATGTCCGCGAACAACTCCGGATTGAAGGTCATGCCAACGAAGTGGAAGTTGGGATCGAAGCCGTGCATCTGGATGGGGTAGGTGACGTCATAGCAACTCGAGGCATCGCCATCGTTGTAGACGTATTCAGGCGTTGTCCCCTCTGTTCCGGAAACGACCGAAGCCCCGCTGCAGAGGGTACCCGCCGCGGGCCGGGTGGCGCCGGTGTTGATGGCTGGCATGGTCGCGCTGCACAGGATGTCGGCAGAGGGATTGCAGATGGTGCGCGGGTCGGGCGCCGGGGAAGTTAATGGCGCGCACGAACTCGCAGTGCCAGTAGCAGAGCAGTTCAGGCCGTTCTGGAGGCCTAGGGAAGTAAAGAGACTTGTACCAGACGGCACTCGATCTTGCCGCGGCCGCACATAGAGCTGTCCCACCATGCCCATCTGCAAGTGCTCGGGGGGAGTGATGTGGCAGTGCCAGAAGTAAGTCCCGGCGTCCGGAGCCAGATAGTAATAGGTGAAGCTGGCGCCGATGTTGATGGCGATGGAAGCGTCAGGCACGCCATCATAGAAGGACGAAGCGTTCGGGTAGCCGTGGAAGTGGACCGTGTGCTGCTCGAACAAGTCCGGGCGCATGATCAT
>Ga0075030_100003474_pt1 | contig 14294 bp, 11 predicted proteins | sample LitLauG_LLR_2012_FD_71393 | JGI IMG/M metagenome (GOLD analysis project Ga0075030, IMG submission 71393) | Freshwater sediment microbial communities from Pennsylvania, USA - Little Laurel Run_MetaG_LLR_2012 | ecosystem: Environmental > Aquatic > Freshwater > Creek > Sediment | place: USA... | reverse complement strand
GGTGACGGCCGAGGCGGAGCAGGGCGCGGTTCGCTTTAGCGTGATCGACAACGGTATCGGCATACCCCCGGAGCAGCAGACTGCGATATTCGACGAGTTTGCCCAGGTAAGACGGGCCGCGTGCGGCGTGAAGGAGGGCGCCGGGCTGGGCTTGACGATTGCGAAGCGAATCGTGGAACTGCATGGCGGACGCATCTGGGTTGAAAGCGCATTAGGGGAAGGGAGCCGCTTCTTCTTCACCGTCCCCTCCGCCAGCGGAAGAGAGCGTGGTCTCATGCTTTCGGCGGCGGGTTCAGTTTGATCGTCATGTGTGGCAACTGCCGATCTTTTCGTCAATGTCCGATTATTCGTCACTCACTTACTGCGGGCATTCGACGAAGTTTACTCCGAAACCGAGGAAAATCTGGAAGTTAAGTGGGTCCAGGGATGGGACCGCAATTGGCTGCCGCCCTGCATTAGTATGACTGTGGCGAAACAAACAGTAACCCGCAGAGTTACAGTGAACCCTGGACTCTTGTTGCTGGCACTGATCGGCATAGGACTAATGATGCTGCCGTTCGTTGCGGAGAACGTTGCCAACGGATCGGGCACGCGGTCCGCCTCCTCCAGATCTCCCGGGAGCGGCCTGGACAAACAGGCGCGCTGATGGTGACCGATTATGCAGCACAGCGCGATGCGAGGATGTCGAGTATTTCGGCACTCGCGATCGTCGCTCGGCAGATGGGCGCCCGGCGCCGTGGCCCTTTGCAGGTGATACGCAGAGTCAGGATTGGTGCCCGAGGTGCATGACTGCGCTACGAACCAAAGTGAATCGAAACCACAGGCGGATCGCCCATTCGATGGCTGACATCAAACGACTGGCGACAATCGCTGCCAGGATAATCCTGCTGATGGCGATCGGCCGCGTGCAGGCCCAATCTCCGCCAGTCTCACCCGATCGCCCGTGGCATTCACCCGACGAGCGGCAAGTCGTCACGGATGCACGGAGTTTTCATTCGCCGGCGTTTCGCACGGAACCTGAAAGAGTCTATTCCCTGGCCGAGTTGATCGATCTGGCTGAGGACCATAACCCCGAGACGCGGGTGGCATGGGAAAGCGCGCGCGCGCAGACTGCCGCTCTGGGAATCGCTCGCAGCGAGTTGTTTCCGACACTTGCCGCACTCGCCCTGGCGGGTGTAGATCGCACAGAGGCCGGTTTCGGTCCGCAGTTCTTCCGCGAGACCCTCCCGAAGCTCCAGCTCTCTCTGAATCTGAGCTATACGATCTTCGACTTTGGGGCGCGGCGGGGCCGGATCAACGCGGAAAGCGCTCGCCTCCTCGATTCGATCTTAGGTTTCAACGACGTTCATCGACAGCTGATTTACGACGTCTCGCTGGCCTATTACCGGCTGCTGAGTGCTGCAGGACAGGAAGAAGCCGCGGGAGCGAGTCTGGTGAATGCCCAGGCTGTGCAACAGGCGGCCGAAGAGCGTCTGCGAAACGGCCTGGCGACCTTGCCCGACGTTCTCGAAGCACGCAGTGCTACAGCGCAGGCGCAATACAATCTGCAGGCCGTCCTCGGAGTAGAGCAGGTGGCGCGAGGCGACCTGGCAACTGCCCTGGGAACGTCTGCGAGCACGCGAATTCGTGTCCAGCCCCTGAACGATGTGCCTGTGCCCGAAAAGGCCACCGACACTGAGGAACAGGCGGTTCTTCATGCGCTGGAGCAGCGTCCCGATCTTCAGGCGCAGGTTGCCCGGATCCGTCTGGCTCAGGCCGAGCATCAGGAGGCGCGAGGCGCTTATTACCCGGACCTCACCCTTAACGCCGGCACCAGCGTGCAATCTCTCTACATTCTGCAGCAGACTCTACCCTGGGGACATACCGCCGATTTGACCGGCGGCGTCTCGCTGAGTCTGAACTGGACGATTTTTGACGGAGGTGCGCGGCGAAGCAGGCTCGCGCAGGCAGAGGCTCATATCCGGGAGGCGCAGGCAAAAGTCAGTGCCGCACGCGATCGGATTGAAGACCAGGTCTGGACCGCGTATTCGAATCTGAACACCGCGTTCCGGCAGCGGGAAGCCGCGGCTGCTCTCATGACAGCCGCGACGCAATCGTACAGCGCCGCGCTCGAATCCTACAACTACGGAGTGCGCAACCTGCTCGACGTCACTAACGCGCAGAAGGTCCTTGCCCAGGCGCGATCGACTGATATTCAGGCTCGTACTCAGGTACTGGCAGCGCTCGCGGATCTGGCGTTCCGCACGGGCGATGCAATTCAAACCAATGCAAGGCAAACCAACACTAGGAAGACTGGCCCATGATCCCGAAACTCAGGCGACCCTCAACGTTGGTGTTGTGGATCGCGACCGCATTGTGCACCAGCTGCAGCCGAGCTCCATCCTTTGACATTCTGGGATCGTTCTTTCCGGCCTGGCTCCTGTGCCTGATCGCGGGGCTGCTTCTGACGGCGGCGTCCAGCTGGCTGTTCTCGCGCACCCGATTAGTCCTTGCGGTTCCGGTACTGGCCTATCCGAGCCTGGCGGCGCTTTTCACATTCGCGCTCTGGCTTGCGCTGTTCCAATGAGGAGGAGAAGGTATGGAGCCATTGAGCCAAAGCAGAACAGGAAGCATAATTGGTCGTAGTCTTACGGTCCTGATCGTATCCGGCGCAATCATCTTAGGCCTTGTAGTGGTTCACGGAATGAACGCCCATCCCCGAACCGACGATTCCGAAATTCTTGCGAATTTCATCGGAATCGCGCCTCAGGTCGAAGGTCCGCTGGTCCGGTTGAACGTGCATGACAACCAGTTCGTAAAGAAAGGGGACCTGCTTTTCGAAATCGACGAGAGGCCCTATCGGTACACCCTGGAAAGGGCGGTTTCCGAGCAGGCGACCCTCGAGGGCCAGATTGCCGACGAGCGCAGAAAAATTGCGGCGTTAGTGAACGCTGTCTCCGTGTCGGAGGCAAACATTCACAGTACGGAAGCCGATGTCAGCCGATGGACAGCTGCGGTTGACCAGGCGAAGGCCGACGTGGCTGCGGCCGAGCAAGCGGTCAGCCGTGCGCAGGCTGAGTGGATGTATGCGAGCAATAATCTGCATCGCGTTGAGCCGCTCCTGGTGAAGCAGTTTGTCACGGTCGATCAGGTGGATCGCGCGCGGACTTCAGAAGTCTCCCAGGCTCAATCGCTCAAACAGGCGGAATCTCAACTACGCCAAACCCAGGCTGCGCTTCAGGCCACTCTGGCGCAGGAGGAGCGCTCGAAGGCGGTACTGGCCCAGAGTAAGGCTCAGCATCAACAGTCTCAGAACGCTGTTACGACGCTGGAACCCCTGACGAATCAAAGGGGCGCGAGAGGCTCGGCGGTCGAAACGGCACGCTATCACCTGAACAACTGCAGGGTCTACGCGCCGTTCGACGCTCGTGTCACCAACCTGACGATCTCGGAAGGAGCTTATGCGCACGTGGGCCAGCAGATGTTCACGCTCATAGATGCGCGGACGTGGTGGGCGGTCGCCAACTTCCGCGAAGGGCAGTTGCAGCATGTCGCGCCGGGAATGCGGGCGGATGTTTACGTGATGTCGAGGCCGAATGTGCGTTATTCAGGGGTGGTGGACAGCGTCGGGTTCGGAGTAACTCCGGATGCGGATGTGGTCGGCCGCTTCGAACAGGGTTTGCCGGATGTGCAGCGAACGCTGAACTGGGTTCGTCTCGCATCGCGTTATCCGGTTCGGGTCCGCGTGGAGAATCCTCCGGACGATGTATTCAGGGTCAGCGAGTCGGCGATCGTGGTGATTCGGGGGCGTTGATATGGCGTCCATCGTTCAGCCCCTGCCTGCTTCGAACGGCCGCCTCGATTGGCTCCGGGAATGGCTCCGGAGCGAACTGGCCCCCTATCCTGGCAGGTTCGCACTGGTCGGAAGGATGGTTACCGCATCGACGCTGGTCATGATCCTCAGCATGACCTTCAAGCTCCCGTACGGCGCGTATGCGGCGATCTATGCTGTGATCCTTTCGCGAGAAAACCTGGAAGCAACGGCGAACGCCGTTCGCATGATCGCGATCGGGTTTGTGCTTGCCGGAGCTTATCTCATCCTGGGACTCATGCTCGCGCTGGGCGATCCTACCCTGCGGTTCTTCTGGATCTCCGCGGGTTTCTTCCTGGGTTTCTGGTCGATGAGCGCACTCAGTAACTACGCTGCCTCAGGCCGATTCGGTTACCTCCTGGCAATTACAGTGACCTTGTGGGACAGGCATACCACAGCGGCGTCGAAAGTAGAAAACACCCTCTGGGCGGTGGGGGTGATTACACTCGCAAGCGTCATCACCCTAATGCTGGAGATCGCCTTCGCGGCATTTACACGATCAGACACGGTCATTGACGCCATCGTTGAGCGTCTGGCCTGCGTCGAAGAATTGTTGACGCACTGCCTCGCCTCCAATACGGAAAGTTCTCGCCTCCGGACCCGTGTTTCCAGGCTCGCCATGACGGGAACCTCTGGGATGCGCCAGAAGCTTCGTCGCGCCGGTTTCGACCCAGAGTATGCCGCGGAAATGGGCGCTGTAGTCGGACTCACCGGACGGCTCGTCGACCTCGCCGCAACCCTCCCCTATTTCGTCGTCGGCGTTCCTGCGGGCGATGGCGCGAGGATCGGCAAACTCGCGAAACGGATTACAACAATCCGCGAAGCACTCCTGGCCGGGTTAGTTCCACAGCTTCCCGAGGCGTCCGGTGACAGCGAGAGTCTTCCTGGCTTTCCGCTGCTTGTCGAAATGGAACAGACCGTCTCGCTGTTTCACCAGACTCTCAGGGGGGCCGAGTCTCTCCACGTGTTTGCGCCCCCGGCGGTCGAAGCGCCGTCGAAACGCTTTCTTACCGGAGCGTTGCTGGATTCTGAACACCTTAAGTTCGCCCTGCGAGGTTGCCTGGCATCGACCAGTTGTTACGTGATTTTCAACACCCTGTTTTGGCCGGAGATCTCGACGGCGGTCACAACCTGCTTCCTGACTGCTCTGACAACAATCGGAGCGTCGCACCAGAAACAGACTCTCCGCTTTGCAGGCGCGCTGATCGGCGGTTTCGGCGTTGGCATGGGGGCGCAGATATTCATTCTTCCGTGGATTGACTCCATTGCAGGGTTTACAGTACTGTACATTGCGGCAATTGGCGTAGCAGCGTGGATCGCGACCTCCAGTCCGCGACTCTCTTACCTCGGTGTGCAGGTTGCCGTGGCCTTCTGCTTGATCAACCTGCCGGAGTTCAGGTTTCAGACTTCTCTGACGGTGGCCAGAGATCGTGTCGTCGGCATATTGCTCGGTCTGGTCGTGATGTGGCTGTGCTTCGACCAGCTCTGGAGCAAACCGGCGGCCGCGGAGATTAGAACGACACTGGCGTCCGCCCTGCGTCTGCTCGCTCGACTCGCTCGAGGACCGGTTTCAAGAGACCTGTCACAGGCGATTGACGAAAGCCACTCGCTTCGGGACTCCATAAACGCTCAACTCGACCGCGTGCGCTCGCTTGCTGACGGCATGCTCTTCGAGTTCGGACCCTCACGTCGCAGAGACCTCGAACTGCGCGCCTGTATTTGGCGTTGGCAACCTCAACTCCGCACGCTGTTCGTTATGAGGATTGCATCGCTCAAATATCGTCTCCAGGCGCCAGGGTTTAAAGTCCCGGAGAAGGTTGCTCTCAGTCAGCAGGGGTACGACGAAGGTTCCGCCCGTCTGCTGGAGCATATGGCGGATCAAGTCGATGGCCGCACGCCGAGGGTAGCGAACAGCGTTGTAAGGCAGCACGAGTTGCTGGATGGAATGCTGCGGAATGTGGAAGCCGAAGCCTCGCGAGGATTGCCCACCGCGCAGGCCATGTCGCTCGTCACGTTGGTTCGCGAAATCGACACCCTGACACGCTCTTTTGCGGCAGAGATCACAACGGAATTTGCCGGATCGTAGAAAGTAAGCTCCTAATGCTGAGGCTTTCTATCAAATTCCGCGGGCGGGCGCGACTGCTGAAATACAGAGCGAACTTTCGGCAGGATGCCGTGAAATGCGACACCTGGGTCGCACTTCGCTTCCTTCCAATCGTGCTAACCGCCGCTATCGATTGGGGTTCCATTAGTTAGAGAAAAAATCGCTCTGGAATCCGACTTGCCCTTTATTCCGTGCAGCCTGAGCCAGAGTGAATTCCAAAAAGAGGAGAGCCAGTTCGATGGCTAAGAAAAACGTTGCTGAACTGCTGGTAGAAGTTCTTGCCGACGCAGGCGTCAAGAGGATCTACGGGGTTTCCGGGGATTCACTGAACGGCATCACCGACTCCATGCGCGCGAGAGGAGATGTTCAGTGGATCGGTATGAGACACGAGGAAACAGCAGCTTTTGCTGCCGGAGCGGAAGCGCATCTCACGGGCACCCTCGCGGTGTGCGCGGGAAGCTGCGGACCGGGGAATCTTCATTTAATTAACGGCCTTTACGATTGCCATCGCAGCCGTGTCCCCGTCGTCGCGATCGCGGCACAGATTCCCAGCGCCGAAATCGGCAGTGGCTACTTTCAGGAGACTCATCCTGAACATCTTTTTGCACAGTGCAGCCATTACTGTGAACTGGTCTCACAGCCCGAGCAAATGCCCCGCGTAGTCGAAATCGCGATACAGACTGCGCTCTCAAAGCGTGGAGTTGCAGTGATCGTCCTGCCGGGAGATGTGGCCTTGCGAGATGCCGTCGAGCAGGCGCCGCGACTGCGTTTCCCGGAGCCGAAACCGGTGGTGTGTCCCTCCGGCGACGAGATCGCCGGCCTTGCGGAAGTTCTGAACCGGTCCCGGAGGATCACAATCCTGGCCGGTGCCGGATGCGCCGGAACTCATGACGAGTTGATCGAACTCGCCGGCAAACTACAGGCCCCGATCGTACATGCGATGCGCGGAAAAGAGTTCATCGAATACGATAACCCCTTCGATGTGGGTATGACCGGCCTGCTGGGATTCTCCTCCGGCTACCACGCGATGATGAACTGCGACCTGCTGCTAATGTTGGGAACCGACTTCCCGTATCAGCAGTTTTTCCCCAAAGAAGCAACGGTCGTCCAGATCGACCTTCGAGGCGACCAGCTCGGACGTCGCACAAAGGTTGACTTAGGCCTGGTAGGGGACATAAAGGCGACCCTCCAAACCTTGTCGCCGAAACTGGAGCAGAATCGGTATGAAGAGCATTTGACGGCCTCGCTTGACCACTACCGGAAGGCGCGCAAGGGCCTGGACGAACTGGCAACACCCATTTCGGGCGATCAAACGATCCACCCGCAGTACGTCGCGCGAGTGCTCGATCGGCTCGCAACCGACGACGCGGTCTTCACCAGTGACGTCGGCACTCCCACCATCTGGGCCGCACGGTATCTCACGATGAACGGCAAACGAAGCATCCTCGGCTCCTTCATCCATGGTTCTATGGCTAACGCGTTGCCTCAGGCTATAGGCGCACAGGTGAGCCATCCGGGGCGTCAGGTGATCTCGATGTCAGGCGACGGTGGGTTCGCCATGCTCATGGGCGACCTGTTAACGCTAAAGCAGCACGAATTGCCCGTGAAGCTGATTGTATTCAGGAACAATTCTCTGGCCTTCGTCGAACTGGAAATGAAAGCAGCCGGAATCCTCGACTTTGGAACGCACCTGCACAATCCGGACTTCTCAAAAATCGCAGCGGGAGCAGGGCTTCTCGGGTTGCGGGCGGAGGCTCCGGATCAGGTCGAACCGGCGATCGCACAGGCTCTGAAGCATGACGGCCCTGCGCTGGTCGAAGTCCTGGTATCTCGTCAGGAACTCTCGATGCCGCCAACCATCACGCTGGAGCAGGCCAAAGGTTTCACGCTGTTCATGATGAAAGCGGTTCTCAGCGGCCGCGGGGACGAAATCATCGATCTGGCAAGAGTCAATCTCCTGCACTGACGAATTCCAACAGGCCTGAACGACAAAAGAAAGGAACGTTCTTAAATGACCACGTTAGACACGATCCCCCAGTCGCGTGTCACTAATGTCCCTCGAGGTATGGATCTCCTCGATCTCCCATTGCTGAACAAAGGTACGGCCTTCAGCGACTCCGAGCGCGCCGAGTTTAACCTGCACGGTCTTCTTCCTCCCCAGCAGGAGACGCTTGACGAGCAGGTCGTGCGAGCCTACGAGGCTTACCGCAGAAAAGACGACGATCTGGAGCGGCATATCTATCTGCGGGCCCTGCAGGACACCAACGAGGTTCTCTTTTACAGGCTTTTACTCGACCACATCGAAGAGATGACGCCCATTGTCTACACGCCAACCGTAGCGTCGGCATGTGAACAGTTCAGCCACATCTATCGACGGCCTCGGGGACTGTTTATTCCGTATCCTTTGCGTGATTCCATCCCCGCACTTCTGCGGAATCGCCCCAATAAAGATGTCGATGTCATCGTTGTGACCGACGGCGAGCGCATTCTGGGAATCGGCGATCAGGGCGCGGGCGGTCTCGGCATTCCCATCGGCAAGCTTTCCCTCTACACACTGATTGGCGGTATCCATCCGGCCCGAACGCTGCCGATCATATTGGACGTTGGAACCAACAACGAAGAACGGCTCAACGACCCCGAGTACCTGGGCTGGCGACATGAGAGGATCACAGGTCAGGATTACTTCGACTTCGTTGACCGGTTCGTGCAGGCAGTGAAGGCGGAACTTCCCGGTACTTGCCTCCAATGGGAAGATTTTGCGACTCCGCATGCGAGGCCGATTCTCCGGCACTATCGCGACCAGTTGCTGACGTTCAACGACGACATTCAGGGCACTTCGGCGGTCACTCTTGGAGCGGTTCTCGGAGCCGTCAAGGTGACCGGCAAGAGCCTGATCGACCAGCAGATCGTCATGCTGGGCGCCGGTTCAGCCGGTATCGGTGTCGCAGATGGGTTACGGGAAGCAATCAAAGGAGAAGGTCTGTCGGATTCGGAGGCGGGCACGCACTTCTGGGTCATCGACAAAGATGGCCTTCTTCACACAGGCCGGAAAGACCTGACTCCTGAACAGCAAGTCTATGCTCAACCTGAAGACCGTGTTGCAGGATGGCCACGCAATTCTGATGGACACATCGGTCTTGCCGAGGTGATCGGGAGTATCGATGCGACGGTTCTGATCGGTCTTTCGACGGTGGGCGGCGCATTCTCCGAGCCTGTAGTTCGTGAAATGGTCCGAAAGGTTCCGCGGCCCATCATATTCCCGCTTTCGAATCCTACTTCGAAATCGGAAGCCAGCGCCGGCGATTTGATTCGCTGGACGGATGGCCGCGCCCTCGTGGCGACAGGCTCTCCTTTTGCGCCGGTCACTTTCGGCGGGCGCAGCATTCCGATTGCCCAATGCAACAACGTATACATTTTCCCTGCGATGGGACTGGGCGTAGTCGCCTCCGGAGCCTCGCGGGTCACGGAACCGATGATGCTCGCGGCCGCCCGAGCGCTCGCCGGGCATTCGCCTGCACTGAGAGACTCGTCTGCCTCGCTTCTTCCTCCTCTCACTGAGATCAGGCGAGTTGCGGCGGACATCGCCGTCGCCGTTGGAATCGAAGCGCAGAAGAACGGGGTTGCTCCCTCTGTAGGTGAGGATGAACTGTGCCGGCGCGTGCTGAAAACACAGTGGACGCCTGCCTACACGGCGCTCGCCCAGTAGCTTCGCGAGGACCTCAGGCATGGTGCGAACACAGCAACAGGCAGATGTTTTCCATCCTGCGTCGCCTCGGACTGGCCAGGTCGTTATCCGTGGCATCGTGCTTGCGGTTTCGTGCGTGATCACGTTTCGGCTGGTCACGCACATCCTCGCGGGCATCTACTCCGTATCGAGGGATGACGATGTCCTGGGAGGAATGTGGGCAGTGGTCGCCACAATATTTGTCTATCGATACAGCCATGCGGAGAGCATGCGCGTCGCACTGTCGCGAATGGCAGCAACATCCCTGAGCTTTGCCCTGTGCCTGGCCTGGTTGTTGCTGTTTCCTTTCGATGTTTGGGGTATGGCAGCGCTGATCGGGATCGGAGCCGTTGCCACGACGATGGCAGGCCGTCCGGACGACACGATCACCACCGGAATTACCACTGCCGTCGTGATGGTGGTCGCGGCATTGAATCCGCATGACGCCTGGAGGCAGCCCGTTCTGCGATTGTTCGATACCGCGCTCGGAGTTGGCGTCGGCGCCGCGGCATCGTGGCTGAGCAATTCGGTATTGTTCCGGGAAAACTAACACTGCAAAAGAGGTTGCTATGTCAAACAGCACGAGTCTGAATCCGGTCCACGTTAGTAAGGTGACGACGCGAGGCGTGGCGGTTTCCAGTCGTTTTACATCCTTTTGGCAAACCATGATCGGGAAGAAAGTCGTCATGGCGGTCACCGGTGTTGTGCTTATCGGATTCGTAATCGGGCACATGATCGGCAACCTGAAAATATTCGCCGGACCGAACGAAATCGATACCTACGCGAGGTTTCTCCGGGAGGCGGGGACACCGGAACTTAGCAACGGACAACTGCTTTGGGTAGTCCGATTCGTCCTGCTCGCATGTGTGGCTTTTCACATCACAGCGGCGGTCCAGCTCAGCCGCATGAGCTGGGCTGCGCGGCCAGTCGGGTATCAGGTCAAACGCAATATCGAGACGACCTTCGCCGCGCGAATGATGCGTTGGGGCGGCGTACTGTTGGCAGCGTTCATAATTTTCCATCTCCTGCATTTAACTGGAGGCGTTGTTGGATTCCAACCCGGGCAGTTCCGGGATTTGGCCGTCTACCAAAACGTCCTGGCCGCATTCTCGGTCTGGCCGGTGGCGATCTTCTACGTAATCGCTATGGCCGCGCTGGGTCTTCATCTAAGCCATGGCATCTGGAGCATGATGCAGACGCTCGACTGGAACACAGCTCGAAACGATGAGAAGTTACGCGTTCTTTCGCGCCTGATCGCGATTGTAGTGTTTGTCGGATTTACGTCGGTTCCGGTCGCGGTTATGGCTGGTTGGCTGCACTGAAAGGAATCACATGTTAGACGCCAGAATACCTTCGGGTCCAATTGAGCAAAAGTGGGACCGGTGCCGCTATGAGATGAAGCTGGTGAATCCGGCCAATCGAAGCAAACACTCCATCATCGTAGTGGGCGCGGGACTGGCAGGCGCAGCCGCTGCGGCCACGCTCGGCAGGCAGGGCTATCAGGTCCACTGCTTTTCCTATCACGACACCCCGCGGCGCGCGCACTCCATAGCGGCTCAGGGTGGAATCAATGCCGCCAAGAATTACCGTAACGATGGCGACAGTACCTCGCGCCTGTTTAAAGACACTGTCAAAGGCGGTGACTTTCGCTCTCGCGAAGCGAACGTATATCGTCTGGCGCAGGTCAGCGTGAACATCATCGACCAATGCGTGGCCCAGGGCGTGCCATTCGCGAGAGAGTATGGCGGCCTTCTGGACAACCGCTCGTTCGGCGGCGTGCAGGTGGAACGCACCTTCTACGCGCGAGGTCAGACCGGCCAGCAACTCCTGCTTGGGGCTTATCAGGCTCTGGAGGAGCAGATAGCGGCGGGAGCAGTAACCGTGCATATCCGAACTGAGTTGGTCGATATCGTAATCGTCAACGGCAGAGCGCGCGGAATCGTGACACGCGATCTGGTGACCGGTGAGATCGAATGTCATGCAGCGGATTGCGTCGTCCTTGCGACCGGGGGATACTCCAACGTTTTCTATTTGTCCACGAATGCCAAAGCGAGCAACTGCACCGCAATCTGGCGCGCTCACCGCCGCGGAGCCCTGTTTGCAAACCCATGCTTCACGCAGATTCATCCCACCTGCATCCCGCTGAGCAGCGAGCATCAGTCAAAGCTCACTTTGATGTCCGAATCCCTGCGGAATGACGGACGCGTATGGGTGCCCAGGAAGAAGGACGATACGAGAGCTCCGAATGACATCCCCGAGAGCGATCGTGACTATTATCTGGAGAATCGGTACCCGAGCTTCGGCAACCTCGTACCTCGCGACGTCGCTTCGAGAAATGCTAAGGAAGTGTGCGACGAAGGCAGAGGCGTGGGGCCGCATGGGCAGGGCGTGTATCTGGATTTCGCCGACGCCATTCGGCGGTTGAGCCTCGAAACCGTTCGCGAAAAGTACGGCAACCTTTTCGATATCTACGAAAGGATTACGGGGGACGACGCCTATAAGGCGCCGATGCGGATCTACCCGGCGCCTCACTACACTATGGGTGGTCTTTGGGTCGACTATCATCTGATGACGACCCTCCCCGGCCTGTTTGCCGGCGGTGAGGCGAACTTCTCGGACCATGGCGCGAACCGGCTCGGCGCCAGCGCGCTGATGCAGGGGCTCGCTGACGGTTACTTCATTCTGCCTTCTACCGTCCCCGACTACATCGCCGCGAACCCACTGGACCCAGTGAGTTTGTCGCACCCTGCGTTTGCGGACGCCAAAGCGGAAGTGCGTCAGCGAATCGGCGCGTTGCTGGCCATCAAGGGAAAACGCACGCCGGATTCGTTCCATCGGGAACTAGGCCGGTTGATGTGGGACGAGTGCGGCATGGCTCGTTCGGAGGGAGGTCTGCAAGAAGCGCTCGCGCGAATCCCCGGTTTGCGCGATGAGTTCTGGCACAACCTGTCCCTCGTCGGCGAGAACGATGAATTGAACCAGTCGCTCGAGAAGGCGAACCGGATCGCGGACTATCTGGAGCTTGCCGAACTCATGTGTACCGACGCGCTGCTGCGAGGTGAGTCTTGCGGCGGGCACTTCCGGGTTGAGAGTCAGACACCGGACGGAGAAGCGAAACGGGACGATGCCAATTACTGCTACACGGCGGCCTGGGAGTGGAAGGGCGCCGGCAACGCGCCTTCGCTCTACCAGGAGTCTCTTACCTTCGAGCATGTTCCTCTTTCCCAAAGGAGCTATAAGTAAATGACGTTCAAGCTTAGGATTTGGCGACAGCAGCGCGCGGATATCCGTGGAGCGTTCCAAACCTATGAGGTCGCGGACATCACGCCGGATATGTCCTTCCTCGAAATGATGGACGTTCTCAACGAGGACCTGCTCTCGCGTAAGGAGGCTCCGGTTGCCTTCGACCACGATTGCCGTGAGGGTATCTGCGGGTCCTGCGGCTTCCTGATCAATGGCGTGGCCCACGGCGGGCAACGCGCCACCACCGTGTGCCAGCTTGCCATGCGCTTCTTCCGGGATGGGGACACTCTGACCCTGGAGCCGTGGCGCGCGCGCGCCTTCCCCGTGATTCGAGACCTGGTGGTGAATCGGTCCGCGTTCGACCGGATCATTCAGGCGGGCGGCTTCATTAGTGCCCCGACCGGGAGCGCTCCCGATGCGAACTCGACGCTGGTCCCCAGGGAAGCGGCGGACACTGCATTTGACGCGGCGGCGTGCATCGGTTGTGGCGCCTGTGTAGCTGCCTGTCCGAATGCGGCCGCCATGCTTTTCACTTCCGCCAAGATTACTCACCTCAACTCGCTCCCGCAGGGTCAGCCGCAGCGCGACCAGAGGACTCTGGGCATGGTGGTCGCGATGAAGAACGAGCTGTTCGGCAGCTGCACGAATCATGGCGAATGCGAAGCAGTATGCCCCAAACAGATACCGCTGGAATTCATAGGAAAAATGAATCGCGACCTGATGGAAGCGCTTTGGCACAGACACCGGGAACCGCTGGTCATCCCCGGTGTTGCACAGTTGCCGTCCGCTGAACATCATCATGAGGCTCATGACAATGTCTGATCAATATCGTTTGGAGGAAGATGCACTGGGTAACGTAGAGGTCCCCGCCGAGCGCTTGTGGGGTGCGCAGACTCAGCGGTCTCATATCAACTTTCCCATCGGCGTCGAGCGCTTTCGTTGGGGCCGCCCCGTCATTCGGGCTCTCGGGATCTTAAAAAAGTGTGCGGCCCAGGCCAACGGTGAATTGGGCCAGCTCCCAAAAGACAAAGTCGACCTGATCGTTCGCGCCGCGCAGGAAGTGATCGACGGCAACTGGGATCGGGAGTTTCCGCTGGTGGTCTTCCAGACGGGATCCGGGACACAGACCAACATGAATGCTAACGAAGTGATTGCCAACCGGGCGATTCAGCTTGCGGGCGGCACGGTCGGTTCGAAAAGGCCAATTCATCCCAACGACGATGTGAATCACAGTCAATCCTCGAACGATACCTTTCCCACTGCGATGCATATCGCGACCGTCGAGGCAATCGAGGGCGGTCTGACTCCGGCGCTGGTGCGCCTTCGGGCTGTTCTGGATGAGAAGGCGCGCGAGTATCGGGGCATTGTTATGG
>Ga0075030_100003473_pt1 | contig 14294 bp, 14 predicted proteins | sample LitLauG_LLR_2012_FD_71393 | JGI IMG/M metagenome (GOLD analysis project Ga0075030, IMG submission 71393) | Freshwater sediment microbial communities from Pennsylvania, USA - Little Laurel Run_MetaG_LLR_2012 | ecosystem: Environmental > Aquatic > Freshwater > Creek > Sediment | place: USA... | reverse complement strand
GCGAAGTTGAGGCGGGTTGCGGGCGTCAGCCAGCAGCCGAAATCCCGACCGCAGTGAGGGATCTCCCGCAGTGCGGATACTGACTAAATACATTTTGCGCGAAGTGACGGCTCATGCCCTCATCGGCGCAGCCATCTTTACTTTTGTTCTCTTCACGCGCGATCTCGGGCACATTCTGGAACTCGTCGTTCGCGCCAGCGCGCCGCTTCCCAGCGTCGCAGAAATCTTCTTCTTCACCGTCCCCGTAGCGCTCACCTACACGCTGCCCATGAGCGTGCTGGTAGGAATTCTCATCGGACTCAGCCGCCTCGCCGCCGATAGCGAAATCACCGCTATGCGTGCCAGCGGAATGGGTATCTGGAGTTTCTTGCACTCCCTGTCGCTCTTTGTCGTAGCCGCCTGGCTCATCGCCCTCGGCAACGGCATCTACATTGCTCCGCGGTCGCAGGCTGCTCTCGCCCACCTGGAAGATCGGCTGAAAGGCTCGCAGGTCTCGTTTGAAGTGCAGCCGCGCGTGTTCTACGAGGGCTTCCCCAAGTACGTTCTCTACGTGCAGGACGTGAAAAGCGCGCAGGGCGCCGCTGTGTGGAGAGGCGTCTTTCTTGCCGACCTCACCGACGCCACCAACCCAAAAATCACACTGGCCGAGGAAGGTATTGTCGTCAGCGAAGGCCGCGACCGCCTGCACCTGCACCTGGTCGATGGCTCCGCCCACGAGGCCGACCCGAAGAAACCAGACAATTACCAGATTTCCACCTTCCAACAGACCGACATCCCTATCGATCTGCCCACTACCGAGAACAGATCCGACGAATCGCTTCCCGCCAGCGTCATGGATACCTGGGCCCTCTTGGACAAAGCGCGTCGGCTCGACCCGGTGTCGGCTCGCTGGTACCTGCTCGAATTCCACCGCCGATTCGCGTTGCCCACGGCTTGCCTGGTACTCGCGCTGGTCGGAATTCCCCTCGGACTCTCCTCCAAGAAAAGCGGCAAGTCCGGCGGATTTGTCCTGACCATCATTCTGGTATTCGCCTATTACGTAGTCTCGCTGATCGGCGTTTCGCTCGCACGGCAGGGCACCGTGGCTCCGTGGTTCGGTGCCTGGCTCGCCGACTTCATCTGTCTCGCACTTGCCCTGTTCTTGCTGCGTCAGGCGGAGAAGCGCCCGTTTGAATTCACGGCGATCCGTCCCGTCTGGAATCCACTCTCTGCCAGGAAACTTCACCCGCGTCCGCTACGCCGCGAGAACGCCTTCGAACGAGCCTCGACCCGCCGCCGCGTTTTCAGCGCCAGTTTCCCTACTGTCCTCGACGACTACATCCTGCGTGACTTCTTTCTCTATCTCGGACTGATTCTCTCCACGTTCCTTGTCCTTGTGATCGTCTTCACCTTGTTCGAATTGTTGGGAGACATCCTGCGCAACCAGGTCTCGCCTACGGTTGTAGCCGAGTACCTGCTTAATGTCGCTCCCTACCTGCTTTACAACGTCGCACCGCTGGTGATGCTGCTTGCCGTGCTGGTCACATTCGGATTAATGCAGCGATCCAACGAGATCACGGCCATCAAGGCGACCGGAGTCAGCATCTACCGCGTCGTCACTCCGGTGGTCGTGGCCGCCGGAATCCTTGCTGCCGCCCTGTTCTTTGCCGACCAGTTCTATCTTCCGCATACCAACAAGCGTCAGGAGGCGCTGCACAACCAGATCAAGGGCAAGCCCGCGCAAACGTATCTGCGCCCCGACCGCAAGTGGATTTTCGGCCAGAACAACGACATCTACTACTATCAATTCTTCGATCCTGATCGCGACCAGTTCGGCAACGTCACCGTCTTTCAACTCAACCGCGCCAGTTTCACGATTACGCGGCGCATTCATGCCGAGCGCGCGCACTGGGCCGACAGTCTGAATCGTTGGATCTACGAGCAAGGATGGGATCGCCAGCTCAACCTCTCAGCCATCGCCAACTACCGCACCTTCGACGTCTCCACGTTTCCGGAATTTCCCGAGAATCCCTCGTATTTCAAGAAGGAAGTGAAGCAGTACAGCGAGATGAACTACGAAGAGTTGCGGCGCTACATCCGCGATCTGCAGCAGAGCGGATTCGACGTGGTTCGCCTGCGCGTGCAGTTGCACAAGAAGCTTTCCTACCCGCTGATCACCTTCATCATGGCGATCCTCGCGATTCCGTTTTCGCTATCAGCAGGAAAGAAAAGCGCCGTGACCGGAGTGGCCCTCGCAGTAGGAATCGCCGTGTTCTATACCGTCGTGTCGCGCTTGTTCGAGGCTATGGGAGACTTGAGCCAGTTGCCGCCGGCGCTCGCCGCATGGTCCCCGGATTTGATATTCCTGCTCGTCGGCGGATACATGATCCTGAAGGTGCCCACCTAAGATCGGTCACGCCTCTGACGGCTGGCCGCTCCGACTCACTTCACAGCCAATCCAGATGGCCAGTTGTCGGTCGCAACTGCAGGTAGTGCGGAGAGCGTTCCCGAGGCGGGGATCACCGAATATTGAGAGATATTCCCCGACTGGAAGTTGGAAACGAACATCCAGCTGCCATCTCCGCGAATGGCGATTGCCGTCGGTATCTGTCCAGTATTCACTGGCGCCTGGCCGGTCAGTCCACCGGATACTGAGCCGATCTTAAACGGTGTGATTTGATCGGATTTCTGATCGAGCACATAGAGGAAGTTTCCAAACGGATCGGCCGCCATCGGTCCCGGACCTAAACCCGCACCGAGGCTGAACGGGGATCCCGTGATAGCCCACAGAGTACCGTCGGGAGTACCTGGACAGTGTTGATTCTGAGTGGAAAGGCCGTTGCAAATCGTAAATCCGTTGACGGTATTGTCCTTGTAGTTGGACACGTACACGAAGCGGTCACAAGGATCCACGACAACACCCGAAGGCACGGCACCCGTCGAGAACGGCTGTACCTGGGAATGGTTCGTGGGGTTCCCAAGCGCTCCGGTCGAGGTGTCCACCGAAAACGCCCAAACCTGGTAGTTCACGGAATCTACCGCGTAGAGAAACTCCGAACTCGGTGGGTTGTTGCCCGGAGACGAACAAACGGCGGGCTGGGTACCGGTGATCCCGATTGTTGGAAAGACGGTCGGGGTGGCCGCTACCGCTACGATATTCGCGACCTGAAGAGTTCCAGGCGAGACGTACGCACCGTTGGCGACGGTGAGCGAGCCTCCACTCCCAATGGTATAAACGCATACGCCGTATTGAGGCGCTACATTGGGCGCTAAGACTTGCGTGCACGGAGTATTGTTGTTCGTCGCGTTCTGGGCAGCGATATTCCCCAGACCTTCTGCCACGAAGAGGAACTTGCCGGCCGCATCCATCGCCAAGCTTGTCGGATTCGGGTCCGCAATAGTGTTCCCAGTCGCTTTCAGCGACCCGTCTGAATTGACCTTGAAAGATGCGACTGAACTCCCGTTAATGATCACGTAAGCGTACGCCCCAGCCGGGTCCAAAACCATTGCCGATGGCGTTCCGCTCGTGGCCGGCGGATTCCCTATCTGTGTAATCGACCCGCTATTCAGGTTGAAGCTGAAAGACTCAATCACCTGATTCTGCTGGCTCGCTACCAGCACCAGTCCGTCCGACGAAGGAGAATAACTGCTACTGCACGCTACCAGCAGCCCAATTGAAATCAGTACCGCAATCCCGAGAAGCCACGCCCATCGCTTCGACATTCTTTGCTTGATCTCCGTTATTACGAGAATTCGCCCGTGCACACAAAACCCGCCGGTCCCGCAGGCCCGGGCTCTCTAGAACTTGGAAGAGCGGGAAATCTCAACCTATTTGTGTATCAGGAATACCCCGGGAAGAGCAAACGCCCTTCAAAGCAGATTGGAACCTTCCAGGCCCCGGGAAGTTGCCCGGATCAGTATACCGACAAAAGACTTTCTGAGCTTCCAAGCCGGACGGGAACAAAAAACCGAGCCTATTCCGCAACCGAAACGCTCTCTGGCTGTTTCGGCGCGGGCTGCTCTCCCGAAATCAACGGCAAACGCAGTTCCACCTGCAGCCCGCCCTCTTTTCGATTGTGTGCCGCGACGCGTCCGCCATGGAAGCGAACTGCCCGTTCCGTAATCGCCAAGCCCAGCCCCACGCCGCCAGTCAGGCGGCCGCGGGCATCGTCCAGGCGATAAAACGGCTCAAAGAGCTTTCCTAACGCATCCGCCGGAACGCCAGGTCCGCAATCGCTGACCCTCAGGACCGCCTCTCGCCCCTGCGGTCCCGCTTCATTCGACAATTCGATTTCAACGGTCGTGCGTTCATGTGTATATCGGATGGCATTGCGGACCACATTTTCGACCGCGCTATGAAGCAACGAATCGTTGCCGCGCACCTCCCAACTCCCATCCGGAATCGTGGTGATGACATGGCAGTGCCGCGCCTGCGCTTCGAACTCCGCATCCTCTGCGACCGTCAGGACCACATCATCCAGCCGCACCGGAGTCTGCGGCACCCGCTGCTCGCCGTCTTCGAGCCGGGCCAGTGTCAGGATCCTCCCAATCAGTTCATTCAGGCGGCTGGCTTCCAGTTCGATTCGCTCGAGCATATCGTTGCCTTCGCCGCCGGCCCGCTGCCGCGCCAGCCCCAGGGCAACGTTTAACCGCGCCAACGGTGACCGCAGTTCGTGCGAAATGTCATTCAGCAGGCGCGACTGCGCCTTCATCAGAGTCTCCAGGCGCTCGGCCATGGCATCGAAGTCGCGCATGAGTCCGCCCACCTCATCGCCCCTTCCACTCGCCCGAGCCCCGGTCCGCGCCGTCAAATCGCCGGCGGCCAATTGTCTTGTCGCCGCGCGCAACCGCACAATCGGCGTGGTCAGGTACCACGACAACAGGTAGCAGACCAGTCCAGACGCTACCACCGCAATAATGAGTCCCGTGATCGGCACTCCCCGCGGCCCGATGAAAACCCGCGGTCCCGGCGGCAAGCCCAGCACGATCGTGTACCGGTGCCGACTGTCCGACGACGCACGTGAATCGCGCTGCACGGGAGGGGCGGGAAACAGGAACCCATCGTGGGGAATACGTGGCCCACCCGCGGCCACTCGCATCGCCCAATCTGGAGCGCCCCGGCCAGACAGTTCGACGCCATGCTCATCGAAAAGATAGGCACGCACATGCTGCGTGTGATCCAGGCTCTCCAGGTACTCTTGCAGTGATTGGGCTCCGCCGTCTTCGTAGGCAGCAACGGCGTCATTCAGCGTCGTAGTGCGCAGCGCCTCCCACGTCGAACTGCGCGGACGAAAGGCCAGCGTCACCAGGATCGCCAGCACGATAAAAAGTGCCAGCGCCATCCAGAACGAAAGAAAGATTCGAAGAAACAGGCTGTTCATGCGTTTCGTGTGCCTCAGGCCTTCGTCTTCTCGCGAGGCCGGGCAAAAATATAGCCTACACCGCGCACGGTTTTGATGTGCTCGTCATTTTCGGTGTCACCCAGTTTTTTGCGCACTTTGCTGACGTGCATATCAATGCTGCGGTCAAACGGAGAGAACTTGCGGCTCAAGACCGCGTTCACCAGCCGCTCCCGCGGTACCACGCGCCCTGCCTCGCGCAGCAGCACCTCAAGCAAATTGAATTCCACCGAGGTCAGGTCAACTGGCTTGCCATCCATCTTGACGGTACGGGTTGCTGGATCCAATTCGACCTCTCCCACGCGCACAATATCCGGAGCCGCCGGCAACGCCCCGCCCTCTCCCCTGGTACGCCGCAGAACGGCACGAATCCGTGCCACCAGCTCTCGCGGATTAAACGGCTTCGGCAGATAATCGTCGGCCCCAATCTCGAGCCCAACGATGCGGTCCACATCTTCTCCGCGCGCCGTGAGCAGTAACACAGGAAGACGCGACGTCGCACGGATCCTGCGCAGCACTTCAAATCCGTTGATGCCCGGCAACATCACGTCAAGCACGGCCAGCAGATACTCGCCGGCATTGGCTTTTTTCAGCCCGCTCTCACCATCGTGCACGCACTCGATCGTGAATCCTTCGGCCTGCAGATATTCGCTGACCAAGTGGCACAACTCGACGTCGTCATCAATCACCAGTATGCGTTCCATCGTTTGTTATTGTGCACCCACGTTAAGTCCATCCGCAGTAAAGAATTGTCAAACGTTGCGCGCCGACCGTAGCGCCGCCGGCCCGGCGGCTGTTGCGGCGGCGTCCTCACGCCTCATCCGCCGAATTAGTACGAAACGATTGACAAAACTTTACCCCGGTTGACCGACTCTTTACCGCCATCGCGTCTGCCGCCGTGTTCCTATACTTGTACGCAATCTCCCGACATCTATTGGGAAGACTTGTAGGAGTGAACCATGAAATCGATTCGTTTCCGCTTGCTGCTCTCAGTTATGGCCGTCTTGCTGGGCTCCGCGATCGCCAAATCGCAAACGGCCGAGGATGCGCCTCCGCCGCCTCCCATGCATCACGCGCATTACGGCATGCATGAACACATGATGGGATTCTTCGCCAAGCAACTCAATCTGACCGACGAGCAGAAGTCGCAGATGAAGGCCATCATGCAGAAGGAACATCCGACAATGAAGCCGCTGTTCCAGCAGCAGCACCAGGTCGACCTCCAGTTGCGCCAATACGTCGAGGGGCAGTTCGACCAGGCCAAGGTACAGGCCCTCGCGAACCAGAAGGCTCAGATCGAGGCCCAACTCACGGTCCAGCAGACCCGCATCCACAACGAGATGTATCAGGTCCTGACCGCAGATCAGCAATCCAAGCTGAAGGATCTCGAGGCGAAGCACGAGGCCCGCATGCAGAAGCACATGCAGGACGCTCCGGCCGCCCCGCCTGAGCAGCAATAGCGAATCTCGTTCTACTTGAGCAAGACGATGGCCCTCGCGGCGGACGCTGCCCGAAGCCGTGAGGCGCCTTCGTCCTGCCGGGCAGACGCGTTCCCCCGCCCGACGACACTCGCAGAGGAAGTGACATGACCGATCTGAACCTGATCAAACTCGGATGGCTGTTCTTCACCGTATGGATCGTCATCGTCGCCGCACTCAGCCTGAAAGCCTTTGGCCCAGACGTATTGCGCGAGTTCGACACGGATCGCCAAAAGGCGGGAAGCGTGAAGTAGTGTGGCGCGGGCACTCCTGCCCGCGACTCTAGCCACGAAGAAGTAAGTTGAGATCCAGCGCCGTCCTATCCCTGCGTGCCCACCATAATCGGCTGACTCGTAGGCGCCGCCGACCCCGCCTCCGGCTCCACGGTAATCGCAAACGTCTTCGCCTCCACTCCCACCGGCAACTGCGGCTTGACCACGGCCGCGCTACCCTGCGCATTCGGACGAAATAGTCCCGCTGGAATCGGGGCTCCGCTACTCGGGATCAGCCACAACTCATAAACTTTCTGCGGCGGAAGCGCCGGCAGATTGTTGGCAAGAAATACAAGCGTCCCGCTCTTCGCGACATAGATGGCCTTGCCCTGAGGCTGCGGTGGCGTCTTTCCCGCCACCAGCACGTACCGCACCGCGTCGGGCGAAGTTAGACTGTCCACCAACTGCTTCGCCTGCTGCAATTGCGCCTCTTGTGACGCCGAGGTCCCTCGCGCCTGACTCAGCTGTCTTTGCAGTTGATCGTTCTGCCGTACCAGCAGCAACACGACGATCAGCGCCGCCGCAGCCCCAGCCCACTCAAACGCGCTAAACCAGGTTCTCCACCGCGATCGTTCGGCCTTGGTTTCGCGAATCTCCTGCCTTCGTGGTTCCCGCGCCACTGCTTCCATCAGGCGCGACCGCGACCGTGACGGAGGCCTTGGCCCGCTCACCGAGAATGCCAGCAACGCCGAATCGCCACGCAAACGTTCCAATTCGCCGCGGCACTCGGCGCACCCATTCAGATGCGCCTCCAAGACCGCCCGCTCATCTCCCTGCAGCGTTCCCAACGCGTACAGGGCGAGATCGTCCGCGAATTGTTCGTGTGCGTTCATCGGCTACAAGCTTTCCGCAGGGCCAGCAATCCCGCTCGAATGCGAGTCTTGATCGTTCCCAGCGGCTCTCCCGTCTTTTCGGCAATCTCCTGATGCGTGAGCCCCTGGAAGAAACTCATCTCGAGCGCGGATCTCTGCGGCACCGGCATATTCCCCATGGCACCCCTGATTTTCTCGAGCGCCCGGTTCCACTCGACACTTTGCACCAGATCCGGCTCAACGCTGACCACAACTTCGCTGATTTCGTCCTCCGGACGCCGTTTGCGCAACGCATCAATGGCCCGGTTGCGCGCGATCACCGCCAGCCATCCCGGAAGGCTGCCGCGGTTCGCATCGAACACATCCGGACTCCGCCAAAGCTGCATGAACACTTCCTGCAGAATGTCTTCCGCCGCCCCGGTCTCGCCCAAAACCCTCAACGCCACCGAATACACAACACCCGAGTAGCGATCATAGAGCTGCGCCATCGCCCCCTGATCGCCAGCGCGGATCGCCGACACCAGCATGGCATCTGTCGTGACGACCTCGGAGGCAGCGTGCGACACGCGTCTTCTCTTCCCTTTCAGTACGTTTAGCAACCGTTCGCAGATTTACTCAGTGGAGGAACGCCGGCTACCGAAGTCCCAGGCCATTGATTCTGCTCAACGGAAACGCAAAACATCGTACCAGAGCCATGCTGGAAACAAATCTCCTTGTGGCCCTCTGTGCCCACTGTGCTGAGTTCCTGCCTTTGTGGAAATCCAAAATCGCCCCGGCCGCGTACTCCCAGCGAACGACAAATCGTGATGTTGCGGCCCGCGCGCAAGCCGCACTCCGAAAATTCTCACAACCTTTCAACCCAGGAGACTTTCGATGAAAAGCATATTCCGCGCAGCCATGCTGCTCGCGCTCTCACTCGCTACCGTATTCTCATTTTCGCAGACGAATCCGCAGCTACTCCCTAACCAGACGTTTGGCTTCGGTGCCAACCAGCTTGTCAAATTCACCTATCTGCAAAGCTTCGATTGCGTCGACCAGCCCCAATTCGACCTCAATTTCAATGGAGTGAAGGCACAATCCGATCCCGCAGAGTTCCAGATTCCTGTCTGCCAGGTCGGCACTCAGCCATCGGTCGATCCCAGTGGCCTTACCGGAGCTAACGATCCCACCGAACCGCTTTATGTTCTCGTGCCGATGTTCTCCGTCGATAACGACCAGAACCCGTCCGACGCGATCTCGTGCAACGGAGTCCTTAAGGGCACCCTGTGCGGCCCGACCCTGGGCAACACGCTGATCAAACTCTTTGGCGCCGTTCCGGAAGCGTTCAAGGCAAAACCGCTCGTCTATACGCAATGCCCAGACCCGAATCTTCCGCCGGGAACCTGCACCATGCACACCTCGCGCCTTGATCTGGGACCGGTGCTCGTGAAACTCGGATTCCTTCCTCCACCTGCAACCAACGTTTTCGTCCCCAGCCCGAACCACAGCCACATCGTTCTCTCGCAGGACGTCAACATTCAGCCCATCTGGTGGCAGGTCATTCCGGTGCTGGTTCTGGATTCCTCAGACTGGCCCAGTGCGGACGGAGACACCGGCATCACTTCTTACGCCAAGATTGTCGACGCCGAGAAGGCGGGCCACGCCGTTCAGGCCCCGTCTAACTTCTATCTCTTCTTCAGCTCAAACGCCGTCCACCACCACTAGAAAAAACACCAGGAAAGCATAGAAAGTGGTGCCCCACTTCTCGCGGCGTAGTGTCTGCGAGAAGTGGGCTTTTGTTCCGACCTCCGCCGAGGTGCGGACACTTCTGGCATTGCGGACTCTTTGGAGCAGGCAGATCCGCCACCGTTGTTTTCGGGGCGTCATTTCCGCGCGCTCTCCAGCGCCACTGCCAACTCCCGGACCCCACGTCGAATCTCGGCAGCATCTATCGCGGCGAATCCCATCACGAGCCCTTCCCTCGCTTTTCGTTCACTCGCGTATTGACTTACCGGGGTGACGTCCACTCCCCTCTTCCACGCCATAACCCTGGCCTTTTCCCCGCGAATGCCGCGCGCTAGCCAGCCTACGGTCTGCAATCCAGCCTCGACGGTCGAAACTTCCAGCAGTCCCAGAAGTTGTGCTTGCGCCTCTTCCACCAGCAACGCAAGCCGCCCCGCGTACACCTCGCGCATCCGCCGCAGATGCCGTGCAAAGTGCCCCTCCGCCACGAACTCATGCAGTACCAACTGTTCCAGCATGGGCGCGTGCCGTGTGGTCAGGGATTTGATCGCTTCCACTCGCTCCACCAGATCTTCGGGGACAACCAGATATCCCACTCGGAGCGCGGGGAACAGAACTTTGCTGAAGCTGCCTGCATACAGAACTAGCCCGTGTCGGTCCAGTCCCTGCATCGCCGGAATGGGCCTGCCCGAGTACCGGTACTCGCTGTCATAGTCGTCTTCGAAAATCATCGCGCCGGACTTCCGCGCCCACTCCAACACCTGCAAGCGTCGCGACAGGCTCATCGTCGTTCCCAACGGAAACTGGTGCCCCGGTGTCACATACAACAGGCGCACTCTCCTACCACCCAACTCGTCGACCCGGACACCGTCATTGTCGACCGGCGCCGCGTGAACCTTGGCTCCGATCGCTTCAAAAACCGACGAGGCTCCAGGATAGCCAGGGCTTTCCACGCACACAGCGTCCGCCTCATTCAACAGGAGCCGCGCCACTGTATCGATTGCCTCCTGCACGCCCGAAAGAATCACGACTTGCTCCCACTTGCATTTCACCCCGCGCGAAGTGATCAGATATTCGGCAAGCGCCTGCCGCAGCGGACGATATCCCGCTGCCTGGCATCCCATCAGACTCGCGCGTGAAATCCGGCGCAATGAACGCACGGTCAGCTTTGTCCACAAAGCAACGGGAAATAAATCGAGCGCGGGCAGGTTCGATCGAAACGCGCGAATGGGACGTTCCTCAAAACCAGGAAACAGACGCGCTCTTCGGCCGTAGTGGGAGAGCGCTGTTTTGCGTCGCCTCGCTTTTGAGTCACTCGCCGGCTCCGGCCGCACCCTGAGCCACTCTTCCGGCAACACGCGGCTGACGTAGGTACCTGATCCCACATTGCCAGTGACATATCCTTCGGACCGCAACAACTCGAAAGCATTCACGACCGTGCCGCGAGCCAAACCCTGCTGCCGCGCAAGGTCTCGGGTCGCCGGCAGCCTAGTCCCGGGGCGCAGGTCTCCCTGCAGAATCCGGGAGCGCAGCGTCTCGTAAAGCCAGCGATAGGCGGGCGTGCCCGTCGGACGTGCCGCAAGAGCGAGATTCAGTGGGAATGGGTAGGCTGCCTTCATCGAAGTGGTCCATATAAATTATCGCAGAATGGACCTTCTTCATGGTCCGCTTTCGACGTACTCTTCCAATCACAGGAGGGCCGTCATGAAATCTCAATGGTTATTGGCCATTCCGATCGCACTTTGCGCAGCCGGTCTGGCCTTCTACCCCCATTCGAGCGCGTCCGCAGCACCGGCAAAAGATCGCGCTTCCATTCTTCTCTCAGAAGCTTTGCCCAAGTCCGACGGCGAGCACTTGAAAGCCACTTTAATCGAAGTCCGCTACGGTCCCGGCGAGTCCTCTCCTCCCCATAGTCATCCTTGCCCGGTTCTGGCCTATGTGGTCGAGGGATCGATCCGCACGCAGGTGAAGGGCGAAGCCGAACAAACCTACAAAGCGGGAGACAGCTTTTACGAAGGTCCCAACGGAGTGCACGCGGTCTCAGCCAATGCCAGCGCCACCGAACCGGCAAAGTTCGTCGCTCTCCTGATCTGTGATCACGAGACGCCGCTCAGCGTGAACGTGTCCGAGTCAACCCAGAAAGGAAATGAACAATGAATCGTGAATCAACCTTGGCCGCATCTGCCCCGGCGCCAGCAATAAGAGTGCGCACGCTGAACCTGGAGCGCTTCGCTATCCTCTACGCCCGATACGCGTTGGCCGCGGCATTCCTCTCCGGCATCGCCTCACGCTTCGGCCTGTACAAAGGCGGCTATGGAAACTTCGCCAACTTCATGAAATACACCGCCGAAGTGAATTCGTTCATGCCCGCTGCAACCATTCCATTTCTCGGATGGTCGGCCACCGTCTTCGAACTCTTCTTTGGCGTTGCCTTAATTCTCGGCGTCTGGCCCCGCTGGATCGCGCTCGGCAGCGCAGTACTCCTGGCGCTATTCGGTATCGCGATGGCGATCTCGTTTGGCATCAAGTCCCCGCTCGACTATTCCGTCTTCTCCGCATCCTCGGCAGCGCTGTTGCTCGTGGTGCGATCAGACAGTCGCTGATGGAGCGACGGCCGCCGCTTGTGTGTGGACAGCCGCCGCTTATGTGGGGACGGCCGCCTCGGCCGTCCGCCGAAGCGAAGCGAGGCCGACCACAGATTTCCAAGCTCAAAATAAGTTCAAACAACAGGAGAAACTATGAACCGCATTCTCTGCTCGCTACTCGTGTGCCTGCTGATCCCGGCAGCCGTCGCACGTCAGTCTCCATCCGACACCCACGACAACGCGGATCTTCTGAAGGTTCGCGAAACCGTCTGGCGCGCCTGGTTCGCCGACGACATCCCGACTCTTCGCGATCTGGTTCCTTCCGACACGATCGTGATGAGTTCGGGCGAATCCCAATGGAAGCTCCAGGCCGACGTCCTTCGCGAAGCCGACGAGTTCCATGCCGAAGGAGGAAAGCTAGTCAGTCTCGAATTCCCTCGCACCGAGGTTCAACGCTACGGTGACGTTGCCATTGTGTGGAGCGTCTATGTCCTCGAGATCGAGACCAACGGCAAGCGATCCCAAAGTTCCGGCCGCGCCAGCGAAATCTTCGTCCTCCGCAATGGCCGCTGGACCAACCCCGGCTGGCACACTGACAACGTGAAGTAACCCCGCCTGGCCTGCCCCATTTCTCACGGCGCAGTGTGCACGAGAAGTGGGGCTTTTGCGTCAGTCGCCGAATTTTCCACAGCCCCAATGTGACGGATGTCCTTGTCGTCCACAGCCTCGAAGGTAGATCATAGCCAAGGCGAAAGCGGCGTAAGAGCGATCGCCAAGAAACGTCGCAAGTCCTTTGTTATGAAGATTTTGACCTCTAACCCCTAGGCGCTCAAGATTTTGCAGAGCATTTTTGCGAAACCCGCGCCAGACAAGGGATTCAGAGGGGTGGGGGGAGGGGGGTACCCCGACCTGCAGTACGGTTTCCCAAAATGGAACGTCTCGAAATTTGTGTTTTTGGCTCGAACTTCAAAAAAAGTTTGAAAAAAGATCTTGGCAAGCGCAATTTCGGACCGCGCAGCCGCGTTCAGTCCCGAATGCTGAACCTCGGCTGCTAGAATTTCATCTATTGAGTCTGCATGTTTGCTAAGAACCTTCGCCCGCTGCTGCCCTATGTAAAGCGCTACCGCTGGGGATACATCGCGGGCACGGTTTGCATCCTCCTCACCAACGGAATCCAGGTACTGAATCCGAAAGTGCTTGGACTTGCCTCCGATGCTCTGCTGGCAGGCGTCACGCGCCATAAACTTCTGGTCTACGCTGGATTCTTTCTGGCGATCGCGATCGCCAAGGGCATCTTTCAGTTTCTTACGCGATGGATCATGATCGGCATTTCGCGCGATATCGAGTTTGATCTGCGCAACGACCTTTTCGCCCGCCTCGAGGACCTGAGTTATTCCTACTACCAGCGCAACCGCACTGGCGACATTATGGCCCGCGCCACCAATGACCTGAGCGCGGTCCGCAACCTGCTTGGGCCAGCGATCATGTACTCCGCGAACACCGTCGTGTTGATGGCTCTGGCGCTGGGCTTCATGATTTCCATTAGCCCCAAGCTGACCTTCTACACGTTTCTGCCGTTGCCTGTCGCAAGTATTGTGATCCAGTATTTCGGACGCCAGATTCACGATCGGTTCGAAAGAATCCAGGCGATGTTTTCTGACATCTCGGCTAGAGCGCAGGAGAATTTTTCGGGTGCGCGGCTGATTCGCGCCTACGTCCAGGAAAAAGCGGAGATTCGCGCCTTTGAAAAAGAAAATCAGGAATACATCCGCCGCAGCCTGAGACTCGTTCGACTGATGGGAATGCTGTGGCCCACGCTCGAACTGATGCTCGGTTGCGCCCTGGTCCTGGTATTGTGGCTTGGCGGTCGCGAAGTTCTCGCCCATCGCATCACCGTCGGCCAGTTCGTTTCCTTCAACGCGTATATGTTGCAGTTGACGTGGCCCATCATTGCCCTGGGATATGTCATCAACTTGTTCCAGCGCGGCACTGCATCGCTCGCACGGCTTAACGAGATCATGCAGGAGCAACCGGAAATCAAGGACGC
>Ga0075030_100003472_pt1 | contig 14294 bp, 40 predicted proteins | sample LitLauG_LLR_2012_FD_71393 | JGI IMG/M metagenome (GOLD analysis project Ga0075030, IMG submission 71393) | Freshwater sediment microbial communities from Pennsylvania, USA - Little Laurel Run_MetaG_LLR_2012 | ecosystem: Environmental > Aquatic > Freshwater > Creek > Sediment | place: USA... | reverse complement strand
GCCATCTATGATGTAAGCCATAAAGAGTATATATGTGAGCTTAAATATAAGATTCTTTTGTTCCCTAGATAGAGGTCTTTGCATCAGTACCACCTAACAGATTCAAGTCCATGCTTCTTGATCGTCCTGATGTATGTCTCATGAAACTCTAATACAGAGCTACCACCGTAGCGAACTTGAGCCATCGAGCATTGTTCGGCAAGTTTCTGCATTGCAGCATCTAATAGCTTAGATGCGAGTTTTACATTGCGATACTCAGGAAGTACGAAGGTACTAACATCATAGATGTTCTCGTGTATATGACGATAGGCACACCATCCAACATGGACATCATTCTCGTATGCTACGACAGCCACTAGCGATTTCCTATCCTCAAACCAGTACTGCATAAGGCCATTGGGCAACGTAAGAGATTTTAGATACATGGGAACATCTTCGCCAATGAATGCCCTATATTCCATGTTTGTCCTCCGTATTAATGTTAACAAAGTCATCGTCAGCTTCGCCTGAAGAACCACCTAACAATGGAGCACCAGGAGCAGGATTAAACAACTCAGCCCAGTAGTAGGGTTCTAACTTATAGATGTCAGGATACTGAGCGCTCAAGAAGATATAAGCATTCATGATGCTTGTATCTACATACCATCTATTACCATAAGCGTCTACGTCAGTAAACATAGTGTTGAGATGTCCTCTGTTGAGGACACAATGACCAAGCTCATGGAATATCAAGGCTTCGCGCTGAGTATCGTCGAGTGCTTCATTGGCCCAGAAATAAGGGTCTACCTTGATCTCTCGCCATTGAGAGTTCCATACTATGCATTCACCTATCACCTGTCCACTCTGAGGAGCGAACTGAATAGGAATGTCGCCTATATGGTGACCATACATAACTTCAAACTGCTGAACATATGAAGCAAACGCTGGGTCAATGCCTTTGATATCTCTTGGATCTGATTGCTGGTTGATAGGTGCACAACCATATAAGAATATGGAGATGAATAGTAGCTTCTTCACGCTACCTCCTCCATATCTATTGCCTGAGTGATATCATCGTTAATGATGTTGCGATGAATGTCAAACATCCAGTAGATCATTTCCCTTACATCTCTGTCAGATGTGATATACACAGGAGGCTTATCGCGAAAGATAAGCATAGCCTTATGTTTGTTGAGGATTACAATCTTATCCATAAGTAACCTTCAATGGATTAAGATCCATTGCTTCCTTGCGCTCCTCCTGTAGGTGATCCATCTCTGTCATGATGTGTTCGACCCTGAATATCTGACCAGCGTTTATAGCTTCGACCATGTCATCACCTAGTTTTGCTAGCTGACGATCGATGTTCATAATACGCTCAGCCCTAGTCTTATCTATGTTCATAGAAATCCTCCCATATACAATAAGATTAGGTTCAGAATCAGTCTCTAAGTAGGCGTTTCACTTGTTTTCGTGGGAATTTGAAGAGTTCTCGTTTGTGGAATGGAGTTATCTTCTTGCCGAAGAGTTTCCTCTGTATGACCTCATTAGCTGCAGCATCCTTAAGTTGATACTCGATAGAGTCAGGTTTGCCAACTAAAGTTCCATTGGCGACTTGCTTGCAGGCGAATAAGCTGAGTCTTGATACACAGGTAGAGAAGTAGTCTTCCTGATCTCTCATCAAAGCAGCTAAGCAACAGATGTACTTACATCTGGCTCTTATCTTGTTGATCTTATGATGGTTTCTGGCTTGAATGCGCTTAACACTCATCTTCATTTGTGATCTCTATGATAGACTGAATCACAGTAACCAGGCATCGCACCGTAATGCCTATAGCAATCAGGGTCTTGAGTATCTTGACTGTAATGGGGAACTTGCTGTACGTAAGGACCGTCGTAATATGTAGGAGTATAGGCACAACCTACGAAAGTTAGGCTCGCAAGTATAAGGATTGCAAGATACACGACATTCTCCTCATCTTCCACAGAAGTCTCATGAGAGAGGCTTCTTCAACTCTAACAGAGTAGTATTTCTTATCGAAGGTAACGCCTACCCAATCGTAACCATCATTCTGTTTCGCTCTCATATGTCCTTAAGAAATGCTCTGCTGTGACGGGTCTTGAAGCTCACTAATCCCCTTACTCAGTATTAACAGAGCACAGAATGCGCTTACTTTTGGAACTTAGCGCGAAGATCAGCAGGCAAAGCCGAGAAATCGATGGGTTTCGACTTGATCTTGGATGCCTGAACTTCTTTCACGCGAGCTTCGATTGCAACTTCGACTTCCGAATAGTCTTCGGTGCCGGGAGTCAGCGTCTGAAGCAAGAGACGCATGTTTTTCAACTGTGTGTCGCCAGAACCTGCGCGTGAACCGGGGTTCTTCGCAGTGTACTGGATGCCACCGTTAAGACGTTTGTCTTTGCGGAGCCAGTTGGATTGGAGACCCGACACATAAGCTTTGAGCTCGGTGTCCGTGTATTCGCGATCCAGTTCGATGCTTCCAGCGCGGAAGTTCTCAAACAAGATGCCGTTTACAGCAGCACGACGCTCGCGGGTCATGTGAGGAGCAATGTTGCCCTCGACGGGAATGCTGTCGGCTTCAAGCACTGTGCTTACTGCCGAGAAAACAGCTTCCTTCTGTGTGGATTTGGTCATTTTCTACCTCCCTAGATAGGGTTGATTGAAGGCATAATTGCCTCATATATTCAAATCGTAGTTTCGGGATCAATGTTTAATAGACTTAGGAACGAACATAGAGCAATCAGTGAGTGCATTCTCAGGCATTTATGTCCTAAACATGGACACATGGATGCATTTGTATGCATATCATTAAACAATTCATAACCACGACTCGAACGATTACTGAGTTTAGCTGCTAAACGACCGTAGATTGCAGTAGTTCTAGTCTTGATACCATCAGTCTCAGGACATGAATCGACAAAGAACTTCTCCATCTCCTTATCTGGGACAGTATCATGATTAACAATACGTCTAACTAAGTTCCCAGGCAAAATCATGTCCTTTCACAGCGTGGTCATAGAACTTGTACTTGATTCGTTTCAGTATTGTGTACTTAGCTTGCGCCAATGTTGGGTGAGGAACTATTTCGACTGTATTAGAGGATCTTGCTCTAGCATGGACGTTATGATTCTCATCTATGGTGTAGTACTTCTGACTCTGCTCATACCATGCCTTGAAACTCATTCCATTAACGTCCTGGTACTCAATGCACGCAGCTTCATACATCTTGTCAACCTCATCTTCTGTTAACGCAAGCACCTTTTCCAATTCAGCTTGTTCTGCCATAATAAGCCGCTCTCTATCACGTTCAGCTTTCGCAGCAGCACGAATAGCTGATGTTTCATCCTGTAGCTCGTTCCACTCTTTATTAACTCTTTCGAATTCTTCATCGCTTAGATCCTCGTTATCCAGTCGCCACTCGAGCTGCTTAAGTCGCTGAAACTTGTCCATCATCAGTTCCCATCATTAGCTTGGGCATGAGAACGTGCTCAGCATACCAGTCTTGCATATGCCTCTGACATCCCTTGCCATAGTTTTTATACTGTCGTGTCTTGTTGTTAGGCATACTAAAAGGAATGTAGTCTTCGGCTTCGTCAGACCATACATATGCTCTGCACCATACATATAGCTTATCGTTCTTCCAGCCTGCTTCCTTGATTTCTAGTTGCCATAAGCCTAAGAAGCAGACCTTACGAATACATTTATCTTGGTCACCAACATCCAACCACTTATATTTCATATAGGGTTGTAGTATCAGGCAAGAGTAACTAGCGCTCATCCTCATTTACAATACAGTAATCAATGAAGTCAGTGAGTGCCATCACAAAAACTCCCACACAGATTCCACATACAAAAATAGCTGAGATAGCCATAAATCCTCCTTATAGGTAGATATAAGATCGGTATACGGTGGCACTCGGCGTAGCAGTGTCAAAGAAAAGCCGCTCGGGTGAGCGGCTGTGCTTGAGAGTAGAATGTTAGGGAGGATTAGAAGTCCCAACCTATAGCTCCAAGAAAGGAGCTATTGCTGAGTACTTCAATTTGGCCGCGAAGATCCCACCATGGAAGAACTCGCTGATACTCTCCACCAATCACTGGTTCGTGCTTCAACGATACTGAATGAGGAGTATCGACTGCGATAGCATCTGGAGCAACACCACCAACAAGAAGCAAGCTGTTCTTCTTAGGTTCGATGTACCGCACTGACTCAACAGTTTCTTTAACTATATGAGTCTCTGGTACACAGACAGCAACGATCTTTGGCGGACGCGGTTTAGCATGACGTTTGACTATCATATATTCGTTGCCGTCAAACTTCTGAACGACTCCACTCTCTAACTTTCGCTCGATGTTACTATCCGTGAGCGGAGCAGGTGCTTTAAGCACCTGCGCATTCAACTGATAAGAGGACATTAGTAAGAACAAGATAATGGTTTTCATTGTTTCTCCTATAAACCTGTCACACAGAGACCAGTGGCAGGATTTGTAGTACAAACCTTACCAGCAGAATCCACGTAGACTGTACATGTTTTAGCACCATTAGAACCACCACCGATAGTATAACTAGGTGCTTGTGAACCTGATGTTCCCCATGTAAGTGTAGTTAATCCATCGTTAGGAGTCGTGGCTAAGAGTGTGCCATCAAGGTGACGAGTGACGCGTATGTTCGACGCATTACCAGTACATGGAGTAAGGACTGCAACAACACTATCACGTCCTTGAATACCCTGAATACCTTGTGCTCCGTTCGCGCCAGCTGCACCATCATGTCCATTAGCGCCATTAGCACCGTTAACACCTGCTAAACCATCATGACCATTAGCACCGTTAACACCTGCAGCACCAGCGAACCCTTGATCTCCTTTTAAACCTTGAATACCTTGAGAACCATTAGCTCCGTCATGGCCGTTAGTTCCGTTGTTACCTTGGAGACCTTGAATACCTTGAGAACCATTAGCTCCGTCATGGCCGTTAGTTCCATTAGAGCCATTAAGACCGTCATGTCCATTGGTTCCGTTAGTTCCGTTTAAACCATCGTGACCATTGGCTCCATCGTTGCCGTTAGCACCGTTGGCTCCATTAGCTCCATCATTACCATCGCATACAAGAGATGCACTGATAATAGTTTCACCAGGATCTAAGCGACCGTTGTTGTTAAGATCTTGGAAGGTAGTATAAACCCATCCACGAGTTGGACATTGACCAGCAGTTGCAGCATCAGTGATAGTATAAGCTGAAGTACCAGCATCACCCTTATCACCTTTAGCTCCATTACTGCCGTTAACTCCATTAGAGCCTGCTAAACCATTAGCACCGTTCGTGCCATTGGTTCCAGCATTACCTTGGTCTCCTTTATCTCCCTTGTTTCCTTGAACACCTTGTGACCCGTTTTGACCATTGGTTCCGTTAGTTCCATTAGAACCAACATTACCTTGATCTCCTTTATCACCTTTTAATCCTTGAACACCTTGAGCGCCATCATGACCATTAGACCCATTAGAACCAGCAAGTCCTTGTGGTCCTTGTGCGCCATCGTGCCCATTGGAACCATTAAGACCATCGTGACCATTAGCACCGTCGTTACCGTTGGTACCATTAGACCCATTCAAACCATCGTGACCATTAGTTCCATTAGAACCAGCAATACCATCGTTCCCCTTAACACCATTACAAACGATGTTAACAGAGAGGATAGTATCTCCTGCATCTAAGGATGATGAGTTATTCAGGTCATAATAGTGGGTGATAACCTTACCACCACTCACGCATTGATCAGTAGTCGCATCGACTGTAGCAACACTAACTGACTTACCATCAGCGCCGTTGTTACCATTAGTTCCAGCGTTACCTTGATCACCTTTATTACCTTGAAGACCAGTATCTCCCTTATCTCCTTTATTTCCTTGAAGACCTTGTGATCCTTGAGAACCGGTTGCTCCTTGAGCACCTGTATCTCCTTTATCACCTTTATCACCTTTTGCACCGGGAGAACCGGGAAGACCGTCGTTCCCTTTGATTCCTTGATCTCCCTTAACACCTGCAGGTCCTTGTGGACCAGCAACTCCTTGAATACCCTGAATGCCTTGAGCACCGGTTGCTCCGTTTGCGATCAACGTTGCTGTCCCATCAGGACATGTGATCATTGTCCCTCCATCAACCGTAGCTGATGTGCAGCTTGATCCGTTTGCTCCTGGAGTACCTGTTGCTCCCTTTGCTCCTGGTGCGCCATCGACTTGCTCTGTTTTGGGCGCACACCCATTACAAAGCGTAGCTAAGATAGCTACCAACAATAAGTTCTTCATTTATCCTCCCTTAAGGAATTGATTGTTAATAATACTCTTCTCTCAGCGGAATATTCGTATCAGTATGGGTTCTCTGCTAGTTGGTGCCGGCGTAGCAGTGTCAAAGGTGCGAGCTGCTCATAACAGCTCGCATGGGGTAGGGTTGATGGGGCAGATTGGGGGAATTAACTAACGATAGTTAGTTACTTAAACTCAATTCGAACATTGTCCTTAATCAAAGTGATCCGGTTCCACCAGACCTTTACTTTCTTCTTTGGATCCTCAGGATCCTCCTCTTCGCGTTGAACTCTCTCGATGAGCGCAATCTCCTCTACCTTTATATTGGAGAGGATATAATGAATAGGTCTATCTTTCGTAACATGCTTCCAAGTTAAAGACCATTGCGCTTCAGTTATCACTTAACAAACTTCCTCATCCACTCGGGCAGTTGAGCTATATCGATTGCTTTCTTTGCAGTCTCAATAGTCTTGGTGGATACAGCCATGCCACGTGCTTCAGCAAACTTGGCTAATTCGCCAGCTGTTAGCTTCTTCACGGGTTGCTTTCCGTTCTTCGTGCGAATGCGAACATTCGCTGCATTAAGCGAATGGTCAACAGAGTTATAGAACTTCGATTTCATTGGAATCTCCCTTTGTTATAAGGAGATGTTGTTTCAGATTTGGTTGCTCTTCTCTAATAAGAGTCGACGCTCAGCAAGCTCATTATGAAGAGCTGCTTTAACCTCAGGGTGCTCGTACTTATAGAGTCGACGAGTACTGAAGATAATGTTGTTTATCACATACTCCAATTCTTTGAGAGTAAGAGACTTAATGACATCAAGGTTTGCTGTGGTCTTCACAAGAACCTCTTGCTGTCTAGAAGGATCTAAACCTCCGGTCTCTGTGTCCACAACAGAGACAGCGATGTCCCTACATTTCTTAGAGACCTGTTGGTGAAAGCGTCTGCTCTTCGTAAGGTCCTTCTTCTGTCTTTTGTTCATAAATCCTCCCTTATACAATAAAGTAGTTTCAGATCAAGATGATCGTCGCTTACCATACTTGTTTCTAAACGTAAACACCTGCGACCACATCACAGGTTTTCCATTGTTCATTATGAGTTCAAACCTATCACAAGCAAATCCCTCTCCTTTATGGGAGATAGCATCTAGCTTACTAAGTAAGCTAACTAAAGCTCCTATGGATTGGACTTCAGCATCGTCCATCACTCCATCTTCTCCGTGTCAAACTCAGGATAAACAACGGATACTTTTGCTTCGCATCTCTGCATCTTGCCGTTAAGGAAATAAGAGATCCACAGATCATGTTGCTCTTCGCCTTCACCATGAAGTTCAAAGCATACATCTGGTACTGCAACACTAAGTTTCCTCATGTCTGCTTCATACTCGTACCACTTAGCATTCATGGTATTACCGTCGTGAAAGCCATCTTCGTCGATGAATTCTTTAAGATAGTCAGAATCGCCTAAGCTCTTGATATAGTTAACGATTCTGGTCTTTGTACCATCGTCACCCATTAGAGTCTTATTAACATCGTCTTTGATATGTAAAGAAAAGTCTGTGTAGTATCCCACTATTGTCCTTTTGAATGGTCTTCTCTTATGTCGCGAACATCTCCATAGTCTAATATCATGAACCTCTTCTTGGTTGGAATCCAGACTATGTTTCCTTCGTGAGTATCAGTTAGACTGAATCGCTTACCTAAGCAATTAATCCAACTGTTGCGACCTTTATGAATTCTATTCTGCTTGTCGTTGTTGAAACCACAGGAGTAGATCATCTGATGTTCTACATGCTCCATGCGAATAGCAGGATAGAAGAATCCGGAGTTGTTATCCACAACAACCATGATCTCGTATGGCTTTGGAGCTCGCTCACCGGCAGAGAGTTCTGTCATCAATGCGAACTGTCTCTCAGCTTCAGTCCAGTGAGGAGATGCTAAGAGATCTTTAAGAGTAGAATATCTGAGTATCATCTTCTCTCCACCTATATATCGTGGACTATAGATAACCTTAATTCCTTCAGAATGAGATATGCGATGATACTGGCACTCACATCCACCACTTTGGGCATTGGGTAGAGTCATTACCATAAGCTCACTGAGCATTAACACGCAATGCATGTTAACCTCGGAAGTATTCTTCGATACGTTTGTCTTGTGAACCATAGATGAAGGCGAAACCTCCAAACAAAACCATAGCCCAACCTTTGTCTACAATAAAGTGATTGACTAAAGAGAACATCACGTTGTATACGACCATGAACAACAAGAAAGCCTTAAGACGATAGTTCATTAATTATCTCCTTGATAGAATACTTTCATCAGCATATCGATTGGTTCGGATTGACGCTCTCTACGTCTATAATCTCTGACATAGGTCGTATGTTTGCAGTACTTATGCCATTTACCGGCAGGACAGTTACATGTTAGCTTCCCATTGTAAGCATAAACAGTATACGTAGCGATTGGCATATCGCCACCATCCCACTTGTTGACGTTGTAAACACCTTCACCCATTGGTTTAATGTTGTACTCAATCATCGCCACTCGCCTTCTAGTTTTTCGCAACCACCAAGATCGTACTCGTAGAAGATAACGTTATTCTGCACATCGAATGGAGCAGTAACTCTTTCAGATTTATCTATGTTAAAAGCTATTACCCAACCAAGTGAAGTTACGTCAACTGTTAACCATCGTCCTGTAGGTGTCTTAAACACAACACCTTGCTTAAATTCTTCGATCTTCATGTTATCTCCCTGTTAAAGCCTTGATTAAGATCGCATTCTTACACGCTTGATAGTAATCATGGTCATACTCATCGAGCCACGCAGGTTTAGTGGTTTCGTAACCTTCCATCTCTTCAATAAGATCTGTTATGGTAACAGAGCTATGAAGGAATGCTAATGTAAGTTGCTCAACATCACTCTTGATCATGCTAATAACTTCTTTACTGAGAGTTCTTTTGGTTTAAGATTGAACTTGCGCTCAAGCTCTGGATATATCTTTTCACCCCAGTTCATCCATTTCTCAATCTCAATGCCATTTGAGCGATATAGGTTATATCTTGGGTTGTTAGTGAACCTTTCATTGTTTGGACCTATTGTTAGGTGAATTCTTTCTTTAAGCCACGCAACAACATGCGGTTGTCTCTTAACAAAGTCCTTAAAGAAATATATGATGCGACCTTGACTAACACTCCAACCATACTTCTTAATGAGATGCACAACTGCAACTTCATCATCATAGGTCGTAATGATGTAGTCAAGGAACTTAGTTTCGTTGTCTCTATTGTCGATGATGAATTCAAGTGGGACTAATGCAGCAATACCTGTGACTGCACTTAGTTTAAGGAAATTACGGCGATTCATGTTATCTCCTTTAGACCTGAGAGATCTATGATATAGAGTTTATCTCCTTCGAGCATACATTTGCGAGCATCAGTCTCGTTGATATAAGTCCAATGCTGTCCATGCTTCCATATGACTAGATGGAGGATCTGAGCATCACTAACTGGAATCAAAGAATCCAGCTCGCTCGCCATATTCCACAGCATATTCCTCGCAATAGGAGTTTCAGTAAGCGATTCAGGTCGCTTATACAATAGCCTAAGTTGATTTGCTATGGATTTTAGCTTATCTTTCATGGGTTTAATCTCTGATCTTGGCATGGACTATAGGTAATCTCTTGATTGGGAGCAGGACGTTGTACTTGAGTCTTATGTCCATCACGTAGAAGAACACCACACCAACCATCGCTGTCGCAACCACCAACCACCCACACCTCAGACTTATGTAAATCCGAGCAATCAAGGTTCTTTGGGTTACGAACACAGCCACAAATCAGCATAGCTCCTACAAAGACTAGGAGAAATATGATTGCAGCTTGAAACTCTTGTCTCTCTTGACGAGTCACTTTCCGCTCCTTTTTAAGAGTTTTCCGTAGAAACGATCAAGTCTGCGAACTAGATTACGATCTACTACATAATCATAGTCATCTTCGCTAATCATGAAGCGATACTTGCATCGAGGCTTGCTGATTGATATGCCTCCACCGATATGAGAGTAACCGTACAATCGCTCGTACACTTTCCCCTCGAATAAGAAGCAATCACTGAGAATACAAAGTTGTTTAAGTTGTTTCACTATCATACAGTACCTCCCTCACATTCTAGTAATAGATTCAGTAATTGTTCTATGTCTCCCATGTCGGCGCATTGCATAATGTAGTATCTCATCATTGGGAAACTCCAGATCGCTTGTTGAATAAAATCATCAGTCCAGTCGTTCATTTAACTACCTCATAAGGATACGAGATGTGAACAAGCAGATTGTGTATATTAGGATGATTCCAGTAATCATCCCACAAACCTCTTATCGTGTCGATAGAGTCAAAACCTATTACATATACACTATCGCACCATGTATAGGAGAAGGTTAGATAATATGCGAATACCTTAGTAGGTTTCTGCTCGCGCTTCAGCTTTGATTCAACCTCTTTACGAAGTTGTTCACTTACCTGCCAGATCATTTAGACCCCAACAAATATTTCTCAGCTTGATGAGCGTTAATGCGACGATTGTATTCAGCATGAGGAATATAGAGATCACCACATGATACAGCAGCTATCATGCCACAATCATTCCAATGAAACTTAGCGCCAATCTCTTTGCGTGCTTTGCACATTCTCTTGGTCATCTTCTTCATCGCAATTTGCGCTTTAACATATCCACTAACAAAGAAGAGTTTCTCTTTATGACTAAGAGGTTTATTGCGAGCAGCAAAAACATTCTTAGCATACTTCGTACCCATACGATAGTAAAATCTACGACGACGACGATTTAAGTCATTTTTCTTTTGGACTATAACAATCAGTTCATTTATGTTCATGTGTCCTCCCAGACGATTATAGTCTCAGAATCAGTCTATTTGACTGATTTTAGAGAATCTTGAGCAGCACGAATCCACATTTTATCCTTAATACCAGGACATTTAACGTCGTTCATGGTGTATTTAGGTTGCATTCTCTTTTTGTCTTTAGAATGGCACCACATGTCAACAAGTGTTGCCGTACCAACGCAACCATTATAGAAGTCATCGCCAATTACCATTAGTTTCTGGCCGATGTGATACTTCATTAGGTCTTTCGGTAATTCTTTAGTTGATTCCTTATCTCCACATCCCATAAGGAATAGGAGTGAGCTAATGATTGCAAGTTTCATTCCTTACCTCCAGGTAGGGTCATTGCCTCAGATGAGGCGAGATCTTCCTGCACAGGAATCAGCTCAGCTCTCAGTCGAGCGAGCTCTTTCTCATAGTGAGCAATGCAGTTCTCTATCCCCTTCATCTTGTTGGTGAGGTGATTGATGAGAGATTCTTTATCAGGGAATACCCGAGTATCTCCGTTTCTCATGGTTACGGAGATAGGATATGCGACTAACACTTCGAACTTCATTCTTGTTGTCCTTGTTTTAGGGCATTCAACTCTAAACGGCGCTGCATTATTGCTGCATCAACCTCTGAAATAGAGGTTGCATCTGTTAATGTAGCAGCTAGGCCTTTTAAAGCCCGCATGATTGCATCTGGCTCAGGTTCATGCAGATCGCTTAAATCAAACTTTGGCATCTCCAAACCCTTAAGAGTAGCATTCATGTTAAGCTCAAGAAGAGCGCGATCGAGTAGTTCATCAGGTTCAGATAGTTGCTGTATATACTCCTGAACAATGTCAACATCAGACATATTGTTTAATCCAACGAAAGAGTATCCATCATAGATCATGTCCCACTCCATGCCGTCTCCAAAGCTATTATCTCTCATGCTTTGAGCAACATGCTGTTTCAACTCATTCAGAGTATTCTCATTGAGCTTCAACTCATTAGTCATATAAGTATCCTCCCCTTATTAGTATGTTATATGTTCAGAACAAGTGCGCCCGGCGTAGCAGTGTCAGCGCGACTGTAGATCGCGCTGACGATGTCTAATAGGCAAGCCAGATATATGAGCAGAACAGCAAGAATGGTATTGCTGGCCAGAAGCAGGATAAGAGTCGCATATAACCTCCCAGTTATAGTTGAAAGCCAAAAATTGTCACTTTAGAAACCTCATAACAAAGTCTTCGTCCTGAGCAACTGTAGTTCCACCTTTGCCATACATTTCTGTGTATGTACCTGAAACCACATGCATTTTCTCAAGAAACGTATACAATGCCCACAGCGATTCCTTTGCCGCTTCAAAAGCATCTATTGTTTCTTGATCATCTTCACTCATAGTTTCCCAAGCATCAGCTGAGAACGAATGAAGTATATCATGTTTGGCAAACTCTCAGTCTCATGTAGCCAGGAGAATGACTTGTCTTCGTTCTCGCGAACTAGACAGAGGTAGTTTTGTCCCACCTGGATATGAGTTTGCTTGGTGAGGATAACCATGTCGTCCTCGAGCTCAGGTTCTCTGCTCTCAACAATGTCCAGCACCTTTATCGCAGCTGCTTTGCAAGCAGCCGCAACTTGTAGAGTTGTAAACATCTCTCTTCCTCCCGTAAAGAAGTTTTAATTCGTTCTATTGCTTTCATAATGTCGGGATGAGTCCATGCGTACTCATTATCCAGCCCTACGGTGTGAACAAACACCATGAGATGCCACAGAGGTGGATAGCCAGGATCGTTGTAATGATCCGCTTGGTACGACCGCTTCACTATTCCTCTTCAGTTGGAGCGATATCAAATGGCATGTCGAACTCAGCAGCAGCGAGAACACTGAGATCGTCCGCTACATCTTCTGAGTTAACATCAGCCTCGTTGATGTCTGGAGTTAGACCTCCGTCTCTTGCAACAAAGACCTTCGCTCCTGCACTGCTCGTACTAAATGCGTAGAAACCTTTCATACTTCCTCCCTTGTTAAGGTAACTCAATCTCTTTATCGGCCAAACTAGCAACGATATGTTGCTCAGTAAAATCTCTCACTGAACCAGGGTCAATCGCGGCTTTCACAACCTGTCCAGTGACAGAGCGCGCTGGATTCTTGATGTCGTTCACATATGTATTCTCGCCAACCATGTACTGAATAAGACTCTGAGCTCTTTGCAGAGCTGTTGTAACCCCAGGAGTTCCGACCTGATCGTCTATCAAGCTGTTGTAACTAGGGTTAGTGTACTGGAAGAACTCACCGTAGATTGTGACAGTAAAATTCGTTCCGTCCTTCATTGTTAGGTCAACCTCAATACACTGAACATTGAAGTCCTGAGGATCACCATAAACCGCCTTCTTAACAGTCTTGAATCTCTTTACCTTTGGTCGACTTCTCATAATGGCGAACATAAATCCTCCTAGTCATATCGTGAATATCACGCATTGTAAGATCACCTATACTACTAATACCGAGCTGATGTAGCATGCGAATTAACTCGAATAAACATAGCTCAGTTCGTTCTTCAAACTCCACCGCATTTACATCCTTGTGTGCACAAATCTCTGATATCGCAGCTGCATTTCTGTGGTTTATGCATCATCTTATCCACTTTTTCCATGAATTGCTGTGCGATCTCAGGACTAATAGTCCCTGAGATATCTCCTATTAAAGAGAGATCAACTGGTTTGCTCATTGATGCCTGAAGATGTTGGTAAGCATCAGTATCCACTATCTCCATAGCTATAGTGAACATCTCCTCGCACATAAGCTTCTCCTCTATCTGACCGATGAGAATACCTTGTGCCTCTGTTACCTTACCTGCTAAGCACTCGATTGGACAGTCTTCCCAGTGATGTATAAGACCTCTCACTCCCATACCATGGACAAACAACTTAACAAGAGTTGATCTCATCTTCTCATGAGACATAACACCCTCGCTATTTACTCCCTTGTTAATGATCATAAGCCACGTATCAAGAGGTGCTGAATCTAAGTACTCATTTCGCATAGCTACTCCTATCCTGTTCGCAGTCAACAAACCAGTGGTTAAGAAACTTACCTGTAGTACAGACGCAAGCTATCATGATGCCGTGCTT
>Ga0075030_100003471_pt1 | contig 14299 bp, 9 predicted proteins | sample LitLauG_LLR_2012_FD_71393 | JGI IMG/M metagenome (GOLD analysis project Ga0075030, IMG submission 71393) | Freshwater sediment microbial communities from Pennsylvania, USA - Little Laurel Run_MetaG_LLR_2012 | ecosystem: Environmental > Aquatic > Freshwater > Creek > Sediment | place: USA... | reverse complement strand
CCGCGCCAAAAATATTGCCGTGGTCGGTCATGGCCACGGCGGGCATGCCGAGCTGATGAACGCGATCGACAAGTTTGTCGACGTCGCAAGCGCCGTCGAGCAGGGAATAATCGCTATGCAAATGCAGGTGGACGAATTGGTTTTGACTCATAAAGCTTTTCGCTAAGGGCCCTAATCAGCCCGCGGTGCAAGGTCGATCGTTTTGTCGATCGTATGTCTATTCGTATCAGGGTATGCCTTCAGGCATACCATAAGTGCCGCGCCACGAGAGCGCCCTTAGGCCCTGGATTAGGCCGCTGGAAGCCTAACCGAAGATTGTCTGGCGGATCGGATTCATTCTACTGGCTGGAGGAAATCCCGCAATGCCTGAAAGTGGTGCACTATGACCGCGTCATCTGTCTACCGAACGATCATGATCTGGAGCGCGGGTTGCGGCACTTGGAAATCCACGCCGCGATCGTCATTCATCTTGACCGTGGCGTCAAGATCGAGTTGGACGAGGGGAATTTTCTTCGCGGTTTGCGCGCTGAGCACCCAAAGCGCTCCTCCCGAGATCGCGTAATTCCGCACTTCTTCAACATGCTGGTCCCGGAAAACCAGCGCTGTCTCGGGCTCCGCGTCCGGTTGCGGCCGATTGCGCGCTTCCACATCTGCCTGCAGCCGGTTGACTTTCCCGCTCAGCGCCTGAACGTCGCGCTGCAATCCGCCGTTCTCTTCATCGGGTGCTGGATACGGAGCGCTGGCATATACATCCTGATCATCCTGCCTGTCGTAGGCGAGAGGATCGTCGTACCACCCGTAATCGCCGTACGGATAATATCCCGCATACGGATAATACCCGTACGGGTAATAAGGATAATAGCCCCGTCGTCCATAGAAACCGCGATGATCTCGACGATTGTGAAAGCGGTCTCCCGTCCGGAGATGAATGCCGGAGACATGACCAAAATTTCCGCCGTGGAAAGCGCCGGAGGAGTGTCCGGCAAATCCGCCGTGCGAGGCGAAATGAGCGCCACCGCCGCTACGCGATGCTAAATGGGAGCCGCCGCCAACGCCCCGTCCTTGCCCCCACACGGGCAGCGTCATCAGAAAAGAACTCAACGCCGCTAGGAACAACCAGCGCCGCATGGCCACATTATAGCGCACCTCTGCTAGGACAAGGAATGCAACCTGAACGGTCTCTATTGCCGGGAACCAGCGCCTGTAGTCGCGTCTGGGGGAACTGTCGGGATCCCTAAACCGATGCCAGGCTAAGCATCCCGAATCATCTCTTCTTCGCGGAAGCTTTCGCCTTCCCCTTAGCGGCCGCCTTCGCGGACTTGGCGGGCTTTGCCGGCTTGCTCGGCTTCTTGACGACCGGAGCCTTGGCCGGCTTTACCGGCTTGCTCGGCTTCTTGACGACCGGAGCCTTGGCTGCCGTGCTGGATTTGGCTACAACCGCGGGCTTGGCGGGCTTTGATGACGTCGCTGGCTTCGCCGGTGCGGCAGGCTTTGCACCCGGGACAGACTTCTCTTTTCCCCGAGGGACAACCGGTGCGGCAACCGGGGCGACCGCAACCGCTGGAGCTGCCGCAGCTTTTCCCTTCCCCTTACCGGGTTTTCCACTCGCAGCGACAGGAGCCTCCACTGCAGCTGCGGCCGCAGCAGCCGCCTTCGCTCCCCTGCCCCGCTTCGTGGGCGGTGGCGGTGGCGGCGGTGGAGGTGGCGGCGCCAGCGGCTTCAGATACTTGAGCGTTTCCGTCCGCGAACGCAGCTTGCCATCCAGCAACAGCAAGAACACGTCATTCGCGATCTTCGGATACTCCGGCATTTGCGGCGTAATATGCAGCTCGGTCATCTCCGGCAACGGAACCTTCTGCTGCACTTGCCGCCACTTGGTAAAGAAATTCTTGATCTTTTGCGCCACTGCCTGCTGGCGCGCCGTGATCGCCAGAAACAGAATCATCTCCGGACGCGCCGACGACAGCAATTGCCACGTGCGCGACGGCGTGGCCGCCTCTTTACCCGACAACCGTTTGGCCAGACTGTGGGCGTTTGCGTCGAGGTCCTTCCACGCCTCCACCAGGTCCCTGCGCGGAATCGCCCGGCGCAGATCTGAAATATCTTTGTCTCCCATCCGCTCGGTCAGGAAATGAAGCACCGCCGGCGCTACCTCCGGCGTATAACCCAACTCGTTCATCTGCTGCCGCGTCTTCATCAACGCGCCTAACCCCGCTGTGTCCACCTTGGCCGTGCTCCAGCGCGGATTCAGTACCTTCAGCCATCCCTCTTTTTCGTACGCCTTCAGGACGCCGAGCGCGTCGTCCTCATACGCCAACTGCTCGATCTCATATCCGATGCTCGAGTTTCGTATGTACTCGATGTAGCCATTTTCTTTGCCCGAATCGTAACGCGCTTGTGTCCGCTCTTCCAGCGGCCAGTGAAAGCGCGTGCTGAACCGCGTGGCGCGGATCATCCGCGACGGGTCCTCCAGGAACGCGTAATTATGCAGCACGCGAATCACTTTGGCTTCGATGTCGGCCACGCCGTTGAAAGGATCCATCAAGAGGCCGCGCGATCCCTCATTCATCGACAACGCCATTGCGTTCACCGTGAAATCGCGGCGGCGCAGATCCTCGATAATCGTAGCCGGAGCAATCTGCGGAGGTTTGCCGGGCTTGTCGTAATGCTCCGACCGCGCCATGGCAATTTCGGAGCGCACCCCGCCCGGCAACGTCACCAGTAAGGCTCGCGTCTGGTCATCGGCGTCACCGATCGCTGCTCCCGCCCGCTCCAGGTCCTTCTGCAACTTGAACGCGTTGCCTTGCACGGTGAAATCCAAATCGCGGATGGGGAAGCCGGTAACGATGTCGCGGATGGCTCCGCCGGTGAGATACAGGTTCATCCCCGCCGCTTTGGCGGCATCTTGGACGAGGGCGACTGCCTTCTGTTGGTCCGGCGAGAGCCGGGTCTCCAGCGTGTATAAGTAATCGGCCATGCCTTCCTAGTCGCCCGTCGGCGGGCCCTTGCTGGACTCAACCGGGGACGTTTTCCACAGCATTTCCACAGCGGCGTAGCCTGCCGCTCCGCGAGCCGTCCAGTGGCGGAATCTAACTCGCTCTAGACATTAGACTTATACCGCACGCTCGCAATTCGAGTAAACTAGAGAAACTAACACAACGTTTACCGTTTGGCTACTGTGAAGGCGCAAACTGTCCGAATTCATTGGGAAAGTGCGAGAATCGTGTAGCGCGGACACTCTTGTCCGCGAAAAACGCAGCACCGGTACAAGAAGTTCGGGTTGCATAACCTCTATCGTCAAGAAGCACGAAATAAGAACCGTTCCGGCCCCATGTCCTCGACCCACAAGAAAGTAATTGTGCGGAAACAAGACCGCGACTCCATCAGCGGTTATGTCGCTCCCGCCAACTTTGTAGTGGAGGGCAAACTCGAACTGCTCAACCAGTCCGGCAACGTGGTCGCCATCGATCTGCGAGACATCAAAGCCGTTTATTTTGTCCGTGAGTTTTCCGACACCGACCTGATGCTGCGCAAGACCTTCACCACCCGCCCTCGCACAGAAGGCCTGTGGGTGCGCTTGAAGTTTAAAGACAGCGATGTGATTGAAGGCATCCTGCCCAACGACCTCACGCAAAATCCCCCCGAAGGATTTCTGCTGAACCCTCCCGACCTGCGCTCCAACACGCAAAGGGTGTTCGTCCCCCGCGAAGCGCTGACCTCGGTGACAGTGTTGGCGGTAATCGGTGCCGGAAACCGCCGCCGCCGAGGTGGCGCGCCGGATACCAGGCAGGTAACGCTTTTCGAGCAGTAGCTGTATGCGTAGGGACGGACGCATTCGTCCGTCCCAGCCAAGCGCAGCTTGGCCCCGCCGACGAACGTCAATCCGCGCAGTTCACGCAAGCATTCCGCTACAATTCGGGAGACACAGCCATGAAACTCGCCGACGTAGCCAATGCTATCAACGCTCGCCTCGACAACGCCGTCCCCAACACCGAAATCACCGGCGTCTCCGGTATCGAGCATGCTGGCCCCGGCCAGCTTACCTTCGTCTCCAACCCCAAGTACAACGCCGCCGCGAAGACCACCAAAGCTGCGGCCGTAATCGTCTCCGAGAATTTCCCTGCCATTAACACGGGCATGCTGCGCAGCAAGAACCCTTATCTAGCCTGGGCCAAAGCCATAGAACTTTTCTACCAGCCGCCACGCTACGCTCCCGGAATCCATCCCACGGCGGTGGTTCATCCCAAAGCGAAGCTCGGCAAGAATGTGCATGTCGCACCGTATGTAGTCATTGACGAAGACGTGGTCATCGGAGACAACGCCGTCCTCCTCGCCCACGTCGTCATCTATCGCGGAGTCACTATAGGCACCAACTTCTTCGCCCACGCCCACGCCGTAGTGCGCGAGTTCTGCCAACTCGGAGACAACGTCCTGCTCCAGAACGGCGCCATAGTAGGTTCCGACGGATTCGGCTTCGCCAAGGACGATGCTGGCCACTGGCACAAAATCGTCCAGTCCGGCAAAGTCGTAGTCGAGAGCGATGCCGAACTCCAAGCCAACACCTGCATCGACCGCGCCAGCATCGGCGAGACCCGCATAGGGCAAGGCGCTAAGATCGACAACATGGTGCACGTTGGCCATAGCTGCACCATAGGACACGACACGCTGCTCTGCGCCCAGGTCGGCCTCGCCGGCACCACTCACGTAGGCAACAATGCAATCCTCGCCGGACAGGTTGGTGTCAGCGGCCACGTCACCATCGGCGATGGAGCCATCGCGATCGCGCAAAGCGGAATCCCCCACGACGTTCCCGCCGGAGCCATGGTGAGCGGCGCTCCCGCCATCGATCACCGCCTGTGGCTGAAGTGCTGCGCCGCCTACGCCAAGCTGCCGGAGATAGCCAAGGCCGTAAGAAAGCTGCCAGAGCGCGAGTAAGACGCCAATCCATTTTGTGTAAGGTGTTTCACGTGCCCGTGCCGGTTTTCGGGTTGACGGTTCGAAGCCCGCCAGTGCCGGGTACCTCCGTAATGTCGCCGGAAGATTAGCGTTCCCTTAGACTGGGCAAGTCAAGGGAGTTGATCCAGACATGCGCAAACAGAAGGGTTTCTCACTCATCGAGTTGTTGATCGTCGTCGCCATCATTCTGGTTATTGCTGCGATTGCGATCCCGAGCCTTCTGCGGGCGCGGATTTCGGCGAACGAGTCGGCTGCGGTGGGGGCGCTTCGCACCTTGAATACCGCACAGGTTTCCTACAACTCCACGTACGGAACGGCGGGCTTTGCACACCCCCTGTCTTATCTGGCGGGCACCAACTGCGCCTCGACTCCGCCCACAGCGACCAACGCGTGCCTGATCGATTCGGCGTTGGGATCGGGCACCAGAAGCGGCTACGTGTTCACCCTCACGAACATTAGCGGAACTCCGGCGGGCAGTTACAACTTCATCGCTTCACCGGTGGCTCTGAACCAGACGGGCGTGCGCTACTTCTGCTCATTCGCGGATACGGTCGTGCGCTCCAGCTCCGCCACGATTTCGACCTGCGACGGGACTGTAAGCCCACTGCAATAGAGCAGGCCTTGCGTCTTGTTTTCTGTCGGACGGTGCGATCGGCAACAATGGAGATCGACCTCTGGCGGAAAGAGTTGTGACCGCCAACCAAGACACCCCTCTCAGCTGCTCCACCCCACCCCCACCACGCCGAACGAGCAGCAGACCCGGACTCCTATCCAAATAACCTTCCAGTCCCCTCCAGCTTATGCGCCAGATGACTCTGTACAGTACCTACTCGAAGAAAATCACGCTCTGAAGTTCGCGTTCCAGTTTGCTGCAAAAAACTTCATTGCATAACAACCATTAAATCAGCTATAAGTTTGCCACCAACAAAAGGATCCCAGGGGCTGGCAATCTTTCGCAGTAGCTGTTGCGCATTGTTCATCCGAGGCAAACCGTGCACTTTCATGGCATTCGTCAGTCCAGAATTCGTCTGATGAGCCCGGGCATAGGGTCATCTTCTTCGTCATCTCTTCAAGACGCCATCCGCTCCCCGGAGCATTTGAGAGCATCGCGCGATGCCTTTCACCTCGCTCGCGCCGTGCACTACTATTTCGTGGATCCCAAAGAAGCGATAGCCGGAAAGCTTTTGCCGCGCCGTCCTCCGTCAGTCTACCGGGACGCAGCCACTGGCCTGCTGCGGTGTTTCTATCGTGAGATCGTCATCCGCTTTAAGGCCAAGGTATCCGCGTCGGCACGTCGCAAGCATCTGCAGGACGAAGGCCTCGAATTTGTGCGACGCGCCGCATTCTCCCGGCATGCTGTTATCGCGCGCGACCCTCGCGATAAACGACGGGGTTATGATCTTGTCCGCATCGCAAACCGGCTCGCCACGCGCGACGACGACATCGTTTATTCCGCCCCCAATTTTCTCTCGGAATATCGCCGCAACGCGGTGCCCGTCATCCCTGCTCAGCAATGGCATCTCGACAACACGGGATACTACCCAGGGCAAATCGTCGGGCAGGATGTCCGCGCCAAAGAGGGCTGGGCGATTGCGCTGGGAAACGCCAGCATCGTCGTTGCCGTCCTCGACGACGGCGTGGACATCGATCACCCCGCGTTGGCAAACCATATCTGGCGCAATCCCGATCCTTCCTCCCAAGACAAGTATGGTCGCGATTACACCTCCGCTCCGGGTACCCCGGGCTTCTACAATCCACGCCCCAAGACTTTCAATGCTCCCTACGCCGACCTTACCCAAAACGACATTCACGGAACGCCATGCGCAGGTCTCATTGCCGCGAATGCGCCTGATGCACGCGCCTACGGCGTGGCCGTCGGTTGTAGAATTCTTCCCGTCAAAATCTTCAACGGATCGTTCCTGACACCCGATGAGACCGTCGCGAACGCCATTCAATATGCCTCTGGCATCGCGGACATCCTTTCCTGTTCGTGGGATTGCCCATCACATCCCGCGACGCAGGATGCAATCGCTGCCGCGGCTGCCAATGGAAGACAGGGGAAAGGTTGCGCCGTCTTTTGCTCGGCTGGAAATAGTGGCGCCGATACAGTCGCCTTCCCGGCCGACCTGGTCTCCTCCATTGCCGTCGGATCTTCCACGGGGGATGGAAGCCATGCCCGTTATTCCAATGGGGGTGCTGAGATCAGCGTGGTTGCGCCCTCTGGCGACGATTTGACCAATGTCTTCACCTGTGACGTTTCCGTGCCCAACATGGGCTTTAATCCGGGCGATGATATGCTCGGCGGTGCCGATGGTCTCTACACTAATGGCTTCAGCGGTACCTCGGCTTCTGTTCCCATCGCCGCCGGTGTCGCGGCAGTCCTTCTTTCTGCCTACCCCAATCTCACAGCCGCTCGGATGAAGACTATCTTGGAACAGAGCGCCGACAAGATCGGCACTGGCTACGATGCGTCCGGCCATAGCGATCTGTTTGGCTACGGAAAGGTCAATCTTGCCGCGGCGCTCCACGCAGCGGCGCAATATTTAGGAGGAAACATATGAAGCGATTTCTTTGTCACCTTGCCTTGGGCCTGCTGCTGGGCATTCAGTCCAATTCGCTTCTCGCGCAAACCACAACAACAACCGATCCTGCCGTTCTCGCCGCCCAGAACCAGCAGGCCATCGCCGACGCCCAGGTCAAGATTCAGCAGGATCGGCAGGCAATGCTTACCGGCATGCTACCCTCGTCCAGCACCACTCCCAATAACGGTGCCTACAGTGTCACCGGCAATCCGTTCCCCAGCCAGAAGCTCGCCTACGATCAACTAAACGCCATCGCCGCAAAGCTCGCAACGGCAGTCCAAGACGCCGGCGAGAACTTCGTAATCTACGATCAAGGCGAGATCAATAGCCTGCTCAACTACTCCGCATTTACCTCAAACATCGACACGATCACAGCACAGGTAAAGCCGCTCAGGGATAGCTATGACGTCGTGCATAATTCGACTGTCGCCAACCTGCAGAAGCTCCCCGCGGCAGCCGCACTGCACAAGAATTTCGCGCCTATCCTGGCGCCCGGTTTGGCGCTGGGTCTTTTGAAGACATCCAGCGACATCATTGGCATGTTTCGGACCAACACAACTATTGCGTTCAGCAGTTTCACTACGGATGACGCGGCTTTAGCCGCTGCCGTGTCCGGTTCGTTGAAGGGGAAGACCGTCTACAATCCCGCCCAAATGCCTCTTAAGATCGCTGGCGATTCCCCACTTGTGAAAAAACTGCAGTATCTGCTCAAACTGACGTCCGATCTGCAGAACGAAACCGCGACTGACGTTGCGGTACTACAACAGCTCAGCGACGCCTTGAGTGCGTACATCCAAGCCGATCAGGCATCGCAGGCCAATCAGGACCAGATTGACGCGGAAAAAGATGCCGGGAAGAAGGCCGCGGAGGTCATCAAACAGAAGGGCTTGCAGCGTGCCGAGAATTCCTTGCAGGACTACGCCTGTTCACTCTTGATCTTCCCCGACGGATCGAGTTCGCCCTGCAATCCCAATCCTCTGAATGTCGGAATAGCCACCACTATGAAAGCCTCTCTTGATCACTTCATCAAGCAGATGAGCACGACCATCACTGAAGTGGCCACCCTTGCAACCGCCGTATCCGGCTTGCAGACCAGCTTCTTCACCGTAACCAACGGCACTTCAGCCCTCGCCGCAATCCTTCGCGCCGAAGCGCTGAATACCAAAGTCAACATTGAAAAAACGGTAATCCTCGTGGTCAAAACCTCTGTCCTCGGTGGCAGCGTAGTTACCCGTCAGAATCTCTTCACCGGGGGGCATCTTTATTACAGCGGGGGAGCAATCGCTTACTACGCCGTCTATAAGCCCGATGGCACGCTCCTGCTAAGCGGGGTCCTTCCGAGTGATTCAGGGCACGAAAAGGCAGACTTTTAACTGCGCGACTAAATGAAGATCGACTGCATGACCAGCTTGCCTTCCGCGTCCAGCACCGCGACCGAGACGGTCGATTGATGCACATCCATACCGATATATTTATTTAATGGCACTTTTCATGGGGGGCTGTCTCCTTTCCGCGAACCGGTTGGTTTTTAGGAATACTTTGATATAAGTCCCTTAGATTCAAAGACCAAGTGCAAAAATTCCCGCTAACTCCATGATTCCAGAAGACCGGGGGAGGGGGTGTAGGGATACGATATGGTAAAACACACCCCGTTTCCCTCCGAGGAAACTCAGCGCAGCGACGCAAGAAAAAAAGACGCAAAAAACACCAAAGTGAGGCGAAATATTCCCTCTGCCGCACTACACTAGTACCAATCCCCCAGAAACCATAGTTCCGAAATATAGTCCCGAAATAATGGTCGAAGTTGCCACCATTCCGGAAAACGTCACCCAATGGCCCGAGCCGCCTCGCCTGCTGGTGGAATGGTCGTCACGGTGGGATGAGTTCAAATCAGCGTTCCGCCCAGCCCTTGCCCGTCCTCCGAAAGCTTTGGCCGGAGAAGCGCCGGTGGGCATGTTCCCTTATCGCGGCATGCTCGTCTGCTGGCTGCTGGAGTGTCTGCTGCTGATCGCAGTGATCGTGCTCCCCGAACACTTTATCAGCATGGATCTTCCCCTGCCCCCAACTCACCCGGAACGGGACGTGATCTATTACTCCGGCAACGAACTGCCGCAGACGCAGGACCGCGGCGGCGCGCAGTCGGGTCAATCCGGCCGCGCGGGTGGCCGGCAAGCCCACCACCGTACGCAGACCATCCGCGTCGCGCGCGGCGACCAGCCCCGCGAGACGGTGGTGGACGCACCCAAGCTCAAACTGCCTCATTCCGATTCCGCAGTCGCCAATCTGCTTGCGTTCCATCCGAATCCCGGACCGCCGCCCGCCGAGGGCCTGCGTTCCTCTCTGATCGCACCGGCTTTGCCGGCGATGAGCCCGGTGCCGCCTGCTCCGGACGTAAATGCATCGGCCAGCCGCACAGCCAACAGTCCCACGACCGGCGTCATCCCACCCGCGCCGGAAGTCTCTCACTCCAGCACACGCAATTCACCGGCTCTGAACGCGGAGATCGTTCCGCCGACGCCGAATATATCGCGAGACAAGATGCGCGCCGCGAACCCGCTCGCGCCCAACGTTGTCGCGCCGGCCCCGCGCGATGCGCAGCGCGACCTCGCCAGTTCCCGCGTCCCGATGACGCAAACCGTGGACGTGGTTGCGCCACCGGTTTCCGCGCCGCCCCGCGACGTGTCGTCGACCTCCAGGCTTTCGCTGCCCGCGCCCGCCATCGTGGCGCCCCCGCCGTCGCAAGTGAGCCGCGATCTCAATAGCTGGGGAGGCTCCGCCACGGGCGAACTGCGCACCAATCCCGTGCCTCCGCCACCCAGCGCGTCGGGCGGAGGCTCACTCGGAAGAAGCAGCGCTGGCGGCCTTGGTTCGCAGGTTGTGCCACCTCCAGCCAGCATCGGCGGTCAGGGTTCCCGTGGAAACGGCGGTGGCGGACGCGCCGGTCAGGCCGCCGGATCAATCCTGGGCTCCGCCGAAGTCATACCACCTCCGCCGGGCTTGGGAGGCGGCAAAGCACTCTCGGGCAGCGGTCGCGGCAACAAGGGAACCGGCGCTGGCGGCCCGCTCGACTTGGGCTCCTCGGTAGCTCCGCCAAGTAACGCCGGAGGGAACGCGGCTGGAAACGGGATTATCGTCTCCAGCCAGCCCGGATCGCAGCCGGGAATGCCTAACTCCAACGGCACTGGAGCGATCGCCATGTCGCCGAGCGGCACGGGAAAGAGCGGGCTTGGAGGCAGCGGCGGCGGTTCCGGCATTGGCAAAGGCAATGGACCTGGCAGCGGCCTGCACGGAGAAGGGTCGGGCGCTGGTAAAGAGGGCACGGGACGCGGCTCCGATCCCAACGCCCGTGGAGGGATTTCGCAATATCCGGGAACGGGCGGCGCGGGCAACGGCACCACCGGCACACCCGCGATGCCCGGAGTCTCCGTGGAAGGCGGCACTACCACCATCACGTTGCCCAGTTTCGGAGCCCCTGGAGGCGATTTGGCCGACAATGGCCCAGGACGTTCTTCGGTGAACGATCACAAGCGTTCCGGAGTCACCGTGATCGCGACCTCGCGCTCGGGCGGCGTGTTGCCCTACTACGGTCTGCTAAAGGGCGACAACTATTCCATCTACATCCCAACCTCGGTAGGACAGGCGGTGATGCAATATTCCGATCCGTCGTCCGCCACGCATCCTTCCCGCGAAACCTTGAGCGAACCTGAGCCGCTCCGCAAAGACCTTCCCGACGGTCTGCGCGCAACCCGCGTAGTATTCAGCTGCATTCTTGATCGAACCGGTGTTCTGAAAGACCTGCGAGTGCTGGACCCGGGCGCGGCCGATACCACCTCGAAAATCATGGCGGCGTTGCCCAAGTGGAAATTCCGTCCGGCATTTCGCGGGGAGGAGCCGGTGGAAGTAACGGCGATTATCGGGTTTGGAATTGATACGCGATAGGAAACTACCGCGCACCTCCCTCCCATGACCGGTCTTTTAGGATCAACACTCTAGATGGGTTCTGCCCGCCAGGTCTTTCAGGAATAAGGACTTAGAGTGTAAAGTCTTTATTCTTCTTTCACTTGGAGACGTTCTGTCGCCGGCTCGGGCGTATTTCGTCCCGATCAAAAAGTCAAGCTTGACAAAAGCGAGGCCAAGAAAGGGATCTTTGCGTGCGTCATGGCTTTTTGGGGTGATGTAGGTGAAATAACTGCCAAGCACTTGTAGGATCGATCCCATCCGCTGCCGCCCGCCCGAGCTGTGCTCCTGCGGTCAGTCCCCGATAACTCACCCACTGCCTGGCTCCGCTGGAATCATGGTCGAGGTTCGGGCCGTATCGATGGTTGGTGGAACGAGCTACCACCGGTGGGTGATTCCGCGTGAGATTTCCAGAGTCTTGGTCCTCAACCTCTCTGGCCAACAAGCGGTGCCTCGGCACTGCCTAGGGTAGTTTTGTCCTTGACACCGCCTTGTCTCTTAAAGAGGGCCACCCGACACCCGGCGGATTGGATGTCGGTGACGATGCTTGGCTGGGTTGTGATGAAAGAGGGTTATGGAGGAAGGCCCAGCCCATGGCCGGTAGTAACTTTGACCGCAGTGTCAATCCCGCTAAGGTTCTAACTGAGAACGCATCTTCAACCTGAGGCCAATCCCGTGAGCTGCTCTGCTTTCTCCATATCATTATCATTATCATTGCATCAGTCTCGTTCCCTCTCCCTTCCCTTGCTTTTCTTGTTGATAACGACTTGCGGATTCGCCAACGCTGACACGCCGAAGGCGAAGTCCCTGCCGTGCGGCCTTACCGATGCGGAAGCGGCCGGGTTAAGTGGCGATGCCAGCACCGATATTCACGCAGTCTCGAATTACAGCAACACTATGTACGGTCTGCTCAAAGCGGGGAAATTCGAGCAACTGGATTGCCTCACGGATTCGGTGCGCTCCCACAAAGAAACGTTCTCAGGAGGAATCTGGAAGATCCATGCCATCTATGGTGGCCTCGCAACCCCTCCGCAGCATCCGACACAGGTAGATTGGACCCGGCATATCGAATCCCTTCAGCGATGGCTGGCAGCGCGGCCGGAGTCGATTACGGCTCGGGTCGCGCTGGCGGAATGCTATGTGCGATACGGCTGGGATGCACGCGGCAACGGACTTGGCGACTCAGTCAGCGACAGTGGATGGAGGCTTCTCACGGAACGAGCAGCGAAAGCACGGCAACTCCTCGAACAATCGCCTGTCCCGGCTACGGATCCCGAATGGTTCGCTGCCATGCAAGAGGTAGCCCTGGCTCAAGGGTGGAGACCAGACGCTCGCCAAGCTTTGTTCGACCAAGCCGCCAAATTAGAGCCGGCTTATTACTACTACTATCGTTCGTATGCGTACTCGATCCTGCCCAAATGGGGCGGGGAGGACGGAGAAGTCGCAACCTTCCTGCAAAAAGCCGCCGACCAGCTTGGAGGAGACGCAGGCGACATGATGTATTTCCGGGTCGCTGCAGCCTTGGTTTGCGCCTGCCAAAGCGATCAGGACCTGAATCTGTCGTGGCGCAGAATTCAGAAGGGCTTCGCCGCCGTTGAGAGACAGAACGGACCGTCGCTAGCGAACTGGAATAATCTTGCCCATTTAGCCCAAAGCTTTGGCGACGCCTACGTGGCGGATAAAATGTTCACCAAGATCGGGGATCAATGGAGCGAGGACATCTGGAAGGCGGAGTCCTCTTTCGAATCGTCCAAGGAATGGGCTAAACATATGGCACCCATGATGGCCCGGCAGCACGCTGCCGAAGAACCTGCTGAAGCAAACATGGAGACACCGGAAGGGCAACGATACAAATCGGCAATGGAGGAAAAAATTCACACCTTGCTGCTGGCGTGCAGCGCGGAATCGACAGCCAACGCACCGGGGAAGTACGAGCTTTTGATCAAGGTGGGCAAGGCGGGTACAGTTGATGACGTGATGGGCCTGGGCTTCAGTCCCGCTGCCTTTTGTCTACACAACAAGCTCGCTGAATTTCGCCAAGCCAAACAGGCCGTGTTTGCACCGCCTCCCCAACCGGATTACTGGGTCCGGTTCGACCTTGTTTCGGAGAACGCAGCGGCGGCAGCCCTGAAGTAGATTCACGACCGTCCCAGCTCGCCGTCCACGGGGTGCGTGGTTGTCACAGACACCACGCGCCCCTACAATCTTTGAGTAATGTCTGTTACTGCTTCCCTGCCTGAACTCCGCCGGCGCAATCCTGCGCTGCGCATCCTGTATTATGCCGTTTGCTTGCTGCTGGTGGCGCTTATCGTTGCCATCTGGTGGCTTTACGGGATCGCGCGCGCGCCTTTGCCGCAGCTTGATGGCAGCGTTGCGGTGCCTGGGATTTCGGCCAAGGTGCGGGTGGTGCGCGATGAGCAGGGCGTGCCGACGATCGAGGCTTCCACGCTTGAGGATTTATTTTTTGCCCAGGGCTATGTTACCGCGCAGGACCGGCTCTGGCAGATGGACATGATGCGGCGCGCTGCTGCCGGTGAACTTTCGGAGGTGATTGGTGAAGACGCGGTCAAGATGGACCGCGAGTCGCGGATTCTGGGGGTGCGGCTGGCGGCCGAGGCGGCGGAGAAGAATATCTCGGCGCGCGACCGGGCTTATTTTGAGGCTTACGCTCGCGGAGTGAATGTGTTTCTTGAATCGCATCGCGACCGGCTTTCGCTGGAATTCCGCTTGCTGAAGTACACACCGCGGCCCTGGACGGTGACCGATTCCCTGCTGGTGGGCGCGGGGCTGGTGCGGTATCTGAA
>Ga0075030_100003470_pt1 | contig 14301 bp, 12 predicted proteins | sample LitLauG_LLR_2012_FD_71393 | JGI IMG/M metagenome (GOLD analysis project Ga0075030, IMG submission 71393) | Freshwater sediment microbial communities from Pennsylvania, USA - Little Laurel Run_MetaG_LLR_2012 | ecosystem: Environmental > Aquatic > Freshwater > Creek > Sediment | place: USA... | reverse complement strand
GGATCCGGCTACCTCGCAACTGTCATCTCTGCCTGCCTCGCTGATTTCGGCACGCCCGTTTGCTGCTGCCACGCGGATGGCAGCCGAATCATGGAAGTGGCCAAGGGCAATGTTCCCTTCTTCGAAAAAAATCTGCAGGAAGTGATTCGACGCAATGTGCGTTCGGGACGCCTAGTGTACTCGGCCAACCCCGAAGAACTGGCGCATAAGGCCCCGGTAATTTTTCTGGCTGAAGATTCGTCGCAAGGACTGGAAGAAGTCATCGTCCGGTTATCGTCCGCGGCTGGTCGCTTTCAGGTGCTGTCGATTGTCACTCCCGTGCGTGTTGGTTCGACCGCAAAAATTGAAAGGCAGCTCAAAGACAAGGGTTTGAAGAGTCTGCTGGTATGCCAGCCCATGTTCTTCACCAATGGATGCGCGGTCGAAGACTTCAACTGGCCCGACCGGATTATTCTGGGCACACAGTCGAGCGAGGCCGTTTCTTCTCTGAAGCAAATTTTTCATCCGCTGGTGATGCGCGGAGTTCCAGTATTGGTGACGAACTACGAAACTGCCGAACTGGCGCGTGAAGCGACGACCGCATTCGTGGCCACCAAGATCTCATTCATCAACGAAATTGCCAGCCTCTGTGAACATGTCAACGCCGACGCAGTCAGCTTGTCGCTGGCTTTGGGGCTGGACAAGAAAATCGCGCCGCGGTGCCTGCAGCCCGGCGCCGGCATGGGCGGAATTTTCGCCGAGAGTGATATGGAATCGCTGACTGGCCTCGCCCGCGAGAACCGCGTCGACCTCAAGGTGCTGAATGCAGCCCGCGCGGTGAACACGGATCTCGCAGACCGCCTGATGCAGAAAGTAGCCGGTGCGCTCGAAACCGTCCAGAACAAGGACGTTGGCATTCTCGGTCTCTCCTTCAAGCCGAACACGAATTCAGTTGCCGGATCAGCATCGGTTCAGCTGGCGCAGAACTTGCTCGCCGGCGGAGCTAGGGTTCGCGCTTACGATCCGGTTGCGATTCCCGATGCGCGGCTGCAGCTCAACGGCATGGTGAAGTACTGCGAGTCGGCCTACGGTGTTGCCGAGGGCGTCGACGCTCTGATCCTCGCCACCGGCTGGCCAGAATTCCGCACGCTGGATTTCGGCAGGATCCGTCACCTCGTGAAACGCCCGATCATCATCGACACCAAGAACCTGCTCGACTCGTCGCGTCTGCGCGCCATGGGATTCCAGTACATGGGTGTGGGAAGACCGTAGCGGCGCCGTAGCTAGTAGCTAGTTGTGGGCAAGACGTCTTCCAGGCCCCAACAGCGCTCGCCCCGGGAATACATCCGGCACGATCTTGCCTTCGTCGATCACCACGGTTCCTCCAACCACCAGATAGCGCACTCCTACGCTGGGCTCCATGGGCTTTTGAAACGTGGAGCGATCGCTGATGGTCGCGGCGTCGAACACAACAATGTCGGCGTCGGTGCCCTCCTGCAGTCTGCCTTTTTGTCGTCCTGCGGGCGTTGAACGCTCCAGCATCTGTGCCGGCATGAGACTCATCTTTCGCAGAGCGTCCATGAGAGTGACCGTCCCCTTCTCGCGCACATATTGAGCCAGCACTCGCGAGTAGGTTCCGGCGTTGCGAGGATGGCCTGGGGCGCCGTCGCTGGCGATCATTACCAGCGGGTGGGGGATTACTTTGTCCACCACTTCCTGAGTGTTCGCGAAAATCAAAATCCACTGCGGGGTGCTGGAGCCATGCAGTTCCTCGAAACGCGCCTTGGTAAGGTGCTCGCCCGTGCCGGGAAGCACAAGGTCTCCGTAGCTGATGCCGAGCTTCGCTTGCCACCCTGGGTTGAACAGCGCCGAGTTGATGGCGGTCATGCCCGCGATGTACGGATAGGCCTCGGTGGTTACATCCAGGCCGCGGGCGCGCGCTCCTTCCACTAGAGATAGGCATTCCATCGAGTCGTGCAGGCAAGAGCTATTGATGTGCACGATGTGCAAGGACGCTCCTGAAATGGCCGCAGCTCCGATTACCTCGCTGATCGATTCCACCGAAGACCCGGGCTCGCCGCGACCGGCGCTGCGGACGTGCGTGTACACCGGCAGCCCCCGCTCGGCGGCCAGGCGGAACACGTCAATTACCTCCAGACGAGTTGCTCCAGGGGTGTATTGGATGCCCATGCCGAGGCCCAAGCCACCAGCGTCGAGTTCCGCGCGGAGTTGTTCCAGCATGACGTCAATTTGTTCCCGCGTCGCTGGCTGATCGGTTGCCGGTTCGCTCTTCGGGAGGATTTCTCCAGCCGGCAGCGGCGTTCCGAACACCAGGGCCCGTGCCGCGACATGGCTGGCGGAAGTGCCATAGTGAATGATCGAGTGGCCTTCCTTAGCTTTCAAAAACTGCGCAACGTTGGGCGCACCGATTTCCATTTCGAGCGCCGTGGTGACGCCGTCCAGAGCTTTGACGCGCTGGCTCTCCATGTCCTGGCCATGCTGGTGTAGATCAATGAAACCGGGAGCGACCACGAGGCCCTTGGCAGGAAGGACACGTCGTCCGTTCATAGCTTCGGAGGAGATGCGCGCGATCTTGCCGTCACGGATACCAACGTTGCGGACAGCATCGAGCCCGGTTTCGGGATCCATGACGCGTCCACCTTCAAGCACCAGATCGTACTGTTGTGCCGTGCTTAGCGCGGTCAATACAAAGACGACAAAGAAGGGAATCAGTCTGCGCATCGTGCCTCCGTCGAGCCCAGCGATGATATCAAACGTGGCAGTCTGGAGACGCGGACCGGCGTGGCGCTTGATATAATCGTTGTCTGTACGAGCATGTCTGCGGTGGGAGTAGCTCAACCGGTAGAGCATCGGACTGTGGCTCCGACGGTTGCGGGTTCAATTCCCGTCTCCCACCCCAATTTTTCAGTGGGTTGCAGAACCTTCCGTGCCGTTCCCGTGCTGTAAAGCCCTTTGGACTACTTTTTCGTGCGCTTGCCGTAGATCCGATGGGACCGTATCACCATAGTTTGCCGTGGTGGTAATGCTGGAGTGCCGCATCATCCGCTGTTGCAAACCAATCGGTGAGCCAAGAGCATCTAGCCAGCTTCGGTACGTGTGCCTGAAGGAATGGCTACTGACGTGAGCAATACCGAGGCGCGTACAAGTCTTGGTCAACAGGTTCCAGACGGACGTATAGCCCAGCGGCATACGTCCGAGTTTCACCGTGCTAGCGAAGACCCAATCTTCAGCGTCCGCAAACTCTGTGGTTTGCTTCCACGCTTTCAGAATGTCTAACAACTCATCCGCGCAAGCCATCTTGCGGGCTGAGTGCCTAGACTTCACGTCATCCACAATTGCTTTCACCACGCCTCTGTTTATGCTCACGGTTTTGCCAAGCCAATCCACGTCTTTCCATTTCAGGCCGAGCACCTCGGAAATGCGAAGCCCGAAAGAAACAGCCAACAGAAAAAACGTGCGCCAACGGAGATTGTCATTGAAGGCCGCCAACAGTTTTTGAAATTCTTCTGTCGTCAAACTTCGTGGGACTTTCTGACGTTGGCTTGCCCCTGGGATGCTCACAAGCTCCATGGGATTCCGCTGTACCGGGACATGACCTGCCCACATGCTGTATTCCCAGAGAATCCGAAGCATCCCCCGAATGTGTGCCCGGCTCTTCGGTGCCACGTCTAGGGATTGCAGCCACAGTTCTATGGGCCGTGCTGCGATTTCCGTAATCGGCGTGCTGCCCCACTTCGGGATGATGTAGCCGGTTAGCCACGTTTCATAACCCCGCCGTGTGCTCGCCCGCCTGGGCATCTTTTCTAGGCGGTACGCCTCGCACAAGTGCAGCACTGTTGGCCCAGCGGGCGCTTCCGTTTGTGACACCGCTCGCCATGCACTTGCCTTAGTAGGGAATTGACTCACGTGTCCAATGGTCTTGGATTTTCGTATGCCATTTTCCCACCAATAGAAACACCACTTCTTTGACCGCGTATCTAGACAAACACTTCCTTGTTTACTTCGCCGCATTGAATTCTCCATTCTCTGCGGCAGATGGCGCGCCCATCATAGCATCGTCCAGCTCATCAGCACGGAAACGCCATGTGCACCGCCGTGTCCCGGACAGCCGGTGAGCGGGTATCCTGCCGGCCTTGGCCCACTCCAAGACGGTACGATGGGCCACACGAAGGTATTGCGCAGCTTCGCGGGCATTCATCCAGGGCGAATTAGGGGCAGTTTCGCTCATCGTAAACTTGCCTTGAAAGGGCTCGGAATTGTCGGCTGAAGTCCCCGGAACCCCGCTCGACTGTCCTCATGATGGTCATGGTACCCGTGAGGGAAGGAATTCCCTAATAAGTACTATTTTCGAAATTTGAGGCTATTTTGCGGATTCAGTACTTTTTCCGCGCTGCGTGAGGTGTCGGTGTACCGTCGCCTTGAGTTGATCCAAGCTCGTCCCGGCGAAGACGTCAGGTTGTTCCAGTGCGAGGATATCCCGCATATCTTCGAGGAGTTCTTTCGAGAAGAATGCATCTCTTGTCAAGACCTTTTCCTTTTTCGACCAGATGTTTCCCCGCTTGCGGTAATACGGGGCTAGGAAATCATAGAGTCGCGGGATCACACGCTTCGTGAAGATCGGCCACGCCTGCGAATGTCGCCGTGAGACCAAGCGCTTACGCCGCGTTCTCTTCAACACCAGATCCAGAAGTCCGAGGGTGGTAAACGCTTTTCTCCAGGCTTCGCTCCATGCGGCCACAATATCTTTGCCGCCGGGTACGACCGCTACGCGTTTCTCCCGCGTCTCTTCGTGAATCGCCACAATCCGAATATCTGGATGAATGCAGCCGGGCTTGGAACCTTCACTGGGGGCCACAAAATGCCGGAACAATCTCCATGCACCCAACCTCGGGAAACTGCTCTCGATCAGCGCGTTCCACGCGCACATCTCTGCCACAATAACGGTTTTCTCAACATCTTTTTCTTGCTCGGCTGAAAGGAGGAAATCATCACCTAACAACTTTCTCCAACGTTGAGTGTGGCGCAGAATCTGGGATGGAGTGTGCGGACCAAAATGAGTTTCAAAAAATAAGTTTGCATGCGGAAGATCTAGACTGATCAGCTTCTTTATCTCACCGTAATCGACGCCGCGTGCCTGCAAGCGGCCAAATATTGTTGAGGATTGTCTCTCAATGTCACTTGCCATTCATAGACCCTCACGGCTGTTTCTTGCTGTAGAATACCGCGGACCGCAGGATGCCGGCACTGTCGACCCCGATGTGAGGACCGAATCCGTGTGTAGAGCGCCAGGGAGAGGCACGCCAACGAGTGTGGTCATGTCCTGAATGCGTGTGTATGCATGATTGGTAGCGGTGGAAAGGGCTAAGTTACTGCGACCATCTAGTCTATCTACTCTAGGCTATAGTTCACGCGGTTCTTCAGCAGTTCTTCAGCGGTTCTCAATTCGTGGCGGGAACAGTCTGTGCATCGACTTTGGCGTGTATTCCACACACTCTGCGATAGGATGGTTGTGATTCCCCAAGATCGACGTCCTTCTCAAATCAGAATTCATCGCATGTGGGCGGAGGGACAGCGCAGGAGGGAGAGCAGGGGCCTACGCTGGAGTCACTGATCTCAGTTAGAACGAGGTTGCGCGGACTCAAACCAGGGGTGGTCAATCTCTGCGGGAGCTTTTCCAAGGCAAATCATCAATTCCGCGAGGAGGATAGGATTAGATCGAGGTCACTTTCGGTCAGTAGAGTATGTACTGTACAGTACACGCTGTTCTCACACGGTTCTCACCTGTTTCTCACCTTAGAGTGAGAAACGTACTTTCGCATTGTGCGTGTCGTGCCTTCCCCGCTTTCTGCAAGGACGTGATCTGGATGTCAGCTGGTCATCTTTCGGTCGACCGACAGCGCGCGACAAAAGAAGTTATCATCTCCCGCCGAAACAACATATTCGGCTCATTCAGGATCAGCGCCACGGCATTATTCGCCACCAGAACGGGATCTTCCCCGTTCTCGACCCCTTCTTGAAGATGGTATTCTTCGGTGACAAACGCCATCATTGGCCACGACTTCCATATCTCTGTTAAACCACCGCGTGTCGGTGTGCTTCCATTCCATTATCTGTTGAGAGCGTCGTGGGTGAAGTGCGGGGCGCACGGCTTGCATGCCGCGAGGGGGTCGTAGGAAGGCATTCTCTCTGGCTTGAATGTGTGGGGCTCCACTCACTCTCGCGACGCGATGAATGTTAATGCCCTCACGAGTCCTGCCAAGAGATACCGCTCGCATCCGAGGCATTGGGTCGGGGTGGCAAAACTCGCAGTGCGCACCGCAGTCCTGCCATCTGGTTAGTGGGATCAACCGTCACTAACGTGCGCGCTGACGGAACGAGCGAATCGGAGCGACCTCCCTCCACTGCCCCGACATTACGACATCGTAGAACGACTTGCTGGATTCAAACCCTGGTGTCGGCCGGCTGCTCCCTTTTACCGACGAGATCGGGCGGAGGATCCAGGTGTCCCCCGAACTTCAGGTCCGTGCTCCACGCTCTTTCTGCGCTGGTGCGGGATCCAATGCCCAACCGTTTCCCAAGCGCATCGCCACCCCAACCACCTGTCCGATCACCTCGGCCTCGTTCGGATGTTTGAGAATGCGAACCGGCACAGGTGACAAGGAATGCGATTGCAGTACGATATTTCCCTGCGTTACTTGGCACCAACAACACGTGAAGCCTTCTCGAGTCTCAACGAAGTAGATCGGGCGTTCTAATTCAGACCGCCAGTTACCTTCGACCACCTTATTCAGGGTTTCGTCTACTTGCACAAAACTCCCCGGGGGCAGTATGGGGTACATCGTGAAGTCGTATGCTCCAATATAGCCATAGGAGTACTGGTCGTCCGCAAACGCTGAAAGATGTGCGAGCGGCAGAACACCCCATTGTTCGATCATTCGTCCAAGGTCAGTGGTCTTTTGGAGCGCAAATCCAGGGTCCAGGCGGACTGGAATACGAATCTCCGTCACGTTGCCGAAGGCCTTTGAGCGGAGGGTATGATTTGGCGCTGTGGCAGCGAAATCCGATGGAATACCGTTGAGATCTACGCCGTACCAGAGCAAAAGCTCGCGATAGTCACATCGATAGATCACCGCAAGGGAATAAAGTTTGAAGATGCTGGGAACAACTCCCTTGGTCTCAATATCCGAGAGCCGGCTCGGTGCGACCGAAAACTCCTCGTTTTCCGTTCTTCTGGCAATCTGATCGCTGGCCACCTCCACATCTCTCATCGTAAAGCCAAGAGCTTCCCGCAAGTCGCGGAGTTTATGCCCGGCAATCAGATGCATAACCCCCTCCGACTACTCGCAAACATGCAGGCACGAGAAGATCATCGCTCTTGAAGCGGCGTTCCTAAGACCTGAGCTCATTATGGTTCTACGGAATGTGTGAGTTTTGCAGATTTGCCATCAAAAACAAACCTATCATAACCTCGCTAGCTTACCAAAAACGGGGGTTGCCTGGTTGCTCGCAACCACGGCGAGTGCTCTAAATGGCAATCCGACTTGCTCTAAGACTTGTCGGTACTGACTCTTTGCACGCCGGTGAGTGAGCATCACTCAATTCGGCGCAAAGCGGGAGAACCAACAAGACGCTTGAATAGATTCGGGAAACTGGGCTGCACTGTATACGCAACGAACCGGAATGCTCGATTCTGCGGATCGAACTCAATATCTTCTTTCTAGTTTCATGGGGAACAGATATGACCTGGCGAAAGACACCCTATCTTTTGCGTAGAAGTGCTATCACGGCTTCAAGAAGAAGGCGGTGAGACGCCGACAACTTGCGCCAACGTCTCCAATGCCTCGGATGCGGGCGGTAGCTTGCCGGATCTTGCCCGCATACCAGCGGGAATTCCACTTTTCCGTTGAATTCCACCTCTCAATCTTGCTAGCGAGCGTACCTTTTTATCTCTTGTGGAATTGCGGAAAAGAAAAGTTCGTTCTCTCGTGGAAAAGTGGAAGATGGGTGTGACATCAAATAGCAAGAACCGTCTCGCCGTCGTAGATGGTTTCGTTTACCCCTTGTACCTCCTGATCGCTAGAGGCACCTCCCCATTCATCCTCCGAATGTGCCATAAGAAGCTTCAAAAACGATAAAAATACGATCAGGCCCCGCAATCTCCGAAAAACTGATAAAGCCGTCCGTGATCTGCAGAACAAGAACCTGACAATTAGAAATGCCTTCCATCAAGTTCTCGCAAGATAGAAGAACTTGTCTTGCCTGCACGGTTGACTTTCGCCAGAATGTTGCTCCGGTGTGACGTACATATAACCGACGCCTCGCACTGTACGAATTCTCCACTCATTCTCATTACCTAACTTGTTGCGCAAGACACATATGTGCTTCCAAACGTCGGACATATCGAAGGTCTCCGGTACGGATTTCATCAGTTCTTCTTTGGAAACGATGCGATTAGCGTTCATGAGCAACGCGCGAAAGAGCGCTGCCGTAACCGGTCCAAATGAGATCTCCTTAGCGCCGAGAGAAAAGGTCCAGGTGTCTTGCCGGATCAAAACATCGCCAACAGCCATACAAGGCCGGAGAGTGTTGGAGATCGTCGCGATTTCGGTCGCGACTCTGCACAGGTCCCCGAGATCTTTCAATTTCTTTCCTGAGCGGACCCAAGGTGTGTCCGACCGCACTATTTTGTTTTTTGCAGTGCCCTCAAAGGGCGGAAGCACATAAAACTCCAGCAATTTTGAATGTGACGGATCGACCGTACATGCCAATGCCGGAAGGTCCCTGTGGCATTTGCGCAAAGGCAATTGCCATCTGGGTTCGCGCGAGTCCTTGCGGCCGGTTCGGCAAAGATGAACACCCAATCGGTAGCAGCCATCGATTTCAATGATTGGAGCGATCTTTTGACATGGAAAACAAAGAAATCGAATACGATCGGAGAACAAGTTTTTCAATGTCGCGTATAGATCTTGGCGAAGTTGTCGCATTTTCTGTTCAGTTTCGTTCCGCTTAAGAACTTTCGGTCGCGGTCGATAACCCACAAGTTCATACGCCTTCAGCAGAGATCCAAATCGCGTGTAATAGCGTTGTCCGACGAGCCTATGGGTCAACACGCCGTGTTTCTCAAGAATGTTTTTCATACGCCGGATTAGATCGGCCTTTGATTTAGGTGGACGTTTCCCGCGTTTCCGCAATTGCCTCTGAACCTGATCGAAGAGTTCTGGACTCACGATGGGAGCAAACGCCCCAGCCTTTGTAATCCAATATTCCCGTTTAACTGCTCGGCTAATCTGCCCGAGTTTCTGAGTGGTTTTCCCGTATGTATTCCATCCTGCATAGGCGTTATTGGTCAAGATGCGATGGATCCGATCGTGGCCCCAGAATTGCCCTGTCGGGCTCTTCAGTTCACGTCGATTGAGTTCCCAGGCTATTTCTTTTAACGTCTTCCCGGAAGCTGCAAGACGGAACATCGTACGGATAGATTCCACTTCGTCCCTTGGCCCTGGCACCAGGATCGTTCGATCTGTATGGACTGCCTTTCGTTCCCCATGTTGAAGCACGATCTTCCTTCGCCCGTCTGGCGATACCATCATTCGCCGCAATCCAAACGCTGCCATGCCTACAGCTCGGAATCCAAAGCGCGCTATCCGCTGTTGCCCTGCGAGGACCTTTACTCCGAGTTCACGGCTATATTCCGCTGCCATTGTTCTCTTGAGGGTTTTCATGATCGAGCTAGCGACAGTGCCATCGTTGTTAAATGGTTCAGCGCAGTAGTGAACCGGGATACGAGCGCTCCTGCACAGAAATTCATAGTGAGCAGATTCATCGATGTCTTGAAATCGACCCCACCGGCTTACGTCATATACAAGAATTGCCTGAAACTGAGCTTTGCCGCCGATAACATCCGACAAGAGTTGACGCAGCCCCTTGCGGCTTTTGATTGAAACGCCACTTCTGCCCGGATCGGAGTATGTTGAGATCACCTCAAAACGGTGTTTTCTTGCGTAATCCGCAATGACGGCTTCCTGATGGGCAATCGAATACTGCTGGTCTTCTGTAGACATTCGCACATACTGCGCAGCTGGAATCAACGCGGTTGAGTGTGTGATGGGTGCTTTCGTCCTGTTACTCAGAATTGGTGGCGACTCACGAGAGATCATTTTCCCTCCTCAGGACTAAAGAAATAAACCGCACTGCCGATAACAAAATCAGTTGTGCATGTCCATTCCAGTAGGGGCGCGGCAAACAACATGTCACAACCAAAAGGAGCAGGAGATGGAGAACACGCTGGCAGCACAATATCTACGAGTTTCTACGGAGCGTCAAGAGTATTCCCTGGATTGTCAAAGGGCTGGAATTGAAGCCTACGCTCGACAGTACAACTTCACCGTTTGCCGCACTTACGTCGATGAGGCGAAAAGTGGTCTTGACATAAGAAATCGGCACGGGCTCTCGCAACTACTTCACGACGTGCTCGGAGGCAGCTGTCCGTATACCACCATTCTCGTTTACGACGTCAGCCGGTGGGGGCGTTTCCAAGATCCCGACGAAGCGGCACATTATGAATTTGTTTGCAAAGCCGCTGGAGTCCGGGTTCATTATTGTGCCGAGCACTTCGGCAATGACGCGTACCTTCCTAACGTCATCTTAAAAGCGCTCAAGCGAGTGATGGCGGGAGAGTACAGTCGGGAACTATCCGACAAGGTTTTCGCGGGTTTGACTCGGCTCGCTAGGGATGGATACAGGGCCGGTGGATGTGCAGGCTACGGCCTTCGAAGGATGCTTCTCTCGGCGGACAAAACTCCAAAGGGACAAATACCCCATGGTGAACAGAAGAGGCTCGTTAACGAACGAGTGAAGCTGACACCTGGGCCAGCAGATGAAATCCATTGGGTCGGAGAAATCTATCGCATGTATGTCCATGAACACATGCGCTTACAACATATCTCAAACCGTCTGAACCAGTTGGGGATTCTGGGCCTCAATGGGCGAAACTGGACGCGTAATGCAGTCAAAGGGATTTTAACAAATCCTAAGTACTCTGGAACAGTTCGTTACAACGCGACGACATCGAGACTTCGGTCGGCGCAAAAAAAGAACCCAGAAAAAGAATGGATTGTCGTGCCAGGGGCATTTGAGGCCATTGTTGACCAGGCAACCTTTGAGAGGGCGCAGGAAGAATATCGTAATCGGCCCTACAACCAGTCAAACGATCAATTATTGGACGTTTTGCGATCCATACTCAAGACGAACGGCAGGCTCACAATGACATTGATCCGCAGTCAACCGAATACACTCGACAGAGACAGCTACAAGAGACACTTTGGCTCCCTGATGCGCGCTTATGAGCTCGCTGGATATCAATCGCCGGATGAATCGTGGCTTATCCACAAAAAACAGATCCGTAAAGTCCGTGGAGACCTAATGGAAAGTCTGGTCAAGTTATTTCCCGGTGAGGTTTCCATACAAATGCGAGGTGGATTTCGCCGCAATTGTCTTCGCCTGAAAGACGGCACTAGAGTAACCGTTAGGACCTGTCGTCGCGTAAAAAGAATGTACAAAGGACCGAGTTGGATCCTACCAGCGACGCGCGACAAGCTGCTCATTACGCTTCTGGTGTGTGTGAACGCAGAGAATACGGCATCGGAGTTCATGTATGTGCTTCCCAGAATTGCCAATCGCCGCCAAGTTACACTGTGTGCCGATCACTCTTGGTTCAAGTGCGGGATCCGCATTGAAGACTTGAGTTCATTTTGGAAAGCAGTGCGGGAAATCCCGCGGCATGGAAAACAAGTTCTTGGATCCGGGCGGAAGCCGGCAAATTGGATGTCCGAAGATGCACGAGCGGGCATAACCACCGGTCTTCGCGGAAGGTGGGCAGCAAAAAAGAGATCGACAGAATAGTCCAACTCGTCAGCCCATTTGCTCCAGTGAGCGACTCTTTAATCCACAGCCTTGTGTAAGGTCTTTAGTTCCGCTAGGGATTTCAGGATCGCGCCGCGTATTGATGTCAACTCTGCCGCATCCAACCCGCCCTGTTCGGCCTCGGCCAACTCCTTCCGAAGCCAAGCCATTTGGGCGAGAACTTGTTTTGAAAAGTCATCTCTGGAAGCAGATGAAATTGTGAGCATGTCGGGTTATTCCTTTGCTAACCTGCATGCAGGCTGATTGCCACGAGTTTTCCCTTTATAAAGTTGGATGTGCGTAGCCGAGGGTGACGAACGGTCGGCACATTTGCCGAAATTGCTGAAATCGTCACAGTTGGGATGTGATAACCGTCGCAACCCGAGCACCCGGCAAAAAGGGCTCATGGCTCTCAATTACTAAACGACACGGTTCATGAGAGGCACGGGTGCGAGAATCGCACACGATAACACCTCTCCCAAGCTGTTAGTACGACAATCGACTAGACTGAGGTTCGAAGCCAACTTCTTCAGTCTCTTCAACCACACGAACTTCGCAATCCAACCGGCCCAAAAGAATCTGGCAACTAGCAACTTCGGAGGGTCCACGGCGACGTTCGCCCGGATCAGCAGTAGAGCGGTCCGCGCATTAGGCAACTGGCGGTTCGGGTTGACTCTTGACCGAAGCTGAAACAAAAACCTAAAAGCCGACCGGCCGACCGAAAGGTTGGCCTTCCCATTTCTCAAAACTTTCGTAACAGACGATTGATACCTCCCCCAGCATAATTCTATGGGTGTGCCGATAAAGTCGGCTAGGGTTTCGGGAATTGTCAAAAACCGGACCGGAGCCGACAATTTGAATTCTCTCGATCAGCCTCTCTTGAAGCATGCTCTCGCACCGCCCGACCGTCGGCGCGATCCTCGCCATTCGGTTCATGTTCAGATCGAGCTTCGAGAGGTTGGCAACGATGTTCCGATCCGTATGAAAACTACTGACCTCAGCCGAGGCGGCTGCTACGTCGAACTGATGACGACTCTTTCCGTCGGTACTTGCGTCACCGCCACGCTCTGGCTTAACGAATGCTCCGTGCGCTTGAAAGGACGCGTCGTCACCAGCCACCCCCAATTCGGCAACGGCATCAAGTTCCTTGAAGTCGAAGGCGATGGTGGAAAGGCTCTGGCTCAATACTTGGAAGGCATCAACGGCCACCCCGCTTAAAAGTATGTCGAAACAGTATCCTCTTCCTCGGATATTTCGTGGCGTAACGATTGCGCTGTTTCTCGCGCTGGCGCTTGAGGAACTCACGCAAATTGTCTTTTTCGGCTTCTCTGGTTGGTCATCTTACCTGGCTCCGTCCTTACTGTGCGTTTCGTTTGTTTTCATGTTGACGGTTGCTTTGCTCTGGAGTTCGCCTTTCAAAACCGCATTTGCCCTCTCTGCTGCAAACGTCGATGAGAATTGTGGCACGATGACCGAAGAGCAACGAGAGACTAAGCATCTTGAGCTCGCGGGCGATTTCAGGGAACTTAGCCAAGCACAGCGCAGCTTACGAGAGAGCGAGGAACAGTATCGGTTGTTGGTCGCAACCATCCCGGAAGTTGTGTGGAAGACCGACGCGCACGGCAACGTGATCTTCGTAAGCCCCCAAGTCGAACAACTCCTTGGATACTCTGCTGACGAGTTTCGTCAACAAGGGGACTCTCTCTGGTTTAACTCGGTCCACGTAGACGACAAAGAGAGAGTGGGGAAGGCCTTCGAATCATTAATAAAAGACGGAACATCCTACGATATCGTATGCCGGGCACGGAAGAGGAATGGAGAATGGATCTGGGCGCACGATCGGGCAGTGGCCAGCAAAGACCCTAATGGCTCTAGGGTTGCCACAGGTCTCATTTCGGACGTTACCGCGCGGATCGCGGGGGAAGAAAGCGAGAAGCGTTATCGTTCGCTGTTTGAGAACATGTTGGAGGGCTTTGCCCACTGCAAGATGCTCTTTGACGACCACGACCGTCCAGCAGACTTCGTCTATCTCGAAGTCAACCGCGCCTTTGCAAAACTGACTGGCTTGCAAAATGTTGTGGGCAGGAGATTTACCGAGGTCATCCCAGGGGGCGAGGGCTCGAACCCAGAATTGCTGGAGAGATACGGCCGAGTGGTACTGACCGGTAACCCAGAAAGTTTCGAGATCGAAATTAAAGCCTTGGGGATGTGGTTCTTCGTCTCAGCCTATGGCGCGGGAAACGGATGCTTTGGCGTTACCTTTGAAAACATCACCGAGCGTAAGCAGATTGAGCGAACGCTCCGGCAAGCGGAAGAAAAATACCGGGCTATCTTCCAAAGTGCTGCCGTCGGCATCTTTCAGAGCACACCGGCCGGGCGGTACACCACCGTGAATCCGGC
>Ga0075030_100003469_pt1 | contig 14304 bp, 16 predicted proteins | sample LitLauG_LLR_2012_FD_71393 | JGI IMG/M metagenome (GOLD analysis project Ga0075030, IMG submission 71393) | Freshwater sediment microbial communities from Pennsylvania, USA - Little Laurel Run_MetaG_LLR_2012 | ecosystem: Environmental > Aquatic > Freshwater > Creek > Sediment | place: USA... | reverse complement strand
GCGGGTTTATGTGCTTTTCTTGCCCGATCTGCGTGTCGCTCCCGGCTTCTTGTCGGTGCGGGCCGCATCCAGCCGCACGGCGAGCGCCTCAAACCTGGGCGTTGGACCTTGCCAGCGCAGCTGCTCGATGTCCTCGAAAAGGGGGATGTCGGTACGCAGCGTGGCCAGGGTTCGAAACAAGGTGGCATGCTCCCATTCGCGTTCCAGTGTCGCCGCCAACGTTCCCGCGCTCGAAACGTTGACATGCCACTCCCGCCAGTCTTTTGGGATCGATTCCAGGTGCAGAAACTTGGCGAGCACCGTCGCCGAGGATTTCGCTCCCCATCCCCGCAATCCCGGATACCCGTCCGCTGTGTCACCCACCAGAGCAAGGTAGTCGGGAATCGACGCAGGCGTGACGCCGAACTTCGCGACCACGCCTCGCTCGTCCAGCGTGACGCCTGTCCTCCGGCTCAACTGCACAATGCGGGTGCCGGACACGCACTGCCCCAGGTCTTTATCAGGAGTGCAAACGATTACCTGCTCGACCTTGTCGTTCCTCGCTGCGACCGCAGCTCCCGCAGCCAGCGCGTCATCGGCCTCGAACTCCACCATCGGCCAAACCACAATCCCAGCCGCAGATAAGACTTCCTCCAGCAGGGGAAACTGCGCCAGCAGATCCGCTTCTACTCCTTCACCGGTTTTGTAGCCGTCCCACAACCCGTTGCGAAAGGATTCCACCACGTGATCGGTGGCCACAGCCAAGTGGGTGACGCCACCCTTGAGCATCCCCAGCATGGACGCGAGAACTCCCCGGACGGCTGCGACCTCCCGACCCTGCTCATCCCGGGCCGAAGGCAGGGCGTAGTAATGCCGGAAAAGTTCGTAGGTGCCGTCGACCAGATAAACCAGCAAGCGGAAAGCCTCGGCACCACCCTAATCGACGGAGGCTGGATCGATCAACGCTGAAAGTGGCAAGACCTAGTTGGGACCTCCATGTGGGGACAGCCGCCCTCGGCTGTCCGGTCGAGCGAGACGGGCCAATGCGTCCGTCCCCGCCCGTCGCTTCCAGGGGAAAGACATCTACGCGTCTCTTCCTGTAAAATCAAAAGCGACGGAAGAGATTCGAGACACTGGCAGCAGAGCTTCCGACGTGGATTCTCCGGCAGCATCCCCATCCACAATCCATCGGCGAGCAGAATGACCCGATTGCGCTGCGCAGCTTGAAACTATCAGGAGAGACGAACCATGGCAGTTGGCCCCAAGATTGCAAAAACCGCTGACCGCAAAAAGGTGATGGACACCACCAAGAGCACGGATTGCCCCAAGTGCGGCAAGCCCACCCGCATCGTCAAGCGCATGAAGGACCGCGAACGCGGCGTTCCGGGCGGGATCTATATCTCATGCTCGGCCTGTGAGTTCTTCGAGAAGTTGTAGCAGTGTTTAGGTCCCGTTTCCTGACGGCGTCTGCTCCTCCAGCGCTAAAGCGACCCTGAGTGCTTCATCCAACTCAGCGAGCTTGGACCAGGAGAGCGACCCTACAAACTGCGTCAGGTCGGTTTTGGGCAGGCTTCGGAGGTTGTCGCAAGCGATCCAACTCTCATGTTTTAGCCCCTCGCTGGGTCCAATCGCAACTTCGGTGGACAGTCCGCTGCCGTTGGTGAACAGGGGAGCGCAAACCACGGTGGCGTGCGTCGAGTCGATGAGCGTCTGCCGGCTGATCACAACGCAGCTGCGGTAGCCGTTGGGATCTCCCTCCGGTTTGTGCACGCGATAGATCTCTCCGCGCCTCATGTCATTTCATTTCGCAGGGGAGGGCTACTCTTCGGGGAAGTCGCCGAGTGGAGCCTGATACTCCAGTCCGTCGGTTGCGTCCTTATTCAGCCGTTCAGGGTTGCGGTTGATAAGCGCCAAATCGCGCGCGTCCCGTGCCGCCCGTGCCCTTTGGCGCAGATACTGAGCCAGCACGGCCTCGATGAAGGCGGATCGCGACTGCTTCGATCCGGCGATGCGGTCGATTCCGGCAAGAACTTCACGCGATAGCGTGATAGAGGTCTTCTCTTTCATACCACCATCATACCACCGCTATACTACCACAAACGGTGCTCTGAGAAAGAAGCTGTCCGCCGGGTTTTCAGGGGCAGATCTATTTCCGTTTCGGAGCAACGATATTCCGCCGGAGGGTTTCGCGAAAGTCAGCCAACTGCTCAGGAGTGAAAGCTCGCTTGGGAATTGGAAGGTAAATCCGGGGTTGGGGAAAGAGTACAAAAACGGATTCTTCCTCCGCCCAGCCTATATAGGTCGACCAGGAGATGTGGGAATCGTAATGCTGGGAGCGCAGGTGCATCTCGGAATCCGAAATTGTCACTGCCATCGGACTCTGGGCGGATGGCATGCGGCGAAACTGCAAGCGCGCCTGGAGTCGAGGACCAATCCAAACGGCGAGCAACCAAAAGACTGCGAATCCGAGGGACAACGATGAAACCAAGCGGAGTTCCGGATTCCGTAGCAGAAGGATTGTGCTGCTCACCAGAAGCGGGACCATCACGACCAAGCCGACGCGACGATTCCATCGCCGCCAGGCGCTACTGCTGCGCCAGGCCAGCAATCCGTGACGATAGTCGTCTTCAGTCAGTTGATAGCTGACGTCCATAGCGTGGGATTAAACAGCCTATGCCCGCCTATCCGCTGATTTCTCTCAGAATCGCCCGGGCCTCGGCGGACGGGTCGGCGGCGTCGGTGATGGGACGTCCGACAACGAGGTGGCTGGCTCCCGCTGCGATGGCCTCGGCAGGTGTGACGACGCGAACCTGGTCGCCCAGGTTGCTTCCGGCAGGACGCACGCCAGGAGTCACGACCGCGAACAGGTCCCCAAGTTCGCGGCGCAGGGCGGGCGCCTCGCGTGCCGAAGTCACGATCCCCTGGCAGCCGTTCGCGAGCGCGATCCGGGCCAGGCGTACCACGCTGTCTTCGACCGAGCCGCGGACACCGGTCTGGTCCAGGTCGTTCGCGTCCAGGCTGGTCAGCACCGTCACGGCCAGCACCATCAACTTGGGATTCGCCCGCGCCGCATCGACTGCGGCCCGCAGCATCTTGCTGCTGCCTGACGCGTGCACGGTAAGCATACTTACCCCGAGTTTGGCGGCCTCGGCCACGGCCGCGCCCACGGTGTGGGGGATGTCGTGGTACTTGAGATCGAGGAACACGCGCCGCCCGGAGGCCACCAGATCCCGCACGATTGCGGGGCCTTCAGCCGTGTAGAGCTGCATGCCGACTTTGTAGGTCAGGGCTGACTCGCCGACCGCCGCCACGATTCTCTGGGCGGCGGCGGCGGTCGACACATCCAGGGCTACGATGAGCCGGCTGCGCCGATCATCGTCCACGGATACGCCACCTCGCGGGATCTGACTCGGTAGAGTTAGAGACATCCCGGAAAGTCTAACCGTTTTATCGGATTTCTTCTATCGGGGGGTGGTTTACGGCCAAGGTCTGGAAGACCGGTTTGGTCTGCGGGGGGTTGACCAGGTCCAGTCTCACACGTTGCAGGCCTTTCGCCCGGAATTGCAGCGCCTGCGCGGCTCCGTAGGACAGGTCGATAATGCGGCCGGGCACGATCGGTCCCCGATCGTTCACCCGAACCACGACCGCCTTCCCATTGCGGAGGTTGGTGACCCGCACGTAGCTTCCCATGGGAAGCGTCAGGTGCGCAGCCGTCATGTCATGCATCTCGTAGGGTTCGCCGCTTGCTGTTGGCTTCCCCTGGAAATTCTCTCCGTACCAGGAGGCGGTTCCCACCTGGTAGGGTTTTGTTTTCCCAGCCTGTTTGCGGACTTCGGATTTTCCCTGGAAACTAATAGGCGCTGGGGTCGCCTCCGAGTTGCCCGGTCCCTGAGCCGCTCCCAGGCTGGCGACCATACAACCGAGCGCCAGTCCATGAGCTAAACGAAATCGCATTCAGTTCTCCTCGCATACTCAAAAGTGTCCTAGCCTAGGTATTCGTTTCATCCTGCAGTTTTGTGATGCTAGCGGGGCGGCAAACCAGTGTCAAGGCCCAACGGGGGGATTTTCGATAACGTCATAGTAACATAATTCTTACGTAACCTGCTGGTAATTTAACGAGATGCGGGAAACGGTGTTTGTTTCAGCAAGGTTACGTATTTATTAACTAGTAACTGGCACGCTGGGGTACCCAGGGTATTATTTACAAACGTTGTGGAATCAACGACTTACAACGTTACCCTTGCCAAGATACGTAGAATCAGGTATTTACCCGGTTAACTTCGACGCCAGCACCGAGGATTCTTTCCCCGGACCCGCACCCCAAAGTAACTTCCGCGACCGCCGATGTAAGATTCCTGCACCCTGAGAGGCGGTACTATAGTGCACGCCGGAACGGAAGGTCATGGCTGAAAAACCACCCGTTGTACTGACGATTGCAGGGTTTGACCCGTCCTCCGGAGCGGGAGTCACCGCCGACATCAAGACCATCGCGGCGCACGCCTGCTACGGCGTGGCTTGTGTAACCGCGCTTACGGTTCAATCGACCGCGGGAGTCCGTCGGGTTGAGACCGTCGATGCCGCCCTGGTTTCGGAAACCTTGGAAGAACTGGCCGCCGACATTGAAATTGCCGCAATCCACATCGGCATGCTCGGTTCCGCCCAGGTGGTAAAGGCGGTCGCGGATTTCCTGTCCAGCCGGGCGGGGGGAGCTTCCGGGAGGGCTCGCTTTACCAACGTCGTGCTCGATCCGGTCCTGCAGTCGACTTCGGGTGCGGACTTGCTCGAACCAGCCGGCACCAGCCTGCTGATCGACCGTCTCCTTCCCCTGGTTGATGTGGTCACCCCGAACGTCGACGAAGCCATCGTTCTGACCGGGGTCAAGGTCAGGGAGCCCGACGAAATGAAGGCGGCCGCGTCCAAATTACACGAAATGGGTGCTCCCGCGGTCGTAATTACGGGAGGCCACCTGGAGAAGGCCATCGATCTGTTGAGCTACAGGAGTCCGCGCGGTATTGAGCAGGAGGTTTTCAAAGCCGAACGCCAGCGGTCCAATTCCACCCATGGCACCGGCTGTGCCTTCTCGACCGCCATGGCCTGTCATCTCGCGCTGAACCGAGGTCTGGCCGAGGCCGCTCTTCTGGCCAAGACCTTTGTCGGAGCCGCCATTTCCTACGGACATCCGCTCGGCCGAGGCAACGGACCCGTCCATCATCTTTATCGTATGGGGCAGCAGAGACGGGCAGCCGGGAACGGAAGCGAAACCTAAGCGAAAACGCAGCTCGCGACTCGCGGGAAAGATCAGTCGCGGGTGGGCGGCTTCTTGAGCAGGATTCCAGCCACGAACGATGCGGTGGCTGCCAGCAGCCATTCGGCGCGGTAGAACTGAATGGCCTGCCAGTCCACGAAAGTCTTGGCCGTCAGCAAACCCACCAGCAGTGCCCCCGCAACGCACGCCACCCCGAGGATAAAGGCGATCAGGGACCCGGCCGAAAGACCGCTCCAGCGCTGGATTTCATGGAAGTGCAGGTAATGCAGCCAGGCCGGGAATTTGATCCTTGCCAGCGCCCTGACTGACCGCTCGAGAAAGGACTGCAGGCCGGCCACCGACCGTTGCCAGATGCCTGCGATCTCGATAGCGTCGGCCTTTTGTTCGTCGCTAAGAGCTTCGGGGCGGCGGGCACCGCAGGTGTGACAAAAACGAGCCCCCAACAGGAATTCGCTGCCGCAGGCCGGGCAGGCCTCTGCCATCGTGGAGGGGGTTGGCCCATTCATAATCTGCTCGGCCACCGGCGAGGGCGGACGCCAGAACTCTCTCTGCGTCTCGTGTACTACTTCAGCCATAATTGTCCTATCCTGCAGGGGGGCCAGCTTAGCTACTGGTTGGCATTCCGTCGGCCAAAGCTCGTTCTATTTGTAAGTGCCTCAGGAATGGATGCTTACTACTTTTGTCAATGACTCCTCGCCACCCCTACCTGGGCAATAATTACGTGTGCGGGCGAGTAAAGATGCGCTGGTTACGAAAGCCCAGACACCTCTCGAATGTTAGCTTCGAGCCCGTGCCCGACCTGCTCCCGCAGAGCCTCACTACGGTCGAACTCCATCCGTCGAACCCGGCTACCTTGAATCTAGTTGAGAACTTTCCCGCTCCCCTCGATTGAGTCCTGACTGCCAGAAAATTATAGGGAACCGGAGTCAAACCGGCAGGTAGCGTTGAGGGAACGGGGATGGCTTTCCTGATTCCCCCCAGCTCGAACTGGGGACGAAGCACGATCCTCGCGCTTCGTTTAAACTGAGAGCACTGATCTGTGGCAGGGCAAAGTCAAGGCACGAGGTCGAAGGTTCGGAGGCACGGTAAGCTCCAGCTTGCCTTCTTGCTCGTGCTTGCCGCCTGCAGCTGTGCCCTTTCTCAAACCTCCGCCCCAGCGCCCATTCACGGTGTTCCGAGCGATCCCCAGACGGTTGCCGGGTTCGATCACTTGTACAACATGGAGTACGACCGCTCCACGCAGGAGTTCGAGAAGATCCTCGAAAAGCGCCCCAACGACCCCTTCGCCGTAAACCACCTGCTCACCGTAGTCCTCATGCGCAATCTCTACGAAACCGGAGGCATGAACACCGGTGACTATGCCAATGACAGCTTCATCGGCCATGCCCCTCGGCCATCGGACCCCAAGGTGAAAGAGCGGATCAAGGCCTTGGTTCGCCGGGCGGAGGCACTGGAGGAGCAGCAACTCAAGGCGAATTCGAAGGACGTCGACGCCCTCTACTGCCGCGGCGTCACCCGCGCGGAGTTTTCCGTCTACACCGGATTGGTGGAGCGAGCCTGGTTTTCTGCTCTGCGCAATGCGGTGGGAGCCCGCCACGACCACGAACATGTGCTCGAACTTGACCCCGATTATCTGGATGCCAAGATGGTGGTCGGCACGCACAACTACGTGGTCGGCAACCTGCCCTGGAGCATCAAGGCTGCCGCCGCCCTGGCCGGACTGACCGGATCGAAGGACAAGGGTCTGGAGTATCTCCGCGAGGTGGCTAGGAGTGACGGGGAAAATGCCAACGACGCCAAGGTGATGCTGAGCCTGTTCCTACGCCGCGAGCACCAGTACGACGAAGCTCTTGGATATATGCAGGAACTGGCGGTGAAGTATCCGAAGAACCATTTGTTTCCCACTGAAGTTGCCAACCTGCTTCGTGCCGCCGGCCGCCTTCCGGAAGCCGAAGCCATGTATCGCAAAGTCTGGCAGAACGGTCGGGAAGGGAAGTTCGGCAATCTGCACTACGAGATGGCGGCCTGGGGTCTCGGCGAGCTGCTGCGCAGCCAGCGAGATCTCGCGGGCGCGGCTGCTGCCTACGAGCTGGTCAATGAGGCTCCCAACCCTGATCCCGACGTTCTGCAGAAGGCGAACCTCGCGGCCGGAGAGATGTACGACCTGCTGCAGAAGCGCGATCTGGCGATGCAGAGATATCAGACAGTACTTGCCGGCAATGCCAACACGGGTCAAGCGGACCAGGCCCGCCGCTATATCAGAGAGGCGTACCGGGAGTGAGAATCGGAACGGTGAGCATCTGACTCTTAACTCCCGTATGAGCACACCGGGAAATTGGCTGTTAGTTGTTCCAAACAAATCACTCATCAACCATCGTCCCGCACAGAGAATGCACAATTCGCCGCTCGTGGCGTCCACTGCGTTCAACGAGTTACAAGCGTGCTCTATTTCGTGCCCCACAAAAATCCCCACAGTGGAAAGTGGAAGAGCGAGCCCCACATCAGTTTGAATTTGCAACTCCGTGCAAGGACTGCGCGGCCCTTCAGGCTGCATGGCGAAGCATCGCAGTACGAATGGCTACGATCTGCTCCACCGAATAGTGCTTCCTTTACAGGGCAAATCCCTGCTTTATGGCGGCTCCAAGTTTGCCGGAAACTCACCCACTCACTGGATTTAAAATCCATTTCTCGCTCACAGACTGTCACAAAATGCTCGCCTGTCCGGTCTTGTCGTAGGTGATTTGTGCTCAGGTTATTGAACCTCACCTTTTTTCTCAAGAGAACCAAGAGAATGTGAAGCGTGGTCGCGAATCGTGAATCCAAGGACGTGTGGCAGACCCACGTTTGAACGATTTCGCAAGAACTGAGCCGCACCTCGAAGCCGCCGAGGATGTCAAAGATGCCGCCACCGGCGACCACTCTTTGGGCGTAGGGAATACGGAACGTTTAAGAGCCTTTGCCCAACATCGGCACCTCCTGTTTGCCATGGCCTACCGTATGCAGGGGAGTTCAGCCGATGCCGAAGACATATTGCAGGAGACATTTATTCGCTGGCAGCAGACGCCAGACATCACGATCGAATCGCCAAGGGCGTTGCTCGTCACGATTTTGACTCGTCTCTCGATCAATCATTTACAGTCGGCGCGGGTGAAACGTGAGCAGTATTCTGGTCATTGGTTACCAGAACCCCAGGTGACTGCGGTAAACCACAATCCCCATGCGAAGTTAGAGATCGATGAGTCTCTTTCTCTGGCGTTTCTGCTGCTTCTCGAAAGGTTGACGCCGGTCGAACGCGCGGTTCTGGTTCTCCGCGAAGTCTTCGACTATGAATATTCTGAGATTGCCACAATTCTCGACCAGAGCGAACCGAGTTGCCGGCAAATTCTGCGCCGAGCGCGGCTACACATCAAGGAGGCACGAGCGCGCTTCAGCGCTTCACGCGAGGAGCACGAAGAGCTGTTACGAAGGTTTAGCGCAGCTTCTTCGCAGGGCGACTTGGAAGGACTGGTTGCGCTTCTGTCGAAGGACGCGGTCTTTTATTCCGACGGTGGCGGCAAGGCCCCGGCATTGCCCAAGCCGATCTATGGCGCGGAGAACATCGCTCGGGGCATTCTGAGGGGCTTGCAAACGTTGGTGCCGAAAAATCTGGTCCGGCGCTTCGTCGAGATCAACGGACAGCCTGGCATTGTGACTTTTCTCGATCGCGTGCCCTTCAGCGTCTTCACTCTGGACGTCGCCGACGGGCGTGTCTCCCAGATCTATGTCATTACGAACCCCGACAAACTCAAGGGGCTCCCGCCTCTCGAATCCTTGCCATCCTAGCTTCAGACTGGAGTTTTCTCAAAAAGCTGTCACGACTTCACCCATTCCCCGGTCTTAGAGGCAGCACCCCGCACGCCCGTAACAGTTGTTCATGCGTTTGACATGAGCGTTCGATCGCGCGGCTTTGTGACTTGGACGAGAGAGGAATCATCCGGAGAGCGGGGAATGAGCAGGAGCGACGCAGTTCGTCTGGAGCACGCCACCCGAACTTACAACCGGGACGGCTTTGAAGTCTGCGCCCTCGATAACGTGACCCTCGCAATTCCCGTTCACAGTTTCGTGGGGATCATGGGGCCCTCAGGATCGGGTAAGACAACGCTCCTCAATCTCATCACGGGAATTGACCACCCCAGTTCGGGGCATGTTTCCGTGGGTGGAGAAGACATCACCGGCATGGACGAGAACGCCCTGGCAGATTGGCGTGCCCGTCACATTGGGCTGGTGTTCCAGTTCTACAACCTGATCCCAGTCCTTACGGCGTTTGAAAACATCGAACTGCCGCTGCTACTGACTGATCTGAGTAGGGCAGAACGCAGGGCTCACGTGGAAGCTGCACTCGAAGCTGTCGGGTTGGCGGAACGGACGAAACATTATCCGCGACAGCTATCCGGAGGACAGGAACAACGAGTCGCGATTGCACGCGCGATTGTCGCAGATCCGACGATTGTGGTTGCTGACGAACCCACCGGGGATCTGGACGCGAAATCCGCCGAGGAGATACTCACGCTCCTCGCCGAACTCAATCGTCGCCACAAGAAAACCATCGTTATGGTGACACACGACTCGCGTGCCGAGCGTTTCGTCGACACCATCTTTCGTTTGGACAAGGGCGTTTTTGTAGGAGCAGAAAACAGCTTGATCAGAGGGGGCGGACGGTGAAATTCACCACGCTGGTCCTCAAGAATCTGCTCCGCAGCAAGCGCAGGACGATTCTCACAGTCTTGTCGATCGCCATATCCCTTTTCATCTTTTCAGCGCTGGTCAGCCTGCCCACGGTGGCGAATCACGTGTTGGCCGACAGTGCCTCTTCGGTTCGCATTGCCTGCCGCACAAAGATGGGTCTGGCCTATCCGTTGCCCGAAGCCTACAAATCGAAGATTGCCGCAACCCCGCACGTAGTGGCGGTCACGCCGGACAACTTCTTTGGTGGCATCTACCACGAGGTATCCGACCAATTCCCGAACATCGCCGTAGACCCGGAACTGGTCGACGTGATGTGGCCGGATTGGGGATTTTCTCCGGGTGGTGTGGAAGAGTTCAAAAAGCTCCGCACAGCTTGTCTCGTGGCCGAAGGCACAATGAAGCGTTTTCACCTAAACGTCGGTCAGCAAATTCAATTGCGCGGTGCGGGCTATTACCCGTTCAACATGTCAATGACGATCGTCGGCACAGTTGCCCACGGCCCCGCCCCGAGCTTTCTGATGTTTCGCCGCGACTATCTCGAAGAGATCGAAGGGCGCCCGGGCCGGGTGGACAACTTTTGGGTACGTGCCGATAGCTCGCGCGCGGTTCCCGAGATCATTCAAGCCGTGAACTCACAATTCGCCAATTCCTCAGCCGAGACACAATGCGACTCCGAGGCCGTCTTTCTCGGTGGCATCATCGGTCGCTTCCGTACGTTCTTTACGCTGGCAAGAATCCTTGGCCTGATTGTGGTCGTCACGATTGGCTTGGTCGCCGCCAATGCTGCAGCCATGTCGATCCGGGAACGGCGAAACGAGATTGCGGTAATGCGCTCGATCGGCTTTCGTTCTCCGCTGATTCTGCGGCTCCTGATCGCTGAATCCGTCGTCACGGCTCTGGCGGGCTGCGTTCTAGGCTGCGGCGCTGCGTTCGCGCTGCTCAAAGTCTTCTCAGTGACCTCGGATGTGCTGGGACCTTTTGTTGGCGCGATCCAGATACCACCGGCCGTTCTTCTTCAGACGCTGCTGGCTGCGCTCCTGATCGGGCTGCTGAGCTCCTATGTTCCGGCTCGGTCCGCCGTTCGACGGAAGATCGTAGACGCCCTTCGGATGGTGGACTGAGATGGCGATCCCGCTCAAGTACAACCGAAGAAGCCTGCTTGTCCGCCGGGTTTCAAATGCGATGACCGGCGGCGGAATCGCGTTAGTGGTGGCGGTTTTCGTCATCGTGATGGCCATGGTGGCCGGACTCACACACACGATCCAGCATAGCGGCGGCGAAGACAACCTGATTGTGCTCAGCCGCGGATCGACCACCGAAACCGGGTCCTCTCTCAAGCTCGATCAATTTGAGGCGCTCAAGTACCTGAACTCTATAGAGCGCGATGCTACAGGAAATCCGCTCGTGTCCCCGGAACTGTCCGAGCAGATCCTGATGCCGGGTCCGGGAGGCGCTCTGGACAATCTCGGGGTTCGTGGGCTTCTGCCAGAAGGATTGGCAGTTCACGAGCAGGTTCATATCATCTTGGGCCGAATGTTCAGGCCTGGGTTGAGCGAAGTCATTGTCGGGAAAGCCTTGATCGGTCGCTACCCGGGATCGAACTTGGGCTCAAGCATGCGTTTCGGCCGAAGCTCCTGGACGGTCGTCGGAGTATTCGAGGCTGGCGGTAGTTCTTTCGAGTCCGAGGTATGGGGTGACGTTCATAGCCTGCAGGAGGACGCGAACCGGGGCACCGTCTTCAACAGTATTCGGCTCAAACTTGTATCTGGTGCCGACGAAGCCGCCCTGATCCAACGCATGGCCGACGATCCACGAATCAACCTCCAGGCCGAAACCGAATCCGACTATTACCGAGAACAGTCCGCCATTGCCAATCAGGTTCGCATTTTGGGGATGCTGGTCGCCGGAATCATGGGATTCGGCGCGATCTTTGCCGCCATGAACACCATGTACGCTGCCGTTTCCGCGCGGACCACGGAGATTGCAACGCTACGCGCCCTCGGCTTTCGCCCCAAGGCCATCATGACTTCCTTTCTCCTGGAGTCGCTGGTGCTGGCGCTCGTCGCCGGTGTTGTCGGCATGCTCCTGGCCATGCCCATCAACCTGTTCTCGACCAGCTTTAACGCGGGCATCACCTCGGCAACGTTGGAGTTCGATTTCCGTGTCACCCTCACCATCTTCGTCCAGGCGTTGTTCTTTTCCGCCCTCATGGGTCTGGCTGGAGGGTGGCTTCCGGCACGGCAGGCGATGCGGATGAGCGTGGCGGCAGCGCTGAGGAGGGCCTAGGGGAATGTCGGCTGCAAGCAAAATCGATGCGCTTGACGCTCTCCGAATCGCTCGTCGTCCCGAACAGAAGCGCACGAGTGGAAATTCATATCGCTTCGCCCTCAGCATTGCCGTCGCCTGTGCTCTCGCCGCCGCGGGCTATGCCCTCTATGTGCGCGGTCTGGGGCATGTACCGGTGGTCGAGACGACGGTCGTCAGCGCAAGTCAGGCCCGCCAGCCTGGGATTCTCCTGACTGGCTCGGGATACGTCGTGACTCGACACAAATACATCATTGTCGGCACCAAGATTCTGGGGCAGATCGTTGAGGAGCCGATCGAGGAAGGCCAGCGAGTGAAGAAAGGAGATCTGCTGGCCCGGATTGACGATCGTGACTATCAGGCACAGCTAAGGCAAGCCCTGGCGGATCGTGATCTGGCTGAGGCCAACGTCCGGCTGTGGAGTGCGAAAGCGGCGCGCCAGCGCGAGCTATATGCAAGTGGGGTCGTCTCCAAAGACGATTTCGACACTTCAGAAAACGGTATGGCAGTTGCCGAAGCTGCTCTCAAACGCGACGAAGCCGCGATTGACTATGCGAGATTCCAGGTCAGCCAATGCTTGATTGTTTCGCCGATTGACGGCGTGGTGTTGCAGAAGTATCGCGAGCTGGGCGACACCATCAACTACGGCGGCCAGGTTCAGGCGGGAGGCGGAGCTACCGATATCGCGCAGCTGGCTGACACGGCCGACATGCGTGCCGAAGTTGACATCAATGAATCGGACATCGCGAAAGTGTTTCTGGGAATGCCAGCGGTCGTGGTGCCGGACGCTTATCCCGAAGCCCGCTTCGACGCAACCTTGGTCAAGATCTATCCCGAAGCAGACCGGCAGAAGGCCACGGTGAAGGTCGAGCTGCAAATCCGGCAGCCGAATCTGGCGATGGTCAAGCCGGAAATGAGCGTCAAGGCCAACTTCCTCGAATGGCGTACAGGCAGCAAAGAACAGCAGCGGCTTTTCGTTCCGGCGAAGGCCATCTTGCGCGAAGGAAATGAGTCGCACACGTGGGTGGTCCGAAATGGTGTTGCGAAACGCGTTTCCATTCTGCGTGGCAGCGAGACGGAAAACGGTGTGGAAGTGCGCGACGGGCTTCACGATGGCGATGTGTTGATCCTCGCGCCGCCAGCAAATCTCAATGATGGTCAAAAGGTGAGAGCTGCTGTTCGTTGAGACCACTGGGATGGCAGCTCGAGGTTTGGAAGGAGAGCGTTTCATGAAGTTACTTCGAATAGATTCGAGCGCGCGCGAAAAGTCTGTCTCGCGCCAGCTCATTGAGGCCTTTGTTGCCGCCGGGAAGGAGCGGTATCCCGATGGCGAGGTCGTGAATCGCAACGTGGTTTCCTTGGTAGTCCCGGCAATCACCGACGTATGGGTTGCTGCCGCCAGAACCGATCCAGCAAAGCGTACGTCGGCAGAACTCGAAGCTCTCGCACTTTCGGATGAATTGATTGGAGAGCTTGAAGCAGCAGACATCATTCTGATCGGCGCGCCGATGTACAACTTCGCTATCTCGGCGCCACTTAAGGCGTGGATCGACCAGATTGTGCGTCCGGGCAGAACGGTCGAATACGGCGCCCAAGGACCGAAAGGGCTCCTCGAAGGGAAAAAGGTTGTCGTTCTGACCGCGCGCGGCGGAGCCTATTCGGATGGGGCGGAGCGATCCCGGCTGGATTACCAAGAGCCTTACCTCCGAGCAATCCTCGCTTTCATAGGCCTAACAGATGTGACCTTCATTCACGCCGAGAATCAGCTGCGGCGCGACCAAGCCGAGCTGGCGCGCGAGGCGGCACTCAAGAAAATCAACGACTTTGTGGGCTTGATTCCCTGGGGGTCCATGGGAAGGGCCCAGATTGCGAGTACTTCAGACCCAACTGATTGCCAGACGCGTCAACGTAAATGACGAATGCAAAGGAACGCGCGATGACCAACACTTCTCAAAGCAGCCGCGCCCGCTCAACCGTGGGTGCGATCTTGATTTTCCTTCCAGGATTGGCAGTGGTGGTAAGCGAGCTGC
>Ga0075030_100003467_pt1 | contig 14305 bp, 10 predicted proteins | sample LitLauG_LLR_2012_FD_71393 | JGI IMG/M metagenome (GOLD analysis project Ga0075030, IMG submission 71393) | Freshwater sediment microbial communities from Pennsylvania, USA - Little Laurel Run_MetaG_LLR_2012 | ecosystem: Environmental > Aquatic > Freshwater > Creek > Sediment | place: USA... | reverse complement strand
GCGCGAGGCCTCGGCCGTTGGTTCCAGCGGCTGGTACGGGCGGGCGGGCGAGGGGTGGCCTTCCACCCAGTCCGCCATGCCGGCCACCGGCAGGGACCAGCCCAGAACCTGCTCGGAAAGCGCACGGGCATCGGGGCCGTGTTCGACCCGGACGCCCCCGTTGGCGGGCACGAGCAGCCGCGCTTCCTGCGTGTCGGTCTCGAAGCGGGCAATGGTGGCGCCCAGCGGCGAGACGAGATCGAGCGTGAGGGAGCGGGCATCCACCTGCAGGGTGAAACGGCCCGTCCAGGCGTCACGTTGCGGCCCCGCGCCGCCCGCATCGGCACGCATCACGGCAAGCGAGAAGCGGCCAGCGTAATGATGCTCTGCCTCCTTGGGAGGCGGCAGACTCGCGCAGGCACTGAGCAGCAGCGGAAGGAGGAACCGCGCCTTCAAGGCTCGATTTTCAGGCGTTGCAGGGTTTCGCGCAGTGCATCGCTGCCGCCGTCGCGCTGCTGTGCCTTGAGCAGCAGTTGGCGCGCCGCATCATGATCGCCGCTGGCCCACAAGACCTCGCCCAGATGGGCGGCAACGTCGGGATCGGCCTTGAGCTGGAAGGCGCGCGTGAGGGACTCGCGCGCGGCCGACAGGTTGCCCAGGCGGAATTGCACCCAGCCCATGGAATCGACAATGAAGCCGTCATCCGGGGCCAGGGTCAGCGCGTGGTCGATGAGCTGATAAGCCTCCTGGAGGCGGATGTTCCGATCAGCCAGCGAGTAACCCAGCGCGTTGTATGCGTGGGCGTAATCCGGGCGCAGTTGCAGGAGGTGGCGCAGGCGCGCCTCCATCAGATCGATACGGTCGAGGCGCTCGGCGCTCATGGCCGACTCATAGAGCAGGCCCGCATCGTCCGGACTTTCCTGCAGAGCAGCGTCGAGCAGATGGTAGGACTCCTCATAGCGATGCGCGTCACGCAGCAACTGGCCCTGCGCCATGGTGCTCTGGGTGCGCTGCTCGGGGGTGGCCGATGGCATCTGGCGCAGCAGATCGAGGCCCTCCTCGACACGATTCATGCGGCCCAGCAGGAAGGCCTGGCGCTCGCGGGCGCCCTCAACCTGCTCGGGGCCCTTGACCTTGCGCAGCCAGTCCAGCGCTTCTTCGAACTTTCGCTGACCCTCGGCGACTCGCGCCATGTTGAGGTAGACGAGGTCGAGATCACGGTCGGGAGCGGAACCGACCGCGGCCATGTAGCGCTCGAGGTAGCCGCGGGCCACATCGAAATGCTCGGACTCGAGCGCGAGCACACCCAGCGCGAACAGCGGATCTGCGCTTTGCGGCGAGCGGCGCAACAGCTCTTCAAACTGCTGGCGGCCTTCGTCGAGCCGGCCCTCTCCCACGAGCAGCCGCGCATAGGCCTGGCGCACCTCGGTTGAATCCGGGTGCGCGCCAAGAAACTTGCCCAGTATGGCCATGGCCTCCGCGTGCGCCGGGTCGCCCGCTTCCCTGGCGGGTGCAGCAGCGGGTGCTGCGGCCGGCGGAGCATCGGTCGCGGCGACATGCGGACTGCCCTCCAGCAGAAGTTGGGCAACGCTCATCACCGCCAGCTCGGAATCGGGACGTGCGGCCAGGGCCGCACGGGCCTGGGCTACGGCAGCGGGGTTGTCCCCCACGGCGCGGGCCGCGCGGGCCACAATCAGGTGCGCATCAAATCCGCTGGCCGCCGTTGTGTAATACGGACGGGCCAGGGAATCGATGAGGATGAAACCCTGCGCCGGCTCGGGCGCGTGCGCCAGGACGCGTTGCAGCCGATCGAGGATTTCGACGGGATTGGACGCGGCCGCCAGCTGGCGCTGCAGCAGGGGGCGGGCCTTTTCGTGCTGGCCATTGGCCACCAGCAGGGACGAATAGGATTGTTCCGCCTCGTTGTCATGGGGCGCCAGGCGCAGCCACAGGTCGGCGGCGTCCAGGGCTTGCGCCAGCGCGCGTGCATTGATGGCCACCTCGGCCGCCCGCCGTGCCACGCGCGGGTCGCGGGTTTGCTGGGCGACGAGCATGAGTTCATTGAAGGCGGTGCCGGGCTCATCGCGCTGGATGGCGATTTCGGCAATCATGAGACGGAAAAGCAGTTCGCCGTTGAGTGTGACCTTGGGCAGCGGATCGCCGGCCCGCGCACCGGCCGGGGCCGCAGCGGGTGCTGCGCCCTGTGCGGGCGCGCTTGCGTCGGCCTTGGCCGCCACCGGCGTGGAGGCGCAGCCCGTCATGGGCCCTCCCGCCATCGCCAGCAACAGGATCGTCACGGCGACCGGCAGGCCGCGGGGGGTACTGCATTTGGCAATTTTCAGGGGCATCGGGGGTACGCAACTGGGGCGCAGGATCACGGAAGGGTTCGTCATATTATCCCCCTCGCTCGGGCGCGCGGGCACCGAAATTGGCGCGGAAATGCGGCGAATTCGGCTGGGGTTCCGATCGGCGGAAGCCCCGGCCAGCCCGATGGCGGGGGCGGCCGGAGAGCGCAAACCATGTTGGGGGGGCAATGCCCGAATTACCCGAGGTTGAAGTAACGGCCCGCGCGCTGGCGGAGCGCTTCGACGGCCGCCAGGTAGAGGAAGTCCGGGTGCACGATCATCGGCTGCGCTGGCCGGTTCCCCCCAGCCTGCCGGCCAAAGTGCGGGGGCAAAAGATCGGGCATATTGGCCGGCGCGGCAAATACCTCCTGTGGCACCTGCCAGCCGGCGTGGTCATTTCGCACCTGGGCATGTCGGGGTCATGGCGCGTCCACGAAGCCGGTTCCATCCCGCCACGCCAGCTGCATGACCATATCGAGGTCCTGTGCGATGGCGCCGTTGCCCGCTTCAATGATCCAAGACGTTTCGGCGCCTTGTTGTGGCATGCGGGCGCGGGCGATACCGTGCTGCTCCACCCGCTGCTCGCGGACCTGGGCATAGAACCCTTCGATGCCCGCTTCGGCGGCCAATGGCTGTGGGAGGCCACCCGTGGCCGGCGGGTGGCCATCAAGCAGGTGCTGTTGGCGGGGAAGGTGGTTGTCGGGGTGGGCAACATCTACGCCACGGAAAGTCTGTACCACGCGCGCATCCACCCGGAGACCGAAGCCGGGCGCATAGGTCCCATGCGCTACGACCGCCTCGCCGCGGCGATCCTGCAGGTGCTCGGCCGCGCCATCGAGGTGGGCGGCTCGACACTGCGCGATTTCACCAGCGTCGAGGGCGCCTCTGGCCGCTACACGGAATTTGCCCAGGCCTACGACCGTGCGGGCCTGCCCTGCGCGCGCTGCGGTACCGCCATACGCCGGGCGGTGCAGGGGCAGCGCGCCACGTACTTTTGCCCCCGTTGCCAGAGGCGCTAAGCAATATTCCTGGATTTGCACAGCGAATCCAGGCAGCTCTCACCCTCTCCCCAAGGGAGAGGGACGGGGTGAGGGGAAACGGGCGGCAAAGACAAAGCACCGCCCGCACCACAAGGTCCGATATGTCGTTAAGCACCCGTAAACACCAGTCAATTTGCGCTGCTTCCGGGTCCTACTGTGCTAGTGTGCCAGCGTTGATTTCATGCGGTTTTCACCCCGTCGCTGCAGCCTGCTGCCGCAACGGTATCCCGGGCCCGTTGGCGCAACGACATGTCGGATCTCGTAGACAGCTTTCAGCATTTCGGCGCCTGGCGCGACACGCTGGCCACCTCCATCGACAAGCTGCGCCGCTGGCTTGCCGCCGGACAACTGCTCGACGAAGATGCGGGGCGCCGGCTCGACCTCGCCCAGGAAAGACTGACCGGCGACAGCCTGGTGATCGCCTTCGTCGCCGAATTCTCGCGCGGCAAGTCCGAGCTCATCAACGCCATCTTTTTTGCCGACTACGGCAGGCGGATCCTGCCCTCCGCGGCGGGCCGCACGACCATGTGTCCCACCGAGTTGATGTACGACGAGACCCTGCCGCCGTGCATCCGCGCCCTGCCCATCGAGACGCGCGCACGCCTGGGCAACACCAGCGACTTCAAGCGCGCCGCCGTCGAGTGGCGCGTCTTCCCGCTGAACCCCGACTCCGCCGAGGGCATGCTCGAAGCCTTCAAGCTGGTTGCCGAGACCGTGCGCGTCCCGGTGGACGAAGCGCGCATGTACGGGCTCTTCGATCCGGACGACCCCGACGTCGCCGCCGCCATCGACGCCAATGGAACGATAGAGATCTCGAAATGGCGCCACGCGATCATCAACTTTCCGCACCCGCTGCTGCGCAACGGACTCGTGATACTCGACACGCCGGGCCTCAACGCCATCGGCACCGAGCCCGAACTGACGCTCGCGCTCGTGCCGAGCGCGCATGCCGTGCTGTTCGTGCTGGCGGCGGACGCCGGCGTAACGCGCAGCGATCTGGGCGTTTGGCGCCATATAACGGGCAAGGAATCGGCCGGCACCAATCACCTGGCCATCCTGAACAAGATAGACGGCCTGTGGGACCAGCTCAAGACCACGGCGGAAATCGATGCCGAAGTGCAACGCCAGGTCGTCAGCGTGGCGGAAACCCTGCAACTGGATCCGGTGCGCGTCTTCCCGGTGTCCGCGCAGAAGGGTCTCACGGCAAAAGTCACGCACAACGCCGATCTCCTGGCCCAGAGCCGGCTGCCCGCGCTGGAGGCGGCGCTGGTGGAGATGCTGGTTCCGGCCAAGCGCGACGTGGTGCGGCAAAAGACGCTGTCGGTCGTGGAACGGGTGATCACCGAGGTCCGTCAGACGCTGTCGGCCCGGGAACGCAGCCTCGTCGAACAGCTCTACGAGCTGCGCTCGCTGCAGGGCAAGAACCAGGGGTCGGTCGAGCGCATGTTGCAGCGGGCGCAGGCCGAGCACGATGAATTCGAGGAGAACGTCCGCAAGATACTCGCGGTGCGCAGCGTCCTCAGCCGCCTGGCGGATGAGACCTACGTCCACGTGCGGCTGGACGCCCTGCGCGGCAGCGTGCTGGCGACGCGCGAGCGCCTGCGCAAGGCGCGGCTGACGCCGCAATTCACCGGCATCACCCGCGACTATTTCACCCAGTTGCGCTCACTGCTGCGCAAGGGTAGTGCCGGCATGGCGGAGATCGAGCGCATGATCCTCGGCGTGCAGCGCACGTTCGCCGAACAGGTGGGGTGGAGCCTGCCCCCACCCATGCACTTCGACCTGGAGACGTACGTTGCGGAAGTCGACCAGCTCGAGGAAATCTACCGCAATCACTTTGGCACGCTGACCCTGCTTACGCGCGACAAGTGGGCGCTGATCGAGCGCTTCTTCGACACGGTCGTCGCGCGGTCGCAATCCATATTCGCGGCAGCAGAGCGCGATTCCGAAGCCTGGATACGCTCGCTGCTGCCGCCGCTTGAAATGCAGGTGCGCGAACAGCGCGCACAGCTCAAGAAGCGCACCGAATCGGTAACCCGCATTCGCGATGCACAGGGATCGCTCGATGAACGCATCGGCCAGCTGGAGGACGCCCTGCAGGACGCGCAGCAGCAGCTGGCCGAGCTCAAGCGCCATGCCGAACGCATGCACCTGCACGACGAAACGCGCCAGGGCGTGGCCGCCGGCACGGCCACGAAGCAGGCGCTAGCGGCCCCGGCAATGAGGGCCGGCGGCTGACCCCCCGAGCCAGGATCCGCACGCCGGTAAAGGCGCGCCCGGCCGGCGGGCCGCGACGCGGCGCGTCCGTCACCGCCACAGCCAACGCCGCAGCCACCGCTGCCGCCGACGCCGCGGTCGACCCTGCAGCCAAGGCCGTAGCGGGCGCCACGGTCCGCGCTACCGTCACCGTTGCCGTCAACACGTCGGACCCCGCTCAAGAAATTTCGCCGACCACTTCCGCCGGAACCGATGCAGACGCGGGGTTCGCCCGCGACCTGCTCGCATGGCAGTCGCGGCATGGCCGTCACGATCTGCCCTGGCAGAACACGCGGGATCCGTACCGCGTCTGGCTCAGCGAGATCATGCTGCAGCAGACCCAGGTGAGTACGGTGATCGGCTACTACGGCCGTTTCCTGGAGCGCTTTCCCGACGTAAAAGCATTGGCGGCGGCCCCGCTCGAAGAGGTCCTGCAATACTGGGCCGGCCTGGGCTACTACGCGCGCGCACGCCTCGCGCACCGCTGCGCGCAGGCGGTGGTCCAACGCGCGGATGCGCAGTTTCCCGCGACCGCCGCGGAACTTGAACGGTTGCCGGGCATAGGACCCTCGACGGCAGCGGCGATCGCCGCGTTCTGTTTCTCCGAGCGGGCCGCCATACTCGACGCCAACGTCAAACGCGTGCTCGCGCGCTACCGCGCCATCGACGGCGACCCCAAGCGCCCCGCGGTGCTGGCTTGCCTGTGGGAAGCCGCACGCGCCATGCTGCCAGCGGCAAGCGATATGGCGCGCTACACGCAGGGCATCATGGATCTGGGCGCTACGGTGTGCACGCGCAACCGGCCGCGGTGCGGACTGTGTCCAGTCAGCGGCGGTTGCCAGGCGCGGCTGCAGGGGCGCGCAGCGGAGTTGCCGCAGCGCAGCCCGGTTGCGCCGCGCGCGCAACGCAGCCTGCACCTGCTTGTGGCCGTGCACGGCAACGCCGTACTCGTGGAGGAGCGGCCACCAGCGGGCATCTGGGGCGGGCTCCTGAGCCTGCCGGAGTTTGCCCAAACCCAGGCATTGCGGAACACGGCGCAGGCGCTGGGCGCGCGCACGCTGGAGTCGCTGCCCGAGCGACTGCACGGTTTCACCCATTTCACGCTGGCCTTCACGCCCCACGTAGCGCGCCTTGCCGACGACCCGGTTGGGGTGCCTGCGGCGCAGGACGCCCCATCGCGCCGCTGGCTGCCGCTGGCTGACGTGGAGACCGCGGCCCTGCCCGCCCCCATACGGACGCTGCTGCGCGACATCCGGAGCGCCTGAATCGCGCGCCATAGCCGCGGGCCGGATGGAAGCCGGGCATACAATCGCGCTCGATTTCTCCCCTCAAATTCCTTCATAAGGCACCCGATCCCCATGAAGCGTTATCTCGCTCCTATCGGCACGCTCCTCCTTGCCTGCGGCGCCCAAGCGGCCACTGTTCCCGCGCCGGGCGCGGCTTACCCGGGGACCATCAACCTGGGCGTTGACTTGCGCGATACGGCCCACAAGGTCTTTCGCGTGCAGGAATTCATTCCGGCAGCGCCGGGTGCGATGGATCTGCTCTATCCGCAGTGGACGCCGGGCGAGCACGGCCCAACCGGGCCAATCGCCAATGTGAGCGGACTCGTGATCAGCGCCAACGGCCAGCCGCTGGCGTGGCGCCGCGATCTCGACGACATGTACCGGATCCATGTCGATGTACCCGCGGGCGCCAAGGGCCTGGATGTGTCCTTCGTGTTTCTCTCACCGGGGCCCGGCGGAATTTTTGGCGCGGGTGCGTCCGCGACACCGGCCTTGACGGTGCTTGAGTGGAACCAGGTGGTGTTCTACCCGGCGGGCTACGACGCCCGCAACGTCACCGTGGAGCCCACGATAAGCCTGCCCGCCGACTGGGGCTGGGCGACCGCGCTGGAGCCCGCCGCCGGCAAGGACAAGGCGCCAGGCGGAGCATTGCGCTTCGCTCCGGTCAGCCTGGAAACACTGGTGGATTCACCGCTGGGAACCGGCCGCCATTTCCGCCAGATCGCGCTGTCCGACAGCCCGGTTCCCGTGCGGCTCAATCTGTTTGCCGACCGGCCGGAAAACCTGCTCGCCAACGAGGAACAGATCCATCAACAGCAGCGTCTCGTCCGGGAAGCGGCGGCACTGTTTGGCGCACGCCATTACCGCCATTACGATTTTCTCTTCGTGCTGTCCGATATGACGGCGCATTTCGGGCTCGAGCACCACGAATCCAGCGACGACCGGCTGGGTGCGGAATATTTCACCGATCCCGACTATTACCTCGCGAGCGGCAGCCTGCTGTCCCATGAGTACACCCATTCCTGGAACGGCAAGTTCCGCCGTCCCGCCGGCCTGCTTACGCCCAACTACAACGTGCCCATGAAGGGCGATCTGCTTTGGGTCTACGAGGGGCTGACCACCTACTGGGGAGAGGTGCTGGCGGTCCGCAGCGGAGCGCGCAGCGTTGCGCAGTTCCGCGACGTGATGGCCGATACCGCGGCTGAAATGGAGTACACGCCGGGACGCACGTGGCGCCCGCTGCAGGACACGGCCGATGAGGCACAGATACTCTACACATCCCCAGGTGCATGGCGACGTTCGCGCCGCAGCGTCGACTTCTACCCGGAGGGTTCGCTGGTCTGGCTGGACGCCGACACCCTGATCCGCGAAGCCAGCCACGGTGAGCGTTCGCTCGACGATTTCGCGCGGGGATTCTTTGGCCAGAACGATGGCGAGGTGACACCCCGCCCCTACACCTTCGAGGATGTGGTGGCCGCGCTGGACAAGGTGCAGCATTACGACTGGGCGAACTTCCTGCGCACCCGACTCGACAGCAAGAGCCCGAGCGCGCCGCTGGACGGCATCGTGCGCGGCGGCTGGAAGCTGGTCTACACCGAGGAGCCCAATGCCTACATCAAGGCCCGGGAGAAGGTCCGCAAGAGCCTGGATCTTGCGAGCTCGCTGGGCCTGGAGGTGGACGCCGGTGAATCGGCGGGCCGGCTGGGCGACGTACTTTGGAAGAGTCCCGCGTTCGAGGCCGGCCTGGCGCCTGGCATGCGCCTGGTGGCCGTGAACGGCACCCGCTTTACTCCGGAACTGCTCAAGGATGCCATCAAGATCGCCAAGTCGGGCAACCAGCCCATAGAATTGCTGGTGGAAGATTTCGACCAGTTTCGCACCGTGAAGATCGACTACCACGGTGGCTTGCGCTATCCGCACCTGGCGCGCATCGACAACAGCGACGAGCGCCTGGACGCCATCGCCCACGCGCGCGCCGCGAAGTAGGCACTGGGCGGGGCGGCGGCTGGCGCGTCCACCAGGCGGGGTCCGGACCGGGCCCCGCCCTGCCCTCAATGGCCCGGCGTCGCCGCCGGGCAATCACCGAGGCGCCGGGCGGTGAGCGTGCTGCGCATGTCGACGGCCTGACCGTTGATGGTGGCGATGGAGTCGATGGCGCCATTGAGGCTGGTGGCGGTGAAGGTGACGTCGCCTGTGGCCTTGATGGCAAAGATGCCCGCGCACTCCATCGCGAAGTGGAAGCTGCTGCCGGCATACGCGCTGTTGGTGTACGCGCAGCCGGTGGCGCCCGGCGACGAGAGGCGGCCCAGGAGCCGCGAGGGGTCGCGCGCATCTTCGGCCGTTAGGCAATGTTCGATCGCCATGGGCGCGAGATTCAGCGGCAGGCCCACCGCCTGGGTCTGGGCGCCAATCTGCCAGAGCCCCGGGGTAGGCATCTGCGCAGCTGCCGTCAGGGGTAAGGCCAGAAGAGCAGCTAAAAGCCGGGTTTTTTGCAGCATGGGCGTCTTATTAATGTCTGGAAAATCCAGCATACGCTGGTTGGCAGCTTGCCTTCGGGCCTGCCGGGCTGTTCAAATACCACCCGCCCGCGCCGCGTGCCGGATTGCGCAGGCCAACGCTGACGCCTTTCCCGCTGCCCCACCCCACTCAGGAGGATGTTGATGTCCCATCACGCAAAGCGCTCGCGCCTGTATCAAGCAATCGCACTTGTCACGTTTGCCGCATCCGCCGGCATGGCCCAGGCCGACGACGGAACCCATGTGGGCGTTGCCCTGACGGCGGGCCTCTCAGGCATCGGGGGCGATCTGGGCGTCAACATCAACGATTACCTTGGCGTGCGGGCGTCGGTAAGCGACTTCAGCTTCAGCCGTACGGGCAACTACGGTACCAGCGTAGGCTGGGATGCGAAGCTGAAACTGTTCCAGGCGGGCGCCCTGCTGGATGTCTACCCGTTTGCCGGCGTATTCCATGTCACCGCTGGCGTCGTCAAGGATGGCAACAAATTCAGCCTCAACGGCCGGCCCTCCAGCGGCACCTACACCTTCAACGGCGTGTCCTATAACGCCACGGACATCGGCAATGCCGCGGCTTCCGTGGAGTGGAACAAGGCAGTGCCTTATGTGGGCCTGGGCTGGGGGAACCTGTCGGGCTCCAAGGGTTTTCATTTCACGTCGGACTTCGGGGCGCTCATCACCGGCAAGCCCACGGCGACGCTCACGGCCACCTGCAACAACCCATCCGTCTGCGGCACTTTCCCGACCGACATCGCGGCCGAGCAGACCAAGCTGCAAAACGACGTGCGCAACGTCACGTTCTGGCCGGTGGTCCGTTTCGCCATCGGCTACGCCTTCTGACAGGCGCGGCAACCGCCGGGCCCATGGCCGGACGGGCGCAGCCCTCCCGGCCGCTTTAACGCCACATATCGCGCATCTGCGCCGCCAGGTCGATGGCAGCGGGAACCGGCAGGCCCGAGTCCGCGCGCACGCTGCCGGGCGGCGGCCACGAAATCTGCTCGAACAGTCCCAGCATCGCCGCCGGCAGGAACCGCGTGCGGCTTGCATAGACATGCCGGTCGCCCATTGCGGCCTGCCCCCCGACATGAAAGCGTTGCGGCACCAGGATATCGAGCTGGTCGCGGGCACGCGTCATGGCCACGTAGAGCAGGCGCCGTTCCTCCTCGATCTCGGCGCTGCTGCCGGTGGCAAGGTCCGAGGGCAGGCAACCGTCGACGGCATTGAGCAGCGTTACCGCCGTCCACTCACGTCCCTTGGCCGAATGTATGGTGGACAAGATGAGGTAGTCCTCGTCGAGCAAAGGCACGCCGGCCTGCGCGCTGGTGGCGTCGGGCGGCTCCAGGGTGAGCTCGGTGAGAAAGCGCTCGAGGCTGGGATAGGTGGCCGCGATATGTGCCAATTGTGCGATGTCCGCGCGCCGTGTGGCGGCATCGTCGAAACGACGCTCCATCTGCCCGTCGTACCACCGGCAGGCCCGTTCGAAGGACGCTGGCCATGCGCCATCGGCGCGCGACAGCGCTTCGATAAGACCTGCGAACTCGCGCCACGGCGCTTCGGCTGCGGCCGGCATGGGTTGCTCGGCCAGCAGCGCACAGCCGGGCGGCGCGGCGGTGACGTGGTCCAGCACCCGGGCGGCGATCTTTGGCCCAATGCCAGCCAGCAGTTGCAGCGCACGAAAACCCGCTACCCGGTCGCGGGGGTTTTGCGCCCAGCGCATGAGCGCGAGTACATCCTTGACGTGTGCGGCTTCCAGGAAGCGCAGGCCGCCGAACTTGACGAACGGAATATTGCGTCGGGTGAGCTCCAGTTCCAGGCGCGCGCTGTGATGGGCCGTGCGAAACAAGACGGCCTGCGACTTGAGCGTGATGCCGCTTTCCCGGCGGGCCAGTACCTGCTCGACGACGAAATCGGCCTGATCGGCTTCGTCGCGCAGGGCAACGAGCCGCGGCAGGCCGGCTCCGGCACGCTCGGTCCAAAGATCCTTGGCGTAGCGTTCGGCGGCCAGGGCGATGACCGCATTGGCCGCCGCAAGCACGGGGGCCGTTGAGCGGTAGTTGCGGTCGAGCGTCACCACGGTGGCGGGCGGATCGAAGAGCCCCGGAAAATCCAGGATATTGCGTACCGTGGCGCCGCGAAAGGCGTAGATCGACTGCGCGTCGTCGCCAACCACCGTGAGCCCCTGGCCGTCGGGCTTCATGCCCAGCAGGATGGAAGCCTGGAGGCGGTTGGTGTCCTGGTATTCGTCCACCAGGACGTGGCTGAAACGCGCGCCGACATCGCGGGCCAGGCCGGGGTCGGCCATCATGCGTGACCAATAGAGCAGCAGATCGTCGTAGTCGAGCACCTGCTGCGCCTGCTTGGCCTCGACGTAGCCGCGGAACATCTGGCGCAGTTCGGCCTCCCATTGCGCACACCACGGGAAAGACGACTGCAGCACCTCGCCCAGCGAGCTGCCGGTATTGATCGCCGAGGAATAGATGGCAAGGCAGGTTCCCTTGAGGGGAAAGCGGCGGTCTTTTGCCGAGCAGCCCTGTTCATGGCGCACGAGGTTCATCAGATCGGCTGAATCTTCACGGTCGTGGATGGTGAAGGCCGGGTCCAGGCCCAGTCGTCCGGCATATTCGCGCAGCAGCCGTGCTCCCACGCTGTGGAAGGTGCCGGACCACGCGATGCCGACACCCGCGCTGCGCGGACCCGTGCCCACGGCCTGCGCCAGAATACGGGCGACGCGACGCGCCATTTCGTCGGCGGCACGCGTCGTGAAGGTGAGCAGCAGAATGCGCCCGGGATCGGCGCCACACGCGACCAGATGCGCCACCCGGTGGGCCAGCGTGTTGGTCTTGCCCGAACCGGCCCCGGCGATGACCAGCAGCGGGCCATCGGGCGGGCCGGTCACATCCTTCGTGCCGCACAGCACGGCCCGCCGCTGGGCCGTGTTGAGGCTCTGCAGGTAAGGTGCCGCCTCCCCGGCGGGAACCGCCAGCGCTGCCTGATCCGTGCCTGCGTTCATCGGGGTTCCTTCCGGGGAAAACTGTATTTAATTAAGGGGTATCCTGTTAGCTCCACAAGCGCTGGAATTACTGGATGAATCTTCAGTATACGGACCCACCGGAAGCTGGCAAAGACTACCCGCGCAACTGGAGCGAATTCCTGGATTGGTTCGCCAGCGAAGAGGCCTGCCTTACGTACCTAGAGCAGCTGCGTTGGCCGGCTGGATTCGCCTGCCCCAGTTGCGGCGCCATCGGGGAACCGTACCGGTCGAGCCGTGCGCGACTGATGTGCCGCGGTTGTGCGCACCAAAGCACGGTGACGGCGGGGACGATCTTTGACAAGACTCGGACGCCGCTTCGGGTATGGCTGGCAGCAGCTTGGTACCTGACGAACCAGAAGCATGGTGTCAGCGCTTTAGGGTTGCAGCGGGTTCTGGGGCTTGGCGGATACGAGACCGCCTGGACGATGCTGCACCGATTTCGTCGCGCCATGGTGCGGCCGGATCGTGATCTGCTCAAGGGCGTGGTCGAAGTCGACGAGACCTACCTCTCTATCACCGATCGCCATGCACCAATCGCGACCGACCAGCGCAGGAGGCGCAAAAACCAAACTGATCAAGTGGTTGTGGCCATTGCCGTGGAGTCGGCACAGCCCAAAGGATTCGGGCGAATCCGCCTGCGCCGCGTCGACAACGATTCGGCCGAGCAAGTCGTGCCATTCGTACAAGCCAACGTCGCGACTGGGTCGCGCGTCCGCACAGACGGCTCAGCCGCATACCGAACGCTGGGCGATTTGGGCTACGACCACGAGCGCCGTGTGATGCTCGGCGCAAGTGAGCCCGCGCACGTCTCACTCGCCGGCGTACACCGGGTGGCCGCGCTGATCAAGCGCTGGATCCTGGGCACACACCACGGCTCGGTGCAGCCGACGCATCTGGATGCTTATTTGGACGAGTTCGTCTTCCGCTTTAATCGGCGAAGCTCGGCCTCCCGGGGCATGCTTTTCTTCCGCCTCATCCAGCAGGCTGTGCATACCTCGCCGGTAACGTACCAGGCGGTAGTGGGCTATCAGTAAAAAGCCCTCGCATGCGACGCATGGAGGGCTAGGATTGAAATCGATTGGCGGTGAACTTAACGGCTACGCTGCCAGTACCGGAGCGTGCCTGAGCTCCATGAGCTTGGAGACATGCAGCGGCTCCTGGGCATATGTCCTGCCATTAACATCGGAAAACTCGACGAAAACATTCTCGTTGTCGAGCTCTTCGACGATCGTGCCGACTTGACCCTTCGAAAGGTTACTTGCCGGCATGTCCTCCAGCAGTGCTACGACATCAAACAGCTTCATCACAGCCTCCTACAACGTAACACGTCGTCATTTTAGTCTCAGAGCCGGAACACAGCCAACCCGTGCGAACCAAGGCGCATCTGTCCGCCCTTCTAATTTCCAGGTCGACTCGGTAAAGGTCGCCCCATGGATTCGAGGCAGAGAAAATTGCCTCAGCACCCGCAATTCCATCGAGAATCGCCGAGGCGAGCCAATCAGACTCATTAGGTCCAATTCCGATGGATGCGGCAAAAACTCTTGCTTTGTGTCGCCCGTCCGGGTGATTCGGATTCAATACGTACTCGCGCAACTTGCGGATGTCGATCTTGGCAATCTCGACACCCGGCAATGCACCTATACCCATCATTTGTCCTTCCTTCATGCGGACTGGGACGCAACGTTCGTAGGATATCTTCGAACACGTATGCGTTGCCGGGTAAATGGTGCTGCAACGGGATGGAGTCCATACGCTCGCCAGGTCCGGTGCGGAACTGCGCCACAACCAAGGTCCAATTGCGTAGGTAGATATTTCCCAAGCCAGAGCGGCAATTATACTGAATATAATCGCAGTA
>Ga0075030_100003462_pt1 | contig 14319 bp, 10 predicted proteins | sample LitLauG_LLR_2012_FD_71393 | JGI IMG/M metagenome (GOLD analysis project Ga0075030, IMG submission 71393) | Freshwater sediment microbial communities from Pennsylvania, USA - Little Laurel Run_MetaG_LLR_2012 | ecosystem: Environmental > Aquatic > Freshwater > Creek > Sediment | place: USA... | reverse complement strand
CGAATCGCTTACCGGCAAATATTTGCGTGGCGAACTGGTTGTTTCGAAACGGCGCATGCGGCGCGACCCGAACCCGCGCAAAATGCTTCGTTTCTACGGTGCGCATCTGCATAATCTGAAGAATCTCGATGTGACGATTCCCCTCGGGCTTCTGACCGTCGTGACCGGCGTCTCCGGCTCGGGCAAATCAACGTTGGTTCACGACGTGATCTATCGCTCTCTGCACGCTCGCCTGCAGCAGGCAGAATCGGGTGTCAACGCGCCTGCCGGCTTAAACAGCGACGACGAACTCGGCGATGACGACGCTCCCCGCCTCGCCTGCCGCAAAATCGAAGGCGCAGAAGGCATTCAGGACGTCGTCATGATCGATCAGGCCCCCATCGGCCGCACGCCGCGATCGAATCCTGTTACTTACATCAAAGCCTTCGACGTCATCCGCGGCCTCTTTTCCGCCACGCGAGATGCCGAAAAGCGCGGGTATACAGCGGGCCACTTTTCTTTCAACGTCCCCGGCGGGCGCTGCGAAACCTGCCAGGGTGACGGCACCGTGACTGTAGAAATGCAGTTCCTGGCAGACGTGGAACTGGTCTGCGAAGAATGCAAAGGGACACGGTACAAATCGGCAATCCTCGATATCCGCTATAAGGGCCTCAACATCCATGAAGTCCTGCAACTGACCGTGACCGAGGCGCTGCGCTTTTTTCACGACACGCCGCGGTTGGTCACCAAACTGGCGCTGCTCGAAGAAGTGGGCCTCGGCTATTTGCGGCTCGGGCAATCGGCCACCACGCTCTCGGGCGGCGAAGCGCAACGCGTGAAGCTGGCGGCTCACCTCGCCCAATCCACCAACAGCGGCACGCTTTTCATCTGCGATGAGCCGACCACAGGTCTGCATTTCGACGACATCCGCAAGCTGCTCACCGCCTTCGAACGGCTCATCGACAGCGGTGGTTCGCTGCTGGTCATAGAGCACAACCTCGAGGTTATCCACGCGGCGGATTGGGTCATCGATCTGGGCCCCGAGGGCGGTGCAGGCGGCGGTCGCATCGTGGCGGAAGGCACCCCGGAACAGATCGCGAAGGTAGCGGCGTCGCACACCGGGCGCTATTTGCAGAAGCGGTAGCCTGCCCCGAATCCCGCTACACCAGCAGCGCCAGGCCCCGCGCTACCGAAGTAAATTCATTGCCCGCCTGAATCCGCTCCGCGCCGAAGCGCTCTTCAAATATCCGCCGGACCGCAGGTACAAACGACGTGCCTCCCGTAAGGAACACCCGGTCGACTTGCTCCGGACGAACTTTGCAGGAATTCAGCAGCGAATCGATACAAGCAGCAACCCGCCTGAGTTCCTCACCAATCCACAGTTCAAAGTCGCTGCGGCGCACCACGGCGTCCAGCGTGACATCTCCATCCGAAAAATGAAACGTCGCTTTCTGATGCGCAGAAAGATCGCGTTTGACCGTCTGCACGGATTGGTGCAGCCGATACCCGAGGTCTTCCCGGATCAAATGCAGCAATGCCGAAATCTTCTTCGGCTCCAGCGCCTGCGCCTCCACCACCCGGATCATCTCGAGTGTGTCCTTCGACTTCAGGAACGACAGATGATGCCAACGTTCGAGTTTCGCGTAGATCCACACCGGTACGGGGAGGATCTTATCGAGAGAACGTAACTGCGTGCCCGCACCAAGTGCCGGCGACACCAAATGGTGAACGATCCTTGCGTCGAATGTATCTCCGGCGAGCCCAAGCCCGGCGTGTCCGAGTAAGTCATCCGCCCGCCGCCCGCGCCCCCGTACTTGTGGACCTACGTGGAGTAATGAAAAGTCACTCGTGCCGCCGCCGAAATCGCCGATCAGCAGTAACTCATCCCGTTCCAGCGTGGATTCGTAATGGTGCGCGGCGGCGACAGGTTCCAGTTGAAACCGCACCGTATCGAATCCGGCCAGACGAAAGGCTTCCCGCAGGCGGCCTTCCGCGTATCGATTGTCGTCGTCTGTCTCCGCGCCGACAAAGTGTACTGGCCGCCCGACGACTGCTGACCGAATCTCAACGCCAAACTGCGCCTCGGCCTGCTCTTTCAGATCGCGGATGATTCGCGAAACCAGTTCTTCCACGGTATGGCTGCGGCCAAAAATCTCCGTCCCCTTCAGCGTCCGGCTGGTCAGAAATGATTTGAGCGATTGAATCAGCCGCCCCTTATCGTCGGCATCCAGATATCTTTCGATTCCGCGTGGCCCGCTCCACGACTTCAGAACGTTGCGGCCATGCAGCTTTTCCTGTTCCAGATAGAGCAGCGAGCGATAGGCGTCGGTCAGTGCGCCCTCGAATGGAAATACGGCCAGGTCGACGGCGCCATTGGCCCTGGTCAGCGCAACGGAGCTGTTTGTGGTGCCGAAGTCGATACCAATAACGGCGTCAGCCATACGTTTGTTCGTGAGGTGTTGTTCGCGAAGATGTGCAATGTCCGGCCTGGCCGGTAGTCAGAGTGAGCGAGGCAAATTCTGCCTCACGGTCGCGGGACGGAAACGGTTCGTGGCTTAAGTCCGCAGTTCGGCCGCCACTTCAGCGGCAATCTTCCGCGCTTCATCCGTCTGCCCGGGCTCCAGACTGATCGCCCCCACCCGCGCATGCCCGCCACCGCCGTATCGCTCGCAGATCGCCGCCAGGTTGTGTTTCGGCTCACGCGGCGCCCATGGGTTCGACCCCACCGAAATCTTCGTACGGAAGCTCGAAGGGCTCACGGCTACCGTATACGTGCTGCCGGGGTAGAGGTAATACGGGATGAACTTGTTGTAGCCTTCGAGGTCGTATCCCGTCAGGTCGAAAGTGATCACGCCGCCCGATTCCGTCGCCTGATCCCGTATAATCCCCAGCGAGTTCACATGCCGCTCGTACAGCGGTTTATAGATGGCCTGGATTTCCGGTTGCTCGATGATGTCGGCCAGCCGCATCCGTTGCATGTCGTGAATGATCCGCTGCACCGTCTCAGAACCCTTCGAGCCTTCAATCACCAGCGTCAGCTTCATGGCCGGTGCCCCGAGTTCCACCGCCGTCTTCGGATCCGAGTACTGCGCGCCATCGATGATATTGGCCCAGTGGACCAGATCGTCCAGATCCGGAGCCGTAAATCCCCACCGCTCCCGCGCCATCTTACAAATGTAGGCAGTGCAGGATTTAAAAGTTGTATCGAACATCTTCTGCGGCGTCTTCGTCGCCTCGTAATGACGCGCATCTTCGGGTGTCAGGAAGGCGCTCAGGTGGTGGTCGAACCACCAGGTGAGGCGCGGATTATTGGAATATTTGAAGTCCACAATGGCGTTTTCGTCGCCATCGAACAGGGAATCCTCGAAGATTTGCGAGGCCCGGTGAGCCATGCCTGTATAGGCAAAGTCGGCATCGGGGTGGAACGCGCCGCGCAGAAAGCGGCTGAAGAACGCGGCCGAGGCGGCGCCATCGAAGCAGTGGTCGTGATAGAGGACTCGTACGCGCATTCGTGGGATCAGGGTGGAAAACTTTCCATCGTGCCTGAATATTGCCGGAAAAGCAACTGATACGATCAAAAAAGATGGCGCACACGGGGAGAACAGGCACCTGGAGGTCACTCCGCCACCGGAATTTCCAGCTGTTTTTTACGGGCCAGTTGATTTCGCTGGTGGGAACCTGGATGCAGACGGTGGCGCAGTCTTGGCTTGTCTATCGGTTGACCGGTTCGTCAGCCCAGCTCGGGCTGATCAATTTTGCAGGCCAGATTCCGCTCTTCCTGCTGTCGCCCATTGCCGGTTACGCGGCAGACCGCTTCAACCGGGTCCGCGTCGTCATGGCAACCCAGGCGCTCTCCATGATCCTGGCCGTGCTGCTGGCGGTGTTGACGCTGACCGGGCAGATCCGGATCTGGGAACTCTTCGTTCTCTCGACTATGTTGGGCGTGGCCAACGCCTTCGATGTCCCGGCCCGTCAGTCGTTGTTCGTGGATATGGTGGGCCGCGAGGACCTCATGAACGCCATCGCCCTGAATGCTTCCATCTACAACAGCGCGCGGATGGTGGGTCCGGCCATAGCAGGTATTCTGGTGGCACAGATCGGGGAAGGCTGGTGTTTCGCCCTCAATGCAGTGAGCTACGTAGCGGTTCTGATCGCACTGCGGCTGATGAAGGTCCCTCCGGCCGCGTATCACAAGCCCGTTGGGTCCCCCTGGCAGACGATCCGGGAGGGCTTCCAGTATTCGGCGAGGACCACGCCCTTCCGGGAACTCCTGGCGCTGCTGGGGATGATTAGCTTCGCTGGGACCCCCTACCTGGTCCTGATGCCCATCTTCGCCGACCGCATTCTGCACTCCGGCCCGCAGGGATTCGGTATTCTGATGGCCTCCTGCGGCGCTGGTGCTCTCGCCGGGGCGCTGCTGATGGCATCCCGCACCGAGATGCGCGCGTTCCCCTCCTACGCGTTCTTTGCCAGCAGCGCGTTTCCGATTGTGCTGGCGATTTTCACCTGGTCCACCGGCTTCTGGCTTTCCTGCGCCATGGCGTCTGCCGGCAGTTTCGCCATCATCATCCAGCTCAATGCCACCAACACGCTGATGCAGTCGATCGTGCCGGACCGGCTGCGCGGCCGCATCGTCAGCATGTATTCGATGATGTACCTGGGAATTGGCCCGATCGGCGCCGCCGCCGCGGGATTTTCCGCGGATTCCATCGGACCGCGCCTCACCCTGACCGTCGGCGCCGCGATCTGTCTCCTCGCCAGCTGGACGTACGCGACCCGCCTGCCCGCCATCCGGATCAGTGTGCGTGAACTCATGCGCGAGCGGGAACGGACGTGGGCCGAAGCCCGCGCCGCGCAAACTTCCGAACCAGCCGCCATATAGCTGGTGGGCGTCCTGTTATTTCGCCAGCCGTGCTCGGCGGCACGGTGTAGTGCCGAGTTGTGAACCTGAGTGAGCGTGTCGAAGCGCCGGGGCACTTCTCTTAAAAGCCCTCGGCTGATATCCGGAAACTCTCCCGCCACTCGCCGCCCGGCGCTACGCTTTGCAGCCCTTCGTACTTTCTTTCTGTCGCCAGATTGATGCCGTTGGTAATAGCGGTCATCGGCTCCACGCAGACGAAGTCCTGATCCGGCGGAGCATAGACGATCGCAACCGTGTAGCGCGGACCGAATGCCACCTGAATGCTCTTGCCCCCGCCCCCGATGACAAACGCCGCCCGGCCCTCCTCATCGCGAATCAGATCGGTGAACCCGTCGTCGAGCGCGTGCGACGCCAGCGGTGCCCATTCAGGCAGCGTGTTCGGAGTGAAAGCGCCTGTGGCAAGGAGCCGCGCATCGGTTTCCACATGACTCCGGGCCGGCACGCGAACCGAGATTGCTTCGCGCGGCACCCCGGACAGGTGAAAGTAGGGATGAAACCCGATCGCCACCGGCATCGCCTCCGCCCCGCGATTCCGAATCACAGTGATTACGTCCAGCGCGCCACCCGTCAGCCGATAGGTCATCTCGTATTCATGCGGAAACGGCCATAGCGCCATCATCTCCGGATGTGCGGTGAAATCGAACCGGCTCGTGACCGAGGCGGCCTCGGCGTCTGCAGACAGGCTCGAGACCGTCCACTTCACCGGCGTATAGAGCAACCCATGGATCGGCAACCCGTTCGCATCGCGATGCAACTCCGCCCCGTCCAGCGAATACCAGCGTCCATTCACCCGATAACCACCACTCAGACGGTTGCCCCACGGCGCGAGGAACGGAATTCCGTTCAGCGAAGGCTTGCCGGTAATGGGCGCGCTGTCATCCGGCGGAAACCAGAGAATGTTGGTACCCTTTACCCTCATTGCGCTTGCCCGGTTTCCATAAGCCGGCAGGATTCGCACCTCCACACCCGCCTCGCGGTCGAAAAGATCCACCCTTTCTCCCGTAGGTAAGGCGTTGTAGCGCGGGCCTGTCATCATGTTTTGAGTTTCTCAAACGTAGAATAGTATTGAGCGCCGATGAGATCCATCCGCATACTGTTACCCGCTGCCTTGCTGATTGCCGCCGGCCTCACCGCGGCCGACAACAACGCCCAGTCGTACATCGAGCAGGGGAATACCGCCTTCTACAACCTCGACTACGATCAGGCCACCGCGTTTTACGAACGCGCCGTCGCCGCCGATCCCACCAATCCCAAGTACCACAACCATCTCGCCCAGGCGCTGCTGACCAAGGAAATGTTCCGCAACGGCGCGCTGGAAAGTGAACTGGTCAGCGGCAACAATTCTTTCATTCGCCGCGCGAAGCTGGAACCGCCCCCCGACGTGGAAAGGCGCTTCTTTTCGGAAATCGATCGTTCCCTCGCGCTCGGCCTGGCCCGCATTGCCGGGAATCCCCGCGATACCTTCGCCCTCCACAATCTCAGCGTCGCCTATGCGCTGCGGGCCAACTACGGCTTCCTCGTGCGCAAGAGCTGGCGCGCGTCGCTCTATGATTCCAACATCGCCCGCAAATACGACGCCCAAGTCACTGAAATCGACCCCAACGATTACGATGCCCGCCTGCTGCAGGGCGGCTATGACTACATTGTCGGCAACCTCTCCTGGGCCATGCGCGCGCTGGGTTTCGTCGCCGGCTACCACGGCGATAAACAGCGCGGACTGCACACTATTGAAGAAGTGGCTCAAAAAGGGACAGAAAACCGTGTCGACGCCGAGATTGTTCTCTGCGCCCTGTACCGTCGGGAAGGCCAGCCGAGGCGTGCCATCCCGCTCGTCTCCAGCCTGATCCAGCGCTACCCGCGAAATTACATCCTGCGCTTCGAAATAGCCCAGATGTACGCGTCATTAGGACAGCGGGCCGATGCTCTCGCCGCGCTCAGCGAAATCGCGCGGATGAAACAAACCGGCGCTTCCGGCTTCGACCGGCTCGCCTGGGAAAAGATCTACTACGAAACCGGCAACCTGCAATTCTGGTTCGACGACTTGGACCATGCCCTCGAAAATCTGCGGAAAGTCACCGCCACTCCCGAGCAACTGCGTGAGCTCGATCTCAATACCGGCGCTCTGGCCCTGATGCGCCAGGGCCAGATTTACGACCTGCAGAACCGCCACAATCTCGCCATCCCGGTCTATCAGCAGGCCGTGAAGTTTGCGCCCGAAGCCGACGCGGCGCGCGAGTCCCTGCACTACATCGGTGCGCCATACTCGCGTCCCCGCCCCGCCACCCATACCTGATCGCGCTATTATTCCTGAACCCGGCCGGTTTTCTCCCACTTATGAGACGTGCACGCCAGATCGCGACAGCAGGAATGGCCGTCAGCACTTGTCTTGCCGCTATGAAACTGACCGTGGGCTGGTTTGCGCACTCCGCGGCTTTAACTGCGGATGGTTTTGAATCAGCGGCGGACGTCTTCTCCTCGGGTCTGGTGCTGGGGGGGCTCCTTCTCGCCGCGCGCCCTGCAGACGACAACCATCCCTACGGTCATGGCCGTTTCGAAACCCTGGCTGGGCTTCTGGTCGGCTTCATCCTGCTCGGCGCCGGGCTGCTGATTGCCTGGCACGGACTCACGGGTTCGGCTGACGCGGGCGTGGCTCCGCAATCATACGCCGTTTTTCCGCTGATTATTTCCATTGCCGTGAAGCTCGGGATCGTCGGCGTCAAGTACCGGGAAGGCCGCCACATTGGCAGCGCGGCGCTGGTCGCGGATGCCGCCCACGATTCCATCGACATCCTCTCCGGCTTCGTAGCGCTCAGCGCGCTGTTGCTCGCTCTCTCTGACCCCGCGCGATTCCTTCGGGCCGACCATTACGGCGCCTTCGGCGTCGGACTGATCGTTGTCGTCACCGCGCTTCGCGTCATGCACGGTGCCTCGCTGCACCTCATGGATACCATGCCCGACGACGCTTCTCTGGCCCAGATACGTTCCGTCGCGCTCGGCGTCGCTCAAGTGTCTGGAGTTGAGAAATGTTTCGCGCGTAAGACAGGCTTACGCTACCATGTCGATCTGCATTTGGAAGTGGATCCTGAGCTGACGGTCCGGGCTTCGCACGAAATCGCCAGCCACGTGCGCGACCGCATCCGCCAGGAACTCCCGTGGGTGGCCGATGTTCTGGTCCACGTGGAGCCGTATCCCGGCGCAGTCAAACAATCATCCTAATTTATTTGGCACAGGCAATCCCGCCTGCAAGAGGGCGAAACCGATGGAAACTGATGCGCTGCAGGAATTTGCGCACACATCGCGGCGAAGAAAAGTTAGCGTGAACGTTGCCCCCGCGCACTCGCGGCCCGGGGCTTTTCCACCTCGGTTTTAGCGAATGCGGCCGCACTCTTTTCCATCGAATGCGGAGGTTCGATCATGGTCGCCATAGCGCTCGCCGGCACCTGCTCCGCCTCTTTGATGAAGATCAGCGCCCCGCAGTCCGAGTCGAAATCCACTCGCAGGACGTCGCCCCCGCCCACCTGGCCCGAAGCGATCAGGTTCGAAAGCGGATGCACCAGTTCCCGCTCAATGGCACGTTTCAGATGCCGCGCGCCGTATTTCAGATCCGTCCCCTCGCGCAGCAGAAAACGTCGTGCCCCGGTGGTCAGATTGAACACAAATGGTGCGGCGCTGGCCGAATTGAAAATCCGCTGCTGCAGGAATCCGATTTCGATACTCAGAATCCGGTCCAGTTCCGCGCTGCCCAGAGGACGGAACACGGCAACCTTGTCGATTCGGTTCATGAACTCGGGCGTAAACTTGCGCCGCGCCGCCTCGGTGCCCGTGCGCGCAAGCTTCTGATACATCGCCTCGTCCGTTTCGCCCTCGGCCTGTCGCCGCTCGATCTCCGACGTGGCAAACCCCACGCTCGGCCGCATGATCGCGTTCATTTCGGCCGCCCCGAGGTTACTTGTGAGGAAGATCATAGCCCGCGAGAAGTCCACCCGCCGGTTGTCACCGAGTGTCAGCGTCGCTTTGTCCAGAATGCCAAGCAGCAGATTCCAAAGCGCATCACTGGCCTTTTCAATCTCGTCGAACAACACGAAGCTGATTTTGATATGTTCTGTGTGGTACTGATTCAGCACTTCCTGGCTGAGCAGCGGGTGCGTCTCGCGGTGTCCCAGGTAGCCAGGAGGCGAGCCGATCAGCTTGGCGATCTCGTGGCTGTGCTGGAACTCGGCGCAATCGATCTTCAGCACTGCGCGCCCGTCGCCCACCAGCGATTCGGCCAGTGCCTCAACCAGTCGCGTCTTGCCCGTGCCCGTGGGCCCGAGGAACAACAGATTCCCGATCGGCCGTCCAGCGCCGGTCATCCCGGCAAGATAGGTCTGATAGATGTTCACAATCTGATCGACCGGTTCATCCTGCCCAATGACCAGTTTCCGCAATGCGCCGGCGAGCTTTTCAGCCTCCAGACCGGTTTGCGATGGATCCAGCTTCCTGTTCAAACGGACCACGGTGTTCCTCCTGGCTGTCTTACTTTCTGTCACCCTGCGTTCTTTTATACGCACGCTTCGTGCCAACTGAAATTGTCTTAATCTAACGCTGTCTCCGGGCGTCAGTTTTCAGGTGTTTGCTTTCACTTTCCCGGCGGCATGGATGGTCGGATTTCTACGCGGCTGACCGTCGTTCTGCGTGGCATCCGCAACAAAGTGACCACCACGTCTGCGATATCCTCCGGCGCGACCTTCCACTCCGCGCCCTTACTTCCGCCGCCGAATTCCGTATCCACGCTACCGGGCATGATGTAAGAAACCCGCACGCCCTCCTTGCGGTGATCCATCATCATGGCTTCGGAAAAACCGTTGAGCCCGAACTTCGTTGCGTTGTAGCCGGCCCCACCCGCGAAGGCGTTTGCGCCGGCCAGGGAACTGATGTTGATAACATCTCCACCCGCTGCATCCTTCCGGAATATCGGCAAAATCTCGTGGCAGCAGTAGTAGACACCCGACAGGTTCAGCGCCAGCATCCGTTCCCACTCCTCCGGCGTCAGATCTCCCACACTGCTTAAAGATCCCCGCCCCGGCATTATTTATCAGGATGTGTATCGAGTAGTACTTTTGTTGCACCGCAGCGACGAAACGACGCACGTCCGCCAGCTTTGACACATCCGCAACCATCCCGAATACGTCGCCTTGCGGGGCCAGTACCCGTATTGCCTCATCCAGCGATGCCTGGTGCGCTCCGCAGATCGCCACCCGCACGCCCTCCTCCAGCAACCGCGCCGCAATCGCTCGTCCGATGCCGCGCGTTCCGCCGGTCACGATGGCAACTTTGCTTGCCAGTTTCAACTGACGTTCGTTTTGGGACATGCCCTCATCGTAAATCTCCAACCGTCGTCAGCGGTCCCCTGACTCGACTTGTCGAGTACCGTGCCGTACCATTAAATGGAATGGCCGAAGGCGAAGCGCTCCCCTGGCGTGATTGGCTGCAGCAGTCCCACTCCACTTTGCTGGATGAGTTGAGCACGCGCATTGACGCGGTTGTTCGGCGCGCCGCTGAAGACGCAGCCTCCATCGCCCGCGCCGAAGGCGATTTACGCCTTGCCGAAGCCCGCGATCAAGCCTGCCAAGCCGCCACGGAAGCCCGGGAAATTCACGAGCAGGCCCTGCTCGCTGCGACAGAGCAACAAAAGCAAGCCCTTCAGGCTGCGGCCGAACAGCACGAGCAGGCCCTTCAGGCCGTGACCGAACAGCACGCGCGGGCCCTTGAGGCAGCAGCCGAACAGCACGCGCAGGCGCGTCTCGCTGCCGCCGATCTGCTCCAGCAGTCCGTTCGCCGACTCCGCCAAACGTCCGGCGAGGTTCAGATTCTGAAGTTGCTCAACGAACTTTGCGCACCCTTCGCACCCCAATCGGTGGTGGTTGTGTTTGAAAACAACCAGGCTCGCGCAGTAGCCGTGCGCGGCCTTGCGATTGACCTCCCCTCTGGCAGCGACCTTTCTTTCGACATTGCCGCCGCCCCTGCTCTCGTCACGGCCATTGAGAGCCGCGACCCCGTAGTGGCTCTCCTTTCCACTCGTGAACTTTCCGAACCTCTCGCGGATGCGCTCGGCGTCGACCCCGGCTCCCGCGCCTGGCTCTTCCCTGTCCTCGTCCGCCACGCTGTTGTCGCCATGGTCATTGCAGCCGGTGCGTTGCACGAATCAAACGCGAACGGTGCGGGGCACGAATCAATCGCGAACGGTGCGTTGCACGCGCTAAACCCCGCGAATCCGGTCTCCACCCCCAATATGGAACTGCTCTGCGACGTTGCCGGCCTGCGGCTCGAAGCCGCGCAGCCCGCGCCTGTAGGCCTCCCGTCGCTCGTGCAGATTGAAAGCCCTCTTCCGGCCAAGGACGCGGCTACGTCAAAACCCTCCTGGGACGACCTCAGTTCCGGTGAACAGCGGATTCATCTCCAGGCCCAGCGCATGGCCCGCGTCCGAACCGCGGAAATGCGCCTCTATCAAAATGAAGCGCTGCAGCGCGGCACGGCCGCCGGCGATCTCTACGGTGAGCTCAGGGTTCCCATCGACGCAGCCCGCACCGAATTCCTGCAAAACTATCTCTCGAAGTCGGCGACCATGGTCGACTATCTCCACCTCGAAATCCTCCGGACACTTGCCCACGACGACGACCGCCTTCTCGGCCCCGACTATCCCGGCCCCATGGTTTGATTTCCGGCGCCCTCGTTCTCATTTAGACTCTTTAACCGTGAGAGATAAATCACGTTACGCCAAAATGGTGTAGCTTGGAGATGGTGCGGAAACTTTTTCCAGCCTTGCTGCTCTGTTCGGTCGCGATCGTGATTGGTCACACAGGTATCGCCTCGGCGGCCGACCCGATCATTTCCGAACTCGGCCAGGGTATCAATGCCTACAATTCCCGCGACTATGCCGCCGCTGCGCGGCATCTGCGCGCTGCCCGGCAAGTTCCCGAACTGTCCGACTACGTTACTTATTACCTGGCATCATCGCTCCAGCAGTTGGGCGACTACAGCGCGGCGCTGTCCGTTCTCGATGCGTGGCGCCTCCATCCCGTGCCGTCCTCGCCACTCGCCGGACGAATTAGTGTCATCCATGCCCGCATTCTTCTCGACACCAAAAACCCGGCTTTCATTGCACGTGCCCTCGCCATACTGACTACCGATTACGACCAGCTCCAGCAGCCCGATGGCGATTTCGCCCTTGGCTTGGTCCGCGAAGCGAAAGGCGATCAGGCCGAGGCCGCGAGGTTCTACCAGCGTGTCTACTATGGCTACCCGGCCAATGATCTCGCGCCCTCCGCCTCCGCCAGCCTCGACCGTCTGCGCACGGCGCTCGGTGAAAGCTTTCCACCGCCTGCGCCGCGCCAGCAACTGGATCGGGCAGGGAAGTGGATTGCCGCCCGCCAGTACCTCAGTGCCCGCCAGGAATACGCCGCACTCGCCCAGTCGCTGACCGGGCCCGAACGCGATGAAGCAGCCGTGGGCGTCGGCGTGGCATTCTTCACGAGCGGCGATGCCGCCGGAGCCGCGCGCAGCCTCTCCGCCCTTCGCCTTCCGACTCCCGATGCCGAGGCCGAACGTCTTTACTATCTCGCCGAAGCAGCCCGGCGAACCGGCGACGATCCCGCCCTCATAGATGCCGTAAAGCAACTCGGCGACCGCTTCCCCCAATCCGGATGGCGTCTCAAAGCGCTGATCGGAGCCGGCAACCGATTTGTCGCGGCCGGCAATCGCGAACGCTACGAGGAGATGTACCGCACCGCGCTGGAATCGTTCCCTGCCGAGCCTGCCACCGCCCCTGCCCACTGGAAGCTCACGTGGGACAGCTGGCTCGAGGACAAACCCACGCGCGTGTCGCTGCTGCGCGAACAGGTGGAACGCTTCCCCGACGATTCCCGCGCTTCCAGTGCCCTCTACTATCTCGGCCGGGCCGCTGAAAACGAGGAGAAATACGCAGCCGCCCGTGCTTACTTCGACCACCTGAGTTCGCAGTTCCCGCATTATTTCTACGGGGTGCTCGCTCGCCAGCGTGGCAAGCTGGAGCAAATCGCCAAAGCCCAGCCGGATGCCACAGTGAAGTCTTGGCTTAGCGGCATTCAGTGGCCCGCGCATCGCGATCTCACTGCCACTGACCCCAATCAGGCCACCAAAGCCCGCATTGAACGCACTCGCCTGCTCATGGAAGCCGGCCTTCCCGATCTTGCCGAAGCCGAGGTCCGTTTCGGCGCGCATGTCGAAGGCGAGCAAGCCCATCTCCTCGCGCTCGAACTGGCCCGCTCGGCCCCGTCGCCCTACCGTGCCCTCCGCGTCATGAAGAGCCTGAGCGCGGATTATCTCTCGCTGCCAACCTCCAACGCACCCACGCGTTTCTGGCAGATGCTCTTTCCGCTCCCCTACAAGGACGATGTTTATCGCCACGCCACGGCGCAGGATCTAGACCCCTGGTCGGTTGCCGGCCTGATTCGTCAGGAGTCTGAATTCAATCCCGGCGCCAAATCCCGCGCCAACGCGTACGGCCTGATGCAGTTGCTGCCTGTCACGGGCCGCGAAATGGGCCGTAAACAGGGCATCGCCGTTCGCACCGCTGCACTGCTCGATCCGGTCACGAACATTCGCCTCGGCACCCAGTTTCTGCGTACCCAGCTGGATCGCTGGATGGGCGACTGGTACCAGACCCTCGCCGCCTATAACGCCGGTCCCTCCCGCGTGCGTGACTGGACCAATGGTGCTGTGTTCCGCGAGCCCGCAGAATTCGTCGAGAGTATTCCCTTCAATGAGACCCGCGAATACGTCCAGGCCGTTTTGCGCAACGCCGACATGTACCGCGAACTCTACGACGGCAAGCCCTCACCCGCACCCGAAAAGCTCGCGGCGGCCCCGGCCCCCAAACCTGCTCCCGTTGCCAAGACTACCCCGAAGCCCGCCGCGAAAAAGACGGTCGTGGCGATGAAGCGCCCCGTGACCCCCTTAGCAAAGAAAACCCTCACCGCCCACAAGGCTCCCGCTCCGGCCACCAAACGCCACCCCGCCTGATGTCCGGGCCGTACGTCAGGTGTCCATGACCTTTGGCGCGCCCCCCTCCGCGATAGCATAATCTCAATGGCCATTGCCACCCAACCGCGGTCCTTCCGCAGCGTCCGCACCCGCGACTTCACCGAATCCGTCATCCGCGAAATGACGCGCCTCTCCATCCAGTTCGGCGCCGTCAACCTCTCCCAGGGCTTCCCCGATTTCCCCGCGCCCGTCGACCTCAAGCAGGCCGCTATCGACGCCATCCTCGCCGATCACAACCAGTACTCCATCACCTGGGGCGTTAAGCCGTTCCGCGAGGCCATCGCTGCCAAATACAAACGCACCTACAACTTCGACTTCGACCCCGAACGCGAAATCACCGTCTCCTGCGGCGCCACCGA
>Ga0075030_100003460_pt1 | contig 14320 bp, 11 predicted proteins | sample LitLauG_LLR_2012_FD_71393 | JGI IMG/M metagenome (GOLD analysis project Ga0075030, IMG submission 71393) | Freshwater sediment microbial communities from Pennsylvania, USA - Little Laurel Run_MetaG_LLR_2012 | ecosystem: Environmental > Aquatic > Freshwater > Creek > Sediment | place: USA... | reverse complement strand
GTTTACATAATTCTTAATAGCATGAGCTACACAGGTTTGTTTGATTTGACTAAAATTGGAATTTATTCTCCCTTTTTAGTATTATTGGTCTCACTGATTGTTTTTGGTGCAGGGCAAGCTCTAGCTACTAATCAAAACGACTCACCAACAACATGGCTGAATACAAAAAATTATGCTAATGTTGGCGCAGGCGGGGGTTTTGATAAATATGATTGTTCTTTGTATGGGAATGATGTTGATGATGATGGAATTTGTGATAACTGGGAAACAAACTCTGGCCCTAATCCTGGACTACACATAAATTTTACAAGTAGCAAACTAAGCACGAGACCAGTGCATTATGTCTATAACTTGACATGTAATCCGCATGCAACATATGTTACAAATTCAAGTGACCCACAAAACGTGGTAGATCCAACGGGACTTATTGTATGTCCATCTTCAAAGCAGAAAGACATTTACGTTGAGGTTGACTGGATGACAGGACAGAACCCATCGCCAAAAGCGCTTGAAGATGTTGTAACTGCCTATCTTAAACACGGCATTCATCTGCATATTCAAGCAGGAGAAATCCCTCCTCCAAACGGGGGGGATCCATCCCCCAGTAGTGGTGATATGGGAATACACGACTGTGATGTGGTAATATCGACTTCACCTAATGGTTCTCCTGGAGCTTGTAGTACTAGCACAACAAACGCCGAGAGTTATGTAAGCATAAAACAAAATTTCTTCGGGACTGCAGCTGAAAGGTCAGGCAATACAACAATTTGCCCTAGTAGTGCACTGCCAACTTCTCCTGGGAATCCTGCTGTAACAAATGCAAATTCCTATAATTGTCTGACTGCAAAAAGACAAGTTTTCCATTATGCAACATTTGATAATTATCAATGGGGAAATATTCAATCAGGTGGTTGGTCCGAAATAATGGGCAATGATCTTCTTGTGTCACTTGGTAATTTTCATAATGGGGTTGGAAACATCGATCAGCAAGAGTCTTCACTTATGCATGAACTTGGTCACAATCTTGGGTTGTCTCATGGTGGAATGCCGCCGCCAACTGGAAATGAAGATGATGATAACTGCAAGCCAAATTACCTAAGTATAATGTCATATACTTATGAGTATAGATCATCAGACATATGTAGGCCACTTGATTACTCTGATAGAAATTTGACGTCATCAGGACTAAACGAGAAATTGCTCAATGATACTATAGAATCAAGTGATCCGTACCCCTCCAATAATCCGCCTCCACCAGCTAACACTACATCAGGTCAGCCCTCATCATGTCCAACTTCGGGAGAACGACCGATATGGTGGTCACTGCCAAGTGGTACAGTAACATTCGGACATACCGGTACTACGGAAGACTGGAATGCTAATGGTATCTCCTCCGCACATTATATTCAGAACATCAATAAATTGGGAATTACTGGATGCAATACTAGTATGAATTCAACTCTAGGTAGCTTCGATGACTGGCATTACATACTTAATGGTAACTCCGCGATTTTTGCACATCCTCTAAATTTCCGTTCTAATCCAAACTTCTATTCTGGAATAGTTTCAGGAACCAATGATGTCGAGGTTGGACCAGATCCACGTTATGCTACGAATGAAACAGACCAAAATAATTACCTTGTTAATCTTCCACAAAATGATACAACTGCTCCAGTATTAACTCCACCTCCAAATCAGACAGTTGATACATCTGATCCAAGTGGTACTACTGTGAATTATCCTGCAGTAAATGCATCAGATCCAGATGATTATGCCAATACTCCATCTTGCAATCCACCCTCTGGTTCTAAATTCCCAGTTGGTCCAACAACTGTAACATGTTCTTCAAATGATACTCATGGCAATACTGGTAATGCAATATTTACCGTGAAGGTAAACTTAATCTCTAACCCAGGACCACTATATACCTATATTATCGCAATTGTATTAATTATAATAATCACTGTAATCGGTATTTGGAGACCATGAAGATAATCATCTATTATGAATGATCTCACTCTAATTTCTTATTATAAATTTGAACTGAATTTACAAGTATTGTCTCTTGTACTACAACTGAAACTTGGGATGATGAAACTACATACAAGATACCATTGAAATATTTTAAATTATTTTTTATTTCTTTCTTCATGTTTGTTATTGTTATTCCTGTAGGTTTTTTTTCATATTCTGCTCCTGCTTACGCTTCAACAAACGCAAACTTGTTTGTCTCTGCTGAAAATTCTCAGTGGAATAACTACTTTGCTGGTCCTCAAGTAATACAAGTAGTCGTGGCTGATCCTGATATAAATAGATTAGACCAGGCTTATGGAGAACCTGTAGTAACCATTAACGGTAAGAGACTGAGAATGGCACAGGGCACCGACGGAAATTGGTATGCGTACTTTGCGGATAGAAATCAAGCAATTGCAGCAGACAAAACTTCTGGTGCTGCAGGTAAAGGATTGGACTTTGGACAATTCTGTTCATCAAGTTCTTCCACCCCTGTCACATTCCATGATACCAAAGGTTTCACTGTTGCAAGAGCAGTTGCAGGTTCAGTGGATAAACCAACGAGTTCTTCATCTTTTGGCGCATGTACTGATCTCACCACTGCAGGTGGAACCGCCCTAGAACACGTAGTAAGACAAAACAAGACTCTTACTCAAGCAAACGGCGCAGTAACGACTGGTCAAGTTGGTTACACTGATTCAAATGTATGGCCAATCATCCAGCTTTATGATTTCTCATCTATTCCAACAGCAGTAACAGTTGATTATCAAAAGAGCGGTGGCGATCAAATTGTCAATTTGACATTTGACAGAATTCCTAAAAATCTAATCAGTATGCTCCCTGATCGATTTACCTATTCTCAAAATTCTCAAGTATTTCTCACACTTAATGATCCACAGCTAAACATAGACCCAACCGAGGAAGATTCCTGGACATGGGGTGCAAATGCTATCAACAGTACATTATATTATCAAGCGTTTGATAGAAGCGGAAATCCTGATGCTGATAATATTCCTGGCGCAATGCAGAACCTCATTGGAAATTTAACCACTTTCATGTTTGACCACAACGGTAAGTTGATAATTAATTCTACGGCACAAGGCATAAGAGTTATAGACTTTCAATCAAACGGTAAACAAGTGTTATCAGGTTCCCTGCTAACACGCAATAACCCAGCCTTAGTTAGAACTAATTCAATTAGTTCTGGCTCAGAGCCCATTACATTAGTTGAATCAGGAGGCGTTGACACTGGCGTTTTTGTCAACTGGGACGATAGCAAGAAATCAAATATCGTGACAGTAGATTCGCCAGTAATAAGAGGCCAATCTGCAGTTGTAAGATACAATGATATTTCTACAAGCATAGTAGGTGGCTTTGCATTTGCTACATTGACACAGACTGCACAGAATAATACTTGGGCATCTGGTCAGAGGATTCCGGTGACTCTAGCTGACAATGATGAAAACAAGAACAGCAAGATAAGCGAGAGAATGTTCCTCTATGATCCAACTTACAAGAGAGAACCGGCAATGGTAATTGGAACTCCATTTACCTTGTCTACTGGAACTAGCGGTACAGGAGCAGAGGTAGCAGCCATTGAAAAGGTAAAGATGACTTTCCTTGGTATCTCTGGTTTAAGAAATCTAGTCTTTGATGGTGGTCCAAACGCAACAGCTTCAAACTTCCAAGAGGACGAAGCATTTAGCGCAAGACCGATCTTCAATTTCACTAATACAATATCTGGAAGCACAAAAGCTACAATCAACTCCACAAGCGCGCTGTTTGTAGATTTGAAGACAACCATGAACACCCTGCTACAGACGATTCACAATACGAATCGTACAAACAACGCAGCGGGATTCAAGGGCTTCAACTTCTTCAACTATGACTTGAGATCATTCTCTAGTCTTAACGGTGCAACCGGAGGTTCAATTTCTAACATTGGCGTATACCTTGTATATAATAACGCAGGAACTGGACTCTCTGCAGGTGGTTTGGCTTTAAAAACTGGTCTGAATGCAGTCTCCCTTGCAAACTCGACTAATTTGCAGAATTTCATCAACCTTAATGGTACCAATTCAGGTCTTAACACTGGTGTAGGAACCTCTGAGGTTGCAAATCCAGCATTGATAAATCAAAACTTGTTTAGCAATATCGCAAAGACTGCACCCATTGGATTGCTATTTACTTTCACTACCGCAAATGGTAATGTAGTATTGAGCACTAATGGTCAACCAATTGTAGCTGACTTCTTCTCGGTAGGTCTAATAAGCGATGGTACACAAAGTTCACAAAGAATCAACAACGGCATTTTCAGGTATGAACTTGAAGAGACCGGTGACAACACTGGAATCTTTACAGGAACAAACCAGTATGTAATGCTCAACCAGTTGAATATCTTTGATCCAAATACCTACAGTACATTAAGACCAATCCATCATGATGTGTACTTTCCAGCAATTCAAGACATGCTCCAGTCAGAGGCTCGTGCTCCACAAGTCAAATACTTGGACCTTGGACAAGATGGTGTAAACACACAGATATCTGCGCAACAAGATATCACAACTCACACTGGTGTCGTTTCATTTGATAGCAAGACATACAATATGGGCGATACTGTGACAATCACACTTAATGACCAAGACCTAAACGTTAACAATGATTTAATTGATATCTACACAGCAGTAACTCCAAAATATGCCGAAAGCAATATACCTGATAATACTGCGCAAGACTTAACTACCGATACAGTAGGCAAAACTGGTCTTAGGGCATTGTCTGATGGTACGCCATTTGGCATGCTTTCGGATGTAGAATTTGGGGCTCAACATGTACGATGGTCTAACTCTAATATTCCTGGACAACCCTATAACAGCGGACCATGTTTTGCTACAGAATCTAATGCTGGTACGGACGGCGGGCTTGCTACAAGCTTATCTGCCACTGGTTTCTCACTGGTTGAGACTGGTCCGTCAACAGGTATATTCACAGGAACTTTTGTGATCCCTGATGAGCTATGCCGAGGTAACACAGTAATCTCGCCAGAAGGTCAGGACATGAAAGTAAACTATGTGGATTTTAGAGACGAGTCTTCTAAAATTGTAATGGTTTCGTATGATGCCACTATCGCAACTAAACCACAGAATGAACAATATCGTATTTTATTCAAAAGCGGCCACTTCATACCAGCCTCAGAAACTTCAATTGCGTCTGAAATTGCATTAATTAAAGATAGCCTAAAACCAGATGATGTAGTTCACTTTCTCATTCAATTTCAAAGTATTCCAGATCAATCTAAAACTGACGAACTTGCATCACAAGGTATCAGAATAGTTGACTATATGACTGGCAACACCTATCTTGCTTGGTCTAAATCTGGAAATTTAGACGCCTTGCAGAGCATATCTGGCATAAGGTGGCTTGGTCCATTTAGTCCTGAATACAAAATATCATCATTGTTAAATCCAATTATCTCACAAAACATTCCAGATTGGACGCTGCATAATAATCGGGTAATGCTTACCATGCAACTTCATAGGGAAGCAAATTTGACTGACACGATAATTCAATTAGTTCAAAAACTGGGAGGCCATATTGACGGTGTAGTTACAATAGTTCCTTACATCTCAGCAGATTTTGATTTAAACACAATTAGTGATACCATAAGCAATATTGCAAAAATTGACGAGGTCCAGTTTATTTCCTTTGTAGATCCTCCACTTAAAGCAGAAAATGATCAGGCTAGGGCTACGTCTTCTGTGACTCTTGCTAAAACGCTATTTCCAGAATTGAATGGTACAGGGGTTAAAGTTCTAGTATATGACGATGGATTTGTAGACAAGTTTAATGAGGATTTTGTAAATCGTGTGACTGACATTGGCACACAAACTAGTATTAGTGATCATTCCACAGGTGTGGCAGGAACCTTGGGTGGGACTGGTACTGGTACTCAGCCTGGTAATCCCCTCGGTCAGTTTGCAGGAATGGCTCCAAATGTACAGATCTTCTCATCTGCATTTTTAGATCCAGATGGGATGATCCCCCCAACTGAAACTGGTCAAGGACTCCAAAATGATGTTGAATATGCGATGGATCACTATCAAGTAGATCTAGTATCGATGTCCTTGGGTGCAAAATTGTGTGATCAACACCAATCTGCATATCTTTCAGAATATGCTAATACGTCTGTTCTTATTGATGATCTGGTCATCGGTGGTCATAACAGTACCCCTATTATTTTCTTTGAAGCTGCTGGGAATAATCGCGGATTCCCTTCCTCGTACAATTGTCCTGATTTTAAATCAATCGACATACCCGCAGCTGCAAAAAACAGTATCGTAGTGGGAGCAATCAACACAGAACATGGTATGCCGATGACCTCTTACTCAAGCTGGGGTCCAACATCTGATGGTAGAATAAAACCAGATATTGTGGCGCCCGGTTCTCATGATAATGTTACTGGATTAACGACTGATGTACTACCAGTTGGGGTGTCCACGGGTTCTATGTATAGTGCAATTTATGGTAGTATGTCACCTGGAACAAGCTTTGCCACTCCAGTAGCTTCAGGTACCGCTGCTTTACTAATACAAGAATGGCATAATTTCACTTCATCAAGTGATCCATCGCCAAGTACCATCAAAGCAATCATGATTCACACTGCGACTGATCTTGGACTGCCGGGTCCAGATTATCAATATGGCTGGGGCGCACTAAATGCCACAGCCGCAATCAATCTAGTCCACAATAATGGCACAAATGATATCTTGATTCATCAAGGGCTTATCGGCACTGTTCACCAAAATGATTCATATCATATCATTGATAATACGGGAAATTTTGATATCAAAGCAACACTGGTTTGGGATGACAAGCTTCCAGCTTCTCTTGCGATGGATCCTGCTCTAAAAAATGACTTGGGTCTGACAATGGTAGATCAAAACGGGCGCAGCTATTTTCCATTCTTATTGGATCCTAATAATCCTACTAGACAAGCAAGCAGGGAGGACATTACTCACGTTGACCAAGTAAATAATGTTAAAATGGATATTGGTAGTGCTACTGCTGGCACATGGACGATTTGGGTAAACAGTACAAAGGTTTCATTAGCCCCGCAACAATACTCTATCATAATCACAAAGATACCTAGATCAACATCTGTTGACCAAATTCCGCCAGTTGTGACAGTACCTTCAAATCAAGCAGTTGACACATCTGATCCAACTGGTACTACTGTTACATATCCTCAGCCAACTGCAACAGATAATGTAGGAGTCACAAGCGGTCCATCATGTGACAAGCTTTCTGGTTCTAAATTTCCGGTTGGTATTACAACTGTAACCTGTAGCGCAAGTGACGCCGCAGGAAACATTGGCCAAGCTTCATTTGCTGTTACTGTCAGTTTAATAGGCGGATCACAGTATGCACAGGTGACAATAATTAAAACTGTCAATAAAGGACTCTTTGGTGAGGATTTGCCACCCTCGAGTTTTCCTCTTTCCATATCCAATACTACCAAGACAATCTCGGTTACAAGTGGAGTGCAAGTCACCTTATCCCCAGGTCACTATCAGGTGTCTGAAGTAAGTACTGGTGGCTTTACAGGCACCTTTGGAGGTCCTGACTGTGACAATAATGGGAATATGGTTATTAGCGCTGGTCAGAGTGCAACCTGTAATATTTCAAATAATCATTGTCTTATCGCTACCGCAGCGTTTGGTTCTGAATTAGCCCCAGAAGTACAATTCCTTAGAGATTTCCGAGATAACCACCTTCAAAAGACAAACGTGGGATCTGATTTTATGAAAGTCTTCAATCAGTGGTATTATTCTTTTAGCCCATCAGTTGCTAATTATGAAGTACAGAGTACTTTGCTTCGTGAGGTAATCAAGGGATCTATCTATCCTCTGTTGGGAATTCTATTTGTATCGGAAAAAGCATTTTTCTTGATTGGTGGTAATTATGGTACTATGGCTGCTGGCTTAATCGCAGTATCCATGATGGGTGCAGTATATGTCTCACCTCTAACATTATCTATAAAAAGTATTAGAAGTGGTAAGACAAATCTCAAATTTGCTGCATTTGTAGTACTTGGGATTCTTGTAGTTACAATTGGTGCTATACTATCGGGAAATCAAACTGTAATAATACTTACCAGCTTGCTCTTCCTCTTATCGTTGATGACATTTGCAGCATTGATGACTGCAAAAATGTTTGTGGTAGCTAGTAGAAAATTTGCCAAGATACGCGATAATTCCATCTTCAAAAGAAATCAATGGTGAATTTCTATAATCACGATAATCTCAAAAGTTTAACATGGACTACTATTATCCCAGTCTAGTATGGGTGTGATAAAACAGGTTATAGTTGTAAGAAAAGACCTTGGCATGGGTACCGGAAAGATTGCGGCACAGGTGGGCCATGCATGTGTCCTAGGTGCAGAACATGTCAGAAAATCAAAAAGGGACTGGTATGATCAATGGGAAAGGTACGGCCAGCAAAAAGTTGTTCTCAAGGTATCAAGCTTGTCAGAGTTGGATAAAGTAAAACGAGATGCCATTTCTCATGATCTTCCATGGTCAGAGGTAACCGATGCAGGGCACACACAGATAGAGCCTGGAACAGTCACTTGCATCTCAATAGGACCTGCACCTGAAGAGATGATAGATAAAGTTACAAAAGATCTAAAACTGCTTTAATGTGCTAAATTTTATGTTCCCTGTCTTTTACCTTGACATCATATGATGCAGTGATATTGTCACCAATCTTTGCATCGCAGGGTATGTTACGGATGATATATCCATCGCTTGTTTCTGCGGTGCATTTGCCTGCCTCTACATACACAACCCTGACTTTTTCTGTAACCATAGTAGGAATTAGGTTCCAAAACGGAAAGACCAGAGTTGTCATGACAATTATGGCCCCAGCAATGGCTCCGTACGCCAAGAGCTTTTCATTCATGCATTTGATCGAATTACTCCGATATTTAGCATTATTGAGGCATGTTATGTGTTTGGCATTAGGAACTGCATGTCATTTACTAGATGTGGGAATCTTAGAAATATTCTTATTGAAATCAATATAGTAAAATCTCATGTTTGTAGTTACAGCAGAAATTCAGGTAAAGAAAGACTCTGAGAACGAATTTAAGAAATGGATAACTGAATCCAATGCCGAACTTTCAAAATTTGATGGCTTTGTAAGAAGAAGGCTGCTTGAGACGCATAATGGCAAGCATATCATTTTGGTAGAGTTTGAAACCAAGGAAAAGTTTGAAGCCATGCATAAAACCCAGGAACACATGAGAATACAATCCAAGGGACATTCCTTCATGGAAGGCCTTCCCAAGCCAACATTTTACCAAGTCGTATCTCAATAAATACAATATTCCATATTTTTATTCTACAGGTAATGTATCTTCATGTGGTTTCTATGAACTGCCTCAAACTGGGTGAGGTGGCCACAATGTACGCAAGAGAAAAACTGGTCTGTTGGTTGCGCAGTAGGTACCTCTAACTTGTAATCGTCTAATGGAATGATTGAAATTGTGTCTTTTTTCTGTATGACTGCAAAGTGTTTCTCAATAGATAGGGAACCAAGAAAGCTTTTGATTGCTTTTATGACTCTGGCAGAATCTATTTCTTCATCGCTTAGTGGGGCAAGCATAAACTCGTGAATCTTTAATGCAGGAACTGCCCCTACCTGGTCAGATGTGTATACTGCTAGTGGAGATTTTAGGGACGGCACGCTTCTACAATCTACTGTTATCATGTATATTGAAATTGTCTGTCAATATTTTAGTCTAACAAATTGCAACTTGTACATCCATCTTAGATGAAACATTTTTCTTGCAATTTGACCTCTAAATGTTTATGCTGTTAGTAAGGTTTACATTAAAACTTTGAGACAAATAATCCATGGGGACAATTTATGAAAATGCAGCAGATGATTTTTTAGAACTTGCAAGCGAACAGAGGCTAAAGATAATTTTTAACCTCTTAGAAAAGAATTCAAAAATCTCCACCATGGCAAAGGAGTTGCATGCCACAATCCAGGAGGTGCATAGAAATTTTGAGCGTCTCTTGGATGCAGGTCTTATCATCAAGGACAAGGATGGCTATTATGATCTTACAACTTATGGAAAAACAATATGCACGCAGGTTCCATCTTTGTTATTTCTATCCAGAAATAGGAAATACTTTGAGACTCATGATTTTGGAGATATTCCAATGAAGTTCATACAAAGAATCGGCGCCCTTGCAGGAGGACAGCAGATAAAGGGATTTGTCAAGGTATTGGAGCAATGGAAATCTGTATACAAGAATGCTGACGAATACATCTATGAGATTTTCACCGAAGTTCCTCTGGACTTGATTGAACCATTGCTTGCTCGGGTAAAAGAAAACGTTACTCTGAATTACATATTTTCTGATCCTGTAATTGTGCCAAAGGGAAGAAAAGAATTGCTAGGTAAACTTGGAATGAAGGATCTCATTGACAAGGGACTGGTAGAAAGAAAGATGAAAGAAAATGTCAAAGTTGTTGTAGTATTAAATGAAAAAGAGGCATGTGTACTATTTCCTACCCTTGATGGAGATGCAGACATGCGTGAAATGTTCTACAGCAAAGACTCACTATTCCATGAATGGTGTCTTGATTACTTTAGATATTGTTGGTATAATTCTGGACCATTCCAAGAAAGCAAGATACTAGAGTAGAGAATAGTTATAGATTTAATCTCTTGATGGTTGTTGGATTTTATTGCACGAATCTAGCTTGCAGCATCTGAGATGTGTCAAATGTAGACACAAGTTAGATCTGGAAATCTTTGAGAAGAAAAGCGAGGTTGTTGAGGGGATTATTTCCTGTTTGCACTGTAATGGTAAATATCCTATAATTTCATCAATTCCGTTTTTATTGGAAGACCTTTCTTCCTATTTTTCCATCAGGGCTAAATTGGGTGGATATCTTTTATTACATGTAAAAAATGTAAAAATAAAATCTCTAATAAAAAAATTTCTACAGGAGATCAAACATGTTGGGGAAGATACAACGGACTTGGAAAAAAACTGGGTTACCATATACGAGAAAAGTAGGCATACGCACTTTGAGACGCAAGTAAAGAGCATCATAAGGAAACTTCCAAAATGTATCTCTGTTATAGAGCATGGCTGCTCTGTAGGTACAATATCTGAGGTTCTGGCAAAATATCACGGTCAAGTTTTCGGAATAGACAAGTCATTTTTTGCCCTGTTGGAAGCAAAAAGACGCAAGATCAAAAACTCTGATTTTTTCCTAGCAGACTCTCTATCACATCCATTTGGAGACAAAAAATTTGAGCTTAGTGTAGCCCTTAATGTGCTGGAATTGATTGAGCCTTTGAAACTTTTAAAAATTATCCGTTTACAAACTGTAAGATTTCTTATACTGTCTGATCCTTATGACTATGAAAGAGGGAAAAAATCTGTCAAAGTCAAACTTGATGAAAAATCATTAAGGCTACAATTAACTCAAATGGGTTTTAAATTAATGCAGGGCACTGGTAAACAAAATTTCATTTCATGGAAATTAAATGTCAATGCCAGGCTTGAATTGAATTACAAAGTAGACCTAATTCTTGCAAAAAGCTCAAATTTGCCAAATAACCGTTAGCCTTGAATACACGGATTGGCAGTAAATGTCATGCTTGCAAGCAAGGGACAAAAACTGGGTAAAAAGAAAACAAAAAATCATCTTGGTATGATTGGGGAAATTCTTGGCATACTTCAAGAATCTGGCAAAAGCAAAGATTGGATCTTACGGGAAGTCAAGCGCCACAAGATAAAGTGCAGCATAACACCTACTATGAATAGTTTTGAAATGTTAAAATCGTGTTCTCCTGAATTTCTTTCACACGCACTACATGTTCTGAAAGATGACGACTTTGAAATTAAAGGGATCTCAACTCTGACAAGGACATTTCATTGGTTCTTTACTGATATTGTAGGGAGTGCAAATCCGGCAGTATTGACAAAGGATCAAGCACAAAAGGTGTGGGCGTTAAATGAGTTGTTGGGAAGAACAGATACGTTTCGTAATCGAGATGAAAAATTGGATGTACTGAATACAACTGGTGATGGAATGGTAATTGGATTTCATGATAGTCCTGATAAACCGTTGTTGTTGGCAATAGAGTTACACAAACTATTATCTAGATATAATCAATCTCGTAAGGGCAAGGATAAGCTAGCAGTAAGAATTGGAATAGATACTGGTCCTGTATTTTTTATCAAAGATGTAACTGGAAAAGATAACGTCTGGGGATCGGGCATAATAATGGCAAGAAGAGTCATGGATCTTGCAAGGCCCATGCAGATACTTGCATCGGCCAGGATTGCTAATAATCTTAACAAACTTCATCGTCGGTACAAAGAAATCATTCATCCTATAGGTGATTATAAAATTAAACACGGCGAAAAATTATCTGTTTTTAACATATACGGTGAAGGATTGGGAAATATGCGGCCTCCTAACAGACAGGATTCAAAAGACATTGGTGATGAATCCGATACGGCAAAATTCTTATTTCCAAAAGTCGAACTCAAACTAGAACTCAAAGATATCAAGACCATGATGACTCATCATTCCTGGATATGGAATGCTGTTAATATCACTGATACGCCCATTGATCACGTTTCATATTATCTTGAAGGTGATGTCGATAAGGAATTTGCAGACCTGAATGTGAAAATAACTGATGAAAATAATACAAAATTAAAGATGCTTAGCCTAGATGTAAACATGCCAAAAAATAAACAATTCATAATAAAACTGGAAAGGCCGATTAAACCGGGCCAAAAAAGGCGATTTTTAAAATTAGAATATGACTGGGAGGAACCTAAAAGAAACTTCCTTTATACTCTGTCAACAGACTGTAAGAAATTTGAATGCCATCTCATAGTGCCAAATGACTTTGAAATAAAACAACGTGTGCTCAAAGTCGATATTGCTACAAAATTAAAGACACGTGCATCTTTTGCCTCTCAAGTTAGATACTTGAAAGGCAGAACTGAAGTAACTTGGAAAGCAAGCAATCTCAAGGCATATGATGCATATCAGTTTGAATGGTAATCCCATCCACAGACCTTTTAATCTGAATCTTATTTTAGGAACATTTAAAAATTAATAGTGAGAAAAATTCCCTGACTATGACATTAGCCATGGGTTCTTAACCAAAATTGTCCTATACGATACTGATGATGTCTGCTCCTTACAAAATAAAAAGTGGTAAACAAGAATGAAACCAATTGAAATAATTTTAATTGCAACGGGTGGAATTCTTGGAACATTTTTGAGATATAAAATGACTTCATCGCCATTAATTCTTGAAAGTCTGCCAGTTAATGTTCTAGTTGTAAACGTAATAGGCAGTTTTATCCTTGGACTCTTTGCAGTACTCTCTACTCAATGGAGCCTTGATCAAAAATATTCAATGCTGATCGCAATAGGCTTTTGCGGTTCGCTTACAACAATGTCCTCATTTGCGTTGGAAACAAGTAACCTTTTTGAGAACAGACAGTTGCTCCTTGTAGCAGTAAATGTGTTTGCTAATGTGGGATTATCTATAGGTGCAATATTTGGTGGAAAAATTTTGATGACTGCTATTTTACAAGGTGGGTTTCGTTAAATGGATGGGATAAAAATGTGGTGTCTTACAATACGGATAAAAAAGAATGATACTATTGGCGGGAAAAGAAGGCATGTTGCAATTCTTGATCTTTTGAAAAAATCAAAAATCTCAGGTGCTACTGTATGGACCGGAATTGAGGGATATGGAAAACATGGCAAATCTGATCTTAAAATTGAGGGAATTACAGTAAACATGCCGCTAATTATTGAAGTCGTTGACTATGGATCCAAGATAGAATCCATTCTTCCTGATATAAAAAAGGTAATGGGTGGCAATGGTTTAGTGACCATACATGAAGTGAATTGCCTTTGAATGGTGTAAAAATATTTACATTTCCTATTGTGGGAATTTCTTCTTTTAACTTAAATAGTGATAAAAAAAAGTTAGTATGTTGAAAATTAAAGTAATGTCTTTCATGATAATGTTTTTGGCAAGCGCCTTGGTTTTACCGGTTGGTATGTCATATGCGCAAAACGCTGTTACTGCAAGTACACCATCTATTCAAACTATGAATAATCAAACTGGAACAATGTCACATGGCATGAACCAAACCGCAATGCCACATGGCATGAACCAAACCGCAATGCCACATGGCATGAACCAAACCGCAATGCCACATGGCATGAACCAAACCGCAAT